>Ga0207421_10004479_pt1 | contig 16034 bp, 11 predicted proteins | sample SodLakKL_010_SED_4_FD_187542 | JGI IMG/M metagenome (GOLD analysis project Ga0207421, IMG submission 187542) | Alkaline sediment microbial communities from Lake Tanatar, Kulunda Steppe, Russia - 8KL_010_SED (SPAdes) (version 2) | ecosystem: Environmental > Aquatic > Non-marine Saline and... | reverse complement strand
CCCCCCCCGCCGAGGCCCGACCCGAACGGCTCGACCACGCCCAGGGCGTAGGAGACCGCCACGGCGGCGTCCACAGCGTTGCCGCCGGCCTCCAGCACCGCCATCCCCACCGCGATCGCCTCGGGGTGGCTGGCCGACACCCCGTGCTGGTCGAGCACCTCGGACGTCTCGCTCTCCGCCGTGCCGGCGTCCCCACCGTCAGCGCCGTCCCCCGAGCCCCCCGATCCATCCGACGCATCCTCACCGTCCTCGCCGGCCTGTCGCAGCGCTGCCAACGGGTCGGAGGAGCCCCCGGTGCCAACGGCGTCCTCATCGACCTCGGTGACCTCCTGGCCGACCAGCTCGGCGCGCTCCTGCGCCAGCTGAGGTCGCTCGACCAGCGTGACGGTCACCAGGCCGACGACCACCAGCGCGGCCAGCAGCACATGCAGCCGCCGGTCGTCGAGGCGTCGCGGCGCGCCCCATCCCGGGGCGCGGTCGTCAGGCTCACCCATCGTCGTCCTCGAGGATGTGGTGGTGGTCGATCTCGGCGACGAACGCGGTGCCGTCGCGCTCCCAGTCGAGCCCCTCGCCGCGCAGCTGCTGTCCGATGCGGGCCCGCCGGTAGGCCGACCAGGGGCCTGACAGGGGGGTGGGCGTCGCCTCGCGCACCAGTGCGGGCACGAGCACCACGCGCGCGGTGCCGTCCGGGTCGAGCTCGTAGCGCGCCACCGCCGACTCGCGGGTGCGCGACCAGCCCTGATCGAACACGAAGTTGCCGAGGCTGTAGAGCACCAGCGCGTCGCCGATCCGCTCCACGGGCATGAGCACGTGCGGGTGGTGGCCGACGATCAGGTCGGCGCCGGCGTCGGCGGCCACCTCGGCGAGCTCACGCTGGTCGGCGCTGGGGCCGAGGTCGTACTCCTCGCCCCAGTGGAACTGCGCGATCGTGAGGTCCGCCTCGGCGTCGGTCTCCTCGATCAGCGACTCGACCGCATCGGGCTCGGCGGTCAGCACCCCGCCCTGGAACGCGCGCGCCGGGAACCCCTCGACGTAGGCGTCGGTGAACGACAGCGTGGCCACCGTCAGGTCCTCGTGCTGGGTCACGGCCGGCTGCTGGGCCTCGGCGAGGTCCAGGCCGGCGCCGGCGCGGTCCAGCCCGGCCTCGTCGACCGCGGCGATCGTCTCCTCCAGGCCCGGGATCCCGTGGTCCATCGTGTGGTTGTTGGCCAGCGTCACGGTGGTGAAGCCGGCCGCGGCCAGCGCGTCGAGCATCTCGGGCCCGTCGGAGAGGTGGATGAACTTGTCGGCCTCGGGCAGCTCGTCGGGATCCTCGGTGATGACCTGCTCGAGGTTGCCGGACACGTAGTCGGCCTCCAGCAGCGCCTCGGTCGGCGCGAACAGCGACGCGTAGCCGTGCTGGTCCACCACCTCCTCGACGTGGCGTCCGGTCATGATGTCGCCGACCATGGCTGCCGAGAACAGCGGATCGTCGCCGCCGGGAGGGTTGGGCTCCTCCGCCGTGGCGAGCTCGACGTAGCCTGATCCCAGCACGATGGCCGCGGCCACGACCAGGCCGATCACCGCGTCGCGCCCCGCGTTGCGCCGCTGACGCCGCAGCCTGCGCTGCAGCCGCCCGTGCCAGGTGGGGCGCGCGGCGTCGGCGGTGCCGTTTGCGTCGCGGTCGACCATGGGGCTCACCCGAAGACCGTGACCACGCTCCACACCACGAGGAACGTCAGCCCCGACAGCAGCAGCGTCGAGCCGAGGGTGTGGGGCACGCCCTGGCGGTGGATGGCGTTGGCGATGAGCCCGGGCACGATGACGCCGATGCCGCGGAACTCATACACCTCGAAGGGCATGGTCGGGTAGAGGGCGTCGAAGACGAGCTTGAGCACGATGCCCACGCCGAGCATGGCGACGAACCGTCGTCGCCCGTAGAGGATGACCACGCGCGAGACCCCGCGCTCGACCACGAGGTAGGCGATGAAGCTCAGCAGGAAGATCGCCGCCACGAACACGACCTGGTCGAACACCAGCGCCAGGTAGCCGGGCGCGATGAGCCCAGCGGGGATGACGCCGGTGCGCTCGGCGTAGAGCAGGCTCAGCGCGACGCCGACCACCAGCGACAGGTACAGCTCGGTGCCGAACATCAGCGGGCCTCTCCCTGGAGCGGCTGGGTGGCGCGGGCCTCGAGGCCCGCCACGATGCCGCGACCGCCACCGTGCAGGTTGCCGACCCCCAGCACCACGCGGCCCGACAGCCGGGGCGCGAGCGCGTCCACGACGGCCTCGGGGTCGTCACCGGTGTGGTCGAGCACCTCCTCGGCGGCGATCCGACCCTCCTGTGCCGCACGGCGCACCGCCTGGGTCTCCGCGCCAGCGATCACCAGGGTCGCGATGGGCAGGTGCGGCAGCACCTCCTCGGCGAACTGCCGCGTGCGCGCCATGCGGTCGGCGCGGCAGTTCATGATCACGATAGCGCCCTGCGCGGGGTAGCCGCGCCGCACCACGTCGTCCCAGAGCCCGAGGGTGGAGGTCGGGTCGTTGGCGGGGAAGGCGTTGACGAACAGCGCGGGATCCTCGGGATCGCCGACCGCCACCAACCGGGTCGCGTAGGGGTCGGGGGCAGCGGCCCACATGCCCTCGAGCGCGGCGCGCTCGCTGATGCCGAGCTCCTCGCACAGCGCGAGCACCAGCGCCACGTGCTCGGGGAACACCACGTGGGAGAACCGCTCGAGCACCGCCGGGTCCACCGCGTCGGGCGCGGCCACGCGCAGCTTGGCGCCGCGCTGCTGGGCGGCCTCGCGGAACACCGGCACGTAGGGGCCGGGTGCGACGACCACCAGCCCCTCGCGCGGCACGGTGGTGGCGAACACCTCGGCGACGTCCGCGGTGGTCGGACCCATCTCCTCGATGTGGTCGGCGAGCACGTTGGTGATGATCAGCACGTTGGCGGCCAGGAGCTCGACGTGGAAGGTCTCCTGGTACTCCGGGGTGACCGCCATGCACTCCACGACCATGGCGTCGGCGCCGAGCGCGACGGCCTGGCGGGTCACCTCGCGCTGCTCGCCGATGTTGGGGCCCTCGGCGCGGCGTGTGATCGGGGTCTCCGCCGCCGCTGCGCCGTTGATGAGGCGTGCCTCGGTCCCGGTGGTCTTGCCCAGCGGGCGGAAGCCGCCCGCAGCCAGCGCCCCGGTCGCAAGGCGCGTCACCGTGGACTTGCCGCGGCTGCCGTTGACGCTGATGCGCCAGGGCACCGCGGCGGCCCGCGCCGCGTGGCGCCGGCGCTCGCGCACGCCGGCGAGCAGCAGCAGCGACAGGGCCAGCACCGAGACGAGCAGGACGGCCTCGTCCGAGCTGGACAGCTGTGGCACGTCCTGCACCGATGGACCCTTTCGCGCCTCCGACCTGCTGACAGACGACCCTAGCCGCAGGCGACGCCCGCCTCACGTGCGCCCGTCGGTCCCGTTGGCCTCGTCGTCCTCGTCGTCACCAGGCCGCTCGGGGTCCGACTCGGGGTCGGTGCGGTCGCGCAGCGCCTCGACCGCCTCCTGGAACTCCTCCTCGGGCTTGCCGCGCGCCACCCAGTCACGGTAGAAGTCCACGAAGTCGGCGACGTCGCCCGCCCCCGCCAGCGGCACGTCGGAGACGTCGCCGAAGGCCAGGGTCAGCAGCCGGCGGCGCTGGTAGGCCGCATCGACCGGGTTGGGCACCCCCAGGCTGGCGAGCTCGAGGACCTCCTCCTGCTCGAAGGCGTCCTCCTCGGCCTCGACCGCCAGGTGGTGCTGGCACTCGTTGTAGGCGCAGCCCAGCCACTCGTCGGCCTCGTCGCGCAGCAGGAACCAGCCGGCCGCGCGCACCACGCCGCTGGGGTGGGCCAGGACGGCCTCGACGTCGCGCTCGGGCAGCGGCTCGTCCTCGGCCTCCACCGGCGTGCGGGGCCCGAGGCCGACGCGGTCGAGCACCGCCAGCGCCAGCTCGCCGGCGCCCTCGCGCGCATCCGCGGTGTAGTGGTCCTGGCGCAGACGGCTCTGGATGGCGCCCCAGTCCCCGGCAGCCTCGGCGACTTGCGGCGGTGGCCCGTCGGGCAGGGCGACCGGGGTGCGCCACCGGTCGAGGTAGGCCCAGCGCAGCAGCCCCCGGGTCTCCAGCACCGGGCTGGCGAACGCGGGGTCGGGCTCGCCCTGGCCGGCGGGCAGCACCCAACCCGCCCCGGCCCAGCCGGCCGCGGTCGGCAGGTCGCGGCTGTAGGGGCGGTCGCGGCAGGCGCTCCAGGCCTCGCGCGCCGCGGGCGGGCCCCACCCGACCCGGACCATGACCCCGCGCAGGTCGAGCCAGTCACGCTCGTCCTCCAGCGGCATGCCCCGCAGGTCGCTCCAGTCGCGGGTGCGCACCTGCTCCACGTAGGCGAGCACCAGCGCGCCGAGCGCGTCCTCATCATCGGGGTCGGGCACCGCGCGCTCGCCGAGATCCACCGCGTAGCCCCGGAAGGTGGGGGCGAGCAGGCGCTCGCCCTCGCGCAGCAGTGCCGCGCCCGCCACCTCGACGGGCTCCAGAGCCGCCAGATCCACCGTCCTGCCCTCGCCGAGCACCGTCACCGTCGTCACCAGCGATCCTCTCGTTCGGGCAGCCTGGCACGCTACCGTCTCGCAGCAGCGCGCACCGGCGCCCGTCGCGGTGCCGGGGCGCGCTGCCACCCGACGTCGCGCCGACCACAGGACCGCTCATGACCAGCCACGGCATCACGATCCCCGACGAGCTGCTGCCCCGCGACGGACGCTTCGGGTGCGGCCCCTCGAAGGTGCCCCAGGAGGCGGTCGAGCGCCTGGCGCGCCTGGCGCCGACCACGCTGGGCACCAGCCACCGCCAAGCCGCGGTGAAGGGCCTCGTCGCGCGCGTGCGCGCCGGGATGGCGCGCTACTTCGATCTGCCCGAGGGCTACGAGGTGGCCCTGGGCAACGGCGGCGCCACGCTCGTGTGGGACGCGGCGACGTTCCAGCTCATCCAGCGCCGCAGCTGGCATGCCGTGCTAGGCGAGTTCTCGGGCAAGTTCGCCGACCTCGTCGCCGCCGCACCGGGGCTGGAGGAGCCGGTGCGCGCCGAGTCGGCCTTCGGCGAGCGCCCCGCGGTCACCGCGGTCAACGGTGTGGACGCCTACTGCCTGACCCACTGCGAGACCTCGACGGGGGTCGAGATGGACCTCGCGCGCCCCGCCGAGGCCGACGCGGACGCCCTGGTGCTGGCCGATGCCACCAGCGCCGCCGGCGGGCTGGCCTTCGACCCCGCCGCGGTCGACGTCTACTACTTCAGCCCGCAGAAGGCCTTCGCCAGCGATGGGGGCCTGTGGCTCGCGCTGCTCAGCCCCGCGGCGGTCGAGCGCATCGAGCGTCTCGCCGGCGAGCGCCACACCCCAGCGATGCTCGATCTGCACACCGCGCTGACCAACAGCCGCAAGGAGCAGACGCTGAACACCCCGGCGGTGGCGACCCTCGCGCTGCTCGCCGACCAGGTCGAGGCCCTGGAGGCAGCTGGAGGCCTCGCGGCCGTCGACGCCGCCTGCCGCGCCAAGGCCGAGCGCATCTACCGCTGGGCCGAGGACCGCGACTGGGCCGCGCCCTTCGTGGCCGACCCCGCGGCGCGCTCGGGTGTGGTGGCAACGGTCGACCTCGACGAGCGCGTGCCTGCCACGACGGTGTCGCAGGTCCTGCGCGCCCACGGGGTGGTCGACACCGAGGCCTACCGCAAGCTGGGGCGCAACCAGCTGCGCATCGGCACCTTCCCGGCGGTGGACCACGCCGATGTCGAGGCGCTGCTGGGCGCGGTGGACCACATCGCCGAGCGCCTGGCCTGACACGGCCGCGGCGGCCCGTCGCACCAGGGCCGATCGGGCCCGCGACCGAGGGTCGCGGGCCGGCGCGCGAGGCCCCCGGGCGCTGGACGTGGGAGCGGTCCCCGTGGTTACACTCCCGCCGTCCGCGTCGGTGCGCTGCCGCGGCGCCACAACCGAGACGGCCCGCGCCTCGGCGGTTCCGATGCGGGCTCCCGACCCCGGACGACCCCGGACGATGTGAGGCGGTCCATGGCCACCAAGTCCCGCTCGCCGCACCAGGTTCGCTCGATCGCGCTGCTCGGCCAGGGCGGATCGGGCAAGACGCGCCTCGGCGAGGCGCTGCTCGCCGCCGCACGCGACGACGACCGCGGCTCCTCCCAGCATCGCGGCCCGGCGCTCGACCGTCGCGCCGAGGAGCGGGAGCGGGAGCGGACCCTGGCGCTGCAGAGCGCCATGTTCGACTGGCGCGATGTGCGCGTCCACCTCGTCGACGCGCCCGGCAGCCCCGACTTCTTCAGCGACGCCTACCCCGCGCTGCGGGCGGTGGACTGCGCGGTGTTCGTGGTCGACGCCGTTGAGGGCGTGGGCGCGGTCCACGACCAGCTGTGGGAGGCCTGCGATGGCCTCGGGCTGCCGCGCATCGTGGTGCTCAACGGGCTCGACCGCTCCGAGGCGGCCTTCCAGACCCACGTGGATGCGCTGCGCACCCGCGTGGGCAAGCCGCTCGCCCCCGTGCAGGTCCCCCAGGGGCTCGGTGAGGCGTTCGACGGCATCATCGACCTGCTGCACCAGCGCGCCGTCACCCGCTCCGCCTCGGGCGAGCGCCACGTCGGTGACATCCCCGACGAGCATGCCGACGTCACCGCCAGCAACCGCGAGCTGCTGGTCGAGGCGATCGTCGAGACCGACGACGACCTCCTCGAGGCCTACCTCGAGGGCGACGAGCCCGCCCCGGAGACGCTGGGCAGCGCCTTCGCCGAGGGCGTGGCCCGCTGCGAGTTCTTCCCGCTGCTGTGCACGTCGGTGGATCGCGGTCTTGGCATCCGCATGCTCGCCGACTTCCTGGTCGACGTCGCACCGACCCCGGCGCACACCGCGGTGTCGGTGGGCGCGATCGAATCCGGCGCGGTCGACGGGCTGGCCGACGCGCCGCCCTCGGCGGTGGTGGTCAAGACCATCGCCGACCCCTACCTGGGGCGCGTCAGCGAGATGCGCGTGATCACGGGGCGGCTCACCCCCGACACCGAGCTGGTCCTAGCCCGCACCGGCGACCGCGTCAAGCTCTCGCACCTGCAGTGGGTGGACGGCGACCAGCAGCGCCCCTGCGAGGAGGCCGGGCCGGGCGACCTCGTGGCTGTCGCCAAGGTCGAGGGCCTGCGCACCAACGACACGCTGCGCGCCCCCGAGCTCGAGCTCGAGCTCGACCCGGTCGTCCCGCCCGACGGCAACCACCGCGTGGCGGTGCGCCCGACCGGCACCGGCGACGAGGACAAGCTCTCGATGGGGCTGTCGCGCCTGGGCGACGAGGACCCCGGCCTGGTGGTGGAGCGCAGCGAGGAGCTCAAGCAGATCATCCTGCACACCCAGGGACCCGGGCACGCCGACATCACCATCGCGCGTCTCAAGGAGCGCTTCGGGGTCGGGGTGGAGCCCGAGCCCGCCGCGATCCCCTACACCGAGACCGTCAAGGGCAAGGCGAGCGCCACCGGCAAGCTCAAGAAGCAGACCGGCGGGGCGGGCCAGTTCGCGCTGGTGGAGCTCACCATCGAGCCACTGGACCGCGGCGAGGGCTTCGCGTTCACCAACGAGGTCGTGGGCGGCGCGGTGCCCAAGCAGTACATCCCAAGCGTCGAGAAGGGCGTGCAGGAGGCCATGGAGCAGGGCGTGCTGGCCGGCTACCCGGTGGTCGATGTCGGCGTGACCCTCTACGACGGCAAGTACCACCCGGTCGACTCGTCACAGGCCGCCTTCGAGGTCGCCGGGTCGCTGGGCTTCCAGGAGGCGGCCAAGGCCGCCGGCCTGCGGCTGCTCGAGCCGATCAAGGAGGTCGCGGTCACCGTCCCCGACTCCCAGGTCGGCGACATCATGGGCGATCTGTCCTCGCGACGCGGTCGCATCCTCGGCAGCGAGCCCGCCCAATACGGGCGGACCACCGTGCGCGCCCATGTGCCCGAGAACGAGCTGCAGGACATCGTCCCGCAGCTGCGGGCCCTCACCAGCGGGTCGGCGACCCTGCGGATGGCTGACGCGGGACGCGACATCGCCCCCGATCACGTCGCGCAGCGCGTGGTCGAGGAGGCCCAGAAGGAGTCCAGCTGATCGACGACGATCACGACGCTGGCGCGGAGCGCCACTGGGGGCCGGGTCCCTGGGCGGACCCGCTGGACCCCGAGGCGCTGCGCGAGGCCGGCCACGCGCTCGTCGACTGGCTCGCCGACCACTGGGACCGCCTGGAGGACCTGCCGGTGCGCTCCGACGTCGCACCCGGCGACGTCCGCGCGCAGCTGCCGGCCCGGCCACCGGAGGAGCCCGAGCCGCTGTCGGCGGTCCTGTCCGACCTCGACCGGGTGATCGTGCCCGGGCTCACCCAGTGGCAGCACCCGGGCTTCTTCGGCTACTTCCCCGCGGGCACCTCCGGGCCCAGCGCGCTGGCCGAGCTCGCCACCGCCGGGCTCGGGGTGCAGGGGATGCTGTGGTCCACCTCGCCGGCGGCCACCGAGCTGGAGACCCACGTCCTGGACTGGCTCGCCGAGCTGCTGGGCCTGCCCGCGCGGTTCCGCGGACGCGGGGTGATCCAGGACACGGCCTCGTCGGCGACGCTGTGCGCGCTGCTGGCCGCCCGCGAGCGGGCGGCCGCGGGCGGCCGTGAGCTGACCGTGATGGCCTCCTCGGAGGCGCACAGCGCGCTGGACAAGGCGGTGGCGGTGGCCGGGCTGGAGCGCGAGGCCATCGTGCGGGTGCCGGTCGACGTGCGCCAGCGCCTGGACCCCGCCGCGCTCGCTGACCTGCTCGCAGCCCAGGACGGACCGGTGTTCCTCGTGGCCACCGCCGGCACCACCTCCACCGGCGCGTTCGATCCGCTGGACGCCATCGCCGCAGCGGTCGCCGACCGCGACGTGTGGCTGCACGTCGACGGTGCCTGGGCCGGCACGGCGGCGGTGTGCCCGGAGCTGCGCTGGGTGGGGGAGGGGCTCGGCGCCGCCGACAGCTACGTCACCAACCCGCACAAGTGGCTGCTGACCGCCATCGACTGCTCGGCGCTGTGGGTGGCCGACCCGACGTGGCTGGAGCGCGCGCTGACCGTGACGCCCGAGTACCTGCGCAACGCTGCCAGCGACTCGGGCGCGGTGATCGACTATCGCGACTGGCAGATCGGGTTGGGACGGCGCTTCCGCGCGCTCAAGCTCTGGTTCGTGCTGCGGCTGATCGGCGCGGAGGGGCTGCGCGCCCACGTGCGCCGCCACGTCGCGCTGGCGCAGCGACTGGCCGCGCGCGTCGACGATCACCCGCGCCTGCACCTGGCGGCCCCGGCCGAGCTCGCGCTGGTCTGCGTGACCCACGCCGAGGGCGACGCCGCCACGCAGCGCCTCCTCGAGGCCATCAACGCCGATCCGCAGCTGCTGGTGACCCACACCCGCGTCGACGGGCGGCTCGTGCTGCGCGTGGCCATCGGTGGCGCTCGCACCACCGAGCGCCACGTCGACCACCTGTGGCAGGTGCTGGCGCGCGCCGCCTGACCGTGGCCACCGCCCAGCACGCGACGCCTCCCGCGGACCGCCGCAGGGCCGGGCCGATCGGGGTTGACCACGAGCCGGGCGGCGGGCCACCCTGCACCCGGGAGGTGAGCGCCATGTCGGTACCGGTGTCAGTGGTGTTGGAGCGCAAGGGCCGTCGCGTGGCCACGATCGCGCCCGGAGCATCCCTGGCCGAGGCCGCCCACGAGCTGGCCCACCACGATGTCGGGGCGCTGGTCGTGGCACCCGACGGCGCCACGATCGAGGGGATCATCTCCGAGCGGGACCTCGCGCGGGCGCTGGCACGGCTCGGGTCGGCATGCGGCGACGAGCCGGTGCGGGCGGTGATGGTCGACGAGGTGGTGACCTGCTCGCCCGACACGAGCGTCGACGACCTGACCGCCCTCATGACCCACAGGCGGGTGCGCCACGTGCCCGTGGTCGAGGCCGGTGTGCTGGTGGGCATCGTGTCGATCGGCGACGTGGTCAAGTCGCGCATGGACGAGCTGGAGCTGGAGGCCGAGTCGCTGGCCACCTACGTGCGCGGCGGCGGCTGACCGCCAGCGCCACCGGACGCCGCTAGGCGCGCAGGTCGCCGCTAGGCGAGCAGGCGGCGGTAGAGGTCGGCGGTGCGCGCGGCGATCGCCTCCCAGGCGAAGTGCTCGACCACCCGCTCACGGCCCGCCGCCCCCATCGCGGCGGCCCGGTCCCGGTCGGTGAGCAGCGGTGACAGGCCGGCTGCCAGGTCGCGGGCGAACGCCTCGGGGTCGCGGGGTGTGCCGTAGGCGTCGTCGCCGGCCTCGAAGGGCACCAGGTGGCCGGTCTCGCCCTCGACGATGATCTCGGGGATGCCGCCGACCGCCGAGGCGACCACGGCGGTGCCGGTGGCCATCGCCTCCACGTTGACCAGCCCGAACGGCTCGTAGACGCTCGGGCAGGCGAACACGTCGGCGGCCGACAGCAGCGCGACGATCTCGGTGCGCGGCAGCATGTGATCGATCCAGACCACGCGCACGTGGCCGTCGGCGCGCAGCCGCTCCACCCGCTCGACCACCTCGCGGCCGATCTCGGGGGTGTCAGGCTGGCCGGCGCACAGGATCAGCTGGGTGCCGGCGGGCAGGTGACGGGCCGCGTCGAGGAGGTGGGGCACGCCCTTCTGGCGGGTGATGCGCCCGACGAAGGCGACCGTGGGCAGGTCCGGGTGGATGTCGTGGCGCGCCAGGACCGTCGGGTCGTCGATCGGCCGGTAGGCCTCGGCGTCGATGCCGTTGTGGATCACCTCGATCCGATCGGGGTCCACGCCCGGGTAGCAGGCGAGCACGTCGTCGCGCATCCCCGAGGACACGGCGATGACCGCGTCGGCACCCTCGATCGCGGTGCGCTCTGCGAACGACGACAGCGCGTAGCCGCCGCCGAGCTGCTCGGCCTTCCACGGTCGCAGCGGCTCCAGCGAGTGGCTGGTGACCACGTGGGGGATGTCGTAGGTGAGCTTGGCGAGGTGCCCGCCCAGGTTGGCGTACCAGGTGTGGCTGTGGACGATGTCGGAGGCCTCGGCGGCAGCGGCCTGCGCCAGCGACACCGAGAACCAGCCCAGCGCGCCGCGGTGGGACGATTCGCCGGATAGGGCCTCCCACGGGTTGGACGTCGAGGCGACCAGCCGATCGTTGCGCGGGCCACCCGCGCAGTGCACCGCGACCTCGACCTCGTAGGCCAGCGCGCGAGCGAGGTGCTCGACGTGCACCCCGGCGCCGCCGTAGACCTCCGGCGGGTACTCGCGGGTCAGCAGCCCCACCCTCATGGCTCCACCACCTCGTTCTTGCCCAGCACCACGATCCCGTTGTCGCTGATGGTGAAGCGCTCGCGGTCGCGGGCGGGGTCCACGCCGATCTCCGCGCCCGGGGGGATCACCACGTTCTTGTCGATGATGGCGTTGCGCACCACCGCATGGCGACCGACCCGCACGTCGCTCATGAGCACCGAGCCCTCGACGGTGGAGTAGGAGTGGACGTACACCCCGGGCGCGAGCACCGACCCGCGCACGGTGCCGCCGCTGACCACGGTGCCGCCGCACACCATCGAGTCGGTGGCGGTGCCGATGCGGTCGGGCTCGTGGTGGACGAACTTGGCGGGCGGTGCCGGATCACGGCTGGTGAGGATCGGCCAGCGGTCGTTGTAGAGGTTGAAGACCGGGTGGACCGAGATGAGGTCCATGTGGGCGTCGTAGTAGGCGTCGAGCGTGCCCACGTCGCGCCAGTAGGCGTGGTCGCGCTCGGTGGCACCCGGCACCCGGTTGCGGGTGAAGTCGTAGACGGCGGCCTCGCCCTTGTCGACCATCGCCGGGATGATGTCGCCGCCGAGGTCGTGGCCGGACTCCTCGTCGCCGGCGTCGGCGGTGACGGCCTCGATCAGCGCCTCGGTGGAGAAGACGTAGTTGCCCATCGAGGCGTAGACCTGCTCGGGCGCGTCGGGCAGCCCCACGGGATCCGACGGCTTCTCGCGGAAGCGGTGGATGCGGGTGCCTGTGGCGTCGGGCTCGATGACGCCGAACTGGTCAGCGGTCTCGATCGGCTGGCGGATGCCGGCGACCGTCACGCCCGCGCCCTGCTCGATGTGGTAGTCGAGCATCTGACGGGGGTCCATGCGGTAGATGTGATCGGCGCCGAAGACCACCACGTGGTCGGGGCGCTCGTCGTTGATGAGGTTCAGGTTCTGGAAGATGGCGTCCGCCGAGCCGGCGAACCAGTGCTTCCCGCGTCGCATCTGGGCGGGCACGGGTGCGACGTAGTGCCGCAGCAGCGGGCTCATCCGCCAGGTCTGGGCGATGTGGCGATCCAGGCTGTGGCTCTTGTACTGGGTGAGCACCACCACGCGCAGGAAGCCGGCGTGGATGAGGTTGGAGAGCACGAAGTCGATGAGGCGGTACTCGCCGCCGAAGGGCACCGCAGGCTTGGCGCGGTCGTGGGTCAGCGGCATGAGCCGCTTGCCCTCACCGCCGGCGAGGACCATCGAGAGCACCTGAGGCTGATCCATGGGCGGCACCCTACCGGACCCCCGCGGGGTTGTCGCCCGCAGCGATGCCCGATTCGCGAGGTCGCGTCCTGCAGGTCAGTCGAGCCGGTGCGGCGCGCAGCCTGATGTGCCGAGCCGGATGTGCCGTGCGAGGCCTGGGCCGCCATACTGCAGCCCATGACCGACGTGGCCACCCGCACCCAGCTGTCCGAGGATCAGCTGCCGACCCACTGGGTCAACCTGATCCCCCACCTCCCCGAGCCCCCGCCGCCGGTGCTGCACCCGGCGACCCACGAGCCGATCACGCCCGAGGACCTGGCGCCGCTGTTCCCACCAGCGCTGGTCGCACAGGAGGCCTCCACCGAGGCCCGTGTGCCCATCCCCGAGGCGGTGCGTGACGTCTACCGCCTGTGGCGGCCCACGCCGCTGCACCGCGCCCACCGCCTGGAGGCGGCGCTCGGCACCCCCGCCCGGATCTACTACAAGTACGAGGGTGGCAGCCCCGCGGGCTCCCACAAGCCCAACACCGCCGTCGCCCAGGCGCACGCCAACGCCGAGGCGGGCGTGCAGCGGCTCACCACCGAGACCGGCGCGGGGCAGTGGGGCAGCGCCCTGGCGTTCGCCTGCGCGCAGTTCGGCCTCGAGTGCGAGGTGTGGCAGGTGCGCGCCAGCTTCGAGCAGAAGCCCTACCGCGGCTCGATGATGCGGGTGTTCGGCGGCACGGTCCACCCGAGCCCCTCGGACCGCACCGAGGCGGGCCGCAAGGTGCTCGCCGACACCCCGGACCACCCGGGCAGCCTCGGCATCGCGATCAGCGAGGCCGTCGAGGCGGCCGCTGGCAGCGACGTGACGCGCTACGCGCTGGGCAGCGTGCTCAACCACGTGCTGCTCCACCAGACCGTCATCGGCCAGGAGGCGCAGACGCAGCTCGCCGCGATCGGCGAGACCCCCGACCTGCTGATCGGGTGCACTGGCGGCGGGTCGAACTTCGCTGGCCTGGCGTTCCCGTTCCTGGCCGACCGGCTCGACCGGGGCGGTCAGGGCCCGCGGATCCTCGCGGTCGAGCCCGCCGCCTGCCCGACGCTGACGCGTGGGCGCTACGCCTACGACTACGGCGACACGGCCGGGCTGACCCCGCTGATGAAGATGCACACGCTGGGCCACGACTTCGTGCCCGATGCGATCCATGCGGGCGGGCTGCGCTACCACGGGATGAGCCCGCTGCTGTCGCACGTGGTCGAGCTGGGCCTGATCGAGCCGCGGGCCTATGAGCAGTCGAGCTCGTTCGCGGCCGGGCTGGCGTTCGCGCGCACCGAGGGCATCGTCCCGGCACCCGAGCCCACCCACGCCCTGGCCAGCACCATCGAGGAGGCGGCCCGCTGCACCGAGACCGGCGAGGAGACCGTCATCCTCACCGCGCTATGCGGCCACGGTCACTTCGACATGGCCGCCTACGACGCCTACCTGGCCGGACGCCTCGAGGACCGCGGGCACGACCAGACGGCCCTGGAGGCGGCGCTGACCGCGCTGCCCGACATCGACCTGTGAGCCCTTCACGCGAAGGAGCCCGCGACCCCGGCCGGGATCGCGGGCCGGGGTCGCGGGCTCCTGGTCGCCAACGAGCACGGTCCCTCACCTGGGAGGGGGAGCAGGTGAGGGACCGTGCGTGGCGATGTCGATCGCTGGCCTAGATTTTATCAGGTCTTCGCAGGCGTGGCCACCATGGCTGCGCCGACCGGCGGTCAGCCGGTGAAGCGCCGCAGGCGCAGCGAGTTGGAGACGACGCTGACGCTGGAGATGGCCATCGCCGCGCCGGCGATCATCGGGTTCAGCAGGCCCACGGCGGCCAGCGGGATCGCCGCGGTGTTGTAGAAGAAGGCCCAGAACAGGTTCTGGCGGATCACCTTGTAGGTCTGCTGCGACAGGCGGATGGCGGTGACGACGCCCTGCAGGTCGCCGCGCATCAGCGTGAGGTCGCTGGACTCGATGGCCACGTCGGTGCCGGTGCCGATCGCCACGCCGAGGTCGGCGGCCACGAGGGCGGGGGCGTCGTTGACGCCGTCGCCGACCATGGCCACGATCTCGCCCTCGGCCTGGAGGCGCTCGACCTCGGCCTGCTTGTCGGCGGGCAGGACCTCGGCGAGCACCCGGTCGATGCCGACCTGGTCGGCGATGGCCCGCGCGGTGGTCTGGGTGTCGCCGGTGAGCATCGCCACCGACAGGCCCAGGCCGTGCAGGGCCTCGACGACCTCGGCCGCGCCCTCCTTGAGCGTGTCGGCCACGGCGACCGCGCCGCGCGCGGCGCCGTCCCAGCCGACCAGCACCACGGTGGTGCCCTGGGCCTCGAGCCGCTCGGCGGCCGTCTCCAGCCGCTCGGGGACGATCACGCCGCTCTCGGCGAGCAGCTTGCGCCGCCCGACGGTCACCCAGGTGCCCTCCACCTGTGCCCGCACGCCGTGGCCCGACACCGCGGTGAAGCCCTCGGCTAGGGGCAGGTCGCCGGCCTCGGCGCGGGCGTGGGCGGTGATCGCCTGGCCGATGGGGTGCTCGCTGTCGGCCTCGACCGCGCCGGCCCGGCGCAGCACCGTGCCAGGGTCGGTCTCGCCGTCGGTGGCCACCTCGGTGACCTGCATCTCGCCGCGCGTGAGCGTGCCGGTCTTGTCGAACACCACGGTGGTGGCCTGGCGGCTGCGCTCGAGCACGTCGATCTGCTTGATGAGCACGCCGAGCTCGGCGCCGCGGCCGGTGCCGACCATGATGCCGGTCGGGGTGGCCAGGCCCAGCGCGCAGGGGCAGGCGATGATCAGCACGGCCACCGCGGCGGTCAGCCCCTGCACCGGCGCGCCGATGGCCAAGGCCCAGATGGCGAACGTCGCCGCGGCGATGACCAGCACCGCCGGCACGAAGACCGCCGAGACGCGGTCGGCCAGCCGCTGCACCTCGGCCTTGCCGGCCTGGGCCTGCTCGACCTGGCGCACGATCTGGTTCAGCGCGGTGTCGCTGCCCACCGCGGTGGCGCGGACCGTCAGCGCGCCGGCGCTGTTGACCGTGGCGCCCGCGACGCGATCCCCGGGGACCTTGTCGATCGGCACCGACTCGCCGGTCAGCATCGACTCGTCGACCGCGGACTCGCCGGCCACGACCTCGCCGTCGGTGGGGACCTTCTCGCCCGGGCGGACCTTGAGCAGGTCGCCGACGGCCACGTCGGCGACGGGCACGAGCTCCTCGTCGCCGCTGTCGGGATCGACGCGACGGGCGTCCTTGGCCCCGAGCTCGAGCAGGGCCCGCAGGGCGCTGCCGGCACGCCCCTTCGCTCGGGCCTCGAAGTAGCGCCCGAGCGCGAGGAACGCGATGATCACCGCGGCGACCTCGAAGTACAGCTCGTCGCCGCCGCGCACGAACTCCACCGTCGAGTAGATGAACGCCGCGAGCGTGCCGATCGAGATCAGCGTGTCCATGTTCGCCGTCACCCGGACGGCG
>Ga0207421_10004478_pt1 | contig 16035 bp, 18 predicted proteins | sample SodLakKL_010_SED_4_FD_187542 | JGI IMG/M metagenome (GOLD analysis project Ga0207421, IMG submission 187542) | Alkaline sediment microbial communities from Lake Tanatar, Kulunda Steppe, Russia - 8KL_010_SED (SPAdes) (version 2) | ecosystem: Environmental > Aquatic > Non-marine Saline and... | reverse complement strand
CATTTGTGTGTATTTGTGGACACCTTTTATGCGCATTTGTAGAAAAAAGTGTTTATTTGCAACTTAGCAAAATACGCACTATGACAACAGAAACCTTCGCCGACAAGGTCATCGCCTTTAACAAAAACCTGCACCTGGAAGCCAGGCTGCCGGAAGGCATCCGGGTGATGAACCCGTTTACCGAAAACCCGGAGGCCCTGTCCACATCGTCTGCCTTTTACCGGAAGTTTTACAACGACAACCGAAAACGCCACATCCTGCTGGGCATCAACCCCGGGCGCTTTGGGGCGGGTGTGACAGGCATACCGTTTACCGACACTAAACGGCTTGCGGAGAAGTGCGGCCTGCACATCGATGGCATCCACACACATGAACCTTCATCAGTTTTTGTCTATGAGATGATCGACGCTTACGGAGGAGTGAAGTCCTTTTTTAAGGACTTCTACATCAACTCCCCCAGCCCGCTGGGTTTTGTGATCACCAACAAGAAAGGCAAGGAGGTGAATTTTAACTATTACGACAGCAAAGCGCTGCAGGAAGCCGTGGAGACCTTCATGGTGAAATCGGTCAGGGCGCACATTGCCAAAGGCATCCATACCGATGTGGCTTTTGTCATGGGTAGTGGGAAAAACTACAAATACCTCACCCGGCTCAACGAAAAAGAACACTTCTTCGAAAGGTTGATACCGCTTGAACACCCCCGGTACATCATGCAGTACAGGTCAAAGCATAAAGATCAATACATAGACAAGTATATGCAGGCTTTCCGGCAACAGATCGTGTCTCCCTCCGGATAATTCGCATGCTTAACCGCTTAGCCTATAAATTTGACCAATAAACATCTTTTCAAGAATATTGTTTGTTGTTAAATTGTATATTTGATATTTTTGTAGAAAATTATTGCGATGACAGAAGACAACAACAATGTGCATGACAACCTGGGGCAATACGGCAAGCCTCTAAGCTTTGATGATGTATGGCGGATGTTTCAGGAAACGGATAAGCAGTTCAAGGAGACGGATAAAAAAATCAAACAAGCTTTTGATCTCTTCACCAGCCAATGGGGGCGTCTGGTGGAGTCATTGGTCGAAGGCGACCTGTTGCAAATCTTGCGGGAACGGAACATTTTCGTAGAAAACACGCACCAGCGCGTGAAAGGAAGCTATCAGGGGAAAAACTATGAGTTTGACATCATCGCCGTAAATGGCAAACATGTAGTTGTGGTTGAAGTAAAGACCAGCCTGCATCCCGATGATGTCAGACACTTTTTGACAAAGCTGAAGAATGTCCGTCTGTGGTTGAAAGAATATTCCGATAAGGAAATCTTCGGCGCCGTAGCCTATCTCCAGGCAGATGCCGGTAGTGCCGATATGGCCCAAAACAAAGGACTTCTGGCCATCCGTGCCACCGGGAAAAGCGCATGGATCATCAATCCGGAAGGGTTTGCACCAAAAGCGTTTTAACCTGCATTATACATCATATTTCATTACGAGACACCCAGGAGCCGAATAATACAATCAAGCGCAGAATTATTCAACGAAGGAATAGTGACCTGTTTTGAGGCTGAAAAAATCAGGTATGCCTGAGGTATGAAGGCTTTTGTGCATCGCCTTATGCAGGCAGGAAGGCGGGGGAAAAACTCTTGCATTTCACACCCCCTTTAATACATTCACCGACGCAACAGGTTTTCGAAATAGGCAATGGTCGGCATAAGGCCTTCCCGTAGAGATACTTTGGCCTGCCAGTCCAGCAGCTCCCTGGCGTAAGTCGTGTCAGGCTTGCGTTGCACCGGATCGTTTTCCGGTAACGGCAGATAGGTAATTTTTGAGCGGGAATTGGTCATGTCGATCACCATTTCGGCCAGCTCCTTGATGCTGAACTCGTTTTCATTCCCCATGTTAAGCGGTCCGGTAATGTCATCGGACGTGCCCATGAAGCGGGTCATGCCAGCCAGGAGATCATCAATATACTGGAAGCTCCGGGTCTGGCTACCATCTCCATATATGGTGATATCCTCATTCTTAAGGGCCTGCATGATGAAGTTGGAAACTACCCGGCCGTCGTTGGGCTGCATCCTGGGGCCATAGGTGTTGAAAATCCGGACGATCTTGATCACCACGTTGTTTTGCGTATGATAATCCATAAACAACGTTTCTGCACAGCGTTTACCTTCATCATAGCATGAACGCCTGCCCACGGGATTAACGTTACCCCAGTAGCTTTCGGGCTGGGGGTGCTCATGGGGATCTCCATACACTTCGCTTGTGGAGGCCTGGAGAACCTTTGCCTTCACGCGTTTAGCCATTCCCAGCATGTTAATGGCCCCCATCACATTGGTCTTGACCGTTTTGATCGGATTATACTGATAGTGCACAGGAGAAGCGGGGCAGGCCAGGTTATAGATCTCATCCACCTCCAGAAAGATCTCCCGGGTGATATCATGCCTGATCATTTCAAAACGATGATCATCCATCAGGTGGATGATGTTGTCTTTGGAGCCGGTAAAAAAATTGTCAAGGCAAATTACATCGTGTCCCTGTTGCAACAGCATTTCGCAGAGATGCGATCCGATGAAGCCCGCACCACCGGTGACGAGAATCCTTTGTCGTAGGTTCATCCGTTATGTTTTGCAACAAATATACACAGGATCGCTGAATATTACCAGGACTCCTTAACGATTTGCGCTTCTTCCACACCAAGACCCCGAAGATCGTCTTCCACGCTTTCCATCATGGCCGGCGGGCCACAGAGGTAATAAAATGTCTTGTTGCCGTTAACATGGGACCGCAAAAAATCTTTATTTATCCTTCCGTGCGGTATTTTTTCAACCTGTTCCGCTGAGAGCACATGGGTAAGACGCTCACCCAGCATCAAATCAAGCTCTTCTCCGAGGATGATATCGCCAAAGGTTTTATTGCCAAAAATAAGTCTGTTGGTTGCCACACGGCCGTTTTTATGTAAATCACGCAGTATAGAAACAAAAGGTGTCACTCCGGATCCGCCGGCAATGAAAACACCTTCGCCACGGTAAGCTATGTTTCCGAACACCCCTTCCAGGATCAGCTCATCTCCGGGTTTAAGCTCTTGCATTTTATCGGTCGTCCCCTCATGTTCGGGGTACACCTTGATAATAAATTCAAGGTGATCATCAGCCGGGGTTGATGTTATGCTAAAAGGTTGTTTTTCATTCCTGTATTCATCCTTGTTTATGGCAATCTCTGTAGCCTGACCGGGGCGGAAGCCAAAGCCTTCAGGCTTTTCTGTTTTGAGCCTCAGGGTATCGTGCGTGAGATTTTCAATGTCCTGTATCTTTACAATATGTCTTGTCATAGATTTTCGTTTACTGTGCGTCTTCTTCCTCCTGTTCTCGCTTTTTTTGTCTTCGCCAGATCACATACAGTGCGATAATAACCAGGGGGATGATAATGTAGAACACAATGTTCTCCCATGATTCAAAAAAATATGTAGGTTCGCTGTCATAAGGAATGTGTGTAGGCCTTTGGGCAAAGCTTTTCATGGCGGCAAACCAGCTGAACAGTGTAGTTAAAAGTATACGCATGGCTTTGTTTTTTAGTAAAACAGTAAGGGTAAAAAATGGTTCAATACAGTCGTGGTGTAACCTCTCACAGAATAACGATGTTATCCTTTGTTTCTTATGAGCGCGTTTCTTATGATCATAATGATTTTGATCACAAGAAACTGCAGGGTCAGAAAGAATATGATGGCGGCACTTGTTGGGATGTCAAGAAGATATGCTCCCATGATGCCTGCCACTGAACCTATGATGCCCCACATGGCAGCCAGGGGCATGATGCGGTAAAAATTCCGGGTAAAGAGCATGGCCGTGATTTGAGGAATGGTAAACATGCTCAGCACCAATATGATGCCCACTGTGCGTATGCTAAGAACGATGGCCAGTGCCATGACAACGGACATCATGTAGCGGTATCTGCTTACCGGGATGCCTTTAGTTCTGGCAAACTCGGGGTCGAAAGCTGTAAAAAGAATGGGGCGGTAGAACAGGGCAAACAGCAGCATCAGCAGCATTGCAAATACCAGGAGTACGTATATCTCGGCTCTCCCTACGGTAAGGATGCTGCCAAAGAGGAAGCTCATGAGGTTGGGCGTGTAGCCGGGTGTCATAAACACAAAGATGATCCCCAGGGCCATGCCAAGCGACCAGAGTATAGCGATAGCGCTATCTTCCCGTACCCGGCCATTTTGGCTGATCCATTCTATCGCCAGGGCGGTAATCACACCAAAAACAGCGGCTCCCAAAAAAGGATTCAATCCCATGTAGAAAGCCAGGCCTATACCTCCAAAAGAAGCATGGGTGATCCCTCCGCCGATAAACACAATCTTGCGTGAAACAATATAAGTCCCCACCATGGCAGCAATAACTGAGGTGAGGATGGCTGCAGCCAGGGCATGCTGAAAAAACTGGTATTGAAAGATAGAAAAGGCATCACTCATGGTCATGTGACTTTAGTACGCGATGTGGCACGGGACCATGGGCAATCACATCCACGGGACAATGATATACTTTCAGCACCTCTTCAGATATCTGGTTTGAAGGATGATAATGAAGCGTTTCATTGACACATGCAATGGACTTAATCAACGGAGATATAGTTCCTATATCATGCGATACCAGGAGGATGGCCATTTGCTGGTTAAGTCTTTTCAGCCACCGGTAGAGTTCCTGCTCAAACTGTTTGTCTACATGGGTGTTGGGTTCATCAAGGATCAGCAGCTGCGGGTCATCAATGAGCGCGCGGCACAGCAGGGCTTTTTGCAGCTGACCACCGCTTAGCTCACCAATAGGTTTATTGGCATATCTTTGCAGGCCGGCTTCCCGTATCATTTCCTCCAGCCGTTGTTTCTGTCCTGCATTAAGATAGGGAATCAAGGTATTCCTGCTCTTCATGCCGGAGCTTATCAGCTCTTTTACTGTAATGGGAAAACTTCTGTCTACCTGGCTTGCCTGTGGAAGGTACCCCATACGGGGCTTTCCGGAGGGAAAGAGAACCTTGCCTGAAAAAAGAGGCTGCAGTCCCAAAATCAGTTTGACCAGGGTGGTTTTGCCGCCGCCGTTGGGACCGATGATGCCAATAAAGTCGTCGGGATACACCGTCAGGCCAACATCGCGAAGCACGACTTCCGAATTATAGCCTGTGGCAGCGGCTTCTATGACGATCAGAGGCTGCTTCACTGCATATGTGTTTTAAAGACCTCCATGATCTCTGTTACGCTTTCTATCCAGTCATAGGCGAGAGGATTGATCTGCACCAGTTGCACTTCTGCCTCCGCACTGACCAGCTCTGCACTTCGCATGTCAAATTCCTGCTGGATAAAGATCACCGAAGCATCGTGTTCCCGCGCCTCTGCTATGACTTGTCGCAACATGGATGGAGACGGTTCTTTACCGTGACGCTCTATAGGGATCTGCTGCAATCCGTAATCGCGTGCCAAATAGGTGAGTGCCGGATGAAAGATAAGGAAGGTCTTCTGTGTCATGTCGCGGGTTAGCTCCAGCATACCATGATGAAGGTCTTCAATATCAGCCTTCAGCATCCTGTAGTTACCCTCTACTTCATCTGCCATGTCAGGCCAGGCATGGATCAGGGCCTCTTTCATCGCCGGCAACTTTTCCAGCATGATCTTCGGCGACATCCAAATGTGCGGATCAATTCCTCCTTCATGCACATGATCACCATGATCGATCACATCACCACGGATAAGCCTTAGGTCCTCTGAAAGGTTTACCACGTCCATATCAGGATTTAGGCTCTCCAGCCGGTGAATGAAGACCTCCTCGTAGCCAAGGTGCCCAATCCGGAAATAGAGCTGTGAGTCAGACAGCTTTTGCAGCTGACTGGTGGTCGGAGAATAGGTGGCATGACTGGCACCCGGCGGAACCATCACATTTACCTCGACAGCTTCGCCGGTGAGCCTGTCTGCAAAGTATTTTAAAGGCATGATGCTCACAGAGGCAACCGGCTCTTCTACATCCTTTTTCACGGTTTGACAAGATACCATAATGGCCGGCACGATCATCCACAACAAAAAACTACGCATCTCCAGAAAATTTTAAATCAATAAAAGCAGGCAAAATTAATATTTGACAACAAATTCATCATCATCGTCAGACTCTTTTTCTTTTGCCTTGTCTTTTTTATCATTCTTTGACTTTTTTCCCGAAGCAAACAGTGAACCTAAAATAGTTCCCACGGAAAAACCAGCCAATAATCCCAGCAATACTTTTCCTTTTATCATAATTCAAGCTTTTTTATAATGATACATCCAAGTGTTTTGTTCAATTTGAAAATAATCCCCCATGCCTTTTACATAAAGTTACAATATACAAAAAATATCGCGACAATATCCATGTACACCGTTAATCTGTCTTAAATTAAATAATTTTCAAACAAAACATATCCAGTTAAATTAATTTGTAAATTTATACTTGTCTTTTATTAATCAATTTATGAAAAAGCCATGAAAAATACAAAAATCATTACACTCATCATGTTCATCACACTCTTCCTTTTTGCCTGTGATGACTTGCTTGATGTGGAGGAAAGCTTCACCTTCAGCAAAGAATTTGTCATCGACACAGAAGAGCATGCGTTTGATCAGGCAGAATTATTTGATCTGGCAGCAGACGTTAGTATTATTGATGAATACGGAAGCAAGATCAAAGAGGTAAAAATTGAAGAGGTCAGGTTCTGGCTTACAGCCCACAACGGCGATGCCGGGCAGCAGTTTGAAAGCGGATCATTAAGTGTGTCTGATACGGATAACGGGAGCGTACGAGAGATCGCATCGCTGGGGGGATATAACCTTCAGAACTTATTGAACTCTCCCACGGTTCTGGACCTTAATAACTCAGGAGTAAACCTGCTAGGTGAGCTGGCCGAAGAGCCTCCGCACCGCTTCATGTTGCATGCGAATGCAACCTTTAATGAAGGGCCACTCGACTTTACGGTTAAATTTGAGTTCACTGCCCGGATGGTGGCCAACCCATTGAACTAAGCGCTTTCAAAGAGCAGGCTTACATAGTTTACTACCTCTTTCGAGGGTCTGACTTCGCCGGAGTGACCACGGCGCAACAAATGCACCTTGTAGTCCGGATACCTGAGGGCTGCGTATTTCATCAGGGCCATGACCGGGCCAAAGCCGCAAACTGATACGTGGTGTTGTTTTACGACCTCTTCCACACGGTCGGCGTCTTTCTTCAGGATGACCTCCAAAACTTTGTCGTCCAGTTCCTTTGACCGGTCCGGGGTCAGAAAGTGAGAAAAATCAGAAGAGGCCACTACCAGGACGTCTCTTCCCAGTTTTTTTTCAGCATCATGTAGCTTTTCAGCCAGCCCTTCGGCATGGCTGGCATCCTGGGCCTGCATGTTCACAGAAAGGATTTTAAAGGGATGCTGAAAGAAATATTGAAGATAGGGAAGCATCACTTCTGCTGAATGCTCTGCTTCCTGTGCCTGAACGGAAACATCCAGATTCATGCGGTCTGCCAGTTCACTATCTACCGGCACCTCACCCACGGGAGCCTCCCATGCGTCATGTCCGTCTGTCGAAATGGCGGGCCCGACGCCCTGGTGATTGGGGTGGATGATCACCACCGTGTCCGGCGTCAGGCCAGCCCGCCGGCAATGTTCAAAAAAATGCACCGCCTGTCGTGCACAAAAGACCATCCCGGCGTGTGGAACCACTCCGCCGGGGATTCTTCCGGAAAAGTCATGTGCGTCAATGTTTTCTGTTTCCCCTCCCAGGGCCTTTTCAATAATCATCCGGACCTCCTGCATGCTTCCCGGGTAAAACATCCCTTTAACCGCCGCAGGCCGGATCTGGCTTTTCCTTTGTGGCATACTAATAGTTTTTAAGGGTTAATCCCATCAGAGAAAGATGATCATCCAGGTTGAAGACATAAATTATTCCGGAAGAATCGGTGCGGCACATCCTTCTTTGCGGCCTCCGTCTGGAACTCCTTCGGCTAACAACCAAAAGCCCTCCATACATGATTATGCCTCACCAGGAACATTGCCCAGATACACATGTGGCAGGTGAGCCCCGGCAATACTTTTCATCCTGCGCATAAGCTTGACAGGTGTCGGTGCGGCATGCATCTTCCATGAGGGGTAATACCTGTTAACATGCAACACCACCTTTTTGCCAGCCTCTGCCTTCAACCATTTAATCATCTCTTCGAAACGCTCCAGGTCATCGTTGACGCCGGGCACCACCAAAAAGGTGACCTCCAAATGCTTTCCAGCTGCAACGATCGCCTTCAGGGTGTTTAATACCGGTTCAAGCCGGGCTTTCGCATACTCGCGATACACCTCATCATCAAAGGATTTCAGATCCACATTAAAAGCATCGCTTACCTCCAGCATCTCATCAAGCGGTGCCGGATTTATAAAACCATTGGTCACCACCACGTTTTTCATGCCACGTTCTTTGACAGGCCTGGCGATATCCATCATGAACTCGAACCAAACCGTGGGTTCATTATAGGTATACGCCACGCCCATGCTATCAGAGCTGGCGGCCGTATGTACGATCTCGTCCGGCAACAGCTCTCTCCGCATCATTCCTGTTTCAGCGCCACACTGGGATATGCCGGCATTCTGGCACCATGGACAGCGAAAGTTGCACCCATAGCTTCCCACGGAGAGAATCTGACTTCCCGGATAATAATGATACAGGGGTTTCTTCTCGATGGGATCCATATGATAGCCTGACACAGCTCCCCACGACTCAGCAAGCATAACGCCATCTTCATTTTTCCGCACCCGGCATTTCCCGTATCCGCCATGCACGACAACACATGCATGAGGGCAGAGGGTGCAATGTACCTTACCTCCTTCCTTGCTGACGAAATAGCTTGCTGTATGCATAGGTATTGTATTTACCTGCCGTTTTCAATTCGCGCAGCTCCCGGCTCTAAGCATTCAGTGCAGCATCCCTGTCATCATGGATGGTAAAGATCATGGAAAACCCTGACATGTCAAAAATCTCCTTAATGGATGGCTGCAGGTTACACAGTCTGAGTTCACCACCCTCTGCTGCCATTTTTTTCTGCATAATGAGAAAGACTCTTAGCCCGGAGCTGCTGATATAATTGAGTCCTTCACAATCAAGGATCACTTTTTTGTCGTCGCCTGTTAACATCTCCATCACCTGTTTTTCGAAGCTGTCTGACTGGGTGGTATCCAGTCGTCCTTCCACATTAATTACCAGGTAATCCTGAACCTTTTCACTGCTTACATTCATGGGTTTATGTTTTTTATTAATGTTAACTGATTTTGTGCTTCAATGCGCTGATATTTTACGTCATCCATAATTTTACGGATGAGAAATATGCCAAGGCCTCCTATTGGCCGGTCTTCTGCCGGCAGCGAGGTATCGGGTTCCGGTGCTTTGGTAGGATCGTAAGGACGACCCTCGTCCTTTATGACAAAAATAAGTTTACCATCCTGCTTTTTAATGTCCACAACAATTTCCTGGGGGTCATTGTTCTCAAAAGCATAATTGACAATATTCGTAAAGGCTTCTTCCAGTGCCAGGTTCACCGACATGCAGGTCTGGGGGTCAATACGCCACTCTGCGCCGATGTTTTCCATGGCATCCCGGATTTTTTCCAGATCGCTGAGCTTATTCGTCAGCTTTATTTTGTGTGTTTCCATGGTCTAGCCCTTTAAATGAAACGGTCATCATGGTAATATCATCAGACTGTGGATGGTCCTGCACGTGTGCTTCGATGGCATGCATCATGACATTGATAAGGTCTTTGGGCGACTTGTCCTTGTTTTCTTCAAGGACTTTCAGCATGCGATCCTCATCAAAAAGGTCATCACGTACATTTTCAGCTTCGGTAACACCATCGGTGTAGCTGAACAATTTGTCGCCCGGCTCCAATGTCATGCTATGTTCCGGGTATTCAAATTCCTCATAGAGACCCAGGGGAATGGTTTTTGCCGGTTCAAACATTTTCGTTTCCTTTGTTTTGCTTATGAGCACCGGGGGGTTATGTCCGGCATTGACATAAGACAACTGACCTGTTTTCAAATTCATCACGCCCAGGAAAAAGGTCACAAACATATTGCTTTCATTGTTGAAGCTCAACGACTTATTAAGTGCTGCCATGATCTTTGACGGTGATTGTTCTTTGTCTGCAATGGTCCGGAGCAATGTACGCGTGACAGCCATGAACAGGGAAGCCGGCACTCCTTTGCCCGACACGTCGCCTATGGCAAACACGAACTTATCCTGGTCTACTACGAAAAAGTCATAGAGATCACCTCCCACCTCCCTGGCACTGCGCAATACGGCATAAAGGTCTACCTGGGGCAGGTCGGGATAAGGCGGAAAACTGTGGGGGATCATGGCGAGCTGTATTTCGCGCGCAATGCGCAGCTCGCTTTCGATTTTTTCCTTCGCGGCAGTAGTTTCCTTGAGGTTGACCACATATTCGGCCAGCTCTTCCTGCATGTGCGAGAAGGCATCATGAAGTTCTCTCAGCTCCAGGGTCTTTCGGATCTTGGGCAGTTTCACATCAAAATTACCTTCAGCCACAAGGCGTGCTGAGTTAGAAAACTGTGAGAGCGGCGCCGAAATGCGGTTCACAATTTGTACGGTAAGTATCGTGAGCACGATCAAACCGCCAAGCACCAGAATGATCATCAGGGTGGTAATGGAACGCAGGGTAGCAAACATCTCCGCATCGGGATATACCACGCCAATAGACCACCCACTGCTGGGCAGGGGAGTATAGTAAATCCAAAACCGGCCAGTGTCGTTCATGCCATGCTCGCGGAACTGGCTATTACCGGCAATCATGTCCTGGCCGATCTCTCTCAGCAGTTCAGAGTCCCTTTCTGCTGCCATGGAGAAGAGGCTTTCGTTCATGATGTATTCCCGCCGGGGGTAAGTCACGGCAACCCCGTTTCGGCTTAGCATAAAGGCATAACCGGTTTCAAAGATCTCGATCTCTGCCACGGTTTCGGTGAGCCAATCCAATGAAACGTCCACCGTTGCAATTCCGGCAAATACCCGTTCTCCATCACGGCGCATGTAAAAAGGCACCGAATAGGTCGACATCAGCATCTCACCGCCACCTTCATCATAATAGGGCTCCGTCCAGTAAGCCGTATCAAGCATTTTGGGTATCAGATACCAGTCCATGTAGAAATACTCATAGTTTTCGTCTCCAAGGCTGAATGAGTGGATCCGGTCTCCGTCGCGATAAGCATAAGGCGAATAATATAAACCCTTATCGGGGAAGAAATTGGGCTCAAAGGCGATGGCAGCGCCAGACACGTTTTGATTTTTTTCCAGGATGGTTTCCACAAGGAGGAAAAGGGAATCTTCATGTGGTGGATCAATCTCCATCAGGCCAGCGACCACTTCAGGGATTTTTTCCATGGGCTGGAGCTCTTGTTCAATTTTGGCCACGGCATTGTCAGCAATATGAATGGCGTTTTCCCTGGCAGACTCTTCAATGGAATTACGCGCAAAATAATAAAACAAGGATAGCACCAGCAAAAACATGAGTGTGGTGAAAGTAAGCACCCTTTTTATTATTCGGAAGGAAAGGCTGTTTTTTTTAATCATAGAATGTTAATATTCTTGTCACTCATTAAAGGAACAAACGGGTTGAAAGAACTCCTCATAGGGAAGGATCCGTTCAATAATTTCGCGCTCTTTAAGTATTTCAACGGCCATTTGATAGTCATCAGGATGAAGTTCGGTTTTTCGCACCTCTTTTTCTCCGGGCGCCTGCAGATCAAGAATGCGTTTCAGCATCCAGCGCTGATGTGCCTTATTGGCCGGAATGTTGGCCTGCCGCATCATGTCAACGATAAGTGAAACCGTATAATCCTGATTTTCCGAGGCATAGTCCCATCCCCGAATGCTTGCCTCCACAAAGGCACGCAGCTCTTTTTCACGTTCATCCCGTGTACTTGCAAGCGTGTAAATGCCATCCTCCGGGACATCAAAACCATAATCAGCCACAAAGAAGGTATTAACCTCATCCCTGTCAAGACCGCTGAGGTACAGTTGATTATATTCATTATACCACATCATTGTCATCAGGTCAACGCCATCTTCAAGAAAGAGGTTAACAGACCATAAAACCGATACCCAGTTCACATCTACGCCCTGATCCATAAGCATGGCCATGGGCACTTCACGGAAGCCTCCGCGCCATACGCCGACCTTTTTCCCCTCAAAATCTTCAATGGTTTCTATACCGCTTGATTTCTTGCTTGCAAAGAGGATCGCCGAATGCTGTGATAGCTGTCCGATATTAACAAGGTCCAGACCCTCATTACTGGCAGTAAGGGCAGTCATCAGGAACTGGGTGATGACATCGGCCGTGCCGCGCTCGAGAAAATCGACCGAGCTGACGGTAGGAGAAGGATGGATGATCTCCACATCGACACCCGCCTCTTTATAAAACCCCTGATCCTGGGCCACATAGAAGCCGGCAAACTGAGCCTGGGGCATCCAGTGGGGCGAAAAGACAAGAGGTTCTGAAGCCCGGGTGGTAAGCAAACCTGCAGATAAGACAGTGCAGGCAAAAAGGATAATTTTTCTCATGTATATACAATTTGATTAATTCGGTCACATTGCTTGTCCCGTCCATACGGGAAAACTCACCATGACATAATCACCCCCCTGTTTGTCAATGCTTTGGCGTGGAGGTTTCATAACACCTATCGCGACAATAGTACATGAACAAATTCAGATTTTCATTATGTAAAGATAGGAAAATAAGGAGAAGTATGATATTAGCTGCAAATGTAAGGAATGCGAATAACGTTGACAACCCAGATGCTGCGCCAAACTTCAAACCCAGGTTTGCCTTACTATTTAAAAACTTTATCGTATCTTAGACAGTCGCATATCAAACGGCAACATAAACAGCATAAACAAGCATCATCCTATGGAGCAACCTCTTTTTGACATTAGCTGGCAGTGGCATCTGGTTTTACAGCTCTTGCTCGCCACGGTGCTGGGTGCCCTGGTGGGTCTTGAGCGTGAAGTTCACGGAAGACCGGCGGGCCTGCGCACACACATCCTCGTTTGTATGGGTGCCGCCCTGATAATCGTAGCCTTTGAAAACCTGAAGCTTTCGCTCATAAGCTCGGGCGATGACATCCTGGCTATGGATCCCGCGCGGGCTGCGGCGGGCGTGATCACAGGCATCGGCTTTCTTGGTGCTGGCACCATTCTCAAGGGCAAAGACCACGTGGTAGGCCTTACCACGGCAGCATCCATCTGGGTCGTAGCCGCCATTGGCATCACCACAGGACTGGGACAGTTCTTCCTGGCCATCACTGCCACAATGCTGGTGCTCTTTGCCCTTTTGGTACTCCACCGCATCGACATTAAGTCAGAGCATTACGGCGAAATATTCCTCTCCGGAAAAGGAGGTACCCTGTTTTATGAAAACGCCCGGAAGCAGATCAGCCAGATGGACTTCATCATTAAAGGTTACAGCATTAAGGCCACAGGCACCAAAGGTGAGATGAAGGTACGTTTTCTGGTAAAATACAAACAGGCCGAATTAGGCGCCAACGTCATTCAGGAACTGTTCAAAGTGGATGGTGTGGATGCAGTGTCGTGGGAAAAATAACTACAGGGTTAAAAGTTTCGGGGTATGGGGTTTGAGATGATGCCCGAACTTTTTGCAAATTGTGTATCTTTACCGCCGCAATTTATAAACCCTGTAATTTTTCATCATGAGGTTACCTTCCCTTTTTTCCTATTTTCCTGTTTTTTTAAGTGCGTTTTTTCTGCTTTCCTGTGGATCCCCGGCAGAGCGAACAGAACAAACAACACGCGAAAAGGCCGGAGCCATCCATACGGATGTACTCACGCTGGACTCCCACGTAGACACGCCACTGATGCTGATGCGCGAAGGCTTCGACATCAGCGAGTATAACGACCCCCACGACGGGGGTGGCAAGCTCGACTTCCCAAGAATGCTTGAAGGCGGGCTGGATGCTGCATTCTTCGCCGTTTACCTGGCCCAGGGAGAATTGACACCAGAAGCTTATACTGAAAATCATCAGCGCGCCCTGCATATCTTCGAGCTGATACATCAGGCCATCGAAGAAAACCAGGATGTAGCAGCGCTGGCACTTACCGCTGACGACGCCCAACGCATCCATGACGAAGGCCGCCTGGCCATCTATATCGGCAACGAAAACGGTTACCCCATCGGCAAAAACCTTGATATGCTGCAAAAATATTACGACCTGGGCAGCCGCTACATGGGGCTTTCACACTCAAGGAATAACCAGATATGCGACGCCTCCACAGACAACGACGGACCGTTGCATGGAGGGCTGTCGGAGTTTGGCGTGGAAGTGGTCAAAGAACTCAATCGTATAGGCATGATGGTGGATGTAAGCCATATTTCCGATGATGCATTTTATGATGTGCTTGAGGTGACCGAAGTACCCGTCATGGCATCTCACTCAAACGTCAGGGCCATTTGTGACCATCCCCGCAACCTGGACGACGACATGATCATCGCGCTGGCAGAAAATGGCGGCGTGCTCCAACTCAGCGTGCTCAGCGCCTACGTAAAAGAAATGGAATCTGACCCCGAAAGGGAAGAAGCCTTTGCCGAGCTTCGTGAACGCTGGAATAATTTCCAGGGACTCAGCGACGAAGAGATGAATCAGGCCCGCGAAGAATGGTGGGCGCTCAACAACAAATACCCCGCACCGATGGCCACGGTATCTGACCTGGTGGATCATATCGACCATGTAACTGACCTGGTAGGCGTAGAATATGTAGGAATAGGCACCGACTTTGACGGAGGCGGCGCACTGGAAGACTGCTTCGATGTATCGGAACTGCCAAACATCACAAAAGAGCTTGTCAAAAGAGGTTACACCAAAGAAGAGATCGAAATGATATGGTCCGGCAATTTCCTGCGCGTGTTTGGCGAAGCAGAAAAGTTTGCGGCCAACTAACAGCATCACACCTGTTTGTCAATAACCCTTTTGCTTGCCACCAATAAGACTGCTCAAGCAATATTATTTTGTTACTATGATTTTGTCAGACTCCTTTCTCCAGCTTTTTTATGAAAATGTGATGGCAACCACATGGCTGGAATTGATCGCCGTGTTTTTTGGCATCATGAGTGTTTGGTTTGCAAGACAGGCAAACCTGCTGGTGTTTCCTACCGGGATAATCAGCACAGTAATATATATTTATATAACCTTTACCATCCAGCTCTATGCCGATATGGGCATCAACTTCTTCTACACGATGATGAGCATTTATGGATGGTACGTATGGACACGCAAAGATGAACATAAACTGGTGCGTCCCATTCGCTGGAACACCAAAAAACAGCAAGCTTTTGGGATTGCCATGATTCCCGTACTATATATCATTATATATGCGCTGCTGTATACCTTCAAACAGGATGACCCCGAATACATGCAGTCTTATATCCCCTATGTTGACTCCTTAACCACATCCATCTTCCTGATTGGCATGTACTTCATGGCACAGAAAAGAATTGAAAACTGGATCTACTGGATCGCGGGAAATGTTATCTCCGTGCCTCTTTATTTCGTTAAAGGCCTCGTGTTCACAAGCTTTCAGTTTGCGGTATTCCTGGTGCTCGCTGTCCTGGGTCTGATGGCCTGGATCAAGCTTTACAACGAAGGCCGGGCAAGAGAGCAGAAATTTATTGATGATCTGGTGAATTAAAGCGCAGGACATAAAGCGCTTTAGCGCAGAACGCATCCGTTAATATGTTGATTTATAAACAAAATGCACTATCTTTGCACCCTGTTTTGCGGCAAAAATTGTTGTAAAATCTTTATTTTCAACTCATTTAACTTGTAAATCTATGAAAAAAGTATCTGTTAGCGGTTCTCCGCGCGAGAACGTAGGGAAAAAAGATGCGAAAAGGCTGCGCAGGGAGGGCTTTGTCCCCTGTGTGATTTACGGGGGTAAGGAACAAATCCAGTTTTACACCTCTGAAAAGAG
>Ga0207421_10004476_pt1 | contig 16039 bp, 13 predicted proteins | sample SodLakKL_010_SED_4_FD_187542 | JGI IMG/M metagenome (GOLD analysis project Ga0207421, IMG submission 187542) | Alkaline sediment microbial communities from Lake Tanatar, Kulunda Steppe, Russia - 8KL_010_SED (SPAdes) (version 2) | ecosystem: Environmental > Aquatic > Non-marine Saline and... | reverse complement strand
GCCGTGGTCATCGGCCGGTGGTCCCTGTTGGCCGTGGTCATCGGCCGGTGGTCCCTGCTCCGTTTCGTTGTCCGGTCCGGCGTGGTCCGGTGCGTTGCCGGGGTTGTTCGCGACGACGAACGAGGCAACGGCAGAGCCGATTCCACCGTCGTGCCCGGGCTCGAGGCTGTCAATGAACCCCGTCACGGACTGACCGAAGCTCCCCGATTCCTCGTCGGCCGCGTCGTCATCGGGTGCCTCGAGTGTCGTTTCGATCGTCTCCGATGTGTTCCCGTCGGTCGCCTCGATCGAGACGGTCACGTCACTCTCGGGTACTGGAAGGGTGACGGTGCCGTCCTCGTCGGTCACATCCGTACCCGTGCCGTCGTAGGAGTCGTTTTCGTCGGCCGGCTCGACGTCGACGGTCGCGTTCGCGACCGCGCTATCGTTCGTGGTGACGGTCACGAGACCATCCTCGTCCTGGTCGACGACGACCGACAACTCCGAGTCGGGGTCGTCGTGTTCGGCGGCGGCCACCGCACCGATCGGGGCGAGCACTGACAATATCATTGCGGTGGCGAGTGCCACCGCGAGTAGCCGTGATCTCTTCATCACAACCGTGACTTTCAGTGTATACTGAATAAACCCGACGGGCAGTTCCGGGCCGTTTACGGTGTGACGAAACAGAACTAGAACCGTTTTTAGAGTTTATACTATTCTTAGGTCGTTCAACGCCGGCTACCGAACGTTACGATCCCCCGTCGGCACGAGCGACCAGCGACCGTGCGCGGTCGGCCGCTCGCTCCCGGACTGCCCGCTCGTCTACGACCTGCACCTCACGGTCACACATGAGTACCTGCCCGTCACAGACCGTGTGCCGGACGTCGGCTGCCGCCGCGGCGTAAGCGAGGTGACTCACCAGGTCGTGAGCCGGCGTCAGGTGGGGTTTCCCGAGGCCGACCACCGCGATGTCGGCGGGCGCGCCTTCCTCGAGGACGCCCGTCTCGAGGCCGATCGCCTCCGCACTGGCGCGGGTCAGCATCTCGACGACGGCCTCGGCGGGCACCGCACTGGCGTCCTCGGCGGCGAGTTTGCCGAGCATAGCGGCGTCCCGTCCCTCGTCTAGCATCGAGAGGTCGTTGTTCGAGGCCGCGCCGTCGGTGCCGATCCCGACGGTGACGCCTTCCTCGAGCATCCGTTGAACCGGAGCCATCCCGCTTGCCAGTTTCATGTTCGAGGCCGGGCAGTGGATCACGCTCGCGCCGCTCTCGGCGAGCAGGCCGATCTCGCTTTCGTCGAGGTGAACGCCGTGGGCGAGGAAGTCCTCGGGCTCGAGTAACCCTTTCTCGGCGGCGTAGGCCAGCGGCCGGACGCCCCGTTCCTCGAAGATCGGCGTCACCTCGCCTTCGGTCTCGTTTGCGTGAAAGTGGATCGGCACCTCGAGTTCGCGCGCTTTGGGAACGAACTCCTCGTAGATCTCGGCGCTGACGGTCGTCAGCGAGTGGGGCATGAAAGCGGGCTGTACGCGGCCGCTCTCTCGAGCTTTCAGCGCGTTGGCGACCTCCAGTCCCGTCTTCGCGTCCTCGCGGGCGGCCTCGTGGTCTTTGCCCACGGAGATGACGCCGTGGCCGAGACGGGCGCGCACGCCCATCTCCTCGACGACGTCGGCGATCGTCGGGACGAAAAAGTACATGTCCGCAAACGAGGTCACGCCGCCTTTGATCATCTCGAGGACGCCGAGTTCGGTCCCCGCCCGGACGTCCTCGGCCCCGAGGGCGGCCTCGACGGGCCAGATGTCCTCCCGGAGCCAGGCGTCGAGGGGCTTGTCGTCGGCGTACCCCCGGAGAAGCGTCATCGCGACGTGGCAGTGGCCGTTGACGAATCCGGGCGTGACCAGCGAGTCGGTCGCGTCGAGGCGCTCCTCGCCCCCGAGGTCCGCGCCGATCTCTATGATCTCGCCGCGTTCCTGGTCGATCAACACGTCCGCCCGCTCGACGTCCAGTTCCGGCGTCAGTACGTGACCGCCGGTGATCGCAAGCGTGGTCATGGGCCGTCTTCCCCCTCCAGTGGCGTCAATCCACCGTCTCGTCACGGCTCGGACCGACCGCGTCGATGCCCGGGGCGAGAGCCCTTTGGCCCGTGAGCACCTGCGTTCGCCAATGCGCGAACTCGTCTTCGCCCTCGAGTACGATCCCGGGGCGAACCCCGTTGCCGACGCCCTGGAGGCCCATCCCGACACGACGGTCCGTTCGCTCTCCTGTCACGTCACTGCCGAGAGCCTCTGGCGGGTCGACCACGCCGAGGGGTCGTCGGCGGGCCTCGAGGCCCTGGAGGCCGCCTACCGCGAGGCCACTTACTGTGCGGACTGTCTCCTCAAGGACGACTGTGGGGCCGACTGCGAGACGCAGGTGCTCGACCGTGGGGCGGAGACGCTCGTGGTCTACACCCACTGGGACCGCACCGACGTCTGTACCTCCGTTCCCCACCTCGCCCTCGAGTACCTCGGCGAGGGACTTCTCTTCGAGACCTTCCGGGAGGGACGGCGCTATCGGTGGCGGATCGTCCTCGGAAACGGTACGCCGATCGGCGACTTCTTCGACGCGTTGGCTGAGGATGTCGGTGACTGTGCCGGCATGGAGATGCTCCGGCTGGCGGACGTGGATCCGGACCCGGACCTCGAGGGGGCACTCCCGCGGGAGCAACGCGAAGCCCTCCGGGCGGCCGTCGACGCCGGCTACTACGAGACCCCACGGCAGGTAGCGCTCTCGGAACTCGCCGAGGACCTCGAGATCCCACGCTCGACGCTCTCCTATCGTCTTCGCCGGGCCGAGGCCGAACTCGCGACGACGTTCCTCGAGGGCGATGGCGACCTCGAGACGCTTTCGGCCGGGATGTAAGCTTCGCCAGGGCGTTTATTACCAGAGACGGTGTAGCCCGGTCGAATGCCCGGCGAGTACGACGCGGTAGACCACAGGATATCCGACGAGCACACACACAGCGCGTGGAACAACGCCCTCGAGCCCGTCCGCACCGTCGCCTCGGGCGACGTCGTTCGCGTTTCCTGTCGTGACGCCACCGACGGGCAACTGACGCCCGACTCGACGGCCGCCGACGTCGCCGGCCTCGAGATCGATCCCGTCCACCCGTTGACCGGCCCCGTCGCGGTCGAGGGGGCCCGCCCCGGCGACGTCCTCCAGGTCGACGTCCTCGAACTCGACCACCGGGGCTGGGGGTACACCGTCGTCCTCCCGGGGGAGCTGGGGCTCGGAGTGCTCCCCGAGGCGTTCCCCGACCCCGCCCTCCACGTCTGGGACCTCGAGGGCGACGTCGGCCACTTCGTCGACGGGATCGAGGTCCCTCTGGACCCGTTCCCCGGTATCGTCGGCGTCGCCCCCGCCGAGGACGGCGACCACGACACGAACCCCCCGCGTTCGGTCGGCGGTAACCTCGATATCAAACACCTCACCGCCGGATCGACGCTTTTCCTCCCGATCGCCGTCGAGGACGCCCTGTTCAGTATCGGCGACTGTCACGCCGCCCAGGGGGACGGCGAGGTCTGTGTCTCGGGGATCGAAGCGCCGATGGCGGTCACGTGTCGGCTCACCGTTCGGAACGACCGCGACCTCGAGTTCCCCCGGTTCGAGACCGCCGGCCCCTTCGCCCCCGCCGGCCTGGACGGGCGAGCGGTCGGGACGACGGGTGTCGGCGACGACCTCTACGGGGCGACACGGACGGCGATCCTGGGGATGATCGAGTACCTCCACCACGAGCGTGGGCTCACGCGCGAACAGGGGTATCTCCTGTGTTCGGCGGCCGTCGACCTGAAGATCAATCAGGCCGTCAACGTCCCCAACTGGACCGTCTCGGCGTACCTCCCCGGGGGTATCTTCCCCGAGACAGATCGGGTGGCGTGACCGTCTCGTCGTCCGATGCGGTACCGGGGAACACACTTATGTTTCGACGGGCTACCGGAGACATGTACCACGACCGAGTCGGTAACGACCACCGACGGACAGCGCGTCGATGACGGACCGTCGCCCGTCCGACGCCGAACCGCGACCGTCGGCCACGTCAGGACCGACCCCACCCGGCGACCTCGCCCGTCGCGTCTTCGACGTGAGTCCGATCAGCACCGTCGTCGTCGATCCGACGGGCGCGATCGTCTTCGCGAACGAGCGGGCCGCGGACACCCTCGGCTGTACGCCCGAGGAACTCACAAGCCGGACGTACCACCAGTCGGAGTGGAACATCTACTCCGACGACGGCACGCCGGTTCCGGTCGACGACCACCCCGTCACACGGGTCCTCGAGACGGCCGAACCCGACTACGGGTTCGAACACTGGATCGAACTCGCCGACGGGACAGAACGGTGGCTCTCGAGTAACTCCTCGCCCGTGCTGGACGGGGCGGGCGAGGTCGAGTACGTCGTCGTCTCCTTCGAGGACGCGACCGAGTTGAAACGCCGCGAGGAGCGCCTGACCAGCGACCAGGTTCGGTTGCTCGAGTTCCGGACGGACCAGTCGGCCGTCCCACCCTCCCTGCGGGTCGAGGGCGGCGATACGCGCATCGACGTCGACTCGGTCGTCCCGATGCCCGACGGCACGACCGTCCAGTACATGGGGACGGCCGACCTCACCGCCAATACGTTCGTCGATGCCGTCGAAGAAGTCCCCCACTACCGCGAGGCACGACTGTTGAGCACGGCGGAGGGCTACAGCCGCATCGAGGCCCACGCCGGGTCGACGACGGTGTCGGCCGTGTTCTCCGCACTCGGCGGGCGCGCCCGTGCCGTCGTCATCGCGGGCGACGGGGTCCGGTTTCTCGGTGAACTCCCGGGTGACGTCGATCCCCGACTGGCCGTCGACGGCATCCGGGAGTTCCACCCCGAGGTCGAACTCGTCTCCGAAGACCTCGTCTACTCGCCTCACCTGCTGTACGACGTCGTCGCCGACGCGCTCACCGACCGGCAGTTCGCCGCCCTGGACGCCGCCTACTTCGGCGGCTACTTCGACACCCCGCGGACCAGCACCGGCGACGATCTAGCACAGCGGTTCGGCGTGACCCGCCAGACGTTCAACGACCACCTCCGGAAGGCCCAGCGGACGGTCCTCACACACCTCTTCGAGAAGTCCGGCGCGGACGCACGCTGACTGGTCAGCCTCCCCCCTTACATCGGACACCGCCATACTGGGGATATGGCCGATACCACGTCATCGAATGCTACGCCTCCCACCGCCTCGACCGACGACCGGACGGGGTACGACCCGATCACCGGAACCTTCCACGCCCGCTTTGACACCGACGGCCACGCCGACGCGATCGTCGTCACGATCGTCGAGACCGTCGCGGCCGTCACGGACCACGACCCCACCGAGATGCCGCCGCTTTTCGCCATCGTCGACTCGGAGGCGCTCTCGACGCTCGTCGCCTCGGCCTCCGGGAGCCACCTCGAGGTAACCTTCGAGTACGAGGGCTGTCACGTCGCCGTCTCGAGTGCGGGTGACGTCGTCGTCGAACCGGCCGACGGCTGATACGGGTCGGTGTACCGTTTTACCGGTGATCGACCCGAACGGGGCGGCGATCACCGGCGACGAATCACAACAGACGTATGCGGTGATCGCTCGAGTCGGACGTCCGTCGGTGTGATTTGGCGTGCGCCAAACAACCCGTATCCGTTCGGACCCACTAGAGGGACGTGATGAGCGAGCAGGACCGATCGACGTCATCCGCCGCTGATTCCCGGACTCTCGAGGTCTCCGTCCCGGAGATGGACTGTCCGACCTGTGCGGGCAAAGTCGAGAACGCCCTCGAGGACGTCCCCGGCGTCGGCGAAATCGAGACCCAGCCGGCGGCAGGGCGGGTGACGGTCACAGCGGCGGGTGCAGACGAGGGAGCCGTCCTGGCGGCGATCGAGGACGCCGGCTACGAGGTGACCCCATCCGACGGCGATCGCTTCCGTGACCCCGGCGCGGTCTGGCGGAGCCGTCGCGCCCTCGGAACCGCGATCGGCGGCGCGTTCGTCACGATCGGGATGGCCCTGGCGTTCGTCTTCACCGGGGGGAACCCCGCCCTGTTCGAGGTCGCCGGGCGGACGTTCGAACTCTCACACGTCCTCTTTATTCTCGCCGCGGCGGTCGCTGGAACACCGATCATCGAGAACGGCTACTACTCCGTGGGAAATCGCAGCCTCGACATCGACCTGCTGATGGCGATCGGGATCCTCGCCTCCGTGGCGGCACATCACCCCTTCGAGGGGGCGATGCTCGCCGTCCTCTTCAGCGTCGCCGAGTTGCTCGAGCGCTTCTCGATGGACCGCGCCCGGGACTCCCTGCGCGAGTTGATGGACCTCTCGCCGGAGACGGCGACGGTCGAACGCGACGGAGAGGAGAGGGTCGTCCCCGCGAGCGAGGTCGCCGTCGGCCAGACGGTCGTCGTCCGGCCGGGCGAGAAGATTCCCGTCGACGGCGTCGTCTGCGAGGGCCAGAGCGCGATAAACCAGGCACCGATCACCGGCGAGAGCGTTCCCGTCGACAAAGCGGCAGGCGAGGAGGTCTTCGCCGGGACGATCGCCGAGTCTGGCTACCTCGAGGTCGAGGCGACGAGCCGGGCCGACGACTCGTCGCTCGCCCGGATCATCGAACTGGTCGAGTCCGCCGAACGCGAGAAGACCGACCGCGAGCAGTTCGTCGACCGCTTTGCGGGCGTCTACACGCCGCTCGTCGTCGTCGCGGCGGTCGCGCTGGCGGTCGGTCCGCCGCTCGTCGCCGGAGCCTCCTGGAACACCTGGTTCCTCCGGGGGCTGACCTTGCTCGTGATCGCCTGCCCCTGTGCGTTCGTCATCTCCACACCCGTCAGCGTCGTCTCGGGGATCACGAGCGCGGCGAAAAACGGCGTCCTGATCAAAGGCGGGAAACACCTCGAGGGCGTCGGCGGGAGTTCCGTCGTCGCCGTCGACAAGACGGGAACACTCACCACCGGCGACCTCTCGGTGACCGACGTGATCGCCCTCGATGGCGCAGACGAGAGTGAGGTCCTCGGGCGGGCGGGTGCGATCGAGCGCCGCAGCGAACACCCGATCGGGGCGGCGATCGCCGCCGAAGCCGACGAGCGCGGGTTCGACCTCGACGGTGATCTCGAGGAGTTCGAGGCACTTTCGGGCCGGGGCGTCCGCGCCGAAATCGACGGCAAACCCCACTACGTCGGCAAACCCGATCTCTTCGCCGACCTGGGCCTCGAGTTGGAACACACCCACGTGACCGACGGCGGCCACCCCATCGGTGGCCCGATCCTCGAGTCCGTAGACGAGCAGTGTCCGGAAGGCGACTGCATCGACGTCTTGGACGAGGCGGTGGCCGCCCTCGAGGCCGAGGGCAAGACCGCCGTCCTCGTCGGCACCGACGACCGCCTTCTTGGCGTCGTCGGCGTCGCCGATGCCGTCCGCCCCGAGGCCGCGTGGGCCGTTTCCCGGCTCTACGGGCAGGGTCTCGAGGTCGTCATGCTCACCGGCGACAACGAGGGCACGGCGCGAGCGATCGCCGAGGAGGTCGGCATCGAGGAGTACCACGCCGACCTCCTGCCCGGGGAGAAACTCGAGGAGATCCGCCGCCTCGAGGCGGAGTACGGCGACGTCGTCATGGTCGGTGACGGGATCAACGACGCGCCCGCGCTCGCGACGGCGACCGTCGGCGTCGCGATGGGTGCCGCTGGAACGGATACCGCCCTCGAGACCGCCGACGTGGCCCTGATGGGCGACGACCTGACCCGCCTGCCCTACCTCACCCGCCTCTCCCGGAGGGCAAACGGCGTCATCAAACAGAACATCGCCTCGAGTCTCGCCGTGAAGGCCGTCCTCGCCGCCGGCGCACCGTTCGGGATCGTGACGGTGATCCACGCGGTCGTCATCGGCGACATGGGGATGAGCCTCGGCGTGACGGGCAACGCGATGCGGCTCTCGGGGGTCGAGCCGGAGACGCCCGAGGAGACGTTGCTCTCGGAGAGCCGCGACTGACCGGTTCGACGGCGAAGGGGAATACGGGGGGTTTCACCCCGGAGCGTGTGAGCAGTCGTTCCGACTGCTACGTCGTCGGCCAACGGGGAGACGGATAAGAGTGTGTGATTCTTTGTCAGTCAAGGAGCTCATACCGCCCGTCAATACGACATTACCCCGCCGGGAGACCCGGGGTTATGCGCCCTCGAGTAACTCGGCCAACAGCGCCTTCTGTGCGTGTAAGCGGTTTTCGGCCTGATCGAAGACGATCGAGCGGTCGCTCTCTAAGACCGCGTCGGTGATCTCCTCGCCGCGGTGGGCGGGCAGACAGTGCATGACGACTGGGTCCGCGGCGTGGGCGAGCAACTCCCCGTTGACCTGGAAGCCGTCGAACCGGCGCAGGCGGATCTCGCGTTCGTCCTCCTGGCCCATGCTGACCCAGACGTCGGTGTAGACGACGTCGGTGTCCTCGACGGCCGCCACGGGATCGGTCGTCGTCGTCGGTTCGGTGCCGAGTTCGCCCGCCCGTTCGATGATCCCCTCGTCGACGGCGTGTTCGTCCGGCGTGGCGACGGTCAACTCGACGCCCGCCATCGCACAGCCGAGGACGAACGACTGGGCGACGTTGTTGCCGTCGCCGATCCAGGTCGCCGACACACCCGAAAAGCCGTCGAACTGTTCGCGGATCGTCTGGAGGTCCGCGAGCGTCTGGCAGGGGTGGGCGTCGTCGGTCAGCCCGTTGACGACGGGGACGTCGGCGTACTCCGCCAGCACTTCGACGTTCTCGTGTTTGAACACCCGCGCCATCACACAGTCGACGTACCGCGAGAGCGCACGGGAGGTGTCTTTCAACGGTTCTCCTCGGCCGAGCTGGATGTCGTCGGCCCCGAGGAAGATGGCGTGTCCGCCCAGCTGGGTCATCCCCGTCTCGAAGGAGATTCGGGTCCGCGTGCTCGCCTTCTGGAAGAGCATGCCCAACGTCTTCCCCGGCAGGTCGGCGTGGTCCTCGCCGGCATCGACGGCGCGTTTGTACTCCGCGGCCCTGTCGAGCACCGCGAACAGTTCCTCCTCGCTGAGGTCGTCGACGTCGAGGAAATGTCTCACCTGTGTCTCGTCCGAATCTATCGTCATGGTGTATAAAATCGTGTGGGAATACTTGTACTCACTCCTCGCCGAGCGTCTCCGCGACGCGCTCGAGGACGGCGACCGAGCGGTCGTACTCCGACAGCGCGAGCCGTTCGTCGGGTGCGTGATCGAGGTCGGAGTTGCCGGGGCCGTAGGTGACCATCGGACAGTCCCACGCCCCGGCGTAGACGTTCATATCGCTCGTCCCGGTCTTTCTGACCAGACGCGGCTCGTCGCCTTCCTTGCGGATCGCAACCCGGAACGCCCGGGCGACCTCCGTGCGCGGACTCGTCATCACGGGTGGGACCTTGTCCTTCCAGGTCACGGTCCCGACCTCGAGTTCGGCTTCGGCGGCCTCCCGAACCGTTTCGACGTCGAGTTGCGGGGGGACCCGAAGCTGGACGTCCATCGTCGCCTCGACGGAGAGCCCGTCCTCGCTGACGCCGCCCTGAATGTCCACGGGCTTGGTCGTCACCTGTTCGAACACCGGCTCGTACTCCCCACCCTCGAAGTGGTCTTCGACGGTCGACCACCAGCGAACGGCGTGTTGGATCGCGTTCGGGTCCGGCCGGGAGGTGTGCCCCGACTCGCTGGTCGCGACGTAGGTGCCGGCGATCAGCCCACGGTAGCCGAGCGTGATGCCGTCACCCCCGGAGGGCTCGCCGTTGACGACCGCCTTCGGTGGCTCCTCGCGGTCGTCGACCAGGTAGCGCGACCCCCTCGAGTCGACTTCCTCGCCGACGACGCCGACGAACGAAACGCCCGTCCGGACGGCCGCGGCGGCCATCGCGGCCAGCGGTCCCGTCGCGTCGACGCTGCCACGGCCCCAAAGGATCTCGTCGTCGCCGGTCTCCTCGACTTCGACCGGGATCTCACCCGGGACGGTGTCGATGTGGGAGGTCAGCAGGACGGAATCGTCCGCGGGGGCGCGAACGTTCCCGACGGCGTCGATCCAGACCTCGCGGTCGTGGGCCTCGAAGAAGTCGACGAGGCGTTTGGCCGCCTCGCGTTCCTCGCCTGTCGGCGAGGGGATCGAGACGAGTTCGATCAGTAGCTCCCGGGCGTCCTCGGATGGGACTTCCGTCGGGTCGGTCGTGCTCGTGCTCATGGATCGTCAGGTGCGATGACCGCGGCCAGCGCGTCGACGAGTCGATCCGCCTCCTCGGTGTCGATCACCAGCGGCGGCAACAGCCGCAGGACGGTCCGACCCGCCGGCAGCGCCAGCACCTGGTGGTCGATCGCCAGGTCGCGGGCGGCGCGATTGGCCCCCCGTTTCAACTCGATGCCGACGAGCAGACCCTCACCGCGGACCTCGCGCACTTCGTCACCGAGGGTCGCCTCGAGTTCGCCCCTGAGGTACTCGCCCATCTCGGCGGCGTGGGTGGGCCACTCCTCCTCGAGAAGCGTCGAGATCGTCGCGTGAACGGCCGCGGTGACGACGGGGCCGCCGCTGAACGTGGCGTTGTGTGAGGCCGCGCCGTCGGCGATCCAGTCGCGAACGACGACGCCGCCGACGGGCAGGCCGTTGCCGAGCCCTTTCGCCGTCGTGAGGACGTCGGGCGTGACGCCGACGTTCTGACAGGCCCACATCGACCCCGTCCGTCCCATCCCGGTCTGGACCTCGTCGAGGACCAGCGCCGCGTCGGCCTCCTCGGTGACCTCGCGGGCACACTCGAGGTAGCCAGCAGGCGGGACGTTGATGCCGCCTTCGCCCTGGATCGGCTCCAGAATCACGGCGGCGGTCTCCTCGTCGACGGCCTCGGTGAGTTCCTCGCTATCCCCGTAGGGGACGAACTCCACGTCGCCCGCCAGCGGTTCGAACGGTTTCTTGTACGTGTCCTTCCAGGTCGCCGCGAGCGACCCCATCGTCCGGCCGTGGAAGCTCCGGGTCGCGGCGATGATCTTCGAGTCCCCGGTCGACGACCGGGCGAACTTGAGTGCGGCCTCGTTTGCCTCGGTGCCGGAGTTACACAGCCACGCCGACTCGAACCCGTCGGGTGCCGACGCGACGAGCGCCGCGTAGGCGTTCTCCCGGGAGTCGACGGGATAAGAGGAGTCGACGAACGTCAGGTCGCCGACCTGCTCTCGAATCGCCTCGACGACCGCGGGGTGGCTGTGGCCGAGTGGCGTACACGCGTAACTCGCGCCCGCGTCCAGGTACTCCGTCCCGTCGGTGCTGTAGAGGTACGGTCCCTCACCGCTCTCGAGGGGGATCGGTTTGGTGCCGGAGATGAAGTCGTGATCGCTCACTGTTCCACCTCCGAGGCCTCGAGTACGCCGGGCTCGAGGGTCGTCCCCTCGCCGGCGAGCGCACTCGAGATCGGTTCCCCGCTGTTCGCGTCGGCGACGACGACCGAGGTCGCGCCGCCCTCGAGGGCTTCCTCCGCGGCCATGACCTTCTTGGTCATAAAGCCTTCAGCGGCGGATTTGACGGCCTCGAACGCCTCGGGGGTCGACGCCGACTCGATCCTCGTCGACTCGTCGTCCGGGTCCTCGTAGACGCCCGAAACGTCGGTCAACAGGACGAGGTCCGCCTCGAGTGCGCCCGCGATCGCTGCCGCGGCGCGGTCGGCGTCGGCGTTGACGGCCGTGTAGCCGCCCTCGCGCTCGGCCCCGAGCATCGGGACGGAGACGACGGGGGTGTACCCGCCCTCGAGAAGGGTCTCGAGGAGGTCGGCGTTCACCGACTCGATCTTCCCCGAGTGGTCCCCGCGCTTGATCTTCTTCTTGCCGTCCTCTTTGACGCGGACTGCCGATTTGCGCTTACCAGCGAGGAGCTTGCCGTCCGTGCCGGTGAGGCCGACGGCGTTTACGGCCTCGTTCTGGAGGCGCTCGACGAGGTCCGTGTTGAGCTTGCCCGGCATGACCATCTTGAAGACGTCCATGGTGCGCTCGTCGGTAAAGCGACCGACGACGCCGCCGGGGGTCTCGACGTAGGTGGGGTCCTCGCCGAGTTCTTCTAGGGTTTCGTCGACGGCGGTCGAGCCGCCGTGGGTGAGCACGACGTCCTCGCCGTCTTCGACTAACTGCGCCACGTCGGCGAGCGCTCCCGCGGGGTCGACCGCGCGTGCACCGCCGACTTTCACGACGACGGTCACGCGAGCCACCTCCGGCGGCGAGCGAGAGGACCGGCACGACCTTCTCGAACCGTGATGAACGAGCGAAGCGAGTTCATGGTGCTCCCACGGGGTGCAGGCCCGAAAACTCGAGGCCGGCCGTCTCTTCGAGGCCGAGTGCGACGTTCGCCGCGTGAACGGCCTGTCCGGCCGATCCCTTCATCATGTTGTCGATCGCGGAGAAGACCACGACGCGTTTGTTCGAGGGATCGAGTTCGAAGCCGACCTCGGCGTAGTTCGTGCCCGCGACGGCCTTGGGCTCCGGATAGCGATAGACCCCGGAGCCGCCGGCGGCCATGCGGACGAACGGTTCGTCCTCGTAGGCCCCACGGTAGGCGGACCAGAGGTCGCCCTTCGAGACGGGGCCCGAGGGGAAGACGTGACCCGTCGCGCTCGCACCGCGGATCATGTCCACGGCGTGGCAGGTGAAGGCCACCGAGGTGTCGAGGAACTGTTCGATCTCGGCTTCGTGGCGGTGGCCCGTCGGCGCGTAAGGGCGCACGACCCCCGAGCGTTCGGGATGGCTCGAGGCCTCGCCGCCGCCTGCGCCACCCTCCGAGGAGCCGACCTTGACGTCGACGACGATCCGCTGGTCGCCGTCGACGATGCCGGCTTCCACGAGCGGGTACAGGCCGAGGATCGTCGCGGTGGCGTTACAGCCCCCGCCGGCGATGATCTCGGCACCGGGGAGGTTCTCCCGGTTGATCTCGGGTAAGGCGTACTCGGCCTTTTCGAGATACTCGGGGGCGTCGTGGCCGTCGTACCACTCCTCGTACTGTGCTTCCGTATCGAGTCGGAAGTCAGCCGAGAGGTCGACGACGGTGTCGGCGATCTCGAGGAACTCATCGATTTGGCCCATCGAGACGCCGTGTGGCGTCGCCGCGAAGAGGACGTCGACGCTCTCCAGGTCCTCCGGATCGCTAAAGCGCAGGTCCCGGCCGCGAAGTGGCGGGTGTTTCGAGCCGACGCTCTTGCCGGCGGCGCTTCGACTCGTCGCCTGTGCGATCTCGACGTTCGGGTGGCCCTCGAGCAGTCGCAGCAGTTCGCCGCCGGTGAACCCGGTTCCACCGACGACCGATGCGGTGACGGTCTCGGTCGTGTTCGATACGTCTTCGTCGGTTTCGGCTGGCATTAGGCGGTCACCTCACTCGTTTCCTCGGCCGCTTTCGTCTCGAGCCAGTCGACGATCCGGCCGGGGACGTCCGTCCCGACGGCGTCGTTCAGGGCCTTGAACTCGACTGTGTGGTTTACCTCGTGGACGGTGTAAGAATCACCGGCCTCCATGAGGTCGACGCCGAGGAGCCCGCCGCCGACGCAGTCGCTTGCCTTCTTTACGAGGTCGATCGCCTCCTCGTCGAGCTCGAAGACGTCGGTCTCCGCGCCTTTGGCCGCGTTCGTCAGCCAGTGATCCGACGAGCGGGCCATCGCCGCGACCGGCTCGCCGTCGATGGCGAGCACGCGGATGTCGCGACCCGGCTTCTCGACGAACTCCTGGACGTAGAACACCTTGTGTTCGTAGTGGCCGAGCGTCGCCTTGTGCTCTAAGATCGCCTCGGCGGCGTCGCGTGAATCGATCTTGGCCATCAGGCGACCCCACGACCCCACGACGGGTTTGAGCACGCAGGGATAACCGAAGGACTCGATCGCCTCGAGGGCCGAATCCTTCGTGAACGCGACGTTCGTCTCGGGCGTCGGCACGCCGGCGTTCTGGAGCGCCAGACTGTTCTTTACCTTGTCGGCACAGACCTCGGCGGTCCCGTGGCTGTTGACGACCGGAATCCCGTACCCATCACAGAACTGCGTGGCGTAGAGACTCCGGCTCGTCGAGAGACAGCGATCGACGACGATGTCGACGTCCTCGAGGCTCGCCGGCGGCTCGGCGATGCTGAACCGCTCCGTCCGGACGTCGATCTTCTCGACGTCGTGATCGCGCTCGCGAAGCTCGTTCAGCAGGAGCTTCTCGTCTCTGCGTATCCTGGAGTACAGTACTCCGACATTCACGTGAACCACCCCTGGTGGTGAGGGTGAGCAGGGAGCAACGTCGTTGCGACCGTGTGCAATGTTACTCACCCCAGTCCTCTTCGAGCTCCGGCGCTCGATCGAGGACTGGCGGCGCGACACCGACGACTTCCAGTTCGGCTCCGCAGGTGGTACAGTCGACGATCTCTCCCACTTCGATATCGTCGTGAAGGGTCACGTCCGCCCCACACTCGACGCATTCGGTCATTGTACTTCGAACTCTCGTGCGGTAGGACTTAAACCCTTCGAACTTACCAGGAAAGTTATAGAAGATGGAGTGGCCTCTAACCGTGTTTTGGGCCTACGGGCCGGCTGTTCTTTGACCGTGTATCATTCAGTAGGTAGTTCGTCCCCCCGCGGGGACCGTCGCCGGAACGCCGCCACGGACGGCCTGAAGCCCCGGGAATCCATCGGTCGAACGATATGCCCGCTCTCAGACATAGGCGTTCACCCCTTCCCGGAGACCGTCGTGGGCGTCCTCGAGGTCCTGTTTACGGGTCCCAATCGCCGCTTCGTCGCCCTCGAGGGTTTCACGGGCGGTCTCGAGGTGGCCCGCGACCGCGTCGGGTGCGGGGCCACCCCGGGAGTCCCGACTCGCCACGCTCTCGGCGGGGTCGAGTGTCGCCTCGACTGCCGTGGGATCGACGTAGGCCTCGAGACCGTCCTCGAGGACCTCCTCGGCGGCGGCCTCGATGGCGTCGTAGTCTGCCCCACGTTCCGCGGCGATCGCGACCACTTCGTGGGCCGTCCGGAACGGCAGGCCGTTCGCCGCGAGCAGGTCCGCGACGCCGGTCGCCGTCGCAAAGCCCTCGCCGGCAGCGTCGGCGAGCACGTCCCGGTTCCAGTCGGCCGTCGCGACCGCGCCCGCGGCGACCTCGCTTCCCTCACAGACGGCGTCGACCGTCTCCCAGGCGTGGGGTGTCGCCCGCTGGAGGTCGCGGTTGTACGCGCGTGGCAGTCCCTTCAGCGTCGTCGAAAGGCCCTGGACCCCGCCCGCCGCGTCGCCCGCGACCGCACGGACGAGCTCGAGCGTATCGGGGTTTTTCTTCTGGGGCATGATCGACGACGTCGACGAGTAGTCATCGGAGAGGTCGACGTAGCCGCGGTTGGCGAAGACGATGACGTCCTCGGCCAGCCCCGACAGCGTCGTCGCGAGCGTCGATAACGCCCCCGTCGTCTCGAGGAGGAAGTCCCGACTCGAGGAGGCGTCCATCGAGTTCTCGATCACCGAATCGAACCCGAGTAACTCGGCGGTGCGCTCGCGGTCGATCGGGAACGTCGTGCCCGCGAAGGCGGCCCCGCCAAGCGGCGAGCGGTTGATCCGGCCGTAGGCGGAAAGCAAGCGTTCGGTGTCGCGGGCGATCGTCCCCGCATATGACAGCGCCCAGTGGGCGACCGTCGTCGGCTGGGCGGGCTGGAGGTGGGTGTAGCCGGGCATCACCGTCTCCAGGTGTTCGGCGGCCACCTCGAGTAACGCTTCCCGGAGGCCGATCGTGGCCTCGAGCGTTTCGAGGACGTCCTCGCGCAGGCGATAGCGGATGCAGGCGGCGACCTCGTCGTTTCTCGAGCGTGCCGTGTGCATCTTCCCGCCCTCGTCGCCGACGCGGTCGATGACGGCGGTTTCGATCGCCTCGTGGACGTCCTCGCCGTCGGGCAGCGAGTCGTGGCCGTCGACTTCGACCGCGTCGAGGGCCTGCAAGATCGCGCCGGCCACGTCGTCGCCGATCACGTCACACTCGGCGAGCATGAGGACGTGGGCGCGGTCGACCTCGAGGTCGGCCTCGAAGATCCGCCGATCGGCCTCGAGTGAGG
>Ga0207421_10004475_pt1 | contig 16041 bp, 17 predicted proteins | sample SodLakKL_010_SED_4_FD_187542 | JGI IMG/M metagenome (GOLD analysis project Ga0207421, IMG submission 187542) | Alkaline sediment microbial communities from Lake Tanatar, Kulunda Steppe, Russia - 8KL_010_SED (SPAdes) (version 2) | ecosystem: Environmental > Aquatic > Non-marine Saline and... | reverse complement strand
AAACTCGAAAAACTCCAGATAGCGCAGACCGCCGTGGAACAGCTTGGTCGACGCAGAGGAGGTGGCGCCCGCCAGATCGCCTTTCTCCGCAAGAAGCACTGACAGCCCGCGGCCCGCGGCGTCGCGCGCAATTCCGCACCCGTTGATACCCCCGCCAATAATCAGCAGGTCGAGAGGCGCATCTTGTACGCCGGTTTTGTTGGTGGGTTGCGACATGCGCCCTCCTGCACCTTTGGGGAATTCCGTGTTACGCCAAGTCCTATGCCCTATGGCCGTGACGGAGCAAGATTTTTTTCGGTTCCGCTTGGTTTTGTTCGTTTTTCGCAATGCGAATAATCCAAAACGCTTTGTTCATGATATATTCCGTCTGGTTTGATCGCCTTGCTGTCCGTTATGCTAAAACGAACATGCGAGGGTGCGGGGCAGGATCAAGCGCACTCTGACTGCGAATCAAACAGCCGAAAGGAGCGCCGCCGCCAATGTCCCAAGCCGTGCGATTTCGTGAGATTCTGATGCTTGCGCGGCGCGATGGCCGTGTTTCGGTCGAGGGGTTGGCTGCGCATTTTGGCGTCACCTTGCAAACGGTGCGGCGCGATCTGAACCAATTGGCAGATCAGGGGAAATTGCAGCGTATCCATGGCGGCGGGCTTTTGCCTTCGACTGTGGCCAATATCGGGTATGAAGACCGTCAGGATTTGAACGAAGCAGCAAAGGCCACAATCGCCAGACGCTGCGCGCAAGACATCCCGAATGGAGGCTCACTCTTTCTGAATATCGGCACGACGACGGAAGCTGTGGCGCGCGCGCTTTTGGCGCACCGTGATATCATGGTGCTGACCAACAATCTGAATGTTGCAAATATCCTTGTCGATAATCCATCTTGCGAGATCATCGTGGTGGGCGGGCTGTTACGGCGGGCCGATGGCGGGCTGGTGGGCACGATCACCACCCAAGCGATCCAGCAGTTCAAGTTTGATCTGGCGGTCATCAGCTGCTCCGCCCTTGACGAGGACGGCGACATGCTGGATTTCGACATTCAGGAAGTGGGCGTCAGCCAGACAATTTTGAAACAGGCGCGGCGCAGCTTTCTGGTGGCGGATCATTCCAAGTTTCGTCGCCGCGCACCGGCGCGCATCGGTTCTATTTCGCAACTGGACAGCTTCTACACAGATCAACGCCTTGCGCCCCCATTGGACGCCGCGTGCCAAAGCTGGGAGACAAGCGTGTGTGTGACCGAGGCAGATGCAAGCCGATCACGCGCACCCACCTAGCGCCGGGTTGAATTTGGGCCGGGTCGTGACGCGCATTCAGACACGGTTATTTGTCGTCCAGCGCTTCGACAGCGCCCTTGCCGCGACTGTCAGTTGCCAGCGAAGATTTCGGTATCTGGTCGTCACGCCGGCGCTGTTCGACCTTGCGCTTGCTGACCCACGCAAACACGATAACGCAGGCCAGTGTAAAGAGCGATAACACCGCAATAAGGGGCAGGGTTTCCATAACGGGACTCCTTTTTCTCCATAAACATTCAAAATAAATGCCCGGTTTTGGCATCGGTTCCATGCGGCCCCAAACCCTGCTGCACACGCGGTAAAAAATGTCGCGCATAAGGTTTGCAGTGCGCGTTGAGTGCGAAATGGGTTGCAAGCCATATTTCATTTGTGCAACGCTTCGCCTTAAGCGACATCAACAAGTCGCAAATGACAGGGAAAGATTAAATGCCAAGATCAGATTTCTGGTCCGGGCTGGTCGTAGCCGCGCTTGGGCTTCTGGCTTTGCTCTGGGTGATACCGAATTATGCGGGTTCGAATCCATTCGCGCGCATGCCCCCCGGATTGGTGCCCAGCATAGGGGCGTGGCTGATGCTGATCTGCGGCGGTGTTATTGCCGTGAAGGGGCTGGTGCAGATGCTAAAGGCACGCATTGTCCCCCTGAGCGCTGATCTGCATTGGGACGCTGTCGCATGGGCGGCATGGCCATTTCTGTATGTCGCAGTCGCCATCTGGTTCATGTCCTTTATCAAGATCACATGGTTCGGTGCCTTTCTGATCGCAGGTATGCTGATCCTGCTGGGGGAACGGCGCTGGTACATGATCCTAGGGTGTTCGGTGGTGCCGGTGGCGCTGCTCTATGTCTTGTCTGTGTATCTGATGCGTGTCGGGGTGGTCTGAATATGGATTTTGCAGTCATTGGAACCGCCGCCGCCGAAGCCCTGACCCTTGCTTCTTTTATCGGCATCGGGGGCGGGGTGCTTCTGGGCTATGTTGTCGGGGTCATTCCCGGACTGTCGCGGTCGGTGGCGATCTCTATCGCTATCCCCATGACCTTTTACATGTCGCCCTATATCGCCATCTCGTTCCTGATTGGCCTGTCCAAGGGCACGGCGGCGGGCAGTGCGGTGTCTGCCATTTTGCTGAATGCGCCGGGCGAAGCATCATCCGCCGCGACAGCGCTGGACGGTTATCCGATGGCGAAACAGGGCAAGCCCAAGACCGCCTTGCAGATCGGCCTGATTGCCTCGGTCATGGGCGATATTCTGGCAACAATCATCCTGATCTTTGTGGCCATTCCTTTTGCCCGTGTGGCGCTCTTGTTCGGCCCCTATGAGATGGCGGCCATTTTGGCCTTTGCGCTGGTGTTCATCGCGGGTCTGTCGGGCGGCAATATCTTCAAAGGGCTGGCTGCGGGCGGATTGGGCATCATTTTGGGCACAGTCGGGCTGGACAACCAGACAGGCCTGCCGCGCCTGACATTCGGCTATGCCGAATTGATGGACGGCATGCCGCTGATCGCGGTGGCTATCGGCACGCTGGCCTTGTCCGAGATGTTTATCCAGTCCGAAAAGCTGCGCTACGAGCGTGGCACAATGTCTGTCCAGTTGAAAAAGGATGACAGCGACCGTATCACATGGCCGATTTTCCGGCGCATTCTGCCCACCATTCTGCGCGGCACCGGTGTTGGCACTTTTGTTGGTGCATTGCCGGGGCTTGGTCCGTCGGTCGGCTCTTTCATGTCATACGGGATGGCACAGAAAGCCGCGAAAGAGCCAGAGTTGTTTGGCAAGGGCGAGCCGAAGGGCATCGCGGCGGCTGAATCCGCTGATAACGCGGTTATCCCCGCTGCCCTGATCCCGCTTTTCGGGTTGGGTATTCCGGGCAATGTCTCGGCTGCGCTGTTGATCGGGGCGTTTGCGATCCACGGCATCACCGTTGGCCCGCTTTTGCTGCGCGATAACCCTGAATTGCTGTACTCGATCTTTGCAGGGATGATCTTGGCTTCGGTTATCATGCTGGTGCTGGGCTGGTATGGTTTGATGGTGTTTGCACAGATCACCCGCGTGCCGCCGCATGTCGTCATTCCAATCGTGATCTTCTTCTGCTTGGCCGGGATGATGCTGCAAGGCTACGGCACGTTCGGGTTGGTTATTCTGATGGGGTTTGCCCTGCTGGGCTATCTGATGAAGAAATATGACTACAGTTTTGTCACCTTCCTTGTGGCCTTTATCATCACGCCCATGCTGGAGTTGAACCTGCGTCAGAGCATCATCTTGTCGCGCGGGAACTGGGAAATTCTGCTGAACCGCCCGATTGCGATGATCTTTATCGCCTGTACGCTGGTCGCGCTGGTGACGCTGATTGTGCGCACGTTCCGCAAGGGCAAGCCCCCTGCCGGCGCACCCGCTGTCGACTGAAATTACCCACGGAGGAGGATACCATGAACAGACGTTCCATATTGGCGGCAGGTACCGCGCTGGGGGCCATGTTGGCCGCGCCGCTTGCGCTGGCCGACAGTTGGCAGCCCGAGCGACCGATGACGATGGTGATTGGCTTCGCGCCCGGTGGGTCCACGGATATTCAGGGCCGCGTCCTTGCCCGCACGCTTGAAGAATATTTCGGCCAGCCTGTAAACGTGGTCAACCAGCCCGGTGGGGGCGGGGCGGTGGCGCTGACGCGGTTTATGAACGTGGAACCCGATGGCCACACCTTTATGTTCGGGGTGCAGCTTGGCCTGACCTTCTCGCCGATTGTGACGGAAACCGAGTATGACATCGATGATTTCCGCTATGCGGGCACGATGGTTGGCGGGCAGTTTGGTGTCGTCGCGCGGGGGGATGCCCCTTATCAAAGCTTCGAGGAGCTTGTAGCCTACGGGCAAGAGAACCCGATGACCTATGCCCAGCAGTTGCCGATGGATCAGGCGATCATGGAGCTGATTGCAGATCAGGAAGGCATTGATCTGGCCATTGTGCCAACTGGCGGGGGCGGCGGCATGGCCCCGCTTTTGCTGGGTGGCGAGGTCGATTTCGCCTTTTCAGGCGGCACACATGCGCAATACACGCCCACGGGTGAAATGAATGTTCTGGCGTTTCTGACGCGCGAACGCTCACCCTTCTACCCGGATGTGCCCACTCTGGTCGAGTTGGGCTACCCCTATGCCATGGACGACTTCCGGTCGTTCTTCCTGCCGGGCGGCACCCCGGATGAGATCGTTCAGGCGTTTGAAGATGCCGCCCGCTTCGCGGTCGAGCATGATCCATTCGTCGATGTAACGGTCGACAACACGCTGCACCCCATCGTCTTCATGGATGCAGCGGAAACCGAAGCCACCATACGTGAAATTCGCGCCGCGAATGAAGCGCTGATGGCCGATTGAAGACAGTTCAACAGGAGTACACCAAGATGAAAAAGACATTTACAGCGATTCTGGGCGCGACCATGCTGACCGCGCCGATGGCGATGGCCGATGACTGGCCCACGCGCCCGCTGACGATGGTTATCGGTTTCGCGCCGGGTGGATCGACTGACATTCAGGGCCGTGTTCTGGCCAATGTCATGGAAGAATACCTTGGCCAGCCGGTCAATGTGGTCAACCAGCCCGGCGGCGGTTCTGCCGTAGCCTTTACGCGGCTGACCAATGTCGAACCCGACGGCTATACCTTCCTGTTCGGTGGGACCACGGCGCTGACCTTCACGCCGATCATCACAGAGGTGGAATACGAGATCGACGATTTCGAGTATCTTGCCGCTGTGGCGCTGGGTCAGAACGCTATCGTCACATCCGCCGAGCAGCCCTTCAGCACGTTTGACGAGATCGTTGCCTATGGCAAAGAAAACCAGATGACCTATGCCCAGCAAACCCCGCTGGACGAGGCGATCATCGGTGCCATTGCCGAAGAAGAAGGGCTTGACCTGGCCATCGTCCCCACGGGCGGCGGTGGTGGTATGGCACCGCTGGTGCTGGGCCGAGAAGTTGATTTCGCATATTCAGGCGGCACACATGCGCAGTATACCCCCACGGGCGAAATGGTCGTCGCGGCCTTCATGTCGGCAGAGCGCAGCCCGTTTTACCCTGATGTGCCAACGCTGATGGAATTGGGCTATGATTACTCGATCGAGGATTATCGCACGCTCATCGTCCCGACCGGCGTGCCGCAAGAGGTGAAGGACCGTCTGATGTCTGCGGCAGAATTTGCCAGCGAAAGCCAGTCGTTCAAGGACATTACCGAAGGCAACACCTTCTTCCCGGTGGTCTATATCCCTCAGGATGAGATGGAAGAGAATATCCGCCGCATCCGTGCCGCAACCGAAGTGGTTATGGGTGACTAAACTCTGAAGCTATGGTCGGCCAGAAACCTGTCGCGGTTTCTGGCCGAGCGTCCTGACAAGGTGGCGGCGGGTCTGGCCCAGTGGCCTGCTTAGGATTGTCGCCCTGTCCGCGTCTATCCCGTCATTTCCCCAGAATTGTACGCCAGTCGTATTGCGGCGCGAAACCCAGCATCTGCTTTGCTTTGGCGTTGGAATAGAATGTCTCATCCGCGCCCATATCGCGGGTCAGCGGCACATCGGGGTAAAATCTGTCGATCAACTCTGCTGTGGTCAGGTCAACCGAATGCGTGTCGTTGGCGGCGTTGAATATCTCAAAGCCCAGCCCATCCACCTGAAGGCAGCGCTCGACCATATGCCCAAGGTCGCGGGCATCTATATACGCAAAGATATTTCGCAGCCGCAGGGCGGGGTCTTGCATGAATGCAGGGAAAAGCGCTGCGTAATCCTTCGGCTCCATCACATTGTTGATCCGCAAGCCATAAATATCGGCACCGCTGCGCCGCTGAAAACACTGCGCCGTGGCCTCATTCACAACCTTGGACATGGCATAGCTGTCTTCGGGCACTGTGGGGTGGTTTTCATCCAGTGGCAGATAGTCAGGTTTGCGCGTGCCATCGGCAAAGCACACGCCATATGTCGTCTCGGATGAGGCGAAAATGATCTTGCGCACACCGAATTTGAGCGCCGCATCTATGACGTTATAGGTGCCAAGCGTGTTAACGCGGAAGCATTCATTGTCACTTTTCAGCAATATTCGCGGCACGGCGGCGAAATGCACGACCGCATCGAACAGGGGCACGCCGGTGCCAGCTTCCAACTCATCCAGCCCGGCATAGCTGGACATGACATCAAACATCTGTCCGGCATCGGTGATATCTGCGTGACGGTTGTCCACGCCATCAAGCTCCAGCGCGACAAGGTCCACATTCAGGACACGGTGCCCCTGATCGCGCAGATACGCGACGGCATGACGTCCCGCTTTGCCCGCGCCGCCAGTAAACAAAATCCGCATTGCTGAAACTCCTTGATCAGTTGGACAAGACTTAGCAAGGCTTGCAGGTGCCGTCGACCGCCCTGTGGCCGCCGGGGGTGTTAATCAGCCCCTCGAGTACCCATCTAAACATGTAACGGATGCTGCGGGCACTGCGCGCAGTGTGAATGCGTGTGCCGCACTGATCCGCGCCATAAGTGGCGCAAGGCATTTTCCGCAGTACATATGATAAAGGAATTGCCAGTATGAAAGACCACATTTCCGACCTTCCCCAACAGCAGATTGCGCATGGCGATGTTCCCCGCGAACGGGCGTGCTTGCGGTGCAAGGCGGTGTTTCACAGCGAAGGGTTTGGGGAGCGGATCTGCAAGCGGTGCAAGGGCAGCAGCACTTGGAAAAACCCCGCATCGGCATCTGGCGGCAGTGGTCGGGGCAGTAAGGCAAAATCGTCCGGGTCCGGCTCGTGACAGTTCTGACGATCACTCACAAGACGGATTATCGTTATTCCGAGGCAATCTCGCTTGGGCCGCATCGCATGATGCTGCGCCCGCGTGAAACGCCCGAACTGCGCCTGCTGTCCTTTGATCTGTCCGTGCAACCCGAAGCGACGGTAAATTGGGCGCATGATGTCAGTGGCAACACCATCGCTACGGCCAATTTCAGTGGGCTGACAGATGCGCTGAGCGTTGAAAGCCGCATGACGGTTGACCTGACAGCGCCTGCATGGCCCATTTTCGACATTGCGGCTCATGCGCAGAATTATCCTTTTCTGTATTCGGACGAAGACTGGATCGACCTTGGCGCCTTGGCAAGGCCGCAATATCTGGATGTGGCGGGGCGGCTTTCAAATTGGGTCGAAGGGTTCGTGATGCAGCGCCCCACCGATACATTGTCGCTGCTGCAAGATGTCAGCAACGGTGTTTCCAGCCAGATCAGCTATCAAAGCCGCGAGGTTGAGGGCACACAAGGCCCGTTGGAAACGCTGGACCGCGCGTGGGGGTCTTGCCGCGATCTGGCGGTTTTGTTCGCCGAAGCGGTGCGGACGTTGGGTTTCGGGGCGCGGATTGTGTCGGGGTATATGTTCGATCCGACAAGCGGGCTTATTGGTTCTGCTGGTGCTGGCTCCACCCATGCGTGGGTGGATGTGTTTGTGCCGGGGGCTGGCTGGATCTCCTTTGACCCGACAAACCGGTCCATGGGGTCAGGCAACCTTATTCCTGTGGCCGCCGCGCGCCATATCACACAGGTTGCCCCTGTTGTCGGCAGCTTTCACGGGGCGGCAGGCGTGAGCGTGACGATGGGCGTTGAAGTGAAGGTAGATGTCGCCTGACAGGCGCGCAGCCGCTACCGCCTGTCCGCAGGGGCCGGTTTGGGCAGGTGCCGAAACACGCCCCATGCCGAAAAGATCAGGATAACGCCAAGCCCGACCTTGAGGGCCTGCGCAGGCACACTCCCAAGCGCCAAGGCCCCAAGAATTGCACCAAACACCGAACCTGCACACAGCGGCAGGAGCGTGGTTCGCCAAAGGGCGGGCGCGCGCAGCACAGAACCTGCCCCTAAATGCCGCGACAGGCCGACTGCGATGGTGGGCAGGCTGACCAAAATAGACATGGACCCGGCAAGTTTCACATCCGCACCAAACAGCAGAATGAACACCGGGATGATTAGCTCGCCCCCAGCCACCCCCAGCAGCGACGAGACAAGCCCGATCCCCACACCGCACAGCGCGGCAACCACCACGGTTGTGAGCAGATCGTCCCCCACCAGTCGCGCGGGGGCCGTAACAAACAGCCCTTCGGCGATCAGCACAAACCCAAGCGCTACAAGCAAGATCAGGATCAGGCGGCCAAGCAGCTTGTCGGATACTCGTCGCAACCAGCCCGCCCCAACCCATGCCGCCGACATGGACCCTGCCAACATGCCAAGGATTGCAGGCAGATAGGGCGTGATCTCGGCCATTGGCACCGTAGCGGCGCGGAACGGAAAGGCGGTGGCCAGCACAGCAAGGCTGGCCACAAGGTTCACGGCCACCGCCTCACGCGCGGAGAACCGCAAGACGCCCACAAGCGCAGGCAGACGAAACTCAGCCCCGCCAAGCCCGATCAGCCCGCCAGCGGTGCCGACAGCGGCACCAATCCCGAAGGACAGCGCAGGGCGCGCCGGGCGGGTCATTCTGCGACCTTGTATTGGCGGCCTGTTCCAACGTCTTCGGGGGCTACGGCGACAGATTTGAGTATGGCATGGCAGCGCTGGCCGCGTTCCAGCCCCATCGCCTGAACCGAGCGGCGCGTGATGCGCGCGCTCAACCGCTCGTCGCCAATGGCCAGAGTGACCAATGCGCCAGGGCCATCGCCCAGCCGAATGTCGGTGATGAGGCCGGACAGGATATTCAGTGCGGACAACCCTTGCGGCGCGTCGCGCGACAAGATCACCTCTTGCGCCGCAATGCGTACACGCAATGTCGCGCCGGGCTGGTCGCTGATGCGCGGCAACCACAACGCCCCCGCAGCGGTTGTCAGCTCGCTCAACCCGTCGCTGTGATGCGCCAGCACACGCGCACTTAGCACCGAGGCCGCAGCCCGTGCCCCGACTGCCGCCACATCGCCGAGCACTTGCGCAGCAGTGCCACATGCCGCAACGCGCCCCGCCTTAAGCGCCACAACAGTGGTCGCAAGCCGCGCCACCTCAGCCGAGGAATGGCTGACATACAGGATCGGCACGGACACTTCGTCGCGCAGCCGTTCAAAATAGGGCAGGATTTCCGCCTTGCGGGCCTCGTCCAGCGCGGCAAGGGGTTCATCTGCCAGAAGGAGCTTGGGCGCGGCCAGCAGCGCACGACCAATGGCGACGCGTTGCTTTTCACCGCCCGACAGCGCACCGGGGCGCCGGTCCAGAAGCGGGCCGATGCCCAGCATCTCGACCACGCGCGTCAGGCTTTCGGTGCGTGCGTCGCGCGGTGCAAACCAGCGCCCGTATAGTAGGTTCTGGCGCACAGTCAGATGCGGGAACAGGCGGCCTTCCTGAAAGATATAGCCCAAGCGGCGCTTGTGCGGGGGCAGGTTGCGGCGCGTCTGTGTGTCAAGCAGCACCCAGTCATGCGCGACAACCCGGCCTTGTTCAGGGCGAAGCAGACCTGCCACTGTGTTGATCAGCGTGGTCTTGCCAGAGCCTGAGGGGCCATACAGTACAGTCACACCGGGCGGCGCGCTAAAGGCCACGTCAAGCGTGAACCCTTTGAAGCTGTGTCGGAGTGAAACCTGCAATGTCATGACCCGGCGACTACCCTTGCCACGCGGCGCGCCACAAATTCGGACAACAGCAGCGCCGCCATTGCGATGATGATGGCAACAATGACAAGACGGCTTGCCGCCTCTTCGCCGCCCGGCACCTGTAGAAAGGCATAGATGGCCGAAGGGATGGTCTGGGTCTGGCCGGGGATGTTCGACACAAAGGTGATAGTCGCGCCAAACTCGCCCATCGCCTTGGCAAAGGCAAGAATTGCGCCTGCAATGACACCGGGCAGGATCAGCGGCAAAGTGACGGTCAGGAACACCCAAGGCCGCGATGCACCCAGCGTGCTGGCTGCCGCTTCCAGTTTTGGGTCAACCGCTTCAACGGCCATGCGGATCGCGCGGACCATCAGCGGAAACGCCATCACCGCAGCGGCCACCGCCGCGCCTGTCCAGCGAAAGGACAGCACAATCCCGAACCATTCGTCCAGAAACTGCCCCACGCTGCCGCGCCGCCCAAAGGTGACAAGCAGCAGATACCCGGTCACGACAGGCGGCAGGATCAGCGGCAGATGCACAAGCCCGTTCAGCACCTGCTTGCCCCAGAAGTCCCACCGCGCAAGCGCATAGGCCACAAATATACCCAGCGGCAAGCTGACCAGTGTGGCCCAGAACGACACGCGGATCGACAGGCGCACCGCTTGCCATTCGGCAGGCCCAAGCCAGTTTGCCCAGTCAAACCCCATCAGTCGATCACACCAAAGCCATGCGCGGCCCAGATCGCGCGGGCCGTGTCCGAGGTCAGAAATTCCAGATACTCCTGCGCCACCGGACTGGTCGATTGTGCGGTGATCGCAGCGGGGTAACTGATCGGGTCATGGCTGCCCTGCGGGAATGTGCCGATAACTGTGACACTGTCTGTCGCGCGCGCATCGGTTGCATAGACGATGCCAAAGGGCGCTTCATTCTGCACCACGAAGGCAAGGGCCGCGCGCACATTGTCAGTTTGCGCGACGCGTTCCGCCACGCTGTCCCACAATCCCAGCGTCGTCAGTGCGGCTTTTCCGTACATTCCAGCGGGCACAGCATCGACCATCGCCATTGCAAGGCGCTCATTCCCCAGCATACCGGCCAGATCAAGGGTTTCATCCAGACGGACAGGGGCGGCATTCTGACCATGCGCGATCAGAACAAGCGTGTTGCCCAGAATATCGCGCCGCGTATCTGCGCGCAGATCACCCGACGCGGCGACAGCGTCCATCCAGTCGGCATGTGCAGAGATAAAAACATCTGCGGGCGCGCCTTGCTGTATCTGCCGCGCCAGTGCGGAAGAGCCGGCGAAAGACAAGACGGCGGTGTGGCCCGTCGCGTCTGACCATGCCGCTGACACGGCCTCAGCCGCATTGGTCAGGCTTGCCGTTGCAAAAACGGTCACCTGATCGGCGGCAGCACCAAAAGGGGCCACAACAAAGGCCAGTGCGGCAAGGTTCTCAGCAAAGGGGTAGCGGTGAAGGGGCGAGGGCACAAGACACTCCACAATGATATGTTTGAGAAAACATATCGCAGCAAGTTCGTGCATCTGGCAAGCGATATTTTCTGGCGGGAATATCCCTTGCGCGTTGTCAGAATGGAGCAAGGCAACACCTGCTGGCACGACATGACAGATGACGGAGCAGTGAATTGATGGTAGAAATTCCACTTAAGGCTGAAGGCTTGGCTGCCGACTCGCTCAAATTTCCGGGCGGCTGGGGGCGGCAAGATCACCGGGCCTCTGCTGGCCCGCCCGTGACGTAAACCGGAGAAGGCGCATATGTATAAACTCGCATCCACCGCTATTTTTGTTCTCGCTGCGGCTGGCCCGGCTTGGGGGCAGCAAAGCTCGGATATCGTCGTTCCAGAACCGCAGACGCAGACCACACAGGATTTTCCCGGAATTTCAGACGCCGCCATAGCGGCGCTGGAAGCCAAACGCGCAGGCGATCCCGTCGAGGCCGAGAATTGGATGGTATCTGCCGCGCATCCGCTCGCCGTGGACGCGGGCGCAAGAGTGCTGCGCGAAGGCGGAAGTGCAGCTGACGCGATGGTGGCCGTGCAGGTGGTGCTGGGTCTGGTAGAGCCGCAATCCTCGGGCCTTGGCGGGGGTGCCTTTCTTGTCTGGCATGACGCCGAAACAGGCGAAATTACCACGCTGGATGCACGCGAAACGGCCCCACTGGCCGCCAATCCGCGCCATTTTCAGGACGAGGATGGCGCGCCGCTGGATTTCATGACCGCTGTTGTAAGTGGGCGCTCAGTTGGCACACCGGGCACGCCACGGCTGCTGGAAGAAGCGCATCGGCGCTGGGGCCGCGCGAATTGGGGTGGCCTGTTTGATGAAGCGATTGAGCATGCCGAAGCCGGATTCACTGTCTCCAGCCGGATGGCAGAGTCGGTGGCGGGTGCTGCCGAAACCCTGTCGCGTTTCCCCGCCACGGCGGAGTATTTCCTGCCCGAGGGCGCACCGATTTCTGCTGGTGACACAATAGTTAACCCCGCCTATGCAGACACGCTGCGCCAGATCGCGACACAGGGGGCGGCGGCCTTCTATACAGGCGAAATTGCGGCTGACATCGTGGCTGCGACCCGAACGGAGGACCATCCTGGCCTGCTGTCGATGACTGACCTGGCGCGCTATCAGGTGATCGAGCGGCCTGCGGTCTGCTATGACTATCGCGGCGACGAAGTATGCGGGATGGGTCCGCCCTCATCTGGCGCGGTGGCGATTGCGCAGATACTCGGAATGTTGGAGCATTTTGAACTGGGCGACATGGACCCGCAAGATGTGGAAACGCGGCGGCTGATGGGCGATGCAACCCGACTGGCGTTTGCTGACCGGGGCCGCTATCTGGCCGATAGCGATTTCGTTCCTGTGCCTGTGCAAGGTTTGATTGACCGTGATTATCTGGCGACGCGCGCCGAGTTGTTGCGCGGTGACGATGCCTTGCCCGAAGTGTCAGCGGGGCAGCCGGAATGGGACCACGCGCAGCTTTGGGGCGATGACATGCGCGAAGAACGCCCTGCCACGTCGCATATCTCCATCGTTGATGCTGACGGCAATGTGCTGTCGATGACCACAACGATCGAAAGCGGTTTCGGATCGCGGATATTCGTGCGTGGGTTTTTGCTGAACAACGAGTTGACGGATTTTTCCTTCCGCAGTCATGCGGATGGCTGGCCCATTGCGAACCGTGTAGAGCCGGGCAAGCGGCCAAGATCGTCCATGTCGCCGACAATTGTGCGGCGCGAGGGTGCGCCTATCTTAAGCATCGGCAGTCCGGGCGGTGCCACGATTATCGGCTTCACCGCGCAGGCGATCATCGCGCATCTGGATTGGGGCATGGATGTGCAAGAAGCGGTCTCGATGCCGCATCTGGTCAACAGTTTTGGCACATATCAGATCGAGGCGGAAACATGGGCCGAAGATCTGGACACCCCGCTGTCTGATCTGGGGTTTCAGACAAACGTGACCGCGCTGACATCAGGTCTGCACGCGATTTCGATTGGCGACAGGCTGCTGGGCGGGGCTGACCCACGGCGCGAAGGCATCGCCTTGGGCGAATGAAGCCGCCCTATGCCGCCGCATCATAGCTTGCGCTTAGGCGTCAAGCGGCGCGGCGACGGGCCTTGGCGCATCCGGTTTCAATCTGCGGGTCAGGGCGGCAATATGCTCTGGCCCGATTTCGCAGCAGCCACCGATGAGGGTTGCGCCTGCATCTGCCCAGTTTTCTGCGAAATCCGCATAGCTGTCAGGGCCAACATCGGTACGGGTCATCAACAGGTCTGTGGTTGCGCCAATGGTGTTGAAACGCGGGTCAATCTGGGTGAACCCGTTTGCATAGGCCCCGAATGGCGTGTCGAATTGCGCAAGGATCGGCAATCCTTGGGACACGGCTTCGGGGCGCGCACAATTCAGCAAAACGCGGTCAGGCCGGAACTCTGCCAGCAGCGCTTCGATGTCTGACAGCGCCTCGCCCGAGCGCAGGCGCGTACCATCCTCATCCATGACGCTGAGTGCAAGCCAGACCGGCTTGCCTGCTGTCTGCGCGCCCATCAACCCGCCCCGCGCCTGATCAACCGAAGACATCGTCTCCAGCAACAGGACATCCACAATGCGCGCTTGCACAGCAGCGATGGCCGCATAAATTTCCGCCGCCTGCTCGGGCGGGGGGGCAAGGTCTGGTCTGTAGGAAAACCCAAGTGGCCCCATCGATCCCGCAACCTGACCGTGGCCCGCTGTGTCACGTGCATCCGCCGCGATCTGGCAGGCGGTTTGCGTCAACTCGTCCAGCCGGTCCCCCAGCCCAAATTTCACAAGTCTGTCGGGCAGCAGTGCATATGTGTTGGCGGTCGCCACCTCTGCCCCGGCGGCGAAAAAATCCTGATGGATCTGGCGCACAAGCTCAGGCGCGTCCAGAAGCGCTTGTGTCGACCAGAGCGGTGTGGCCCGTCCGGCACGCCGGACCAATTCCTGCCCCATCCCGCCGTCAAGAATTGTGATTGTCATGAAGCCACTCCCTCTGCATTGCTCCACGCATCTAGCCAAATGTGCAAGGCCGTCAAGCCAAGTTTGGCGCGCTGAATTGTAGCACATTTGACGCCTGCTTTGGTGAGCGCCAACACTGCAAAGGCGCCGCGCCGCCCTTTCCTAGCGTTCCTGTCAAGATTCATCTGGCAATTGACGACAAAACATACTATTTTACTAAGGAACAGCGAGGGCATGATGCAGCAGTCACCTTTGAGCGCTTTGGAATCACCACAGACCGTCCCGGCACCGTTGGAGCGGGAGTTGGTTTTACTTCGTGTGTTGATGCGGAAATGCCGTGCGAAAGCGCGGGTCGAGGTGTTTGAAACATGTGCGCTTTTGCTGCACGCGCCCAAGGACGGTGCGCAAGATTATGCCGATGCGCTGTTGCGTGTTTTGGTTTCAGGTCTGCCCACTGGGCCAGTTATACATGCGATAACGGCGCAGGAACGCTCGTTCGATGAGAAGTGGTTGCTTGCGCTATTTGCTGCAATCCAGCGCAAGGATCAGAGCAGCGTCGCGTTTTTGCTCCGCGCGCGCCTGCCATTGCATATGCGTAGACCTGTCGGCTGGTTGGCGGCGGAACTGCTCAATCGCATGGACTCCGTGCCCGACAAATTCCATCAAGCTTAGAATCTTTCTAAAAACTTCTTGAAGGCAGCAGGGGAATGGCCTATCTATGGTGCAAGCGGGTAGCCAGCTTGTCGCCAGCCAGTCCCGTGTTGACATGGTCTGCTTTTCAACACGAAACAGGAGGGGTTCATGACCCAGACAGCACAACAATTGACAGTTTCTGCCAAGGACGCAATTTGCGAAGCCTTGAACCAGTCTGTCGCGGAAACGGCAGTCACCACGATGCTTGCCCAGAATTTCCACTGGAACGTAACTGGAATGGCCTTTGGGCCGCTGCACGCGTTGTTCCAGACTATCTACGAAGACCATTTCACAGCACAAGATGATCTGGCCGAGCGCGTGAAAGCACTGGGCGGCCATGCCGAAGGGCATTTGGCCGGAATGCTCAAGCGCTCAAAAGTGGCCGAGCATGATGGCAAGGGCACTGCAGAGCAAATGGTTCTGACACTGGCCAAGGCGCAGGAAACGATTGCTGCGACGCTGGCCGGGACCGCCGCAATTGCCGAAGAGCATGGCGATCTGCTCACGCAGGATTTGGCGATTGAACGTGGCCGGGCGCATGAGAAATTCGCATGGCTGCTGCGCGCCCATCTGGGCTAAGGCGGATCAGACGCTGACTAGATCGGGGCTTTGACCCCTTTCTTGTCGCAGCGCTTGCGGTATGCCTCGGCCCAATGGCGATACTTGCCCATATTATTTTGTTGATGCACCAAAAGGTCCAGAAAGGCCTTTTGGTGCGTTTCCTTTTTCAGCTTCTTGAACATGGATTTCTGCGCTTTGGTCATTGAACACCCGATACAGTGACCTTCGCGCTTGAACTTGCACACATCAATGCAGGGTGAGGGTATCTTGCTCATGGTGATTTCCTGACAGGCCCGATGGCGGGCGGCTGGGTTATTTGGTCAAGATCAGTTTGTTCGTTCGGGTTATGCGCAGGATATAGACTTGTCCATCCAGCCGAATATGGGCCGTTGCGCCGCCTTCGGTCAGGCCTTCGGCGGAGTGCACCGGAATGCTCTGGGT
>Ga0207421_10004473_pt1 | contig 16048 bp, 20 predicted proteins | sample SodLakKL_010_SED_4_FD_187542 | JGI IMG/M metagenome (GOLD analysis project Ga0207421, IMG submission 187542) | Alkaline sediment microbial communities from Lake Tanatar, Kulunda Steppe, Russia - 8KL_010_SED (SPAdes) (version 2) | ecosystem: Environmental > Aquatic > Non-marine Saline and... | reverse complement strand
TACCTCTGTTCCTTCTTCATACTCATCCTGATCTGGATCAATATCCACAGAACCATCTCCATCCGTATTTACAGTAAGCTCATAATACGTAGGATCATCATTGTCATTTTCCACTACTCCTATTTTTTCTGGTTCTCCCGCTAGACAGTGTTCTACTGCGTTTGGATATTCCTCAGGCCAATTTTCTTCAAGTTCTTGGCAAGAGTCCCTACATGCTGGGCAGTCTGCTTGTGGCGCTACTAGTTGTTGTGCTGAACAGTCTGCAGCTGCTTGTCTGCATTGGTTTACAAGTGTTTCTTTTCTTCTTCCTCCGACCATCCCTGTCAACATTACTGTTACTATGGCAGCAATAGCAAGTACTGCTGCGATTATTATTAAATATTCAAGTGCTCCCTGTGCTTTTTCTTCCAATTACTTCACCTTTTTTGAGATATTAAGATAATTCCGTTATCACAATAAGTAAAGTAGTAGATATTTAAATACATTGGGTTCTAGATGAAACATAAGAACAATTGCTTGGATAAAGGTTTTATTGTTTGAAAATCTAATTGATGTAAGAAATTAGTTTGAAGTTAGATAATAAGACAAAATGGAAGGTAATTGAATGATTGAATCTTTGTTTAATCCGAAAAGAATTAGGGAAAAGGCAACCAAGAGATGGGAGATTTTTGTAGCTGGATTTATCTTTACAATTGTAGCTGTATTATTCTCTATTAATGTAATACCTCCAACTGATGGAGCTACAGGACTTGGTTTTCTAATAATAGCTTTCATATGTATTCCTGCTGCTCCTTTCTTTGTTCAATTATTTAAAATAGAAGAGAAAGAAGAATTTAAGAAATGCAGATACAAGGTGTTTGCTAAAAATCTCTTTACACGTCATCTAGATGTTATAGGTGTTTTTGCTTTCTTCTTCCTAGCGGTTGTCTTTGCTTCAAGTTTAATATATGTTGCAGTTCCTGAAGAAACTTCTAATAATATTTTCGGTGAACAAGTTACTGACTTAAGAGCTAAAGGAGTTCTTACAGGTCAAGCCACTGACACATTTCAAATTGAAGAAAATAAACCGAATGAAGGACATATGCTTTCCGGCGCATCCTTTGGATTTGGAGAAATAGTTTTGAATAACTTCACAGTATTATCCTTAGCTTTCTTATTTTCCTTTGTTTTTGGAGCGGGAGCAATATTCTTAATTTCCTGGAATGCTTCGATTATAGGTGTTTTGATCGGTAAAATCGCTGAAAATCCAGAAGCCTTAGGGTTAATTGATACTGGTAATTTACTGACTAATTACTTGATCGCTCTACCAATTACCATTTTAAGGCTTCTACCTCATGGCATATTTGAATTTGGAGCTTACTTCATCGGTGCCATTGCAGGAGGTGTTCTTTCCGCTGGAGTGATTCAAGAAAGTTTGAGAAAGAGAAGAACTAATTTCAAGCATTTAAAACCAGTTATAATAGATTCTTGTATATATCTAGGAATAGCTTTTGTATTAGTAGTTATAGGTGCAGTTATAGAAGTATTGGTTTAATATTTAGTTTTATTTTTTAATCTTTGTCTTTTTTCTTTTTCTTTTGTTTTTCAGCTTCTTCTTTAAGTTTTTCTTTCAATTCTCCCTTTTCTATTTCTTTTTTAAGCTCTTCTATTATTGAATCTTTATCCTTTCCTTCCTTTTTCAATTCGTGGTATTTATCAGATAATTCTTCCTGTGCTTTCCCAAAACTTAAGCCCTGTATCTTATCGGATAATCCTCCAGCTAGCTTTGATAGTTCTAATGGGAATATTATCTTGCTTGATTTTCCTTCACTCATTTTCTTAAGTGCTTCAAGGTAGTAGTATTGTAATGCTGAATCACCTAGTTGATCTGCTGCTTCTCTTATTTTGTCTATTTCTCCTTTTGCACCTTTTGCTCTTTCTATTTGAGCTGTTTTTTCTTCTACAGCTGCTCTTCTTGTCTGTACTGCTTTTTGAACCTTTTCAGGTATATACACTTCCCTTATTTCAACATTTGGGAATTTTACACCCCATTCTTCTTCCACATTACGCATATAATTATGTAGTTCGTTAGTTATATCTTCTATGTTGCTAACTATCTCTGTCATCCCCATTTTTCCTGCTATTGCTCTTAATCTTGCTTGAACCCTATTTTTAGCGGCATCTTTGTAATTTTCAACTTCTATTACCGCCTTTTCTGCATTAGTAACTTTCATATAAATAATTACGTCAAATTCTAGTTCTATATTATCTTCAGTTACAACCATTTGATGATCCAAATCAACCATTCTTTCTCTCATATCCACTATTCTAAATGACTCAATGAAAGGAATTACAAATAGCCATCCCGGTTCAGCAACTTTTTTAAATTTACCCATTCGGAAAACAACTGCTCTTTGATACTGCTTTATTACTGCGAAGAAATTTGGGAACTGCTGGTAAAGCATTATTAGGAATACTAAGATCACTACCAGTATTACTAGTGTAGTTAATAGACCCAGAAGAGCCAATAAGCCAACTACTAAAATCGCTCCTATTACGATTGTGAAGAAAATCGTTGCTTGTTTTTGTTCTTCTGTTTCGAGTGGATCAACCATTTAATCACATGAATTTTCCTTCAATTATTTTACATTTCTTTAATATCTTTTATTATATAAATCCTTCAGAGGTTTTATACGTTGTGTTTCTAATAATTTGAATACATTTAAAAACCTCGGAATTTTATAGGTTAATATAGTTAAAGTATGTAATTCATTTGGAATTGATTAAAAAAATATAGGATGTAATTATGGCAAAAATAGCTATTTTGTGTGTAGATAGAGATGATGACCTGGGTCGAAAAGCTGGGATAAAAGGACCTATTCAGGGAGAAGAGAAGAATATTGAAGCTGCTAAAAGATTAGGAGTAGCTGATCCTTCTGATTCTGATACTAATGCTATATTCCAAGCGGTAAAACTCTACAGAGAAACAGCGGACGCAGTGGACATATTCACTGTTACCGGTGATAAAAAAGGAGGATATAAAGCGGATAAAGAGATTGCAAATCAATTGGATTACATATTTGAAGAGAATGAAGATATAGAAGGAGTTTATTTAGTTACTGATGGTTCTCAAGATGATCAAGTAATACCTATCATAGAATCAAGGACAGACATAGTTTCAAAAAAATCAGTCATAGTTGAACAAAGTGAAGCACTTGAAAGAAGATATTACGTTTTAAAAGAAGCTCTGAAAGACCCTACAATAGCAAGGATAATCTTCGGTCTTCCAGGTATAATACTATTAATCATAGCCATTTTCCAAGATCTAGGAATTCAAATAGTTATAGTTGGTATTGGAGCTTATTTAATGCTTAAAGGATTTGGAATAGAGGAAAGATTACTAAAAATGGTTCGTGGATTTAAAGAAACCACCAGTGTTAGTAGAGCTACGTTTCCACTTTATATAGGGGCTTTTTTAAGTTTCATATTGGCTCTTTGGAGTGGTTTAGAGGAAATGAGCAAATATGTTGGCGAACCTCTTATAATACAAGGTGCTGGATTTACAGCTGGATTCATAAACTTACTATTAGTTGCAGGTGTTCTTTTCTTAATAGGCAGAATAGGAGACAGACATTCTGAGAAGAATGTTAGAAAAATAAAAAAACATTTACTTACTTTTGTATCCTTAATAGCTGTTTGGCTAATATTTCTATGGGGAACCAGAGTAATAATGGGTGATATGACCTTAAATTTCTTCATTATATTAACGTTAGTCGCTTTCTTAGCAGTAGTTATCTCCCTGGCATTAATCAGAAGCATCTTTATTAAAAGATACCTCTATCCAAGAATTATGATTGGACAAGAAGTTTATGACATGTCAGGTAGAAAGATAGGTTCTGTAATAACTCTAAACAGAGATAGAGATTCAGTATCTATTTACGATGAAAGGAAAGCTAAAAGAATAAGTAAACCTGCTAGTTCAATTGTGGTTGCGAGGAAAGATTACATAACAGTAGTTTAATGTAATTTAGTTATTGAATTAATTCTATTCTTTAAAATTAGTTTTTTAGATAAATCACTCATTTTCACTTTTAACTTTAGAAATATTTGATCAATTTCTTATTATCTCTTTTATCTTCTTTATTAATTCTTTCTTTTTACTCGTATCCACCAATGCTTTTTCTAGTACATCTGCGAAGTTTTCTGCTGGAATTATCTCTACCTTCTTTTCATTTTCTTCTTCGAGCACGATGTCTTCTAAGTTGGCTTTTGGTATTATGACTTTTTTGGCTCCTGATTCTATAGCTGCTTCTATTTTTTCACTTACTCCTCCAACAGGTAGTACCTCTCCTTTAACAGATAGTGATCCTGTCATCGCGATATTTTGATGTACTGGAACTTCTTCTAATGCGCTTATCACTGATGTTGCAACTGATATTGATGCTGAATCTCCTTCTACTCCTTCATATGTTTGTAGGAACTGTATGTGTATATCGAAATTACTTATATCTGTTCCTTTATACTTTTTAACTATCGCTGATACATTTTGTACTGCTTCACCAGCTATCTTACCTAGTTTTCCAGTTGCTATTGTTTCCCCTTCTTTCTTACTTTGAGCCGGAGCTATTTTTGCCTCTATCGGAAGCATTATTCCTCCGAATATCTCTTCACTTTCTTTTCCTCCTGAGAATACCGCTAATCCATTTACTTTACCTACTTCTTCGCCTTCAGTTTTGAATACCTGATACTGTTTCTTTCTCTCTATTTCCTTTCCTGATATCTGTTTTTCCAGTGATTTTGAAACTTCTTTTGCTTTTTCTATGTGTTTTGGTTCCACATAATCAGATTTTTCCTCTTTAGCTACATCTCCTGCTGCTCTTACTAATCCACCTAAATCTCTGAGTCTTAAGGTTAATTTGTTTTTTCTACTAGCTCTTCTTCTGGCTTCAAATATCACTTTATTGACTGCTTCTCTAGTAAAATGAGGAATATTTCCATCTTTTTCCACTTCTTGAGCTACGAATCTTCTCAGCTTGTCTCTATTCTTCGGTGTATCTTCCATATATTTATTCATATACACCTCATATCCGTAACCTCTTATTCTCGATCTTATAGCTGGATGCATTTTCTTCATATCTTCAAGATTACCGCTGGCTATCAGTAAGAAGTCACATGGTACAGGTCCTGATCTGACCATTGCACCTGAACTCATTTCACTTTGTCCTGTTATTGAATATTTATTTTCTTGCATCGCTACTAGAAGCTCTTGTTGTGATTTGGGTGATAAGGAAGCTACTTCATCTATGTAGAGCACTCCTTTGTTTGCTTTATGAATCATTCCTGCCATTACTCTTTGATGTGGAGGCGTTCCAAGTCCTCCGCTTTGGAACGGATCGTGTCTGACGTCTCCTAAAAGAGCTCCTGCTCTGGCTCCTGTTGCATCTACAAATGGTGCTTTTTCCTTATCTGAATTATCTATGAGTAATTTAGGTGAATTTTTACCTGATTGTCCTTTACCAGGCATATTCATCCCTTGTATACCAGTTGTTACTGCTATACCGAATGCGAGCATTGCTAAAAGCATTCCTCCAACTATCATTACCGCTGCGAGAATTATATCGCTAAATAAATTAAAATAAATTGCCGCACCTATACCAAGCGCGTATATCAATCCCATTATAAGTATAGGGCTCATACCCATCTTCGTAGGCATCTGATTCTGTTGAGTAACAAGCTTCTGTTTTCTATTACTAACTATTTTTTCTCCTTTCCCCTGTGGAACCACTTCTACTTTAGGTTCATTGGGATCCTGTTGATTTGGATAGAGAAGAATATCTTGAAGAGTTTCAACAGGTAATAATTCACTCATGGATTTAGCGAGCATTGATTTACCTGTACCTGGACTACCTATAAGCAATACATTTCTACCTTGTCTCGCTGCTTTTTTTATAACTTCAACGCCTTCTTCTTGACCTATAACTTGGTCAACTAATTTATCAGGCACTTCTATTTCTTCAGTTGTTTCAATATCTTCATATTCAGATTTTTCCTTCTCTTCCTTTGATTTGGACATATTTGAACTCCTTTTAAATATTTTTACATTTCTTTCGCGTAGTTTTTCTTATAAGTGAGCATATATAATTGTAGTTATCGGTGTTAAAAAGATTAGCGGAAAAGGTTAATTACTTGGAAATTAACTACTTAAAACTAGAAATACTTAGGAAATGTAGGATGATTAAAATGAAAATCACCTTTCTGGGAACCAGTGGCTCTCTTCCAACAAAGAAACGTAGTCAACCCTCTATACATCTACAGTACGATGATAATTCTATCCTTTGGGATTGTGGAGAAGGAACTCAAAGACAAATAATGAAAACCAATATATCTCCGTTCAAAATAGATTCAATATACGTAACTCACTTGCATGCTGATCACTTAATAGGATTAGCTGGTTTGATTCAAAGTCTTCAGTTTCAAGGTAGAAAAGAAAAGTTAGAAGTCTATGGACCTGTGAAAATAGGTAAATATGTGGATTTCTTCAAAAACTGGGATTACTTTGATTTAAACTTTGACATAGAAACCACTGAGGTTCAAGAGGGAAAAATAAAGGATGGAGAAAAATACACGATAGAAGCATTTGAAGTGGATCATAACTGTCCATCTTACGGATACGTGTTTGAAGAGAAACCTGAAATAAATTTAGATAAAGATAAATTAAAGAAAATAGGTTTACTAAATCATCCTAAATGTAAGGAGCTCAAGAAAAAAGGAGAAGTAATGTATAAAGGAAAAAAAGTGAGTATTGAAGAAGTGAAGAAACCTGAAAGAAAGGGAAGAAAGATAGTGTATTCGGGAGATACTAAGCCGTGTGAAAGCCTCGAAAAATTTTCTAAAAATGCTGATGTGCTGATAGTTGACTCTACATTTGGAGAAGAACACAGAGAAAAAGCATTTGAATACGGACACGGTGAAGCAAAGCTGATGGCTGAATTAGCAAAGAAAGCAAATGTGAATAAATTAATTCTAACGCACTTTTCAAATAGATACGATGATGAAAAAACCCTTGAAGAAGAAGCCAGAGAGATATTTGAAAAAACTTATGCTGCTAAAGACTTAATGGAAATGGAAATAAAATAAAAAAGATAAGGAATTTGAGAACTATTTCTCAATCAAATTCAAACCTTGTATACTTCGTCTCCTTCTCTAACTCTGTCTTTCACTTTCATGCCTATGCTTTCACCGGATTCTGCCCTTTCTACTTCTTCTCTATCTATTTCCATTGAGTTCACTTTTTGTTCGAAGTCAGTGGTGGATCCCTTTATCCTTATTTTGTCCCCTAATTCCAATTCATCTTCAAGTTTTATTATTCCAACATTCAAATCCGTGAAGTAATGGGTAACTTCACCTATTTTTTCATTCATTCGAAACACCTATATTTTTCCTTAAGATTTACACCTAATTAACTTATATGGTAATTGGTTTAAATAATGTGGTGTACACATCTATTATTGAAGTGATTAGTATGAAGAAAAAATTAATTATTCCAATTATCTTTACCATCCTCTTGATATCAGTTGGAAACGCGATAGAGTTCAGAAGCCATACTATTGAAATAAGGATTGATGAATATAACTCTGCTAGTGTTAAAGAAACTTTCGTTTTCACTGCAAGTGGAACTAGAGCAATGGAAAGCCATGATATGACTGAAGAAGAATTTTTTCAAATGATAATCGATGAATCAAACGGTGATTTTGATAAATTAACTGAAATAAGTCCTGAAGTAGACGTAGAACCAAGTATATTGGGAGATAAAGAAAATTTAGCGATATCTACTTCTGAGACTTATAGAACTAATGAGATAATAATAAATTACGATACTGATGAACTAATAAACTTGGATAGGTCTGAGGGAAGAGTTAAGCATTACACGTTAAGTACTGATGCTTTAAAATTTTATGATTCAGATTCTGGAGTAGTAAGATTACCAGATAATACTAATTTATTGATAGATTTACCTGATTACTTAGATGAAGATAGAGTAAATCCTCCTAGAGATGTTTGGTTGGAACATGGAGGATATGAATATCTTTGGACCACTGGAATGTGGAATATAGATATGGGATACAGTGTCGTGGATCCAATTACTGGTTGGAGCCCAGGTGGAATATGGGAAGCTTTCAAAGAAACATTTATAGGTCAACCTGTTTACGGTGTGCTTTTAGCGATATTGATCATTTTATCAGTTATTTACAGAAAACAAATAAAATTATTATTCTCTGAAGGATTAACAGCGGACGATGAACCTGAAAGACCTAAAGAACAGCTTTAAATCATTTCAAATTAATTTTTCTTGAATTTCCTTTTATTCTTTATTTCTCCTCTAGTTATTCCTTCATATTTTATCCCTAGATGAGCTGAAAGGTTTTGCATGGTGTAATCATCTGTTAGAAGTTTTCCTTTTTTTTCAAGAGCTAAAGCTATTATATCTATATCTGTTTCGCTTAGATGTTTATCGCTTCCCACTTCTCTTGCTTTTTCCTTTACTCTTTCGATGTGTTTATCCTTTGGATTCACGATTTTTAGTTTTCCTTCAGTTATAGCTGATTCGGCTAGTAATTTTGAAGCAAGGTTCTTGAGTTCATTTATGACTGATGGGGATGTATACATCTCTTCTTTTTCTTCCAGTGAATAAGCGTTTATAACTGCACTTGCATCCATTATTTTAGCCATTTTACCACGTAAACCTTTTATTGAAATTGAGCTAAGTTGAATTGATTTTTATCTTTTTTGTTCTTCTTTTCAGACTTTTCATTATTTCGAGAGCTATCTTCATTTTTCTTTTTATGTCTTGATTTTTCCTTTCCTTTTTCCTTGATCTGTTTTCCTATTATTTTTTCAGCTTCTTTAATTGTTCTTTTTCTCTGACTAACTCCCATAAGTTTTAATTCTTTTTCATTGAAGTTAAATTCAGCAGTTAAGTTTATTCTTTTCTCTTTATCCTTCATCATTTGTTTAAACATTGGCAAATAATCTCTTTTAGCTGTTTTAATCGATACATGGCATTTTTTACCTATTTTTTCGGCTATTGAATCTCTAGTGCTTCTACTTGATTTGCTCGATCCAAGCTTTCTTATCAATGAAGGGAATTTATAGCGTGTGTAACCGTGGTATTCTTTTTCTTTTGCCAGTGATACTCCCGGACCCATTAGTACATTTGCATATCTCCATAAACCGTATTTTTGTCTTTTGTATACCCTTCCGAGATGTATATCTGCTCTTGATAGTCTTTTGAATGCTTTATCAAGATCTTCAGGTTTTTCATACTGCTGAGGTATATTTTCCTCTATCCACTTTAAGGTGAAATCTGGATCTTCATCGAGATTCATAAGGGATTCCTGTGCTTTTTGAAACCCTCTTTTCTTCAATACATTTTCCATTGCTTTAAATATCTCTATTTTTTTATTTCTTTTTCCAGTTATATCTATATCTTCTTTCTTAAGATCATTTCTTCCTTCTGCTAGTGCTTGAAAGTCATTTATTGCTCCTCTTACATCTCCATTTGAGTTCTTAGCTATTTCTTTAAGTGTTTCTTCATTTGTTTTTATATTTTTTTGTTCAGCAATTCTCTTCAGAAGTTTGGCTATTGTTGAAGGATGAACTTTTCTAACCTTTATTAATTCGCATTTGCTTCTTACTGACTTTATTTTCTGGTTATACGCATCGTTTGCAGTCAGTATTACTGGAAAATTTGTTTCTTTCAATATTTTATTTATTGCTCTTGTTCCTCCGTGGTCCTGACGATATAATCCATCCACTTCATCTATTAATAGTAACCTTTTTTTACCTGTTAATGTAAGTGATTTTGAAGCATCTCCTAATTTTCTTTCTATGTTTTCTTTGTTTCTAGTATCACTTGCATTCATTTCAAGAATTTCCCAGTCGTATTCAGATGCTATTGCTTCCACTGTAGCTGTTTTACCTGATCCAGGAGGACCATGTAATAACAGCGGTTTAGTCTTTTTTTCTCCATTTTCCCATGCTTCTATCCATTTCTTTATTTTCTTAACCGTTGTAACATGCCCTATAATTTCTTTTAGGGATTTAGGAGTAAATTGATCAGCCCATGTTTCTTTTTTATTGACCATTTTTAATCATTATTTTTTCATGTTGTATTCCTTATAAATCTCAAGAAGTATATAATTAAGGTATTAATTAATTGTGAGTGAGATTTTCTATGAAAATAGGATTAGTTGGTAAGACGAATACAGGTAAGTCGACTTTTTTTAAGGCAGCTTCTCTCGTGGATGTTGAAATAAGTAATAGGATTTTCACTACGATAGATGCGAATAAAGGAGTAACTTATGTTACTTCTGAATGTCCTTGTAAAGAGTTGGATGTTTCTTGTGATCCCGTTAATTCAAAATGTGAGGATGGAACCCGTTTGATTCCCGTTGAATTGATAGATGTAGCTGGTTTGGTTCCTGGGGCTCATGAGGGAAAAGGTTTGGGCAATAAATTTTTAAGTGATCTGATGGAAGCCGAAGGATTAATTCATGTTTTGGATCTTTCAGGTAGAACCGATGAAGGAGGAAACCCAACTTCAGGATATGATCCTGAGAAAGATATAGGTTTTTTATACAGTGAGATAGATCAGTGGATAAAGAATCTGTTGGAGGAAAATTGGAGTAAATGGGAGAGGGAAGCGAGTAGAGGGGATTCAAAACTATATGAATGTGTCCACGATAAATTGAATGGGCTGGGTATTAGTGAAAAAGAAGTTAAAAAAAGCTTAGGTAAAGATTATGATAATTTATTGGAATTAGCTTCAATTATAAGAGAAGAAAGTAAGCCAATAGTATTGGCAGGTAACAAAATAGATATTCCTGAAGCAAAGGAGAAATATGAAGAACTTAAAGAAAATTACGATATCATTCCTGTTTGTGCTGAGGGAGAATTAGCTTTGAGAGAGGCTGAAAAAAATGGATTGATAGAATACACTCCGGGAGAAAACTCCTTCAAAATAAAGAAAGATATGAGTAAAAAAAAGAAGAAAGCATTGGATTTCATAAAAGAGAATATATTAAAAAAATACGGTTCTACAGGAGTACAAGACGTTTTAAATAAAATCGTTTTTGATAGTTTGAATCAAATAGTTGTTTATCCAGTTGAATCAAGTTCCAAATATACTAACAGCGATGGGAACATTCTGCCTGATGCGTATATACTGGAAAAAGGATCAAGTGCAATTGATTTAGCTTATAAAATTCATTCAGATATAGGAGATTCATTTAAAGGAGCTATAAATGCTAAAAGTGGTGAGAAACTAGGTAAAGAATCTGAATTAAATGATGGAGATATAATTGAAATTTTAACTTAACTTTATTCGTCTTCTTCCTGTTCTTCTAGTGCTTTTTTTGCTTCTTCAGCGGCTTTTTTAAGTTCTTTTTCAAAAGGCATTTCTTCAGTTCCAAGTGGTATTCCAAGTTCCTTTGATGCTTTTTCCTCCATCTTTACAGCATCTTCAAATAATCCCAGTTCCTTTTTCTTCCTTTTTAATCTGGTTAATGTATAAAAGTAAGCGTTTATAATTGTATCTAGACCCATATTTCTTTTTTCTCCGCCTCTAGAAATCTCTCCTACGTAAAGTTTTACTAATTTATATGCTATTTCTTCATCTGATGATCTTAAAGGCATTTTATCAGCTCAAACCATTTATGGTTATTTTTCCTTTTTCTTTAAATTCTTTAAGTGTTTCTTCTGCTTTTTCTTGTTTTAAGATTTCTTGAGTCCTTGTTTTACTTCTTCGGGCTTTTTTCCTTTTCTTTATTTTTTCTTTTACTTCATCTATTTCTTCTTCAAGATTATCGAGTTTCTGGTAAAGGTTTATCATTTCTTGATGATTCTTCTCGCTTTTTTCAGCGTGTTTAGTCACTACTTCATGGTAAATATTGGCTTCTGTTTCCAAATCTCTTATTTGTTTTTTGATTTTTCTCAATTCGCTTTTGCTTTGTTTTAATTTCTTTGCTTTCTCTTTCTTGTCTTCCAGTTCTTCTAATTTTTCTACAAGTTCTTTTTCAGCTTTTCCAGATGATGGTTCAGTTTGATACTTCCAGTAAACTCTATTGTGTTCTTTTTTATATTGTGAGAAGGATTTATTGGTATCTATATCTTTAGATATATCTTTTATTTCTTTTTTTATCTTTTCAAGTTCTTTTTCTTTTTCTTTTTTCTCTTTATTTTTCTCGCTTCTTTTTTTCTTGTACTTAGATACTTTCTCGTTTTCTTTATTTCTAAGCTCTTTTTTCCGATTAGCTTTTTTTCTGAGTCTCTCTGCTCTCTTTATTTTTTCACTTTTTTCTCTTTTCAGTTGTTCAAGTCCTTTCATTTTTTCAACCTTTTTCCTATTTTTCTATCCACTCTTGTCCAACTTCCTTTAGTTTTTCTTTTTGTGATGCAGTATATATATCTTTTCCGAATTTCGCAAGTAACAATCCTCCAAGAATCATTGCTGCTTGAAGTAATATATTTATTATTCCTTTGGATAATTCCTGTTCAAGTAGTATTTTAGTGGTTTCGAAGGTTATTATAGGATATGTTATTATTGCCAATGCAATTAGTATAATTATTATTGACACTGTTTTTTTAATAATTTGAGTTGGACCTGATTCTCCAAATTTTTTACCTATCTCTTTTATTCTATCTTCAGTGGTAGCTCTGAATGTGAAAAGATGGCTTTGAAGTTCATTTATCCTTTCCTCTAATTTTTTAATCTCTCTATTGACATATTCTTTTTGTTCAGATTCTTTAAGGTTTCTTTTTGTTCTCATATCTTTTTTAAATTTCTTCAGTTTCTTATCCATCCTTTGCATCATTTCTTCTTCGTTTTCTCGAAATAGAGATTTTACTCTCGCTTCCAGTTTTGTTCCAAGTGATTCTTCGTAGTCCTCTTCTACTTTTTCGTAAACTTCTTCAGATTCTTCTTTGCTCAAACCGGTTTCTTGTAAAGTTAGGAGAATTTCTTCTTTTTTCTCTCCCTTCAATATCATGTCGAATACTATCTCTTGAAGTTCCTTTTTCTTACCTGTGTTCGCGTTAGAATTAGCCATATTTAATTTAACTTATTGATCTTTTTTATGTCTTTTCTTTGTTTTCCCAAAATTTCATTTAACTAATTTTAACTGAAAGTATTGGAAAAATTGCTTTATTTGTCACCTTCCAAGAACTTTACAGGAGGTTTTGATTCATGCTGGATGAAAATTCAGATAGAAAAAATACAGCGCAGATTTCAGCGGAGTTATTAGTAGTAATGGCGGCTGTAGTGGGTTTTGCTCTTTTATTAATTCAGAACATTTCTTCTACATCAGAAGCTGCTGCTGAAAAACTTAATGAGTCTTCAGAAAGTTTATTGGATGAAATTGATAATATAACATCCTCTTAAAGGAGAAGATAAAATGAAAAAAATATTTAATGATCTTGAAAACAGAGCACAGATTTCAGCGGAACTAATAATTATTTTAGCAGCTCTTTTAGCTGTTGCAGTAGTTTTAATCAGTGGTTTGGATTCTTTCTCTGAAGGAGCTGAAGAATTACTGGATAAAGAGATTGATAGGTTATTTAGATACCAGGGAGAGATAGCTAAATGGAAATGAGGTTATTTAATGAAATTTAATAATGCGCAGATTTCTCTGGAATACTTGATTATTTTTTCAATTTCCTTGGGAGCTCTTTTATCCTTTTTACCCATTTTATCAAGAGCTAGAGACCTATCAGTGAAATCAGTTAGAAGAAACCGTATTGATTCGCTCAGTAGAGATATTTCTATTGGTTGTGAAGAGGTTTTAATCACAGGCGAACCTGTTGTAATAGATATTGATCGAGAAATAAATCTATTTGAAGAAAAAGAAGAATTAATAATCTCAGACAACGGATTTAATATTTCCAGCGATTGGAGTGAATATTGTGCTTTTGATAAGAAGAAAGATTATTTAATTATAGAAAGAAAAAATGAATAATATTAAAAATTTATTCTTGAATTCAGTTCAACGAATATTCAAAATTTATTTTTCTTGTTTCTCCCCCTATTCTACGTTTTATTATTATTTCTCCTTCATCTTTATACTCTATTTGTGGATTTACTAGTTTTATTTTTTCAAAACATTGTTCATTTGGATTTTCTTTTACTATACATGATTCCACCATATCTTGAGATTGTGTATAGACTATTTCTCTTGTTACTGTTGGTTTATCTTCCACCATTAGTGAATTTATGGATATTAAAAGTATTAATAGACATGAAATAGCTTCCAATGAGAATATAAATCCTTTTGAATTTCTCGTATTTCTTTTAAATCGTTGTTTTGGTTTTAATAACATATAAATCGTTTTTTAATACAGCTACTCTTTTAATTTGTATTCTTTGATTCATCTCTGGGCTAATATCTGTTTTTTTAACTATTTCTTCTCCATCTATTCTTTTTATTTTTATTTCAATGTTTCTATGTTCGAGAGCTAGCTTTTCCTTCACTTCCTCCACAGGAATTTCATTGAGTCTTTGTATTTTATCAGGATCCAGCTCATGATTTTGAATAGAATTTTCCTCGTATTTTGCTAGACCTATTCTTTCGAATTCTTCGATTTCATGCCAGTTCCTTGGATTTCCAGATGTCGCTATTAATGATTCCGTGGCGAAATAGAGCTCTTTGTACGCATTTATCTTTTCTTCCCTTTCTATCGATGTATCTATAAATTCATAAGTGAGAGTTGTTGTAGTAACTACTATTATCATTACAATTATAAATGCTACTGATGCGTCTAAAGTTGCTATTTGTCCTTTAGAACCCATTGAATTATTTTTTATATTTAAGATGTTGTTAGATACCAATTTTTTATCGCTTCGCATGTTATTCTATCCTGTGATGATGAGATACGTGGTGAAAAGGATTTTGATTTTACTTTGGAATCTTCAAGTTCTTTAATAAGAATATTTTGATCTGTCTCCGTAGGTGATGAATAATTTCCTTTGATTTGAATTGAAGGACCATGGAAGTATTTGTAGGAACATATTTCGGAAGTCCTCGATATCTCTCCATATTTCTCGATATTTTCTTTTCTTTCTCTAATTTCGAAATAATTCTGACTGTGAACTTGAATCATCGCTGTTATTAATGCGATATAAGCAGCTAACGCTAATAGAAATTCTATATTTATCTGTCCTTTATCTTTCAATTTTTCACCTCTTGTTATTTTTTCTTAATCGTGGTTCCTCCAGGAATTATTATTTTCTGATTAACCATGTCTTTATTTATATGAAACTTATAGGAAGGTTCTTTATCTATTAAGTCCGTAATCTGATCTGTAAGGTAGCTATTGTCTCTTATCTGTGCTTTTTGGCCCTCTTCTCGTATTGAAATATAGTTTATGCATAATGTAGCTTTGTCTCTCATTTGACCCAGTGCCTGTGAAGGATCTTTTCTGAGTTTGGACTCAATTATTTTGAATGCATTTGCAGTTTCAGTTATTAGTCCTTCGTATTCGTAGTTTCTTTTATCTATGTATCCTGCTTTTAGAGTGACGTTTATATCTTCTTTTAATTCATCTAACCAGTTCTTTAATTCTTCACATGCTCTTTGTTCCCTTACTATGGGTTTTTTAGAATTTGTTTCCTTCATTGATTGCTTTATACTATCTTCGAAACCTCTTGTTAACCTGTATTTATTCTCCTGTGTCCTTTGATGTAACCTGATTATATTTTTTGTTTCCTGGGTTCTTTGTTTTAAGATATTTTGCATTATCATGGTCTGATATACCACCATGATAGATATTAGTAAAATAGTTGTCGCTATGAACCCTTTACTTTCGTTCTTTATTTTCAGCATGAAGATTTATTTCTCTTGGACCTTTAGATCAATTTTTCCAATATTTAAAGTTAATCAAAGTTAATAGAATTCTATTGATTTGACGTTCTTTTGAATAGTTTTTTATGGTAGAAGGAGCTTATTAGAAATATGCAATTTGAAAGGACCGAATTAATTCATTTAACGATATCCATATTAACTATAACAGCAGCATT
>Ga0207421_10004472_pt1 | contig 16048 bp, 16 predicted proteins | sample SodLakKL_010_SED_4_FD_187542 | JGI IMG/M metagenome (GOLD analysis project Ga0207421, IMG submission 187542) | Alkaline sediment microbial communities from Lake Tanatar, Kulunda Steppe, Russia - 8KL_010_SED (SPAdes) (version 2) | ecosystem: Environmental > Aquatic > Non-marine Saline and... | reverse complement strand
TTCCAAGGTTTTAACTCTCCTTTTGAAATTCCGGGAACAGCTCAGCATAGCTTTCGCTCAGAGCTGCATTGACTACCCCTGTAGAAGCAATTACCGGCATGAAGCTGGTGTCTCCGGCCCAGCGGGGGACTACATGAGTATGGATGTGCTGGTCAATACCGGCTCCGGCAACTCTTCCCATGTTCATGCCCATGTTAAACCCGGCCGGATTCCACAATCTGCGAATAATGACTATGGTCTTTTGTACCAGCTGAAAATGCTCGAGCAATTCATTGCGTTCGAGGGATTCCAGAAGGGCTGTGTGGCGGTAAGGAGCAATCATTAAATGGCCGGCTGAATATGGGTAGCGATTCATGATTACGAAATTGTATTCCCCCCGGAAAAGAAGCAGGTTGGACTCATCATTTGCTTCTGCGGGTTTATCGCAAAGGATGCAATCACTGTCGCCGCCGTTTTTGGCAAGGCGTATGTATTCAATGCGCCATGGTGCCCAGATGTGTTCCATATTTAAAATTTTCCTTTGCCATATTGTAGCCAGCGAGCATGAAAGCGTCAATTATTTTATTGACAGAAAATGTTTCTAAAGGGTATTATGTATTATCGTATAACGTTATCGAAGAGCAACAATGAATCACCTGGTATCATTTGCTTTTGAAAAAAGGGGGCATAAGGCGATGGCTAAAAAGTATGGCAAATACCATTCAACCATGAGCCGCAGGGATTTTATGAAGGCCCTTGGCCTGGGGGGTGCCGGTTTGGGCATGGCAAGCATGGCACCTGTGGTCAATGCACCCGCATATAAAGATATGGATGAAGTTTTAAGCTCTTCAGAAGCTGGTCTCAAGCGGCCGTCATGGGTTAAAGAGGTAGACAGGCCTACTGCTGAGATTGACTGGGATCTTTTCGAACGGTTCGACTACGGGGAAGTCATGTTCGTACGCGGTTTTGAAAAGGCCATGGGGGAAACTTATGTCCGCTGGGCTAGCCAGGTGGGCCGGGAAAACACCACCCGGTGGCTGAGGCAGGGAAAGCCCGGTTTTACCCTCAGGGATTATGCGCTTGATCGAGGGACAGCCAGCCATGCTTTTCCTGCTGCCAGTTTTTTGGGCCATCGCCGTTCACCCACCCCCGCCAGCCTGGGTGTTTCCAGATGGGAAGGGACTCCGGAAGAAAACTCCCGCATGGTAAGAGGTATAATGCGCCTTCTTGGTGCGGACGACATTGCCATTGTGGAACTGGATGAAAATACTGAAAAACTGTTTTATACCTTTGATACTGATGGCAAGAAAATAAACATTGAACATGTCACCAACCCCGATGAGGGCGAGGACTACCGCACCATACCCAAGAGGTGCCGCTGGGTTATCGTATATACCATTAAAATGTCTTATGAGCTTGTCAGGCGGCTGCCGTCCTGGAGCGCAGGCGCTACCACTTACCTGGGTTATGCCCAGGGGCCTTTCCTTCAGGACCGCTTTCAGGAGGTTATCCGCACTTTAGGTTATACATGCCTGGGTGAATCCCGCCCCAATGCACTCGGCACTTCCACCGGTTTTGGGGTACTGGGCGGCCTGGGGGAGATGAGCCGCATAGAGCACCAGATTACCCCGAAAAGAGGACTGTCGGTAAGGGTGTTCAAAATGGTTACCGATCTGCCGCTTGAGCCCACCAAACCCATCAATACCGGCGTCATGGATTTCTGCCGGACCTGCAAGAAATGTGCCGAGCTGTGCCCGGCAAATGTAATATCTTCTTCAACCGAGCCCACGTGGGAGGTGCCCGGCCCATATAAAAGACCCGGTGTAAGAAGCTGGTTTAAGATTGACCCCAGATGCATATCCTACTGGCGCCAGACGGGTACCGCCTGTGGTTTCTGCTTTGCGGTATGCCCCCTGACCCGGCCACAATCCTCTTCATATTTCAATGCCATGCGTTCTACCATATCAAGGACTACCGCTTTTAACGGCGCCTTTAGAAGAATGGACGACATGCTGGGCTGGGGGGCCAGGAAGGACTACGAGAGTTTCTGGGATCTGGAATTTCCTGTATATGGCTGGGATTAGTACGGGGGAAAAAGCATGAGGACAAGAAGCAATTTCAGACAGTTCATTTCAGGGTTGTTATTTCTGGCTGCAGCAGCAGTGCTGGTTACGGCTTTGGGCTCCTGTATTTCCAGGGCATATTCCATCCCTGATTTTCAAAAACCGCCTGATGTACTCGAACTGGAAACACTTCTTGCCAAATACAGGGCTGACCCGGAAGCGGCCCAGGAGAAGTACCGGGGGGAATTCTTTCTGTTTCCGTCGGTAGAGATTGACGAAGTTATCAGCCCACATTCACATCCGGAAAAATACCAGCTGGGTGGTGAAATGTATGCCTCAAGCGGCCCTTTCAAGTTCAGGCCCAGGTTTCTATATGATCTCGACTCACTTGGCCCGGGTTTTGTACTGGATGTAAGGGGCGAAGTGCGTGGCTGGATACAGGGGGATTTTTATATAACCAATGCCACCTTCACGGTTGTTGAAGGAGGGGACCTGCCGCCCCCAGGTGTTTATTGATCTCTTTTTAAGGTTGATTTAAATTAATTTGGGAAGATGGAAATTTTGAGGGGGTGTGAGAAATGAATAGGTTGAAAAGACTTACCAGGTTCGCGTTGCCTGTTATATGCTCGGGGGTATTTGCCGTGCTTCTGGCCGGCTGTACGACGCCGGCCTATTCCGTTCCTGATTTCCAGTCTCCACCACAAGTACTCGAACTGGAAACACTTCTTGCCGAATACAGGGCAGACCCGGAAGCAGCCGAGGAGAAGTACCGGGGGGAAAGGTTTTTGTTTCCGTCAATCGAAGTTGATGACCTTATGAGTGACCGTATCGGAGACCACCGGGTCCAGTTAAGTGATATGTACCTGCAAAGCGGCAGTGCAAGGTTTTTACCCAGGGACAGGTTTGCCCTGGACCACGTCGGTTTTGATTTTATAGTTGACATTGTGGGCGAAGTGCGCGGCTGGAGATTCGGCTATTTTACAATCGAAAACTGCACCTACATCATTGTTGAGGGTGGTGACCTGCCGGACCCGGGAGGCTATTAAACTTAAGCAGCGCTGGGTAAAGAGTAAAAATTGCCGGAGCAATAATTACAGTAATGCCTGAAAGGACGGTTATAGAGCCCGGGTTTGCTGTAGACATTGCAGGCGGAGCGTGCGGCTGGATGCTCGGCCACTTTTATGTTTATAATTGCAGATGCATCATTGTTGAAGGCGGCGATTTGTCGGAACCGGAAAGTTGCTAGTTTTGATTGAAGGGTGACCGCTATTTTAAAGGAGGAATAGAGAGATGTTTTTAATTGGTATGCTGGTCGGAATGGCAGTTCTGGGGCTGGTGCTTTTTATCAACCACAGGAATATTGATGTGCGCTGGTATGAATGGGTAATAGGTGTTCTCGGCTTTGGCTTTTTGCTTTTTACCATCCAGAACGTCATGGCAGCAGCTGAAGGATACTGGGAAACAGCCCCGCTGGTTTTTTTATGGTTGTTTGGCACTCCTTCTCTGGTGCTTTTAATAATTGCCGTTCTTTTGCCCTGGTTGCGGCACCGGGGTAAAAATAGAAAAGGGACGGTAGCTGAAAACGCGCAGGGTTAGAAACCGGTTTTTAATTCCTCCATCCACCTTTCAGCAACCTCTCGGTCCAGGTGGCCTTTAATAGCCGCATGGGCATATCTGGTTGCCTGTCCCCGTTCTTCTTCGGTTATAATTTTGTTTAAAAAATAACCAAAAACAGGATTAAAGAACCTGTTTAACCAGCGGAAGGTGGCAGACTTTTCTTTAAGCGCCAGCTTATAAAACCGAACGCAGTTATAGCAGGTCGGGGTGCGCACCAGCCCAAAACCTGAAAATAAAGAAAGGCCCGAGACAAACAGTGCCACCAGGGAGATGGCTAAATATTCCACCAGGTGGCCCTCACCGGGTTATTCGATTATTTCGTCGCATAATTCCCTGATTTTGTCGTAAGATAAGGAAAGGGCCTGATTGCCTTCATCAGTAGTGCGGTAGTACTTTCGCATTTTGCCGTTGGCGACCTTTTTTTCAGACCAGAGAAAGCCGTTACTCTCCATTTGATGCAGTATGGGGTAAAGCGTTCCGGGGCTTATCTGGTAACCGTGTCTTTCAAGCTCCTGCATCATGCTTAGCCCGAATACGGGCTCTTTGGAGGCATGATACAGTATATGCAGCCTTATAAACCCCAAAAACAAGTTTCTAAAAACTTTATTGCTATACGATAACGTCATACGATAACTAAATAGTATACCCTGTTTAAACTTTTGTCAATGTGTATGCGGCGGTTATTTTTGCTACTCGTTGTAATAAAAACTTGCCAGAGGCTTTTATAACCCTTTGCTCATAGGCTATACTAAAAATAGAGGAGGCGTGTTGTGGTTTTAATCCAGACAGGCAATATAGATGATCTGGTAAAAAAAGCCGGAAAGTACTTGCCGGAAGAGAAGCTTCAACTTCTAAAGAGGGCCTATGATTTTGCCTGTAACTCACATGAAGGGCAAGTCAGGCTGTCCGGGGGGCCTTATGTCGCTCACCCGTTGCATGTTGCTTTGATCCTGGCAGACCTTCAGCTTGACAGCAGTGCACTGGCTGCCAGCCTGCTTCATGATACAGTTGAGGACAGCAGTGTCAGCCTTGAAAAAATAAAAAAAGATTTTGGCCATGAAATAGCCAGTCTGGTTGACGGGACCACCAAGCTTGAAGAGCTTTCCCGAAAAACACCAGCCACCGGCCTTAAAAGTGGCATTCAGGCTGCGCAGCAGGCTGAGAATCTGCGAAAAATGCTGGTTGCCATGGCCGAGGATTTGAGGGTGGTTTTTATCAAGCTGGCCGATCGTTTGCACAACATGCGAACCCTGGCTGCTCTGCCGCCTGAAAAACAGGAACGAATCGCGCGGGAAACAATCGAAATATATGCCCCTTTAGCCCACCGGCTGGGCATCTGGGAGCTCAAATGGGAACTTGAGGACCTTTCGTTCAGGTATCTTGAACCATCAAGGTATGCCCAGATAAGCAGAATGGTCAATCTGCGCCGCAACCAGCGGGAAGCAATCATAAACCGGCTTGTAAGTGTTCTGAAAGATGAGTTTGAAAAAGCCGGGCTGCAGGGTGAAGTTACGGGGCGGCCCAAACATCTTTACTCTATATATCAGAAGATGCGCAAATATGAAAGCCAGGGCAAGCGTTTTGACGATATCCAGGATTTGCTGGCTCTAAGGGTGCTGGTTAATACTGTGCCGGATTGTTATAACGCCATTGGAGTGGTGCATAGCCTCTGGCGGCCTATGCCGGGTTATTTTGATGATTATATTGCCAACCCCAAGGCCAATGGCTACCAGTCCCTCCACACAGCTGTAATGGCCATGAGGAGTATTCCTCTGGAAGTGCAAATTCGGACTTATGACATGCATCATTTCGCAGAATACGGTGTTGCTTCCCACTGGCAGTATAAAGAAGGCGAAAAGAAAGACGGCCTTTTTGAGCAAAAACTTGGCTGGTTGCGGCAACTGGTGGACTGGCACCGGGAATTGACCGGTGCGGAGGAGTTTCTGGAGTCGGTAAAAACAGATATTTTCAATGACCAGGTTTTTGTTTTTACCCCCAAGGGAGAAATCAAGGACCTGCCACAGGGCGCAACCCCCATAGACTTTGCCTATCGCATTCATACCGATCTGGGCCACCGTTGTATCGGAGCCAAAGTAAACAGCAGGCTGATGCCCCTCAATTACCAGCTTAAAAACGGGGAAGTGGTTGAAATAATTGCCGCTAAAAAGGATAAAGCTCCCAGCCGAGACTGGCTAAACCCGAACCTGGGTTACGTTCGCACCTCTCATGCACGTGAGAAGCTGCGCCAGTTTTTCAAGCGCCAGGAGAGAGCTGAAAACATCGAACTCGGGCGTAACTTACTGGAAAAAGAAATGCGCCGCCTGGGCTTGAAAATGGGCAGCCGCGAAGAGATAGCACGAATGTTCAGCTATGAAAATGTTGATGATTTCCTGGCTGCTATCGGTTATGGCGGAGTAAGCCAGCATCAAATTGCCATGAAGCTAGTCAGCCAGCAGGAGGCTCCCAAACAGGCTGTTGAGCAGGCGCCGGTTAAAAAAACGACTTCATCGGTAAGAGTGCTGGGCGCCGGAAATATGTTGACCAGCCTGGCTTTTTGCTGTAATCCTGTGCCCGGCGATGCCATTATCGGTTATATAACCCGCAATAAAGGAGTTACCGTTCACCGGGCAGATTGCCATAATGTAATGCGCCCCGATCTTGAACGTGAAAGGCTGGTCGAGGTAGACTGGGGGCAGTCTGACAGGCTTTACCCGGTTCGTATGCGCCTGATAGCCTGGGACAGAGTCGGGCTGGTTAGAGATTTTTCCACTGTGATAGCAGAAGAGAAAATTAATATAATGAGCATGACGGTCACTGAACATGACGACGGAACTTCAGTCATTGATTTTACGCTGGCTACCGGTAGTCTGTATCAACTCAGCCGGCTCATTAATAAGCTGGAAGGTATAAAAGGGGTGGTTAGTATCGTCCGCATGGGCGAAGACTCTGCTGTTAACCCTTCAACTTCACAGACGTCTTAATTTATAGTAAAATGATTACTTGTTCTTTATTAAAGGAGGAAATTGTTTGGCCAATACTAAATCTGCTCAGAAGAAAAACCGTGCCGACCAGAAAAAGACAATAAGAAATAAAGTTGTAAGGACCAGAACTCGAACACTGGTGGGCCGTGCCCGGAAGTCCGCCGAAAGGGCTCCTGACGCAGCCGGGCAAGAGGTAGCTGCTGCTTTAAGCTCCCTCGACAGGGCTGCCAGCAAGGGTATTATTCACCCCAATAACGCCGCGAGGCGTAAATCACGCCTGGTGCAAAAGCTGAATAAAACTCAAAGCAGGTAGCAAATGTTCTATCAGGGAAACAGTTCCAATCAGGGCATAAACGGGGCTGTTTCCCCTGCTTGTGCATGCTCTTTACCTGTGTAAAATTATTTAGCAGACCAGGTTTGCCTGAGTTGCCCCCTGGCCGCCGTTGAATTTATCGGCCGTATAAAACGATCTTACCAGGCGATGAGTTGACAGAAACCTGGCAATTTCGGTTTTCAGCACCCCGGTTCCTTTGCCGTGAATTATAAATACACGGTTTAATCTGGCCTGATAGGCCTGGTAAAGAAAAGCTTCAACTTTTATAATAGCTTCATCTACCGTGTGGCCGTGCAGATCGATACGGTCATATCCAGCCGGTTTTTTCATATTATATAAGTTTAACTTTACCGGCTCTCAGGTACAAGTATTTGAAATAAAAGAATCAATATTCTATAATTTTCCTTCTTCTGCCCGTCAAATAACCCTCTTCGCAAACCAGGTGTAGCTTATATGGAAAGAATCCTCGATAAATCAAGTATTGATGAAGTGTTAAAAGTCTACCCTGCCCGCAGGGACAGCCTTGTACGCCTGCTTCAGGCCATGCAATCTAAATTCGGGTACCTGTCTGAGGAAGTTATGCTTGCGGTTGCAGATTATCTCAATCTTTCACCCAGCAGCGTTTACAGCGTGGCTACTTTTTATGCTCAGTTCAAGTTTAAACCCGCAGGGCGTCATTGTATCAAAGTGTGTTACGGTACAGCCTGCCATGTTAAGGGTGCGGGTAAGGTGCTAACTGAGCTGGAAAGAAAACTGGGCATAAAAAAGGGGGAAACAACCCCGGACCGAGAATATACTCTTGAAACAGAGGCCTGCTTTGGCTCGTGTGCGCTGGCTCCGCTGGTAATGATTGACAGCGAGTTTTATGGCCGGGTAACACCGGATAGTGCTCCTGACCTTATAGGAGGCGATTAATGGGCCTTAACAGCTTGAGAAAAGAATCCATACATGAATGGAATGAGGTTTTGAACCCTTCCCGGCCTCAGATATTTGTGGGCATGTCGACCTGTGGTGAGGCCTCAGGTGTTGTGGCGGTAAACAAAGCAATCCAGGACGGGCTTGAAGAACACGGTATTGATGCTGTGGTCAATAAGACCGGTTGTCTGGGTATTTGCTACTGTGAGCCCCTGGTAGATATTATTAAGCCGGGTAAACCGCGCATCAGTTACCGTTCTGTTGAAAAAACAAATGTTCCAGGCTTATTAAAAGATTATATCCTTGACGACAATCCCCGCCCGGACCTGGCGCTGGGCGCATGGGGGCAGGAATTTAAGGGCATTCCTGATCTGTTTGAACTGGATTTCATGAAATTCCAGGTTCGGATTGCTTTAAGGAATGCAGGCGTAATTAATCCTGAAAACTTTTCTCATTATTTAGCACGTGGCGGCTATCAGGGCTTTGAGAAAGCTCTGGATATGGACCCTGAAGAAATTATTGCCGAAATTGAAAAAGCCGGCTTGCGGGGCAGGGGTGGTGCCGGTTTTCCAACCGGAATGAAATGGAAACTGTGCCGCAAATCCCGGAATTTTCCGAAATACCTGATCTGCAACGCTGATGAAGGTGACCCGGGAGCTTTTATGGACCGCTCCCTGCTTGAGAGTGACCCCCATTCGGTTCTTGAAGGCATGCTCATCGGGGCATATGCGATTGGGTGCAGCCGGGGCTTTATCTATATCCGGGCTGAGTACCCGCTGGCCATAAAGAGGTTAAAAATAGCACTTGAACACATGAAGCGCCACCATCTTCTTGGCGAAAATATACTGGGCTCAGGTTTTAGTTTTGACATTGAAATCCGTGAAGGCGCCGGCGCTTTCGTCTGCGGAGAAGAAACAGCCCTTATGAAATCTATAGAAGGGCAGAGAGGAACACCTTACTCCAGGCCTCCCTTTCCTGCTCAGGCCGGATTATGGGGCAAGCCCACCAATATTAACAATGTGGAAACCTGGGCGAATGTACCGGTTATACTGGAAAAAGGGGCCGGATGGTTTAACAGGCATGGCACAGAAAAAAGCAAGGGCACCAAGACCTTTGCGCTGGCGGGAAAAGTAAACAATACCGGCTTGATAGAAGTACCGATGGGCATGACGCTGGAAAAAATCGTTTATGCTATTGGTGGCGGGGTCTGTGATGGTAAAGAATTAAAGGCTGTACAGACGGGTGGCCCGGCAGGTGGCTGCTTGCCACTTGCCAAGCTGGGCCTGACGGTAGATTACGAATCTCTGGCTGAGGCAGGCTCCATAATGGGTTCTGGTGGCATGATTGTGCTGGATGAAGATGACAGCATGCTCGAAACTGCCAGGTATTTTCTTGCATTTATTCAAGAAGAGTCGTGTGGTAAATGCGTTCCCTGCCGAACCGGCACCAGGCAGATGCTTGCTATACTGGATACGTTTATAAAGGGCAGGGGTAAACCGCAAGATATTGAAACGCTTCTAAGCCTGGGAGATTCCATAAAAAAGACATCACTTTGTGGCCTCGGCCAGGCTGCTCCCAACCCTGTGCTCACTACCATCAACTATTTTCGGGGTGAATATGAAAAAGGAATCAACCCCAAATTGCTTCGGGCAAAGGCCCATCAATAGAAGGCGTAAAAGAAGTTTTAATGGAAACTTTTAAATTGAAAATAGATGACAGGCAGATAAATGCAGGTGGCGGAGACACCGTTCTTCAGGCTGCGCTGAAAGCGGGTATTTATATTCCCAATTTGTGTTATGACCCCCGTCTTGCGCCGTATGGTGGCTGCCGTATGTGTATTGTGGAAATTGAAGGCACAAGGGGTTTTCCTGCAGCCTGCACTACCCGTGCGAGTGATGGCATGGTGGTTAAAACTTACGGGCCTCAACTCGACCGGTTGCGCCTGGATACCCTTGAACTGTTACTCTCAGACCATCCAACAGATTGCCTCACTTGCCCCGGCAACCAGCGTTGCGAGCTGCAAAAAGTAGCTTCTTTTCTGGGTTACAACCAGAGAAGCCTTAAGCCAAGAAAGAGCGATCATCCAATTGATGATTCCAACCCGTTTTTTAACCTGGACCGTAATTATTGCGTATTGTGTGCAAGGTGCGTACGAACCTGTGATGAGGTTACCGGAATCAACGCCATCGAGCTGATAAATCGGGGTGATGAAAGCCGGGTGAGCACTTTTGCCGGGTCCCGGCTGGCTGAGTCGGAATGCAGGTCCTGCGGTGAGTGCATGGTTTCCTGTCCGGTAGGTGCTATTCATGCTAAAAATTCCCCGGTCGCCACTGAAGAAACTGCTACTATTTGCCCCTATTGTGGAGTGGGTTGTGGAATTTATCTTGGTACCAGGCAGGGTAAAATCGTTTCAGTCCGGGGCAATGAAGCCAGCCCTTCAAACCGGGGAAGTTTATGTGTTAAAGGCCGGTTTGGCATAAATGAATTCGTGCATCATTCAGAAAGGTTGAAATCGCCCCGGGTGAAAAAAGAAGGTGGGTTTGAATCAGCAGAGTGGGAGGAAGCTTTACGGATTGCCGGCGACAAGCTGTCGGGTTACAAACCGGAAGAAGTCGCTGTTATTGCTTCTGCCAAGGCTACCAATGAAGACAATTATGTGTTACAGAAATTTACAAGGGCAGTGCTGGGCACCAATAATATCGACCACTGTGCCCGCCTCTGACATGCTCCTACTGTGGCCGGTCTGGCCACTATGCTGGGAAGCGGCGCCATGACCAATTCCATTGGCGATATAGCCCTTGCCGGTTGCTACCTGCTTATCGGGGCCAATACTTCTGAAACACATCCGGTTATAGGCTTTGATATAAAGCAGGCGGTTAAATCCGGCTCCGGGCTTGTGATTATCAACCCTGTAAAGATTCCACTGGTCCGGTATGCGGACTTATGGCTGAGAAACAAACCCGGCACCGATGTAGCTTTGCTCATGGGCATGGCCAGGTCGATACTGGATGAAGGCCTGGCCGATTTAGATTTCATAAATGAGCGCTGCGAAGGTTTTGAGGAATTTAAAAGAGCCCTGGCTGAATTCGACTTGAAAACGGTGGAAGGTATTACCGGGGTTGGGGCAAAGGATATCAGCAGAGCGGCCAGCATGTATGCGCGGGGCAACCCTTCTTCAATCCTTTATGCCATGGGTGTAACCCAGCACAGCCATGGCACAGATAACGTAATGGCGATAGCCAACCTGGCCTTAATGACGGGTAATTTTGGAAAGCCCGGCAGTGGCGTTAATCCGTTGCGGGGCCAGAATAACGTCCAGGGTGCCTGTGATATGGGGGCTTTGCCCGATGTTTATACAGGCTACCAGAAAGTTTGCAACCCGGATGCCCGGAGCAAGTTTGAAACTGCCTGGGGTGTAAAACTGCCGGATGGCCCGGGCCTTACCGTCACAGAAATGTTTAAGAAGATCGACCAGGGGTTGATCAAAGCGCTTTATATCGTGGGCGAGAACCCGGTTCTTTCAGACCCGGATGCCGGCCATGTCAGGCAGTCTCTGGAAAAACTGGAATTACTGGTGGTTCAGGATATATTTATGACCGAAACCGCCCGGCTGGCCCATGTCGTTTTGCCGGCGGTAAGTTTTGCGGAAAAGGAAGGCACGTTTACCAATACTGAAAGACGGGTTCAAAAGGTTAGAAAAGCAGTAGAGCTTGAGCATGGCAAAGCCCTGCCGGACTGGAAGATAACCGGTCTTATTGCGCAGCAAATGGGTGCAGACGGGTTTTCATACCAAAGCTCAGAAGAAATAATGACTGAAATTGCCAGCCTTACTCCGAGTTATGCCGGTATAAGTTACAAACGGCTTGAAGAAGAGGGGCTGCAGTGGCCATGTCCCTCTAATGAACATCCGGGTACCTCCATCTTGCATGTGGAGAGATTTGCCCGTGGTAAAGGACGCTTCATGCCGCTGGAATATAGACCTGCGCCCGAGGCCCCGGATAGTGAATATCCGCTGCTGCTGACTACCGGACGCAATATTTTCCACTATCACACCGGCACCATGACTCGTAAATCAGCCGGTTTGAACGCCCTGTCCGGTCAGGAGCTTGTCAATATTTCTACGGGTGATGCAGCCAGGTTGAAAATAAAAGACGGCGACAATGTTTACGTCTCTTCAAGAAGGGGTAAAGTTGCCGCCAGTGCCAGGATTACTGATGACGTGCCGGAAGGCCTGGCTTTTATGACATTCCATTTTGCAGAAAGCGCTGCCAACATTCTTATGAGTGCCGACAACCTTGATCCAATAGCCAAAATACCCCCCTTGAAAATGGCCTCAGTTAAGATTGCAAGAATATAGTAATTCTATTTGCCTGTAAAAAGAAAAAGACCCTCGATACACAAATAGTTGGCAGGTTCAGGCAGGGCTGGCAAAGCCTCCTTCTCGGTCACAAGTTGAGTTGACTAAAAATTTTCCGCCTGATAATCTTTGTAAACCAGTTTAATCTTTAAAAGCACTTTCAGCCATAATTAGCCAGAGGTGAGGGCCGTGACTAAACAAACTTGCATCTTTTCGAGGGTTCTGGCGCTGGTTATGAGCGTGGTTGTGGTTGGGTTGTCGGGGTGCAGTCCGGCCAGCGGCGGATCTTTTCAGATTATAAGGGGAGGCATAAATACTACACCAAATTCTATTGAAGGCGCTTATGACTATTACACCGGCTATTACTTCAAGGAGGCTATCCTTGAAGCAGGAGATGTACTGCTTTTTGAACTGGATGTCACTACCCTGGACGGCCAGTTCAGTGTCAGAGTCGAAAACTCTAGCGGGGAAAAAATTTCAGCCATTGGCAAGGAGTCCGAGCTTGTTATCGAATCCCCCGGTGTTTACCGGGTGGTAACCGAAGCAAAAGGTCATCAAGGTGCCTTTTCTCTGACCTGGGAGGTTAAATAATTATATTGTCTAAAGTATATAGTACAGGCCTGCAAAAACTTGCCCGGGCAACAGTTACTTTTCTAAAGCGGGTTTTAGCAGACAAGCCGGTGGCTGGTGAAAGGTTTTTCCGGGTTTGTTATAATTGCCGCGTTATTTTTTGTAAGCTCAGGGGCCTGGAGCGGCAGGCAGGAATGCAAAAAAGTAATGCCAGTAATTTAACCCTGGTTTGAATTTTAATCAATTTTAACGCATGTTAACCTTCTCGTTAATATAGCCAGAAAGGTGTTTATGAAAAAGCGAGTTATCATTGTCGGCGCTGGTGCCGGCGGCCTGGAAGTCGCCAAAAGGCTTTCCCGGGCTGATCTGGAAGTTATTCTTATCGACAAAAACAATCACCACCTTTTTCAGCCGTTGCTTTTTCACGTCGCAGCAGCTGTGCTTTCCCCGGGTGATATTGCCGCTCCGGTGCGTTCAATATTAAGCAAGCATAAGAACATCCGGGTGGTAATGGGGGAGGTTGTGCGCTTTGATGCGCCTGGAAAGCAGGTCAAGTTGAGCGATGGCAGTAGTTATGCATACGACTATCTGGTAATTGCTACCGGCATAAAGACCTGCTACTACGGTAACGACTGCTGGGAGGAATATGCGCCTGGCTTAAAAACTCTTCCGGACGCCCTTTTAATACGGGAAAAAATCCTTGTATCCATGGAAAAAGCCGAAATTGCAGCTGATAAAAAGCATGCTGAAGACCTGATGACGTTTGTGGTAGTAGGGGGAGGCCCTACCGGAGTCGAGACCGCCGGAGCATTGGCAGAGCTTGTCAGGAGTTCGATAAGCAGGGACTTCAGGCGGTTAGATACTTCGAAAATACGTATTATTTTGATTGAAGCCCTGGAAAGAATTCTGGGAGGTTTTGATCCCGGCCTAAGCACAAAGGCCACCAGGCAGCTGGAAAAGCTCGGGGTTGAGGTAATGCTGGGTGCCAAAATAACACGTATTGATGAAAATGGCATCTGGTTAGGCGAACGTTTTATAGGGACTTCAAACGTTATATGGGCAGCCGGCACCATGGCGCCCGCAGAGCTGGCCACCCTGGATGCCGGGGCGCATGTTTCCGGCCGTGTATATGTTAAACATGATTGCAGCATAGAGAATTACCCCGAGGTGTTCGTTATCGGCGATGCAGGCATATATATTCAGGACGGCCAACCTCTGCCTCAACTGGCTCCGGTCGCGGTGCAGCAGGCCGGGTATGTATCTCGCGTTATTCGCAGGGATATTGAGCCGGCAAGAAGGCCGGAGTTCAAGTATAAAGATAAGGGCAACGTTGCAGTTGTAGGCCGTGGCAGGGCAGTTATGCAAATTGGCCGTTTTAAGATAACCGGTTTTCCGGCATGGCTGGCATGGGTGGTGGTTCATGTAATAGTAATGGTTGGTTTCAGGAACAAACTGAAAGTGATGGGGGAATGGATCTGGCACTTTCTGGGCAACAGGCATGGAGTGAGATTAATAATAGGCTACTTTAACAAAGGAAAAAAACCGGACTCTGATCCGTGTTAAAGATTTGGAATCTTTTGATTCTTGCCTTTTTGCTATTTAATATTATTTACCTGTACCGGCAGGGCTTTGCCGCGCGGGTTTATGAGGCTCAGAGTTGCCCGTAAAAAGTCGTTATGCTATTATGACCGCTATCGGTGCTTTTCTGACCAGGAGCGCCTTCGCTTTTCACCCAGTTTTTCAGCTCATGGCAACTTATTGATAAAATAGAGAGGTTTTCGGGATGGAAAACAAAAAAGTAAAAATAACCGATCTTACTCTGCGTGATGGCCATCAATCTCTACTGGCCACCCGTATGCGCACTGATGATATCCTGGCCATGGCACCGGGCATGGATAAAGTCGGCTTTTACTCGCTTGAGGTTTGGGGAGGGGCTACCTTCGACGTGCCTACCCGTTTTTTAAATGAAGACCCCTGGGAAAGGCTTGCCAGGGTAAAGCAGGCGGCGCCCAAAACACCTCTTCAGATGCTTCTTCGTGGCCAGAACCTGGTGGGATACCGTCATTATCCGGATGATGTGGTTATTGCGTTTGTCAAGCATGCCGCCGAAACGGGAGTGGATATCTTCCGTGTATTTGATGCTTTGAATGATGAACGCAACTTTGAACCTGCTCTCAGCACTATAAAAGAATGTGGCAAGCATGCCCAGCTCGCCATAAGCTATTCTCTTACCGAGCGGAAATTGGGCGGTCCGGTTTATAACCTGGATTACTATATAAATAAAGCGGCCAGATTTGAAGAGATGGGCGCCGATTCCCTGTGCATCAAGGACATGGCCGGCATAATCAGCCCGGACGATGCTTATACACTGGTAAAAGCCTTAAAGGAAAACATCAAGATTCCGGTTAATCTTCACAGCCATTATACTTCCGGTATGGCGTCCATGGCATTTATGAAGGCGATAGATGCCGGGGTGGATGTTATAGATTGTTGCATTGCCCCTCTTGCCCTGCGTACTTCTCACCCCTCAGCTGAACCCTTTGTAGCAGCTTTAGAAGGCACTGAACATGATACCGGCCTGGATCTAAACCTTCTTTTCGAGCTGGGTTTAGAGCTTGAAGAAATACTGCCCAAATATCGCGATTTTTTGGATACCAGCAAAGTGGCAGCCATAGATACAGCTGTGCTCATGCACCAGGTGCCAGGGGGTATGATATCCAATCTGGTGTCCCAGTTGAAGGAAGCCAACGCATTGGACCGGATTCAGGAAGTATACGAGGAGTTGCCCAGGGTGCGAAAGGAACTGGGTTATCCACCTCTGGTAACGCCTACCAGCCAGATTGTGGGAATACAGGCAGTTCAAAACGTGCTTTTCGGTCGCTACAAGGTGGTATCAGCTCAGGTTAAAGACTATGTTTATGGACTTTATGGAACGCCTCCAAAACCGGTTGATAAAGATGTTCAGAAGCAGGTCCTGAAGGGTTATGAAAGGGGCGAGGAGCCCATTACCTGCCGCCCGGCAGATGTGCTTGAACCGGAACTGGAAGCAGCCCGGGAGGCAGTATCCGAATTCAGTCAGGATATTGGAGACGTGCTTATCTATGCCCTTTATCCGACCACCGGACTGCGGTTTCTGAAGTGGAAATATGGCAAGGAAGAGGCGCCACCGGAAACGGCCCCCCGGACAATGGAAGATATCAAGAAAGAGGATGAAATAATCAGGAAAGCCAGG
>Ga0207421_10004470_pt1 | contig 16052 bp, 29 predicted proteins | sample SodLakKL_010_SED_4_FD_187542 | JGI IMG/M metagenome (GOLD analysis project Ga0207421, IMG submission 187542) | Alkaline sediment microbial communities from Lake Tanatar, Kulunda Steppe, Russia - 8KL_010_SED (SPAdes) (version 2) | ecosystem: Environmental > Aquatic > Non-marine Saline and... | reverse complement strand
CCAAGGCAAAGGGGGCCCGTGGCGAAAGGGAATGGGCTTCTTTTTGTAGAGAACAGGGATTTACAGAATGTAGAAGGGGGCAACAATACAGTGGAATCGAGGGGGAGGATGTCGTCAACCTCCCCTTCATTCACCAAGAAGTTAAAAGAACGGAGAGGTTAAACATTTACGATACAATAGATCAAGCAGTTAGAGACGCTAAAGAGAATAAGCTGCCGATTGTGGCACACAGGAAAAACAAAGAGGACTGGCTCGTTATCATGCGGGCTGAGGACTGGTTTAAATTATATAAGGAGGCAAAAAACTTTGAAGATAATTGATCCGCATATCGAGATGATGACCCATGTTTGGGGACAGGGTGTTTTGAAGTTCATAGAACAGTGCGGCAGGGTGTGTTATAAGAGTGAGGATAAAATGGATCCCCACTCCGCCGAGCAGTTTGTTCGTAAGCTGATAAACAGCGGCCATGAAAGCGTGTTAGAACACTATCATATCACGGTCAAGATCGTATGTGACCGTGGGGTATCGCATGAGATAGTAAGGCATAGGATAGGGGCCTATTCGCAGGAGTCCACTCGTTATTGTAATTACGGCAGCGAGAAAATGGGTGGAGAGTTGACGTTTATAAGTCCACTCCTTGAACGGTGGGAAGATAAGAAGTTCTGGGAAAGTACTATGCAAGTAGCAGAGGAAGATTACCTTGGTTTAATATCTAATGGCGTTTCTCCGCAGATAGCCCGTTCTGTCCTGCCGAACTCCCTTAAAACAGAGATCGTGGTAACGTATAACTTACGGCAGTGGCGGCATTTTCTTAAACAAAGAACCAGCAGGGCGGCTCACCCGCAGATGAGGGAAATTGCGTATATGATCCTGGAAAAATTTAAGCAGGAAATCCCTGTGGTATTTGATGATATAGGGGGTGAAGCCGATGATGAGGCTGGTTTATAGGCAGTGTCCTGACTGTAAGGAAGTCACTGCCTCTATTAATATAGACGACTTTCGTAAGAAGTGGAAGTGTAAGTATTGTGGCCATGAGCTAACGGCAGGAGAAAACCAGAGATGGATCTGGGATACACCACTTTTAGACATTAAAAAGGAGGACATTCAATGATAGTATCGGATAATGCTATGACAATAATGAAGGAACGGGTGTTGCATAAAGGGGAAACACCAGAGGATATGGTTAAAAGGGTAGCAAAGACCGTGGCTATGGGAGATGAGGTGCTGGAAGAGGCATTTTATTCAATGATGAACTATCATTATTTCCTTCCCAACAGTCCGTGCCTGGCAAATGCGGGGACACTGGGGCAGCTTTCGGCCTGTTTTGTTCTGCCGATAGAAGATTCAATGGAGTCTATCATGGGGACACTGTATAACGCCTCCATGATACAGAAAACAGGCGGCGGGACAGGGTTTTCTTTCAACAGGCTCCGTCCCAGGGGTGATGTGGTTCAAACCACAGGCGGCGAGGCTTCCGGGCCTGTCAGTTTTATGCGAATGTATAACGCTGTCATGGAAGAGATCAAGCAAGGGGGGAGGCGTAGAGGGGCTTCGTTGGGGGTGCTAAATGTAGATCACCTGGATATTTTAGAGTTTATAGAGTGTAAACGCAACCAGGAGCAGCTAACCAATTTCAATATTTCTGTAGGGGTAACGGATGAATTTATGACGAGGGTGCAGAGCCTTGATGCTAACGCTTTGCAGGTGTGGGAGCTTTTGACCGAGTGTGCATGGGAGACGGGGGAGCCGGGAATTTTGTTTCTGGACGCTATCAACCGGGGCAATCCCACGCCGCATTTAGGAAAGATAGAGGCATGTAATCCATGCTGGACTGCTGATACCAAGGTGTGGACTGTTTATGGTTTTAAGGATTTTAGAGAATTAGCAGAAATGGGAGAGTGTGCTGTTTTATCTCAAAACGATGATGGCAAAATGGAATTTAAGATGATGCGTAATATTGGCATTACAAGGAAAGACGCTGAGTTGGTATCAGTGAGGCTCGATAATGGGGCTGAGTTGAAATGCACACCTGATCATAATTTATATCTAACCGATGGGACCAAAGTAATGGCTAAAGATTTAAAACCAGGTGAACGCTTACAATCTTGTTATAGAGTCAAAGCAAACTCTAAGGGATATTTACAACTTAACAATAAACATGAAAAGGTGCTTGAGCATCATGCTGTTTGCGATTATGTATATGGACGTAGACCTCTTTACCCCCAAGAACACATTCATCATATTGATAGTAACAAGCAAAATAACATTCCCCAAAATATAACTTTAATAAATTCGCAGGAACATAACGCTATGAATATGTGGGGCGAACAGAATCCTATGTATGGTGTGTGGGATGAAAAAAATCCTTTATATGGCCGATCAGTTTCACGTGAAAACAATGGGAGACATAGAGCAGATATTAGTATTAACCATGTGCTGAATTTGTTAAACAAAGGCCATACTATACACAAAATAGCCAAGTCTTTAGGTTGTGATGATAAAACAATTAAAAGAAGGATTGAATGGAGCGAACAAGACAAGGCCATAGTAGGGAATCATAAAGTTGTATCTGTAACACCGTGTTCTCAGCGGGAAAATGTATACAATGGCGTAGTTGATGATAACCATAATTATTTTGTTGTAACTGGTGATAATTGCTCGATTTTGTCAGCTAATTGCGGGGAGGCGGATTTACTCCCTTACGAGTCTTGTGTGCTAGGAAGTATTAATCTATCTCAGCTTGTCAAGGACGGCAAGTTTGATTTTGTTAAATTGAAAAAGGTAGTTGGGATGGCAGTCCATTTTTTAGATAATGTCATTGATTGTAGCGTATACCCTATGCCTGAGATAGAACACGCAACCAAACAAACCCGCAAGATCGGACTGGGGATAATGGGGCTTGCCGATGCGATGTATCTAATGGGGATAAGGTACGGGAGTGAGAGGTTTTATGAGTTAAGCGAGGAAATAATGAAGTCTATTAACACTGCCGCCCAAAAACAAAGCAAGGGGCTGGCACAAGAAAAAGGTTCATACCCTGCGTATATACCTCCTAACCTCAGACGAAACGCCGTGGTTACTTCCATAGCCCCCACGGGGACACTGGCCTCAATCGCTGGGACTTCGTTTAGTGCGGAGCCGAACTACGGATTAGTTTACAAGCGTACTATCTTGGACGGCAGGGAAATGTATGAGGTCAATCCCATATTCCAAAGAGAGTTAAGGAGACGGGGCTTGGACACTGAGGCTATCTTAGAACAAGTGGCTCATAATAACGGCAGTGTGCAGGGATTGAAAGGAATCCCAGCAGATATGAAAGAAGTTTTTGTTACCGCTTACGATTTAACCTGGGATGTGCATGTAAAGATACAAAGCGTTTTACAAAAACACGTAGAACAGTCGATCTCCAAGACAATTAACATGGCCGAAAATGCTACGGTGCAGGATATAAAGGACGCTTATATGATGGCATGGGAATCGAATTGCAAGGGGATTACAGTATACAGGGACGGCTCCAGGGCAAACCAGGTTCTTTCTACGGATAAGCACACTCCCACGAAGCGGCCCGATGTATTGGAGGGTAAGACCCATAAATTCAACACAGATTGCGGAAGTTTATATGTAACTGTAAACAGGGACTTAGGAGGAGATCCGCATGAGATATTCACCGCTCACTCCGTTAAACAGGGATGTGTAAATGCCCTGCTAAATTCCCTGGCTAGAGTAACCAGCATATCTTTGAGATCGGGGGTAGATCCGGCGGCCATATCCAAGGCTATGATGGGACAAGTATGCGGTAATGGTGAGGAAGTCACAAGTTGTGCTGACGCTTTAGGAGTAGCCTTGAGGGAAACCCAGCCGCCCGTGTGTTCCCTGGAGGGGGGGTGTGCAACCTGCGGATAAACTGGAACCTAATGGCTAAGGCGGATTACACGAAACCCTTTAAGATACTGCGACTGTTAAGGGGTATAGGAAACTTGGAGAAGCTGGCCACTCAGGGTGACGATACCGCTCATTGTGTGCTGGCAGATATGAATATAGCATTAGAACGCAGTCCTTACACCCGAAAGCAGGGGGAAGATTTAAGGCTGTGGTTAAGCGGATATACGGAGCAGGAAATAGCAGCTATGCGGCAGGTCAATCAATCAGTGATCTCCCGTAGTATCTTAGGCGGAGCTAAAAATATCTCAATTTTTTTGGAGCCGGGAAAAATAGAAAAAAAATTTGAAGAGGATAGCATAAAATTGCCCCCGGGGATGCCTTATTATAGAGGGCAAAATATCAAGAAAAAGTCCAAAAGAGTTATCACGTCCAGCGTAAAAGACGGAGAGGTTGAATACGAAGGACAGAGCTACTCTCTTAATAAAGTTACTAACACGTGTTCAAGATGTGGCAGTAACAATGTGGAAATGTCAATATTTAGGTTCCACCGCACCGGCAAGCTCATTAAGAAATGGGTTTGCTGGAATTGTGAGGTAAGCTACGATACAGTGCGGGGACTGGGGACAAAGGAGGGGTTCTTGCATGAATGATACTGCGATGGAGTGGTTAAAGGAAAACGATCCAGATTATTTTAACCGCAACAAACTTGAGTATGCGTATTTAAGTAAACGTCAGGAGCAGAGCCGGCAAAAAAAAGAGAAGCCGGCTAGTTGTATCAAGAACCCCACTTTACATGAAAACCTTGGACTCCCCTTCAAACAGCCAGAATGAGCCGGGGGCACAAGGGTGTCCTGCGGGGCACCCATCCCTGGATCTTTAATCTTCGCAAGGCCCGCTAGGGCACAAGAATACCCCGCCAGTGAGAAACTGGCCAGACGCTAGCGTTTCAGAATTGAGGCAGTGGAGCGACAGGATAAACGGTGGCTGAGGACGCTCGGCAACCAAGCCTGGGACACTGCCTCTTACATATTTTAGGAGGGATAATGTGCAACCAGAGTCAGCGGTGCTAGCCTTATCTGATTTACACGGAGGGAAAAAGACAGACAGTTTTGACTTGGATATTTTAGACAAAAGACTTGACGCTTTATTTTATAACCAGGCCAAACTCCTAGATATAATCGGCAGAGCTTACAAGATACAGAAATTACATTTACTTTTCTTGGGAGATTTTATTGACGGGGACTCAGTATATCCCACGCAAAAATCTCATCTTGACGAGAGAGCTAATTACCCGTTATCCCAAGCTGGGACATTAACCGATATGTTAGTGCCACGTATAGCTGATACCCAAGCACAGTTAGGTATTCCTGTCCAGATCGATGCGGTCCGTGGTAATCACGGCCGGGCTGGAAGGTTTACCCATGAGTCCAACAACTGGGACATAGCCGTATATGATTTAATTCAACGTGAGCTGAGATACAAACCCAACTTTGAGGTCAATATATCTGACCGCTTCGCTCATATTACTGACATCCAGGGGCACGGGGTACTTATATACCACGGTGCAGGTATAAGATCATACGCTCAATTACCTATGTATGGGATTACCCAAAGAATTTTGAAGTGGAAACAGGGGATGCAAAAAGATTTTAAGATTTCAGTAATGGGGCACTTTCATTCTTTCATGGATTATCACTACTTCGGCACCGATATATTCCTTACAGGCACAGCGGTTAGCGATGACGATTTTTCAATGGAATATATAGGTTGCGATGGGGTTAATAAGTCGTGGTTATTCGGAGTTCACCCCGAGAACGGGGCAACTTTTAGATTTCCAGTACTTATGGAAAAGGATGTTTAATATGAAAAACGTATGGAACGCCGAGTGCGAAGAGTGCGGCCGGGAAACACAAGTTGCCTCTTATCCTATCAAAGAAAGGAATGATGAGTTTGTCCTCTTATGTGGACGATGTGGTGCCCTTGCCCAAACCGGGGAAGAAAAAGAAGAAGGATAAAAATGTTAAAAAGACCCGTTATTGTGAATGGTGTGGCTCCCCTAAAGCCCTACTAGAGACGCATTGTATATATGCAAAGGGTGGCAGTGGGCCAGGATATACCCCAGAAAATACTGTGACCTTGTGTGCTGGTCCTCCTAATGACTGTCACGACAAGGCACAAAAGTATGAAATTTCCCGTGAAGAATTAATGGAAGTTGTGGCCGATAGGCTAGGCCGCACCTTTGAAGACATAAAGAAAACGCTGGAAGGACAGCGGAGAAAATAAGGAGGGGTAACGTGGAGTTATCGTACGATCAGTTAATAGATCAGTTAATCGAAATGCGGAAAGAGGAAGCCGAAAGACTGTGGGATCAGGCTAGCGTGGTTTTTGTTCTGCGGAATAAAATGCAAGCAAAGGCCGGGGATCTGGCAAGTTCTATCGGTTGCTCGGCGGTATATATAAATGATCTGGCAAGGACATTCGGGGCCTTCCCAGATCCCACGGCAAGGAACATAGAGCTTACGTTCAGTCACCATAAATTGTGTGCCAAGAGTGATAGCCCAGAGTACTGGTTAAATATGGCAGAGCAGAACCAATGGTCCACCCGTCAATTACAGGATGCGATAAAAGGTAAGAAGAAGGACGATCCCTTGGAGAAAGTGAGGAAATTGTATGAGAAAATCGAGAAGGTTTTAGATGAAGGCGGACCTGAAGGTGAATGGCTCCAAGAGCAGATCAGGGCTTTTTTCAGTCTATGATAATATAATTATCGGCTCGTTATATTCAAGTTTTTGGAGCATCTTTAAGGGTTTGTACCCTTCCCGCTCGTTATCAGGTATAGCGATAGGGACTCCAGGATCAATGTCTTGTAGGAAGTAAAGAATATCTCCCACGGTGATCTCCTCTTTTTCAAGCTCCCTAAAACCTATTTCCCAGCTTTTCATTTCATTACCTCCTTATTATACTCTTCAAGTTCTTCCTCTGTTAAATAATATGTTGTAACTGCCCCGGGCTTACATGAAAAATCTTTCCGGAGAAAATTTAAACTCCACGGTTGGCCTTGTAAGGGAGTTGAGAACATACTGCGTTTACCGTCAAGGGTGGGCCGGGGAGATGAAGCTATATTTAAAGATGGAAAGAGCATACCAGCGTATTCGTGATTCACTCGATCTCCCTCCTTTGCCACCTAATTAAAGTCTTACACTTACATTTATATTTGAACTCAATCCCTTGTTCGTGAACCTCTATCCCATACGGCTCGTCATGCCCCACGATCTCGTTACATTTAGGACAGTGCGGGGAGTTGTCAATCCATTTAGCTTGCGGTATATTTAACCTCCCCTTTCAATTTGTAATCAATATCCCATATAATACTTTGGAGTAAAAGGAAGTCACGGTAACTACGGCACTTATTTAGTTTTTTCTTGGCTATCTTTCTCTCTCTTTTCAGTATTTTGCTTAAATTTTTATTCACAGGAAGCACCTCCTGTTATAATTTCTACTATGCGGTCTATCTCCGCTCCCCGGTAGCCTACGAATACAGGCATGATTAGTCCTACCGCCTCCTCCTCACCACTATGAGGATAGTATACCGCCAGCGTACTATCGTAATCGTAATTCGATCCCACAAAATATAGCTTATTGTTTTTAACCACCCTGTAATATCTCTCATTGATTATTATTCTTCTCTTGTTATTGCCCCTGTAGAGTATCCTAAATAGCTTTCTACGATCTTCATAGAGATAATCAGTAGGGACAGCTAATTCGTAGTTATATGTTGTATCTGTATAGCGGTCAAATAAGTCCTTGGGCATAATAGAGGAATTAGTTTCTCCAGGATAAGCTGTTATAACATCGCCATCTTCTGGTATTACTGGGAATATTCCGTATATTTTGTCAAATGTTTTAGGGTAAAATTCGGGGTTTATTTTAAACAGCCAGTGCGTATTGGTTATATAATAATCTCCGTTATGCTCCTGCAAATGAAAAACCCCCTCTCTCATGTTACGGGGCCGGTATATAATAAGTCTTGACAGTTCACGATCATTCATCTTCACCACTCCTTTTTATTTTTGAGGATAATTCTTTTGAATGAAATCTATCGCTTCATCCATAGCGAACAGTCTTTGTTCTAGTTCTGCTATTTTATTCTGCCATACTGGGCGGTACTCGTTATAAATTCTATCGCTTCCAACTTCCTGGTAGGTGCGGTACTCTTCTTTGTGCAGCTTCTCTAGGTTCTCTTCAATATCATTAAAAATCTTATGCAACTCCGTGAGTAATAACTCTTTCAGTTTCACGGTTAAATCCCTCCCATTCTGTTATTCCAGTAATGATCTCTCGCTCGTTCAACCTGTTTCAAGGGTTCGCTTAATTCTGTAACAACTCTAAAAGCTGTTAAATATTCCGCTTTTTCCTCAGCAGTTAATTCTTTTTCTGCTTTTTTTTCTTCAAGTATTTCTGCCTTAGCAATTATATCTTGATATAGTTCTCTTATTTTTTTAATGTTAGTAGTAATTTCCAAGGTTAAAGCCTCCTTTCAAATTCGATACTATCTATTACCATTCTCACACCTACGGCATAACCCATATACATTTTTGCATGTTCACCTTCTCCCTCTTCTAAACATTTTCCAGCGTTATACTCTAACTGCTCTAATGTTTCCTTTATAATTGCATACATTCTTTTTGCGTTCATCATTCAACCTCCTCTTATATTAATCCTAATCTTACCAGCCAAGACGGATGGCCGTGTTCGCACCATCCGTCCGGCTCTACAAAACAACCATCCGTAGCCTCTACCACACAATCGGACACCATTTCTTCAAGCTCCTCTAATCCTGGTCTAATTGTGGTGTATCCCATATCCATTTCTGGTTTTCTCCTGTCGTCAACTCTATGTCAAGTGCATTGTCGTAACACATCTGACACACATGATCTATACCCATAGCTTCCAGCTCCACGGGCATTACCATTCCGCACTCGTAACATTGGAAATAATAGTTCTTATAGCAGTGTTCACACAAATACATTTCGTCCATATCTTCCGGATCGATAACTTGTGTTAGCTTTTCACTCGGCATCCAGCATAACTCACACTCTAAAGGTGATACGGTTGCTGCTGTTTCACCTCCATAGTTCATATAATCATCTTTGAAGGTCGCTCTCTTCTGCTTGTAGGTAGTATTGCTGTAGAAGATCCCCTTATCTTCAATGAATTTGCCTACAAGTTTCACTTCATCGGGAAACATAAATGCGAATTTATCCTTTGTAGCCTCATAGATTAATTCCAGGATAGCCTCATTCTTTAGGGTGTTTGTGTCCAGTGTTGATAGATAATCCCGTATGAATATCTGTGAATCACTTAGTGTTGACTCCTTGATTGGGGAGCACCATGTAATTATGCCGTTATGCACTGCACCCATATCCCACTCCCCTTTAACAGATAATAAGTGTTTAACTTCCCCACTAATGGGAAAGGGATGGCAGTTTTGCCTGTTGATTGTGCCGTGCGTAGCTAACCTAAAATGGAAAACCATATCAACTTTTTTGTGCATTAGTTTTCTTAACTCTTTTTCAATCACAGGCCAAGTGAAGAAACCTTTACGAATAACCACCTTGCCGTTCTCCGGATACATATACCCGAAACCATCTGGGTTATGTGCTTCACAGCTTTTCATGTGTTCCATAAACCTATCATCAATCTTCTTCTTTTTAGGCTTGCAAACGATTATACACATTATAATTCCTCCCCATTTATTATTTGTTCATAGTTAAGCCTTCTGTTCATGTAATCCCTCAGCCTCCTACTCCACCATCAACTTATTCCCGTGTCAACTCTTCTCTTAACTCTCGTGATCGTCTTGTGCGTTCGGTCAAGTGCTCCGGCAATGGATAGCTACTTTCATAAAGTGATTGCACTTCTTGGAGCGGATCATCGAAAATCACCGCTGAATCAGCGAAAGGGATGTCAGTCTCCGGCTCTGCTGGGCTTGTTTCCTCTGCACATTCGGGTACTAAGTCCCTTTGTTCTAAGTAACTATACAGGTAATCGTACTCCTCAGCCTCTTTAATAATGTCCGACCATATCAAGGCTTGTACTTCCTGTAAGCTCTTTTCTTTAGCCAAAACTGCTAACAAGTGGCAGAACTCTATCGTGGCCATGAACGTGGAGAATTTCAGTGTCCCCCGGAAAACTCGTATTTCCACGGTATACCTGGGGCTGATGTTGACGGCAAAATACTTTCCACGCTTCCCTTTAGCCTCATCCATAGCCTCAATCACATTAGAAGGCTCTTTGTCCATGTACCTTTTAGCCCACTGGTCCAGTTTCCCCGGGCTCCTCCGGGTAAACCTTGCTACTTGGTTCCAAAATTTTTCTACTAAGTAAACCAACTTAGCTACATGCTCCTCTTTGTCTAAGTAATCACGGCCGATATGAACGTGTATCCCGCACGTTTTACAATCGTGGGACTTATAGCCTATCAATTTAGCCTTTTTAAGAGCCGCCCTCCAGGGTTCCTCAGTGTCTTTAATATATCCCAGTGTCATGGGATGTGATACTATTTCAAAACCACAATCCAGGGAGCCATCGGTTTTGCAGTAAACTCGGTCCCCCAGGTCACTGGTGATATGCTTAGCATTAGCGTCATTACAGCCGCCGCCGTCAATCTCCAGTTCAATTCCCATGAATAGGTGGTTTACTGATTCTTCGTGTGAGTAGAATCTAGGCATCGGCCGGTAGTCATGATTTCTAATAAACTCCAGCCTATCTTCGTCATCTTCCATGTCTTCGGCACACCGGTCACAATACGGATCGTCATCGTAAACATATACGTCCATATCGTGAACCAAGTCATTACACCGAGTACACCGGTTCCATTGTTCACGGCAGTCATCGCAGATTATTGTCCAGTCGTCACTAACTGTTTCGTCTGCGTGAAAATAACCACCGCAGTCATCGCATCTTACTGCAAAATTTTCAAAACAGGCACAGCAAACATCATCCCTTCCCAGCTCCCTCATATCTTCGCTATGAGTGTATTCGTCACAGCACTCGCAGACTGTGTAATGGTCGTCTATACACTCTAAACATATTTCACCTTCCGGCGTGTTAATTGTCTCTTCTGTCCAATATCCGCAGTCGTCGCATTTATGGTAATAGCTGTCAAGACAAGTTCTGCATACAGGTCCCCGCTGAGTTCTTGTTAATTCTTCACATGGTACTTCTTCCCCGCAATCTTCACAAGGAGCCACACATTCCTCACAAGCCTCATGTCCATAGGCATCCACCGTCAAGTCTTCACCTTTAGAACCGCAGTAATAACATTTCATTTACACTAAGCTCCTTTCATGGAATTTTTTTGATAAACTCACTTCACCCACTGAATCAAGCAATAATTGTTGTGCATAACTCACATCATGGCCAAAAAAAACGCCCAGCCTATTTTCCAAGGCCGAGCGGTCCAGGGTATATGCTCTCCCCCTCACTACCACGGTAATAGATTTTTTACTCATACTAATTATCCTCATTCTTACACCTCCTCCTCAATTAGTATTACATCAAGTTCTGCCCCACACTCCGCACAGATTGGCCTGATGTCCCATTCCGAACCAGCAAAGACAGGACTCAGCTCCCCTTTGTCGGCATAAAGATAAGAGCAACTATGGCAAACAAAAGTCTCACAATCCACTACGAACCCTTCAATCTCATAACTTTTTTTAAACATTTTTTCCTCCTCCAGGAGCTATTTAAGCACCCTACTACCAGGATGCTTAAAAGGTCCCTGGAGGGACCTATTCTTCGGGTAGTAGGATAACAACGGTGTTACCCTCCCTGTCCTCAGTTTTTGTTACTGTAGAAATACCAAAACGGCTGTAAGGATTTTCTTGTGCTTTTACTTCTAGCTCTTTCGGGAATTGCTGTAATAAAAGTATAAGCTGTCCTACGGTTACAGTTCTGTCAATACTTTGCATTTTTTACACCTCCAGGAGTGATTTTAATACCCTGTCACCAGGATATTAAAAAGGCCCCTGGAAGGGACCTTAGTTTAGAAGTACTGTGTCAAGTAATAAAGGGCAATTCTTAAACCAGCCTCACGACCTTGGGTATATATATATGCATCCCGGTTACCTTGCTCTTTAAATTTTTTCTCTCGTTGCTCTTTGATAGCTTGTTTTATTAACTCTATTCTTTGAGCTAACGGATCTCTACCCTTGGGCGATAAAATATTATTCTGGACCTCCACACAATCCCCACATAGTACAGCCCCATCAACCTGTACTTCAGCCTTCTGGCCACATACACAAATCATTATTATACCTCCTCAATTTTTTGTCTTAATTCTTCTTCAGTGATACCTAAAGCCAATAGAGCTTGTTGGACCCCGAACAAATACCACTCAAATTTTACTAGCTCCTCCTTGCTAAATTCCCCGTTTATAAAATCCTCCCTGGACTCTCCATAAGCCTTTTCAGCCTCCCTGTATATACGATACAGGTCAAACACTTGTTTGTTAGATAAATTCTCCATGCTTTTACCTCCTTCCCCGTCCGGGGATATTTTAAACATCCTGCTAACAGGATGCTTAACAGACCCCCGGAAGGGCCTGTATTAAGATATTTGATATTATTCGCCCTCCTTCTCGTTAAACTCTATACCTTGGATATAGTCAGCGGCCTTCTGGGCCTTAGCCGCCGCTTGTACTACCAGGTTTTTATCGCCGTTTTTAATAGCTTTAAGCCATCCCCGGATATAAGCGGCCTGATTATCGATCACTTCGTTATCAATGCCGGCCACTCCGCACAGCATAGCGGATCCTAATTCTGCGACTAGCTCCTCCTTGGAGTACTTTTCGGACCCGAAGGATGCCACTTTTGCGACACCTTCCCGTCCCAGTCGTTTCTCATGGCCGGTACTATGTACCAGTTCGTGAAATAACGTGCTATAATACTCTTCCACCTTTTCATAATCCTTCATAGGTGGAACCGAGATAATATCTTTTTTGGGCTGATAAAATGCTTTCCCGGATTTTTTCTTGATCTCCGGCCCGTCCTTGTACTTCTTCAAGATATTTTCTCCACGCTTATTAACTTTATGGGAGAACGCTTGATCCTTCCTCTTCCGTTCGATCCCTTCACATTGTGATACCTCAAAGACAGTATAGTACCGCAGTATTGGAAAGGTCTTTTTCTCCCCGTCTTCATCTTCCTTCGATACCCATTTCCAAAAAACTACACAATGGCCCTTTTCTCCCTTCTTGACGTGTCCCCCGGCCTTTTTTGCTTGGTCGAACGTCAAATACTCCCCGGGTTCCAATAACATAGTATTGATCCCACGGTACGGCCGCTGCCGATCCCAGGATACCGGGATCCCATTCCTCCACGGTTTTCTCCACGGGATTGTACCTTCTTCCAACTTCTTAACAATCTTCTCCTTAATAATCTCATAAACTTTACTCATTAATAAAACCTCCTCATGTGTTTTTATGGCCACTCCCTGGAGTGGACATAATACACATAAGGAAGATGGACAGACGGTCTAGAGGGTGGATTTCTCACAGCGTTTGCACACTTGGCAAGATCCGCCTTTTATCGGCGGTCTCGCATGTCCGGCACCTCCATATTTCATGCCTACCAGGTGATAATAATAGGCCCCTAATATGGGCAGTCCGGGCTGGACTCTCACCGGGGGAAAGACTTTTTAAAGAAGTTATACTGGTGTATTGCAGACCTGTACTAATCTATAAGGTCCTTGGGCTCCCAACCCTCAGTTATTCTAGAGTTCGGCCCCTCCCCACTTCTAGGTGGATATACTTCCCTCCAGGTCATTAAATCCTCCTTTCTTAGTTAAAAGTACCTGTTCTAAGGGTCCACCGTCCGGCTATTAAGTTGTCTAAGAGCCCCGGGAGCTACCCGGCAGGTGAGCTTTCCTCAACCATGAACACATTATAGCACTGATCATAATGTGAGTCAAGCCCACAAAGAAAAAATTCGTTAAAAAACTACCCTCACAGGGATAAAATTTACTCACTATTATACGATTATATCGGCATCCGTAAAGGATAGAAAAAAACTTGAAAATATCAATAAAAGAAGGTGATCAAAGTGGCCAAAAAAGAGGGGAAAAAGAAGGGTGAACATGCGTTGAGTGCCCGCCAAGTCAAGGCTCTTGAGATTTTAGCTAATCCTGATAATCACAAATTAACAGCGGGGGAAATAGCTGACAAAGTGGGAATTGCTAAAAGTACCTTGGAGAAGTGGAAAGTAAAACCTCACTTTCAGGCAGAACTTGAAAAGAGAATAAATAAGCATAGCTTTAAGATGCTCCCATATGCTTGGAAATGCTTGGAGGATCGCATGGCTAAGGATACTCAAGCATTAAAATTATACTTCTCTTTAAGGGGAGAATTAAAGGAACAGATAGAGCACAGCGGGCCCGGGGGCGGATCGATTCAATTCTCATGGCTCCGTTCGGCAAGCGATAAAGAACTAAAAGAGCTAGAGGAAGAGTTGAACGAATAGCGATATAATCGGCATCCATAGAGTTTTCACAGTGGTCACGTGATTGACTATCACATGGCCGGGACCGCCCACCGCTGGGGACGGCAAGGCCTTAGGGACGGCCTGGGCACCCCCCCCCACGAGTGTCCTTTGGGGGTTTGAAATCTTCGGGACTCCTATATATATCCACCCCCCGCCTCTACAAAAGTCCCATATATCCTCGCCCCCCTTTTCCTTAAATCATCCCCCAAAAAATATTATAAAATCCACAGATTAAGCACAAATTTGAGTTGTGTGAGGTTTTTCCATCTACCCCTATGTGAGACACCCCCAATTATAAAAAACGCCTGTGTGGTGAGAACAGTGCACCAGAAACTTATCATCTTTGAAATGACTTATTGCGGCCGTTTTGATATAGCTGTGCCAATCGAAACCTGCCGTGCTAATAAGTGTAAGTACTATATAGAGGGCGATTACTGCTCTTATTTCACAGGCGGAGACTATTTCATGCACAAATTTTGGAACTATCACCAAAAGTAGATGGAAATTCTGTTAATAATTACCATTTTTTAAGATTGCGATGTTTAGGGGATAAAATGAGGATCGTCCACGGGCGGGATAAAGAGGGTAGAGCTAAATCCACTCCCATATCTGGAAATAAATAGGAAATGCAGGGGGTAGCTCAACAGTAGAGCAAGGGTCTTGTAAACCCTAGGTTGCGGGTTCGACTCCCGCCCCCCTGCTCCACAATCAGGGATAGTCTAACGGTAGGACACAAGATTTTGGATCTTGGAGTGCAGGTTCGATCCCTGCTCCCTGAGCCATGCCGGGCTGGTGTAATGGCAACACATCTGACTCCAAATCAGAAGCCAGGGGTTCGATTCCTCTGCCCGGTGCCATTTCAAAGGAGGGGTAAAATGGCCAAAAAATGGACTGAAAGAACCGCTAAGGCTTTTTTAGAGAAAAGAGGCGTAGTTTTTAGAGGTAAACAGATAATTTTCGTCAATTTAGGCGGCAACGGCGGCGGTTCCGCTTATGATTATTTAGTCAATTATTGTGGTTATAAGTAGTTATATCTTCGCTTTATAACCATATAGGTTATATCTTCGCTTTATAACCATATAGGTTATAGCGAGCCTGCAAATCTCATAGAAGCGGACCAGGGTAGGGCGACTCCCTGGCTAGGCTTGGGGGTTAGCGAGAAAGTGTTTACACTATCTCGTATTTGTCTAGTCAGACTGAACAACCCCTGAAATTTTACATTAAAGGAGGGATAAGATGGTAGAACTGCCCCAAACATTATATGTTGATTATATTCCTATAGATAACGGCAATATTTATACCATTGAAATTTTACCTGAGTTTGAATGTACAAGAGAAGAGGTTTTATACCTTTTAAAATGGGCGGTTCAATCGCTCGAAGAAGCCTTAGAAAAGGAGGAGAAGTATGACCATGAGGAGTGACGGTCTAGGTCTGCCTAGCCCGCAGCAAAGGAAATTAAGGGAAGAATTAGCCGATCTCTGCCATCAGCAGTGGTCGGGTTGGATGGAGTATTTGTTCTCGAAGTGCATTGAAGAGAACGGCTTGATCATACCAACTTGGGCAGCAGAAAGATGGAAAAGACAAATGAATACGGCCTACAAGGATTTAAGCGAAAAGGAAAAAGAAAG
>Ga0207421_10004469_pt1 | contig 16052 bp, 18 predicted proteins | sample SodLakKL_010_SED_4_FD_187542 | JGI IMG/M metagenome (GOLD analysis project Ga0207421, IMG submission 187542) | Alkaline sediment microbial communities from Lake Tanatar, Kulunda Steppe, Russia - 8KL_010_SED (SPAdes) (version 2) | ecosystem: Environmental > Aquatic > Non-marine Saline and... | reverse complement strand
GCTCGATATGGAGAGTAACGGTAAACGGGTGAATCGCTTCCGAGAACCGGTGGCGTACCATACCGGGCCTTTGGTGTTCGGCGAACCGGGAACCAACGGCCAGCACAGCTTTTATCAACTCCTGCACCAAGGAACCGAGGTCATTCCGATGCAGTTCATCGGCTTCTGTCGCTCGCAACTGCAACAAGACCTTGAGTTCGAGGGGTCGAGCAGCCAACGCAAGCTCAACGCCAACTTGGTCGCCCAGATCGTCGCGTTCGCGTTAGGCCAGGATCACGAAGATGCAAACAAGGCTTTTCCCGGAGGCCGCCCTTCAAGCCTTATTCACGGGAATCGGCTCACACCCGAGGCGCTGGGCGCCTTGCTCGCGCATTTCGAGAACAAGGTTATGTTTCAAGGGTTTGCGTGGAACATCAACAGCTTCGACCAAGAGGGCGTACAGCTCGGCAAGGTGCTCACAAAGCAAATCTTGAGCGACGACGAGACACAAGCCCCGGCGATAGCGGCGCTGCGGCGCTTGCTCGCGGTGTAGCCTTATGAAATCAAAAGTACTCCTCGTGGAAGACTCAGTATCGGCGCGCCACTTCGTGAAGTCGTGTCTTGCCGACCTCGACCTCGAGGTCATTGAAGCACCCGACGGCCGGCAGGGAGTTGCAATGCTGAGCGAACAGCGTCCGGATTTGGTTTTACTTGACCTCACGATGCCGGTAATGGACGGATTCGAGGCGCTCCCGAAGATGAAGCAACTCGCCCCCGAAACCCCGATTGTGGTGTTGACCGCCGATGTACAGCAACGCACCGTCGATCGCATCACCGAGCTCGGTGCAGATCTCTTTCTCAAGAAACCGCCCAAGAAGCAGCTCTTGCTCGAAGCGGTCGAGCGTTTCTTAGGAAAATAGTCCCATGAACAACACCTTCACCGCGTTGGAAATCGACACGCTTCAAGAGGTCATGAACATGGCGTTCGGCAGCGCCGCCGCAGACCTCGCAGAGGTGGTGGATGTATTTGTACAGCTCAACGCGCCCGACGTGCAGGTAATGCGGCTCGACGATCTCGAGTCTCACCTCGTTGCGCAGATCCCCGACTACGAGCGCGCCCGCGTCGTGGAACAGCATTTTCGTGGCGAAAGCGACGGCGTTGCGTTGTTGGTGTTTCCCCACGGGGCGGAGCATCAACTCGTGTCGCTGTTTCAATCCGACAGCGCCGAGATACTCGAGTCCGATACGATTCTTGAGCTCGAGAAAGAGATCTTGATGGAGATCGGCAATATTCTCATCGGCGCAACCGTAGGGCGCTTGTTCGACCTTCTCAACCGCCGGATCGGGTACCTCCCGCCGCGCACCACCGACGGCTATGCGGTGGCCGAGCTCATCAATAAAGGCTTGTTCGCCGGCGACGATTACGCGATCACGGTGCAGACGCGTTTTGATTTCGAAGACCGCGCAGTATCCGGAAGACTGTTCATCATCAATCGCCAACAATCGGCTCAACAGCTCAAATCGGCTCTGGCTGAGTTCTGGAGTAGCCTTGAATGAACGATGATCAGGTCCTCGATACGCTTCCGATCGGACTAGTCGTGCTTGATCGAAGCTACCGAGTGCGCCGCTGGAACCACTGGATGGTTATGCAAAGCGGCCTGTCGCAGCAAACAGTCCTCGAATGCAGCGTCTTCAACTACTACCCGGAGCTCAACAAGCCCAGTTTCCTACGAGCATGCAAGACGGTATTCACGTTCGGCAACGTAGTCTATCTCTCCCAGAAGCTACACCGTTTCCTGTTCCCGTTCGAGTTGCCCGCCAATCATACCTCCGGGTTAACGCATATGCAGCAGAGCTGCACGATGTCGCCGGTGCGAGGCGACGACGGTCACCCCCAACAGGTCGCGATCACGATACAAGACGTAACCGACAGTGTGATTCTTGAACGCAGGCTGCGAGCGGTCAACAACATAGATGAACTCACCGGTGCCTACAATCGGCGCTACTTCAGCGCGCGCTTACGCGAGGAAATAGAGCGCCACCGCCGCTACAATCATCGCTTGAGCCTGGTTATCTTCGACCTCGACCACTTCAAGCAAACCAACGACAGCATCGGACACCTCGCCGGAGATCATGCGTTGATCGAGATCCGGAAGCTCGCGGAGGAGCAACTGCGCGACATCGATGTGCTCGCGCGTTTCGGCGGTGAAGAGTTCGTTTTTCTGCTACCCGAAACCGGACGCGAGGCGGCGCGAGGGACCGCCGAGCGCCTTCGGTCGGAGATCGAGCGGTTCAGCCTAACCTGGAGAGAACGGGCATTTCGGGTTACCGCCAGTTTCGGCGTTGCCGAGCTCAATCACGGAATGGGCGGCGAGACCGACCTGCTCGAAGCGGCCGATCAAGCGTTGTACGTGGCCAAGCAGAAGCGAAACGCCGTGAGCGTCGCCGGCAACAGCGGATAGTCCGCTACCTGCCACGCAAACCTATACGCACACCCTCCACCGGACGCCGCGCCACCGTCGCCGTAATGGTAGACCGGAAACACACATGAACTCCCGTCTGCTTCTCGCCGGGCACCCTGAACCGAAACCGAGAACCATACCGACGTTCAGCGTTTACGAAATCCGACCGTAATTAACCCGACCACCGCCCCGATTCCACCCGCGAGCAATACGTTGCGCCGTGCGTGGTTTATGCCGCGCAGCTCGCGCGAAACGTCGTCAAAGAATCCTTGTGAGGGGGACAGGAGCTCACCGAGCGCCACATAATCACCCCCAATTCTCCCGAACAGCAGGTACCCAATCATTAACCCGATAGCCGCAAAAACCAGAACAACCGTGAGCAGTCGTCTCATGCAATCTTTCCTCTTGTGATTCCATTATGCCACGAAATTAAAGGAAAACAAGCCGGTTTGACCCGTATCGTCCGGTGGTGTAGTATCCGGTCACAGGAGAGGATGAAACCGATATGAAACGAAAACTTAACTTTTACGCCGGTCCGTCGACCCTGCCGGTGCCGGTACTCGAGGAAATTCAGCGCGAGATCGTTGATTACAAAGGCCACGGTCTCTCTATCATCGAAACCAGCCACCGTAGCAAAGAGTACGACGCGGTCCACCACGAGGCAATCGCGAACATTCGCGAGCTCCTCGAGGTGCCGGAGAACTACTACATTCTCCTGCTCGGCGGTGGCGCCTCGCTGCAGTTTGGTATGCTTCCGTTGAACCTTCTGCATTTCGCCGGTGAAGACGCCTGCGCCGACTACGTCGTCAGCGGTTCCTGGGCTAAGAAGGCGTTCGGCGACGCCAAGAAGCTCGGAACCGCAAACGCCGTATTCGACGGCAAAGAACAGAACTACATGACGCTGCCCTCGACCTCCGAGATCAAACCGTCGCCGGGGTCCCGGTACCTGCATATTACCTCGAACGAAACGATCGGCGGGCTGCAGTTTCAGGACTGGCCGGACACCGGCGAGGTACCCTTAGTAGCCGATATGTCGAGCGACATCATGAGTCGAGGTATTCCGGTCGAGCGTTTCGGCGTCATTTACGCGGGCGCGCAGAAAAACCTTGGACCGGCCGGGGTCACGGTTGTGATCATCAGAAAAGACCTTGCCGAAGCGGCGCCGGAGCACCTGCCCGATTACTTGAGCTACCGCATCCATGCCGAGAAGGACTCGCTGTTCAACACACCGCCGGTGTTCTCGGTGTACGCACTTAACCTCGTACTGCGCTACTTGAAGCAACACGGCGGCGTAGCACCGCTCGAGGAAGCCGCTCGGCAAAAGGCCGACCTCCTCTATCAAGCAATCGAGGAGAGCAACGGCTTCTATCGCTGCCCGGTCGATGAACAGTATCGGTCGCGCATGAATGTGGTGTTTCGAATCGCCGATGAGTCGCTCGAGCCGGTCTTCCTCGAAGAGGCGGCCAAACACGACATGGTTGGGCTGAAAGGACATCGTAGCGTCGGCGGCCTGCGCGCCTCGATCTATAACGCGATGCCGATATCGGGTGTAGAGGCTCTCGCAACCCTAATGCGCTCGTTCGCGTCCCGACGCTCCTGAACCGGCCGCCGTACAGTCCGGGCCGCACAATTGTTTTGACAGGAGCTGCCTCCGGGGCTATACTAAGGGAGTAGTATTTGCTAGCGGAGGTACCTATGGATGCCCCACCGGTTGGTTGGGGCCGGGCGAGAGGCCCGGCTATAGAACAAAACCTTCAAACCCAGGCACAACGTGCCAACGTTTCGTGAAGTAATCCATTGGAAATTCACAAAGCCGGTAGTTAGTACCGGCTTTTTTTATGTCAACGGCTTGCGTCGTTCTCGGACACCGGCCGGTCGCGGGTGCCTCGCTCGTCGGTCGCCTCAGTTCTTGATCGACACCGGCTGCTGGGTTGCCTCGATGACATCACGCCAGAGGCTGCTTTCGGGGTCAACGTAGTTACGGCTCTCAACCGCAATCGGGATCGGCAGATGGACGAAACAGTTGTTGACCATCCCGATCAGCGTCTTAGTCTTGCCGGACATCGCGGCGTGGACCGCGTTGTTCCCGAGTCGTGAACAGTAAACGGAGTCGGTAGGCGCAGCCTCCGCGCTGCGAATGATATAGCTCGGATCGATGTACTTCATGTTAACGTTGACCTTGACCGAGTCGAAGTACTCGGTGATGCGTTGCTTCAGGAAAATCCCGATATCCGCGAGGCGCTTGTTACCCGAGGCGTCGGTTTCCCCGGCGCTCCGCAGATGCTCTTGGCCGGCGCCCTCGGCCACAATGATGACGGCGTGGTTGCGTTGCCGTAGACGCCGGTGCAGATGCTCGAGCAGTCCGTTCGGGCCCTCAATATCGAACGGCACTTCAGGAATAAGACAGAAGTTTGCCTCGTGACTCGCAAGCGCGGTGTGCGCGGCGATGAAGCCGGAATCGCGTCCCATCAGGCGCACCAGACCTACCCCAAAGATGGAGGAATGTGCCTCGGTATGCGCGCTTACCACAGCCTCGGTGGCCTTCGCAACCGCAGTCTCAAACCCGAAAGACTTCTGAATGAAGCGGAGATCGTTGTCGATCGTTTTCGGAATCCCGATAATCGCGACCTTGAGATTACGTCGCTCGATCTCGTTCGCCAACGCGAGCGCTCCCTTCTGCGTACCGTCGCCCCCGATCGTAAACAGCATATTGATGTTCATGCGTTGTATGGCGTCGACAAGCTCTGCGGTCCGCTCGCCCCCGCCGCGGGAAGTCCCGAGTATCGTTCCGCCGATCTTGTGGATGTCGTCTACCTCGTCCGGGTTGAGCTCTATCGGGGTAAGATTGAACTCCGGAAGCAACCCGTTGTAACCGAACGGAATGCCGGAGATCCGCCGTACGCCGTACTGATGCCAGAGGCAGCGAACAATCGCCCGGATAACGTCGTTTAGCCCTGGGCACAAGCCTCCGCAGGTGACGATGCCGGCGTGCACCTGCTTAGCCGGGAAATAGACCTTCTCGCGCGGCCCGGCAAGCTCGAGCAACTCGCCGGTCGTAAAGCTCTTCGGCTCAGCCCCCGCGGTTCTTGCGACGTCGTGAACGATCCGCTCGTCGTCGTCCACATACCCCGCGAGTGAGTCGCCGGCAATCAACGAGTACTCGATGGGGTTGGAGATCTTGCGCTCTCCAAGGTTCTCAACGCTGAAGTCTTGGCTGTTGCTCATACGGATGCCGTCCTGCTATCGGTATTGTTATCGTCGACATGATACCGAGCGCGAGGCCGGCACTCAATACCTAGGTCTTGCGTCGCCCACCCACGCGCCATAAGCGCAAAAAAAAGCAGGCAAGCACGAAATGCCCACCTGCCGATCATTAGCTGAGTGAGGTACCGATCTTAGTAGCGACGATTATACCCACCACCGCCGCCGCCGCCACCGCCGCCATTGCGCGGTTTCGCTTCGTTTACCTTGAGCTGACGTCCGTCAAACTCGGCGCCATCCAGGGCCGACTCCGCGCTTTTTGCAGAATCGCCGTCGGCCATCTCGACAAAACCGAATCCGCGCGACCGGCCGGTTTCACGGTCGGTGATAATGTTCAAGGATACAACCTCTCCGTGTTGGGAGAAGAGATCGCGTAGATCGCGTTCTTCGGTTTGGAAGTTGAGGTTGCCGACATAGAGTTTCGTAGCCATAGAAAAGTCTCTCCTTCTGCTTAATGCAGACGCGTTGTGTTACGGAACCGGTGGAAAAGCTTTACCTGGTGGAATACCGAACGAAGCGGAAGGACTAACAGCCCAAGCAGTTCACTAGATCCGTCTAATTGCTGATACTATAGCCGATTCCTACCGAGCTGTAAAGTCCAATTCTAGGCAGTGTTTAGCAATACAGCTCTCTCGCCCCTATTCACGATCTCCCCGAAATTCGTCACAATCACGACATGCAAAGCCCCTTACCGGATGCCTACCAACCGATTCTCGATCTCAAGCGTACCGAGCTCGCGATCAAGCTCGTGAAGGACGGGTTCGAACACGGCTTGTCTTCGGCCTTACGACTCAGCCGTGTAACCTCACCGCTGTTTGTCCCACGGGGCTCGGGCATTAACGACGACCTCAACGGAACCGAGAACCCGGTGAGGTTCCCGGTCGCCGCGCTCGACGGCGCCGAGATGGAGGTTGTACAGTCGCTCGCCAAATGGAAGCGCCTGGCTCTGGCGGATTACGGCTACGCGCCCGGGTTCGGAATCTACACCGATATGAACGCGTTGCGCCCCGACGACGAACTCGACGCCGTTCACTCGGTGTACGTCGATCAGTGGGACTGGGAGTTCGTACTCGAACCGCGCGAACGCTCGATCGAGACCTTACAAAAAACGGTTGAAAAACTCTACGAGGTGATGAAGCAGACCGAGTTCGTCGTGTCTGAACACTTCCCTTCGATTCATCCCATACTCCCCGAAGAGATTACCTTCGTGCACGCCGAGGAGGCGTTGCAGCGTTACCCACACCTATCCCCGGAAGATCGCGAGCACGAGCTCACGCGCGAGCACGGTGCGGTGTTTTTGATCGGGATCGGCGGCGCCTTGAGCGACGGTCGCAGCCACGGCTCTCGAGCGCCGGACTACGACGATTGGTCGAGCCAAACCTCCGAGGGCTTTTATGGTCTTAACGGCGATATACTGGTTTGGAATCCGGTGATCGGGCAAGCCCTCGAGTTATCCTCGATGGGCGTTCGCGTCAACAAAGAGTCCTTGCTTCGCCAACTCGAGTTATGCGGAGCCGAGGATCGCCGAACGCTGTACTGGCACCGGCGGTTGTTGTCGGGGGAGTACCCCGAGACGATCGGCGGTGGCATCGGACAGTCACGACTCTGCATGTTCTTTCTCCGAAAAGCACATATCGGTGAGGTGCAGGCCGGGGTTTGGCCACAACGGACGATCGAGGCGTTTAAAGCACGCGGGATCCCGCTCATGTAACAACCTGCCGCAACAACCTGCCGCGCTTGCAACCCGCATTCAACCGGTCAACTGCGGTTCGTACCGCCCGCGTACGCCGCCCAAACGACGTGACAAACGTCAAGAGCAATTTTGCTTGCGTTATCCGTGCTGTGGGCTTATCCTGTTCGGTACAATGCGTCGCGTATCGTCGGCCTCCTTGATAGCCGGCATGCCCGACGCGAACCGGAGGGCACAGCGTATGATCATAGCGCGAGTCTTGGGCTCGGCGGTCTCAACCGCTAAAGACCCTAACCTTACCGGAATGAAGCTCCTCATCGTCGCAAAAGCAACCCCCGCGAATGAGCTGTGCGGCGAGCCGTTCGTCGCCGCCGACACCGTTGGAGCCGGCGTCGGCGAGCTCGTTCTTATCGCCGAAGGCAGCAGCGCACGCGAAACCCCGCACACCCACGCAAAGCCCGTAGACGCAGCGATCGTAGGTATCGTCGATTCGCTTGAGGTTGAGGACGTTATCACGTTTCGCAAGCAGTAGGGCTTGCGAGAACAAAGGAGAGGTTGCATGGATGTTCAGATGATTGCCCTCGGTATGATCGAAACGAAGGGTCTTGTGGCCGCGGTGGAGGCCGCCGACGCTATGGTCAAGGCCGCCAACGTGAGCTTGATCGGCAAGGAGTACATCGGAGGCGGCTACGTCACCGTGATGGTCCGCGGCGATGTCGGCGCGGTAAAAGCCGCAACCGATGCCGCTGCCGCGGCGGCACAAAGAATCGGCGAGCTCGTCAGCGTCCATGTAATCCCACGGCCGCATTCCGACGTCGAGACCATACTGCCGAAGACCTAACCGGCAGCAGACGCACGTAACGCAGTACGCATGACGGGTTCTCCTCACTCGATGCTGAGTGTCGGCATCGACGTCGGAACAACCACTACTCAGGTCGTGTTCTCACGGCTTGAGATGCGCGACACATCGCGGCCCGGGGGCATACCACGCATTCAGGTCACCGATCGCGAGATCGTGTACCAGAGCGGAATACGCTTTACGCCCCTACTCGGCCCGGATGAGATCGACGCAGACGTGCTGGTTTCCATGGTTGAGGAGGAGTACCGTAACGCCGGAGTGATACCGGCGCAGATCGAGACCGGAGCCGTCATTATTACCGGCGAGATTGCTCGCGCGAAGAACGCCGAGATCATGCTCGAGAATCTCAGCGTCTTCGCCGGCGACTTCGTCGTGACGGTGGCCGGACCAAACGTCGAAGCGCAGATCGCTGCGCGGGGCTCGGGAGCTGCAGCCTACTCAAGCCGCCACTACACGCAGGTTACCAACATCGATATCGGCGGCGGCACCGCCAACGCCGCGGTGTTCCGCGCCGGGCGGCACATCAGCTCCTCAGGGCTCGCGGTCGGCGGACGTCAGATACAGATCGAGCCTACCTCGGGCCTCATCCGCGCAATCGCCCCGCCGGGGCGTAGAATAATAGAGGCTCTGGGGTTACCGCTCCGCGAAGGCGCACCCGCCGAGCTCAACGCGCTGCAACGGTTCTGCAGTTGCATGGCCGACCTCACGGTTGATCTGGCATGTGGGCGAGAAAGTGAGCTTGGCCGGACGCTGCAACTGACGCCGCCTTTGCAGGAAGCCGAGCAGTCGCGCGTCCTGTTCCTTTCGGGCGGAGTCGCCACCTACTACTACCGCCCGGTTCCGATCTCGAGTCTCTCGGAAATTGTACTGCACGAGGACGTTGGGCCGTTGTTCGCGCAACAATTGCGGCTTCATTCCGGGTTGCACTCTTTCACGATCCAAGAACCGATCGAAACCGTTCGCGCGACGGTGCTCGGCGCCGCCGGCCAGACCGTGACCCTCAGCGGCAGCACCATCTGGGCCGATGCCGCGATTCTGCCTTTGCGCAACCTCGCGGTGATAGACCCTCAGATCGAGCACGCACGTCTCGCCGAGCCGGGATACCTCGCCGCACGCTTTCTCGACGCGGTTCGCCGATGGGATGTAACGCGCGAGCACACCGGTTTCGCTCTTGTGCTCGACCTACCCGGCCGTCTGAACTATGACAACATGCTGGTAGTCGTCGATGCGCTTCTGGAGTTCGCTACACCCGAAGTCCTCGCCGGACACCCGCTTGTGTTGATTCTTGAGCACGACTACGCCCAGGTGATCGGCCAAACGCTGACCGGGCGGCGCACGGAGTTACCGGTAATCAGCATCGACCAGGTAGGACTTGGCGAAGGCGATTTCATCGATATTGGGGTTCCGATCCTCGGAGGCAGAGTAGTGCCGCTGTCGATCAAGACCTTGATCTTCTACGAGTGAGGAGTATCGTATGGTATTACGAACGAGGTTGTTTGGCGAGACCTACGAGTTCAAGAGCGTTAAAGAGCTTCTCGCAAAGGCTAACGAGGAAAAATCCGGAGACCGCCAAGCCGGGATCGTCGCCGGCAGCGTGGCCGAACGTATGGCCGCAAAACATGTGCTCGCCGAGGTTCCCCTGTGGGCGTTGTATGAGAACCCGGTGGTTCCGTACGAAGACGACGAAGTTACGCGTATCATCATCGATGCAGTCAATCTGACGATCTACGGCGAGATCAAGGACTGGACGGTAGGTGGCCTGCGCGAATGGTTGCTCGCCGACACCACCACCGGAGATATGATCAAGCGCGTCAGCCGGGGCTTAACCGCGGAGATGATAGCGGCGGTCGCGAAACTGATGTCGAACCTCGATTTGATGACCGCCGCGCGCAAGATCCGGATCGTATCGCACTGCGCGAACACCATCGGGCTCGACGGCACACTCGCCTCGAGAAACCAGCCGAATCACCCTACAGACTCGGTTCAAGGTATCCGCGCCGAGGTCTTCGAAGGGCTGAGTTTCGGCTCCGGCGATAGCGTTATCGGTATCAACCCGGTCGACGACTCGCTCAGCAGCGTGACGCAGCTACTCGAGATGACCTACGACGTGATTCAGCGTTGGGAGATTCCGACTCAGAACTGCATTCTAGCGCACGTCACCACGCAGGTTGAGGCCATCCAAAAGGGAGCGCCGAGCGGCCTGATCTTTCAGAGCATCGCCGGCAGCGAAGCGGCCAACAAATCGTTCGGAATCGACATGAAAATGATGGACGAAGCCTACGACGCGGCACAGAAGTACTGCTTCACCCCAGGGCCGAACTACATGTACTTCGAGACCGGGCAAGGATCGGCACTCTCGGCCGACGCACACCACGACGCCGACCAGTTGGTTCTCGAGGCCCGCGCGTACGGCTTCGGAAAGCGCTACAACCCCTACCAGGTCAATACCGTCGTGGGCTTCATCGGGCCCGAGTACCTTATGGATGCCACGCAGATCACTCGCGCCGGGCTCGAGGATCACTTCATGGGAAAACTGACCGGCATCTCGATGGGCTGCGACGCCTGCTATACCAACCACGCAAAAGCAACCCAGAACGATATCGAGAACCTAGCGGTGCTTCTGACCTCGGCCGGATGCAACTACTTCATGGGCGTACCGCTCGGCGATGACCCGATGCTGAGCTACCAATGCACCAGCTTCAACGACGCGGCCGGCCTGCGTCAGCTCTTGCGGCTTCGGCCGCTACCCGAGTTTGAAGCCTGGATGGAAAAGATCGGCCTTATGGAAAACGGCGTGCTCACCGCAAAAGCCGGCGACGCCTCGTTCTTCCTGCAGCGATAGCCTGCAGCCACAAGGAGTGAGTGAGATGCGAGACGACATCGAAAGCATTGTCAAAGCCGTCATCGCCGAGATCAAGAAGGAAAACGGCGGAACGCTCCAAGGAGCCGGCCAAGCCGGGGGATCCGGGGGAGCATCGGCTGCCGGCGGCGGCTCAACACCACCTACCGTCCCGAGTAGCGGCGGGCTTGTGATCGACCTTCCCGACCCCACCACAAAAGAGGCTCGCATGGTAACGGGAGTCAAGGATCCGTACGACCCCGACGGCCTGCGTAACCTCATGGCCGCGACCCCTTCGCGTATAGGCGTTGGGCGCGCCGGGTCTCGCCCACGCACCGGCGCGCTACTGAGGTTCCAGGCCGATCATGGGGTTACCCAAGACGCGATCTACAGTGAGGTAGACGAGGCGGTGATCGAGCGCTGCAATCTCTTCACGGTGCAGTCGCAGGTCGAGGATCGGCACGTGTATCTATTGCGCCCCGATCTCGGTCGTCGAGTCTCGGACGAAGGCCGACGCTTGATCGAGGAGAAATGCAAGCGCAATCCCCAGGTTCAGATCGTGGTGGGAGACGGTTTGAGCGCGGCCGCGATCAACAACAACCTCGAGTCCATTCTGCCGGTTATCGAGCAGGGCTTGAGTTCGGCCGGTCTCTCGAGCGGCACGCCGTTCTTCGTGAAGTACTGCCGCGTCGGAATCATGAACGCAATCAACGACATCATCGGAGCCGATGTCGTGATCCTCTTGATCGGCGAGCGGCCGGGGCTCGGGGTTGCCGACGCGATGAGCGCCTATATGGGCTACAAACCCACCCAAGGCAAGACCGACGGCGACCGCGATGCGTTCTGCATGATCACCAACAACGGCGGTACCAATCCGCTCGAAGCCGGCGCGTTCATCGTCGAACAGGTCAAAAAATATCTCAAGTATCAGGCCAGCGGTATCGAGCTTCGCCTGAAGATCTCGAAGGAGGGGTAAATCATGGCAGTCCTAGATCCAATCAAACCCGAGATACTTGCGGCTCGAATGATCCCGAACGTGCACCCGTCGTATGCCAAGGAGCTTGGCCTGCGATCCGACCAACGCAGCATCGGCCTGATAACATGCACCGTCGACGATGCGCTCTACACCGCGCTCGATGAAGCCACTAAGATGGCCGCGGTTGAGGTGGTGTACGCCCACAGCTTCTACGCCGGCGCCGCGCATCAGTCCGGCCCGCTCTCGGGCGAGATCATCGGCGTTCTCGCCGGACCCGACCCGGCCGAGGTGCGCTCCGGGTTGAACGCCTGTATCGCTTACGCCGAGGAGCAGGCATGGTTCTACTCGGCAAACAACGACGACTCGATTGCGTTCTTCCCGCACACGATCTCGCGCTCGGGAAGCTATCTCTCGAACGAGGCCGGCGTACCGGAAGGCACTCCGATGGCGTACCTGATCGCGCCCCCGATCGAGGCTTCGTACGCGATCGACGCGGCACTGAAGGCCGCCGAGGTCGAGATCAAGATCTGGTGGAAGCCGCCGTCCGAAACCAACTTTGCCGGTGCGCTGATGGTGGGGACGCAGAGTGCATGCAAGGCCGCCTGCCAGGCTTTTCAAGACGCGGTACTCGAGGTTGCGTGTAGCCCGGTGAAGTTCTGACCGCGTAGCACACGGGGCGGCGCGTCCGGCGGCGGCAGCTTCAGGGCGACCGGGGAGGAGAAGCGCATGAACGACAGTTACGATCTCGACCTGCAGTCCATACAGGAAGCCCGGCGTCTCGCGGTAGCCGCCCGAGAAGCGCAGCGCCGCTTCGCCTCTGCGACGCAGCTGGAGGTGGACCGCATATGCGCAGCAATGGCCGAGGCTGCCTACCGCGAATCGCAGCGCCTCGCCGAGCTTGCCCATGACGAGACCGGCTACGGCGTCGCGGTTCACAAAACAATCAAGAACCGCTTTTCGAGTCGTGATGTCTGGAACTCAATCAAGGACGACACCACCGTCGGCGTGATACGTCGCGACGAGCGCACGCGGGTCGTCGAGATCGCTTGGCCTGTAGGTGTAATCGCCGCGCTCACGCCGAGCACCAACCCCACCTCAACCGCGATCTACAAGATCCTAATCGCGGTGAAGGCGCGCAACGCGATCGTTATCGCGCCGCACCCGAGCGCCAAGCGCTGTAGCCTCGAGACCGTGCGCGTGATGGCCGAGGACGGGGAAGCCGCCGGCATGCCGGCCGGGCTCGTCGCCTGCCTCACGACCATCACCCTCGCCGGAAGCCAAGAGCTCATGAAGCATTACGCGGTTTCCATGATTCTTGCCACCGGCGGCACGCCGATGGTGCGAGCCGCGCATAGCGTCGGCAAGCCGGCAATCGGCGTCGGCCCCGGCAATGTTCCGGCGTACGTCGACAACAGCGCCGATATCGCGAAGGCGGCGCGCGACATCGTAAACAGCAAGGCCTTCGATTGCTCGGTGATCTGTGCCACCGAACAGGCGGTAGTTGCGCACCGCGAGATTGCCGGACAGCTAAAGGCCGAGATGCAGCAGAACGGAGCTCACTGGCTCAACGCCACCGAGAAGCGCGCGCTTGAGTCGGCGCTATTCACCGCCGAAGGAGCGATCCGCCCCGCGGGCGTCGGGAAAACTCCGCAACAGCTCGCGCGCTTGGTCGGGATAACCGTCCCGAAAACCGCTCGCGTCTTGGTCGGCGATCTCGACGGCGTGGGGCCCGATCATCCCCTCAGTCGCGAGAAGCTCACGACCGCGCTCGGATTCTTTGTCGAGAACGATTGGCATGCGGGGTGTGAACGCTGTATTGAGCTGCTGAGGTTCGGCGGCGACGGCCACTCGCTCGTCATTCACGCACGCGACGAGGAAGTGATCATGGCGTTCGGGATCGAGAAGCCTGCGTTCCGAATCATCGTCAATACATGGGGCACGCTCGGAGCGGTTGGCGCAACCACCGGCGTGGTTCCCTCGATGACGCTGGCGCCCGGAGGAATCGGTGGCGCGGTTGTGGCAGACAACATCACGACCCGGCACCTTCTCAACGTGAAGCGCCTGGCCTACGAGACCTCCGCACCACCGGACGACGCGTACACCCCAGCACCGGACGTCGTGCCCCTCGAGACCGGCAACTCCCGCCGGCGGACCGGCAACGATATCGATAGGAACAACAATCAGGATAGGGAAGAGTTGGTACGCACGATCGTAGAACGCGTGCTAAAGGAATTGAAGGAGAAGGAGCGAAGGGATGGCAGACATTCAGATGATTGCACTCGGTATGGTTGAGACGAAGGGATTGGTCGGAGCGATTGAGGCGGCCGACGCAATGGTCAAAGCAGCAAACGTAAAGCTGCTCGGCAAGGAGCAGATCGGGGGCGGGTTTGTTACCGTGATGGTTCGCGGCGATGTCGGTGCAGTCAAAGCCTCGACCGACGCGGGCGCCGCCGCGGCGCAGCGCGTAGGGGAGCTTGTGAGCGTCCACGTGATTCCTCGTCCTCACAGCGACGTAGAAATCATTCTGCCGAAGAACTCCAAACCGGCACCGAAGAAATCGGAGTAAGCCGGACCGGAATAACCCGGCAGGAGGGCTGCGATGGAGAAGCGTCTCTATACCGAACAGGATATCCGTGCGATAGCGGCGCGCGGTGATTCGAGCTTTGTGATCGGGATGAACGACATCATTACCCCGCTTGCCCTCGACGCCGCGCAGCAGGCTCGTATTCGCATCGTACGTTCTCCGGATAGCGGCGCTCACCACGATCACTCGGAAACGACTCGCACCCGGCTTCCGAGTCAGTTGCAGTCCGGTGCTACCCCTCGATCCGCGGAGGCGGTTCGCATCGACGGGCGCGCAGTCGAGATGCAGCCTTTCCCGTTCGGCCTAGGGCGCCCCGAGATGGCGGTCTCGGCGGCCGACGTAGTGGGCTCGCAGCACGGTTCGCCGATAGGCGCCGGATTTCTGAGCTTTCACAAGGGGTCGTTTCCGTGGAAGCTCACCTACGACGAGGTCCAGTACGTAATCGAGGGCGAGCTACATATCGAGCTCCCCGAACGGACCTTACACGGGAAGCCGGGGGACGTGCTCTTCGTTCCGAAGGGATCCGAGATTCGTTTCACGACACCGAGCTGGGCGAAGATTCTATACGTGACCTACCCGGCCGACTGGGCCGAGTAGCAGCCATTGCCGAGTAGCAGCCATTGGGTGAAAGAGACCGATGTACGTAACCGAGCAAACACTGCGCCAGATACTCAAGCAACCACGGTACGGCATGACGGTACGGCTACCGAGCGACGCTCGCCTGTCTCCGGCCGCCGCAGAGTTTGTTGCGGCATGGGGAATCGAGGTAAGCCGCGAGCCCCGAAGCCAAGAATGGAACACGGCTGCGAGCTTTCCGGTGCGTTTCAGCAGCAAGACGGCACGCGCTTCAAAGCAGGAACACGAGACGCAACTCAACGCCGAACGGTTCGTCAGCAAGAACGCGCCGCGCATCAAGCTTCGTGGGAAGCTCGACACGCTCCACGCGCTCTGCCTGCTATGTGGGTCGGTTGCGAAGCAAAGCGGGCAACGCAAACTCGTTCCGTTGATCGAGACCCTTGCAGCCTACGTTCGCGAGCTGCTGAGCGCCGAGTACAACGAGCGGGAGCCGGCCGAATTAACAATAGACGGACACAACGAAGCAGAGTTACGCGACGCAACTCACGACCCCGAGCGTGTCCTCGGAACGCCGCACGTAGTTCCGTCGGCCTATACCTCTCCGCTCATGCTGCAGCTCAACTATCTACGCTGTACCGCTCGCGAAGCCGAGATCTACGCCGTCGACGCGTACCTCGCCGAGCCGCAGTCACAGCGGATGCTTACGGCCATGAACCGCTTCAGTAGTGCGGTGTATTATCTCGAGCTTCTGTATCAGGCGGGGACGGCATGAGGGCCGCAGAAAATCTCTTCCCGGCAACCGAACTCGAGGAGTATCTACAAACTG
>Ga0207421_10004468_pt1 | contig 16056 bp, 10 predicted proteins | sample SodLakKL_010_SED_4_FD_187542 | JGI IMG/M metagenome (GOLD analysis project Ga0207421, IMG submission 187542) | Alkaline sediment microbial communities from Lake Tanatar, Kulunda Steppe, Russia - 8KL_010_SED (SPAdes) (version 2) | ecosystem: Environmental > Aquatic > Non-marine Saline and... | reverse complement strand
CACGCACAGAATACCGTGCGCCGTCCAACTCCGATCCCCGGCCTCGGCCGGCCCGGCTTCCTGCCACCCCCCGCTCCTGCATCCTCCCCGGTACTTGGCTCCGTTCGCTCACCGGCGCCACCGGTCACGTTCCACTGCGGTGCGCCGGCTTCCGCACCGTTCGTGAAAAGACCCTCAGAGCCCGCTGCCGCCGCCAGGAAAGAGCCTCCGTCGTCGAACCCCAGCGATTGGGCATACACCCTGCTGCAGAGAATAACATCCGCCGCCGCTGCCGCCACCTCTATTCCCGGCCGAGGCTTCTCGACCTCGACGGAGATCGGTACTCCCGGAGCGCGCCGCCGCGCTTCCCGGATCATGTCCGGAAGCACGTCCACGTTCCGCCCCTCGAAATGCAGCCAGTCCAGGTCTTCAAGCCCAACTCGTGCAAAATCCTCATAGCTCAGCTCCCGCAGATCTCGATAATGGACGATCGTACGCGAACCAGTCTGGCGGCTCAGCGTGACATACGAAGTCGGAGCCGCCCCTCCCTTGACGACCGGCGCATCGCGGTGGTCGACGCCTGCTGAGCTCATGGCCTCGCATATGCACCGTGCATTCGCATCGTCGCTCAACACGCCTAGCCACCGAACGGCGTGTTCGAGCTGTGCAAGGACGACTGCGGTATTTGCAGCGTTCCCCCCGCGCCGTATCTCGTGGGAAGAGGCCCGGATCTCCGCGTCTTCCTCCGGATACGCCGGCACCGTATTCACAATGTCCAGGGTCGCTATACCCGTCACCAGAATCCGTTTCATCTGCCGTACTCCTGTTTCGACACCCCGCGCTCCGTGCATGGTTGCAGAAGCCTAAGTCTCCCTTGTCACGACCTACGCAGTTGGGCCGGTGCGACTCTACGTCGGCGGCGAGAAGACGATGAAACGAGCACACCCCTTCTCCCCTCGCCCCTACCTGCCGCAGGCAGGGGCCGAGGAGGGCCCGGCGCGCTTCCGGATGTAGTGTCCAACTGCGTTTGCCCTGGCTCCCTTGCCCCCTGGCCTTCATCTCCGCTATGATCAGCGTCTGCGCTTTCTATTATACGTACCTCCGCTATCATGTCTCGGGCAAAGCTCTCTTTTCGTTAACGGATAGCGGAAGACAACGGGGGGAGGAAGAATCGTGAGACAGGACAACCGACACCGGAACGATTGGTACCCGCGTCGAGCCGGAATCGCGGACCTCGAAAGCGCTACTTCTCGTGCTATAGCCGCCAAGCCACAGAGGATGGTGTTGTCGTCAATCGCGGTCCTTGGTTTCGTCGTCCTGACGGGATGTCCGGCAAATGCCTCGCCACCTTCGGCCGATCTCAGCGCCGAAGAGCTGGCTGTCGTGTCGACGGAAAGCGCCGGTAAGTGGGGCCTGCCGGTGATTGATATCTCGCCCGACGGGGAGCATTTGCTTCTGTATCGAGAGACAGGCGACGCCGGCGAGTTCATCATACGGAGCCGGTCGGAAGGAAACGGTGACGCCGAAAGGCGCGTCCGGTTCGACCCAAACGGCCACAGTATCCACTGGAACAGCCTAAGCTGGTCGCCCGACAGCCGTCGGGTCGCTTTCACCGAGAACTATCAGACGTACTTTCTGGAACCCGACATTTGGGTGCTCGACGTAGTAGCCGGCACGGTCAAAAACATGACCGATGACGGGGTCCGCGGGCAGGATTGGGCCCGGGATCCCGAGGATGCCGATCACGATCTCGACATCCTGCCGACATGGCGTTCGGAAGACGAACTCTACTTCATCCGCGGTGCTCAAGGAGCCGAAGGCTATAGGTATGCTCCCCATGTCAGTAGCCTCAGTGTCGACGATGCGGACGTGAACGAGCAGTGGCGCATTCCCGGACAAGAGGCTCAGTTCATCAGCAGCTTCCATCTGGTAGGCGACCAGAACGTCATCATGTATGACGTTCTGCGAGAGGACCAGGGCTCCGCCGCCGGTATATGGAGGATGAACAAGGGGGACGAGCCGGCCCAATTGCTGCCTCCGGACGACGAGCTCGGCCCACCCGGCATCGCTTCACTCTGTCCCGCCGGGCGTTATGCCGTTGCATACTACCCTCGTTCTATTGGGAACCCTGATATGCACGGGCCATTTCTCCTCCTCGACATCGAGGAGGGACGGACCGCCGAAATCACGCGCCCTACGGAAGATCCGGACTTCCCGGCTTGGGACGAAACTGAACCACAGCATGATGATCCGGAAGAAGCCGCCGATCCCGACGATCGACGCTATTACGTGATTCGAAACGCCACGTTCTCTCCCGACGCATCGAAACTCATCTATACGGCAACGGACATGCAAGCTGCTGAGCACGTCCTTGTTGTCCGAGACTTGGAGGGCGGAGGAGCCCCGAACGTCCTCCAACGGCTCGAAATCACCCATGACGATACTTACGCGTCGATCGGGAACCATCACCCGGCTCCGCCCGCTTCAGGGCTCCGGTGGCGGCGCGACGACACCATCCTAATCGATTCCACGGGAAGTCACGTCCTCGTGCTCGAAATCGGAGAAGACCCGCAAGACGCGGAGGACCCGGAAGACCCGGAAGACGGACAAGAGCCGGACTGACCGAATCGATCTTCCGGGCGTGCCGCCGGCCCGCGTTGACCGGGCCAAGCTCCACAAAAGCGTAAGGCACTATACGAGTGCCCCTTGCATACGTTCGCCCGCTGCTCTGCCGCCACATTCGAGGATGCGGTCACTGCCACGATCTCTGCACGTCTGCCTTCGACGATGAGCTCCTCCTCTCCTCCCCTCTTTGCGCGAACCGGCGGACCTCGGTTACTCTAGCGAGTACTATAGTGAGAACGGAGAGGGTAATGGACACAACCTGGAAGAGCGGTAGTGACTATATCGAGCGACGGACCGGCACCGAGTACCTGCGGATCGAGGCATGGTCACCGCACTGCTTGCGAGTACGCGCCACGAAGAACCGCGAGCTTCTGCCGTACGACTGGGCCCTGGCCGAGCGAGGTAAGGCCGGTGAGCTCTCCATCGCAGAGAGTGAGAACACCATCACCGCGGCGAACGGGAAGATCGGTGTCGAGCTCGTCACCGACCACCGCAACATCGAGGATACCCCGGAGACACCGCTACGCTTCTTCGACCCGCGCGACAACCGGACGCTCCTCGAGGAGAAACGGTCGAAGATCGTCTGGCCGGCCGAAGGGCATCGCCTGAAAGCGGTGAGCTCATCCGGCTTTCGCGCGGAGACCAACTTCAAGGCCGACGATGACGAACGCTTCTACGGTCTGGGGCACAACCAAGAGGGCTTCTTGAACACAAAAGGGTGCGTGATCGAGCTCCGGCAGATGAACAGTCACACGGTGGTCCCGGTGCTCTACTCTTCGAAGGGATACGGATTCTTCTGGAACAATCCGGCGCCGGGCCGTGTCGAGCTTGCGAACAACGGCACACGCTGGGTAGCGGATGAGACCGACCAGCTCGACTACTTCATTTTCCACGGCGATTCTCCGACCGAGGTGCTCGGGCTGTACGCGCAGATGACCGGCTATCCGAGTAAGATGCCCGAATGGGCAACCGGATTCTGGCAGTGCAAGCTGCGGTACCGCACCCGCGAGGAGCTCATGAATGTCGCCCGGGAGCACAAGGGGCGCGGGCTTCCGATGTCGGTGATCGTCATCGACTTCTTCCACTGGGAGAAGATGGGCGAGTGGGACTTCGATCCGGCGTGCTGGCCCGATCCGGAGTCGATGATCGCCGAGCTCAAAGAGATGGGAATCGAGACGATGGTTTCGATCTGGCCGATGGTCAACGCCGACAGCTCACACTTTCAGGAGATGCTCGACCAGGGCTACCTTGTGCGCACCGACAACGGCCTTCCGGTGGTCATGCGATTCACCGACACGTACGCCGGTTCGAAGTACTTGCACCTCACCGACTTCACAAACGAAGAGGCCGGTGGCTATGTGTGGGACATCATCAAAAGGAACTACTACGATCGCGGGGTGCGGCTGTTCTGGCTTGACGAGTGCGAGCCGGAGGTCAAGCCGTACGACCACCACAACCTGCGCTACCATCTCGGAAACGGAGCGAAGGTCTCCTCGCTCTATCCGTTGTACGAGGAGAAGTGCTTCTACGAAAACATGCGCGCCGCCGGCGAGGAACGGCCAATCAACCTCTGCCGCAGCGCCTGGGCCGGGAGCCAGAAGTACGGTGCCTGCGTCTGGTCCGGCGATATCTTCTCCGACTTCGAAACGCTGCGCGGGCAGATCAAGAACGGGCTGAACATGGCGATGGCCGGTATTCCGTGGTGGACGACCGATATCGGCGGCTTCTTCGGCGGCGATCCGGACGCCCCCGACTTCCGAGAGCTGGTAGTACGCTGGTTCCAGTGGGGGGTGTTCTGCCCGGTCTTCCGGCTGCACGGAGCCCGCAAGTCCTCCGACGGCGAAACCCCCGGAGACAACGAAGTGTGGTCGTTCGGCGAAAAGGCGTACGAGATCATATCGGGGCTACTCTTCATGCGCGAGCGGCTGCGTCCCTACGTGCAGAGACAGATGGACATCGCAAGCGAGACCGGCGTGCCGCCGATGCGCCCGCTTTTCTTTGACTTCCCGGAAGACGGGGAGACGTGGGATATCGACGACGAGCTGCTCTTCGGCCCCGATATCCTCGTCGCCCCGGTGGCTGAGCACGGAGCGCGCGAACGGGTTGTGTACCTGCCCCGCGGCGCGCAGTGGACCGACGTCTGGAACGGCGAGGTCCTCGAAGGCGGAACGACGGTCACCGCCGAAGCGCCGCTCGAGCGAATTCCCATCTACCTCAAGGACAATGCGGACGTGCCGGTGGTGGAATGAAGCGGCGGCATCGCTCAGTCAGTGGCTGAGCGATAGTGGCGTTTCGTCCCAAGCGGAGCCGGAGCCCCGCGGAAGCCGATTCTGAAGCAGCGGGCGGCAGGGGCCAATAGCGGTGTTGGGGAAAGTTTCGGTGCGAAATCTCAATCAAGTACCATTTATCCGTTTACCGATGCAAGCCTGCACGTCCCGCCTCGTTCATTCTGATATGATACAGCTCTCAGGAGTAATACCGTACGTTTCTCCGGCTTAGATCTTGTTATTCCGTTCCGGCATTGTATTCCTCGTAATATCGCGGTACAATCCTATGTCGTGTTGGCTGACGCGATTCCATTCGCCTACAGGGGGATTATGCAATGAAGTACAGAAGCTTGATGACCGTCGTCGGAGTAGTTTGTGGTCTCACGCTGTTGATTGTCGCGGCGTGTGACGGGCCCCTTAGCACGGATCCTGATCCGGCGGACGGGGATACGGAGGCGCAACCTACCTCGGAAGAGGTTTTCGCCGAGCTGTTGAACCTGATAGAGGGGATCGACTTCGACGCGGAAGAGCCTGTCGAAGAGATACGTGCGTTGGAAGGTGAGATTCAGGAGATAAGGGACGGTTTCGAAACGGTTCTCCAACTGGAGCCAAACGATCCGCTGGCCAACGTCGGGGTGGCCGTTTTGATTATGGTGCAGCGTGCGTACGCGGACCCGTTCGACCACTTCTTGTCAGCAGAGCTCTGGTCCGAGCTCGACGCCATGCCCGATGACCCGGCGCCGTCCTACGTGCTCGACCTTCTGTGGCCGGAGAGTGTACGCACCATCGGTGCTATCCAGGACGAGCTCGCAACAATTGGCGATGCTCTTGCGGACGCGGGGTCCCACCTGGCCGTTGCGGTGGAGCACTTCGATGCGCCGATCGAAATCGAGATTGTCATAGACGACGGCAACCAGGAGTCGGTTCGCATGGTTCTGGACAAGCCGGAGATCGAGGTCTTCCAGGCTTCGGCCGCGGCCGCTCGCGTACCGATCATCATGGCGCAGGTCTACGATCTGGAAGTGTACGACGACGACGGCGATCCGCTCGATCTCCCCAAGTTCATTGGGCAGATTATCGAGTGGGCCATGGAGGAGAAGTGGGACCAGACCAACGACGAGCTTATCAACCGAGCTCTGCATGCGCTTCGCTGTGACTCTTTCTTGACCCGGCGTGCCGGCGGCCCGAGCCTTGACGACGCCCGGACCGTGCTGGTCGAGGCGTTGAACGCCGCCAAGAGCGCGCATGAAGGGCTCATGGCGCGTGACTTTGGAGCCGACGACTACCTCATCCCGGGCGAGGAGCTCCCGGAGGATCTGTTGGAGGAGATGAACCATGGTTTGGAGGACCTAGGAATCTCCCGAGAAATCACCGGCCTGGCGGATCTGGCGGACTTGCTGATCGACCTGGTCAACGGGGATGAAGTGCTCACCAACGAAGCGATGTGGCCGGATCTCGACGACAAGCTCGAGATAAGCATCGGTGCCTTCTTTGACTACGACGGGGACGCGCGGGCGTGGCTGCCCGAGCAGAGCCACTTCGATCAGATCGCCGAAACGCAGGATTACCAAGACATCGGCGATCAGCTGGGGGCGGTGTTTGAAGACGAGAACAACTGGCCTGATCTGAGCTTCGGCGGGATCTTCGATCCTGAGATTGAGCTGCCCGAAGCTTGACGGAACCCTCCGCGACAGTGTTTTTCTTCTTCGAGCGTGCGCCTTCGCGGCGCACGCTCGGGGGAGCCACAGCCCGGAGCAAAGTGTACGCTTCTTTGTGCGATGATGTCTAACGGCATGCGGCATTGGAAACCGCTCCGGTTGGTTGTACTGGCTGTACTCCTTCTTGCCACTCCTCTTCTTGCCGGTCAGGTACTCGCTGAACCGTTGTCGCTTGAGCTGCGGCGCGCCGCCGGCGGCGCGCCTCCGCCGGCCGAGCTTACTCGCTTGATTCCGTACGGACTCGGCATTGTGGGCGGAGCCTCTTTCGAAGGCTCGCTTCCCGCGGGGCGGGAGGCGGAACGCAACGCCGTTGCCGGCGTCGATGCCGGTTTCTTCGGCTTTACGCTTCGCGACGAACGACACCTCCTCCTCGTGGCTCCGGAAAGCATTAGCCGCGCAGGGGTGTCTCGGCCGGCGGCGGAGAACGTCCGGGAAGTCAGGGCGGAAAACTCGGACGTGGGAGTTCGCGCTGTCGGCCAGGCCCGTTCCGGCCCCGTCCAAGTGGCTTATCTCCTGCGTTTTGGTCGAGCTCCTGCCTTCGAGATCGGTTTGGATTGGTTGGCCGGGCGGGGCCAGGTAGGATTGGAATACGGATACCGCCGCAATCTTGGGGCTGTCCGTTTGGAGACGGATCGCCGGCCCGTCGATTTGAGCCTCCTTCTAGACCGGCACCGATATGAGGTGCGGGCCGGCATCGAGCCGGTGCGGCTGTCCCTCTCGTACGCCTCCGCGGGTCTGGGAAACTGGGACCAAGAGTTCGACATCACGGCCTCGGCCCGCACGGGTGGGATCACTCTCCGAACCGAACTGCCGCGCGTTGACGCTTCCATGCGTGCGGCCGTGACGAAAGTCGAAGGGGAGGTCCTTCAGGACGGCGCGACGTACGGCGCAATCGATGAGCTATTCCTCTACCATGGCTGGGCATACGTCGATATGCTTGTTCTCCCGCGCACTACGCTGTCGCTCCACGGCGACGCAGCCAGATTGCGCCTTTCGGGAGAGAACCATATCTCCACGGTCCCGTTCTTCGACATGGCCGGCTACTATCCGATCCGTTTACTCCGAATAGCAGGCGAAGGAACCGCCTTTGTTCCCGGGATACAAGCGTCCCACGAAGGGCGTCGGCGAAGCTCCGAACGGTTTGGGGAAATCTCCTTGGGCATTTCGGGATCCTTGCGTGGCTTCGACGTTCGGGCGGATCACTCGTTTCTGAAACGCCGATATACCGTCTACCCTTTCTTTACCTATGACTCGCTCTCCGGAGACCTGGTGGACATCCGGGGTGTGTTTGCACGGGTGGCCGGGACCGTGGAATACCAGGTGCGCCGGCTCGGCGTTTCACTTCAGGTGAGCCAATACCTCCCCATCTGGTCTCACGACCGGACCGAAGACGAGCGCACCTGGCCCGCGGTCGACGCGCCACCGGGGCCGGCCCCTCCGCTACTCGAGCGACTCCACGGAATCGGCGTACGGCTCACGGCGCGTTTCAGGATGCGATGAGCGCCGACGGTTGTCGGCCCAGTCGCTACTCTATGCAGCTGGTCCGCCTCGAACTCTGACCGGTCCGGCTCAACGCGACGTGCTTGCACACCGGATTAACTAAAAGGCTCACGAGCGACGGCAATGCTCTTCCTGTTCCGCGTAGTAGTCTCTATATACCAGGCGTTTCCGCATGTTGCGGCGACACGCCTGTGTAAGGCCACCACTGAGCTACAGCAGCGCATACGTCATCGCGTCGATAAACTCCGGGATATCCGGAGGTACACGTCCGGTAACAATCTCCCCGTCAACAGCAGCTGAAGCGTCTGGTAAAAACTCTCCACCCATGGTTGTCACATGCGCGCGGCACGCATCCACGCCTGCAACGCGTTTCCCCGCAACCAGGTCACTGGCGGACAGCGGGATCGGGCCGTGGCAGATAGCCGCAATCCGTCGGCCCGCTCCATGCACCTGCTTCAACCATTCCAGCGGTGTCCTGGCGGCCACCAGGTTCCACGGACAGAACGCTCCAGGGATGACAGCCATGTCCAGCTCGTGAGGCTCAATGGAGCTCAACAGGCGCACCTCGTACCGGTCATCAGGCACGTCCTGTAGGGGCACCGATACCCCAAAATTCCCCATCACTACATCCAGACCGATCAGAGGAGGGCGGGAGCGCATAGGCGGTGGAAACGTCGCGAGCGTCACAACGGCCCCGCGGTGCAGCAACTCCAGGACAGGGACAACCAGCTCAATGTCCTCGAAATCCTCCCCTGCTACTATTACCACACGTCGCCCGTTGATCGACCCCTTCTCCTGGTCCCGGAAGTCGGGATCGAAATGCCTGGCAAGCTCTCGCACAAACTCTGCGCAGTACTCGGTGTCCCGACACGTAACGAGTCCCTCATGCCGAACTACCGGGCAATCCGTGTACTCTCCTACCCGCTCAAGCATATAGGAGACAACGTGGTTTCCAGTACACCGTCTGCCGCCGATCAGCTCTTGGGTAATAATGGGGAGAGTTCCTTCTCCAATAGCACCCAGCATGCATCCGGCCTTAGCCGCGCCATCCAGAAACGAAAGAGCTTCCGGACTTGTGGTGAGCACGTCCGCGGAATGCCCCCCAAGCACTATCACTGCGTCATAGCTGCCGGGCTGCGCTTCGCCTATTGTCACATACGACGATCGCGTGTCACCGAGCACCGGTATCGGGTTTAGACTCATCCCCCACATGCCCTGGAGGCCCTTCTCCGGATCATTGGGACGGGTGTACTTCCAGAGCGCACCTTCTACGCCGACGAATTCTACATCAGCCCCGTACTCACTGAGATATACGGCCAGGTAATATGCCTGGAAATCGCTAAACTCCGGGGCCACTACGAGCGCAACTCTTGTTCCGCGCAAAGGCCCGGCCGGCTTCTTACAACCTGCCGCGTCGCCTTGCCATACGACACACCCATCCGCCTGGTCTATGTCCAATCCGCGCGAGCGCCCAGCTTCGACGATGTCTTTCGCGTTCATTGTGCTCCCCCTTTGTACAATTAGGTTATTCGCAGCCTTCTGCTCCTCCCCGCCGCAGGATTCGCGGGAAGGACAGCTGCTTTTTCGGCTTATCTCTATCCCTTAACTGCTCCCGCCGTGAGTCCACGGGTTACGTATTCTTGAAGGAATACGAAAACGAGCATAACCGGCAGTACCGTAATCATCACGCCCGCGGTCACCAGACCGAAGTCAGTCACAAAGGTCCCTTGAAGCGCTCGAATGCTCTGAGTAAGAACCCACATTCGATGCACTGAGTTGAGCGTTACTGCAAATAGGAACTCGTTCCATACATTGATAAAGGTGAGCGTCGTGACCGTTGCTAAGCCGGGCCGAGCCATCGGCAGAATAATGTGGAAGAACACCTGAGCTGTGTTTGCCCCGTCCACATAAGGCGCCTCCTCCAACTCATCCGGAACTCCTGAGAAGAAACCTACCATGATAAGCACGGCAAGCGGTATCCCAGCCACCGTGTTCACCAGTATCAAGCCCTGCAATGAATTGGTAAGATCCAACTCACGAAACATTATAAACACCGGGATTACAATCGCATGCAAGGGGACCATGATGCCCGCGGTGAAATACAGATACAGCGAAGTAGATTTGTACACCCGGGCAATAGCATACGACGCAGTCGTCGTGACAAGCAGCGTCAATGCTACTGCGGAGGGAACCACGATCATGGTGTTTCGGAAGCCGGTTGCAAGTCCCCCCTGTCGCCATGCATTCATATAGTTGGTCAACTGAACCATTTCCGGCAGCGAGAAAGGGGTAGTCAAGATGGCGCCACTCGCCTTAAACGAGCTCATTACCACCCAGATGAAGGGGACCAACGCTACTGCAGCGAAAAAGCCCACAATAGCGTGATAGCCCGTAACCCGAGCGATTCGCTTCCGCGAGGCGCTCTTGCGCAACCTTCGTTCTGCCCGCGTTACCTTGACTTGACTTGACTTCATGACTGACCTCCGAGCTACGATGGCCTTAAGCACACCTGACTCACACTAGAGCCCGCGACTAGTACGAGGCTCTCTCACCTCCAAGCAGTTTTCGAGCTACCAAGGTGAGGACCAAGGCGTACAGAAGGATGGTGATCGTGATCGCACTGCCGTACCCATATTGCTGATACACAAAAGCACGCCGGAACATGTATAAGGCGAGGAACGAACTGGCCGTACCCGGGCCGCCATCGGTTAGTATCAGAGGAAACTCAAACGACTTGAACGATCCGGTTATCATAAGGATCATGCTGATGAGCAGGATATGCTTGAGCATCGGCAAGATTATTCGGAGGAAGATTCTGAGCCGGCCGGCACCATCTACCACCGCACTTTCCACTAGCTCGTCGGGGATTCCTTGAAGCCCAGCCAGCAGAATCACTACGTGGAGTCCAATGAAACGCCAAATCTCGGGGATGATAACGGAGTGCAGAACTAGATCGAAGTCCGATAACCAGCGTTGCCTGTATGCGCCAAGTCCTACCGAGCTCAGGAACTGGTTTATCGGTCCGAACTCCCCATGGTAGAAGACCGAGAACATGGTGGCAATCGCAACCGGAGCTACAACCACGGGGAAAAACAGGATCGCCCGATAGACACGGACTCCTTTTGAGATCTGCCATAGCAAATAGGCAAGGAACAGTGCGATGGGAATCTGTATGAGAAGTCCGTACAGAATAAGCACAACCGTATTCCAGACGGACGTCACATACCCGGAGTCCAGGAACAGCTGGACGAAGTTCTCAGCACCAATGAACTCCGGCGACCGAATCCCGCGCCAATCGGTTAGTCCGATACCCCCGGACGCGATGATCGGAGCCACAAAGAAGACCGAATACAGAAACAGAGCAGGTACCAAGAAAGCCAAAGCTACCATCCGCCGTTCGCCAAACAGGCCCCGGCGGGCTGCGAGGATTCTGCGGAGGCGTCGCATCGATCGTCACTCCTTTCACGGGGGGACGGGGTAGCTTCGATCAGCTACCCCGTCCATGGGACTACGTCGGGCGCAGTTACGCCACGTGTCACTCGTTGATGAACTCGTCTACGTCCGCGATAAACGCGTCCACGTCTCGACCGGCATACAGTTCGTCGATGGCGCTCTTGTAGTAATCGAAGTGAGCGGGCTCGTGGAAGTACTCTTCGTGCATGGGCAGAAGCTCCTGCTCGGAAGTCACCTCTATGATCTCCCGTTCAAGGTCCGTGAGTCCTTCCATGTCCCAGTCGACATCTTTGGGAATCTCCATTCCCGTGTCCTCGGCAAGCGCGGCGAACATCTCGTCAGCCACCAACCATTCGACGAACTCGAGAATGTGTTCTCGCTTCGACTCGTTTTCCCAAGCCTCGCGACTAACACAGACCTGTTGAGAAATTCCTCCTACGGTATACTCGCCCGGATCGCGGACAGCATCCGGATGCTTCGGAACTCTCATCACTTCGTAGTCTTCCGGGTCTCCGTCGGATACCAGGGTTCCGGTGATCCAGGGGAATGTGAAGATCATGGCGGCTCGTCCTTCGGTGAACGGAGCAAGCTGCTCGTCCCAACCTCCCACCGACACGGTATCGTCAGGGAACGCATTCATCTCAATGAACTCGTGCACGGTTTCGGCAGCCCGGCGGTTGGCATAGTAATCGAAGTCCCTGGTGTCGTACATCGCCTCGGTGTCCTCAAAACCGTTCTCGAACTGGTACACCAGTTGTGAGAAAAACAGATGCCCCGGGTCGCCGGCTGAGCTACCCATGGAGAACGGAATGATGTCGTTTTCCCGGAAGACGGCTGATACTTCTTCGAACTCTTCCATCGTCTCAGGGATCTCGAGATCGTGCTCATCGAACAAGCGCCGATTGGCCAACATGAATCCGCTGAAGGCCTCATACGGGATTCCGTAGTAAGTGCCGTCGATGTTGGTTGTCGGCCACCCCGTAAAATCATCCCGGTTGATCACGTCGCTCTCGGCGATGAGCTCGTCGATATCCATCAGCACGCCTTCGCGGGCCATGTCTCCGATGTTCGCCTCCGAGGCCCAAAACAGCATGACATCCGGGGGGTCACCCGCTGCTACGTCGATCATCACCTGCTCGATTCGGTCGGTGCCACTTACGTACTCGGGCTCGATAATGACCTCGTCGGACACTTCGGTGATATATTCGGTTAGGGCCGGCTCGAAAACCGGGGCTTTAGCGGATGCGCCCGCGTAGCCGTGAGAGAACCGGAGCACCGGTTTCTCCGGCTCAACCTCTTCTTCGCCGGCCGCTAGCCCTATGGGAGCGGTAACTATACCCAAAAGGACCACAACAAACAGACACAGGAGTACGCGGCTAATTCGCATACAGACCTCCTTTCCAGAGTGCGTGTTACAGTTTCAGCGTAGGCGGGAAACCGGTAACTGTATATGAAAGAGTGGTTGGTTATTTGTAACTGTTGTCCGATTCTTCCGGCAGGCTCTCCTCGCTCCCGTGTTCTTCACCGCGCCGCTGAGCCTTCCCCGAGCGAGAGCGATAACTGGAGGGAAGCACGCCGACTCGTTCGCGGAACAGCCGGGCGAAGTAATTCGGATTCGGATAGCCCACGGCCTGGGAAACCTCGTAGACCCGCATCCACGTATCGTCCAGCAATTGCTTAGCCACTTCTATCCGCGTTCGGGTAAGCTGTTCGCCGAACGTAATCCCCAACTCCTGGGAGAACAGCTCGGAGAAATAGGCGCGACTCATGCCGACTTCGTCGGCTAGAAGCTCAGCCGACAATGGCTCCTGGAAACGGGTTTGAATTGCCTCGAGTGCCTGTTGAAGCCGCGGATCCGGGCACGAAACTGAATGATGCGGCGTCCGTTTATTAACTCGTTCTGTATACGCCCGTCGCAGACGGTTGCGTAGCTCGTGACGCTCTTTTTCTTCCTCACGGATACGCTTCGACGTATCGAGTGCCGACTTGATTGTCGGTATGAGCTCATCTTCATCGATGGGCTTGAGTATGTAGTCGTGAGCACCTGCACGAAGAGCTCGCTGGACATACTCGAACTCATCGTACCCACTGACAACGATAACTCTAGACTGGGAGAAGGACTTTTCATAACACTGGAGGAACTCCAACCCGCTCATCCCCGGCATGCGGATATCCAACAGGATCAGTTCAGGGACGTGAGCGGCGCAGTAGGCAACGGCGTCCGCCGCGTTATCGAACTCAACCGGCGGTTCACATCCGAGCCGCTCCCACTCGATGAGCTCCCGTATCACGGTGCGCACCCAGGTCTCATCCTCGACCACCACAACCCGTGCCCGCCGGCCCATCAGTGCGTCCCTCTGTCCCACTTGAGCGGCAAGAGAAGATCAACGTGCGTACCGCCATCTGCCTTTGGGACCAAGCGCACGCCACTCTCCGGGCCGTAGAAGAGCATCAGCCGTGCGTCCACATTCGTCAGTCCCCTTGAATAGAGTACATCTTCCGAAACGCCTTTTGTTCGATGCTCACGAAACCGCGACTCCAGCTTACGTCGCTCTTGGTCAGGCATTCCGACGCCGTTGTCAACCACCGATAACCGAAGGACAGGACCGGCTCCGTTCGCCCAAGCTCCCTCCGCCGTCTCGGCAGCGATCGTGATAGTGACACGCTTCACCTTGTCTTCCAACGCATGCAGGAACACATTCTCGACCACCGGCTGGATGATAAGCCGCAGGACAAGCACGTCATCCAAGGCTGAATCCGTGGGAACACTCACCTCAACGCGGTCTCCGAAGCGAAGCTTCTGGAGGTCGAGATAGTCTCCTACCACCGCCATCTCTTCACGCAAAGTCACCTCCGGCTGCTGGCAGCGAACGCTATACCGGAAGACACGAGACAGAAGCTTGCAGCCGTTCGCCGCTTCAACCGCCCGGCCACCTATAGCCAAGCCGCGAACAGTTTCGAGCGTGTTGAACAGGAAGTGGGGATTGATCCGTGCCTGAAGAGCTTCCACCTCCGCCCGGTGCTGTGCCACCTCTCGACGTACATTGTCGCCGTGAAGCGCCTGGATCTGATCCAGCATCGTATTGACGCCGTCCGCCAATTCCTGGAGCTCGGTAACCTCAGGTGACTCAAGACGGCGGTCCATCTCGCCGGCGCCGATCTTTTCAAGAGTATCGGCCATATTGATGACCGGCCTTGCCATCGATCGTGTAAGTATGGCCGACACAACGACACCGTATAGCAAGACAAGCCCAATGACAGCCAGCGCTACCTGTCCCCACCGGTCAAACGCCGCGAGAACCCTATCATCGGAATAGTAGCCGACGACATCGAGTACTGTGCCACCTACCTTGGATCGAACCTCATGGAGCTCCGAATCAGAATCGCCCGCGTTGCCGGGGAATGGCGCCGATACGTCGTCTTGATTCTCAAACACGACAAGCTCGCGATCTTCCCGAGCGTTGTCCTCCCCGGATTCCGAGCCCCCGTTGCGTTCCACAAGCGCGATCCGTTGGAGATGCCCTCCTGCATACCCGGCAAGCGCATGCCGGACCTCCGACGTGGGGATGTCGATCTGGACTACGACAGTCATATCGGGGTGACTGATGAGATGTAATCGCCGATACTCGGTAAGCACCTCCCGGCCACCGGGACGATCCATCATCGCATAAGAGCGAAGGTGGGGTCCGGCGAAGTGCCTCAGGCTCCCCGTTCCCGTACGAACCGCAAGAGGTATCTCGTCCAGCAGTCGAGACGCACGAATAGGGGCGATGGAAGCAGCGACTAGCTGCCAATCCAGGTTGGCCACAAAGACTCCATCGACAAACGGCAGTGAAGCACTCACCGCCTGAAGCTGCCGCTTCAACGCGGAGAACCCGACGATGCCACGGTAATCCCAGGCCGGGTTCTGCTCGTCATCGAGCCACGCAAGGGTGTGGGAAATGATCGCTTTGTGCGTCTCTTCAATGGTCTGGAAATGAGCACCAAAATCACGAGCAACCTGACCGACTGTCTGATTGGCTACGGAATGATACTGCTCTTCGATATCGGCGCTCAACCGGACAAGATAAAACACATTGATCAGGACGCCCGGAATTGCGACCGCCACAAGAGAGAGGATAACGAGGCGAGACTGGATGCTACGGAGCATACATAGAACCTCACCGCTACTCCTCACTATTGTCTCGGTATCCACGAGCTGTCAAGCCGTCTGAGTTTTGTCCTCCGGGTAGAACCGTGGGCTTGCGCCCCCGGAGCCCCCACAGAGCGGGACGAGCCCGATTAAGGCATCCGGTTCCTCCAGTTAAAGGTTCGCGTCAGACAAAGGAGTGATAGATGCGCGAACGCTCAAGCGGATAGCGCTTGAGAAGTAGGTTGTAGGTACGCCAGGTCAGATGTCCGGTACGGGAACGTCCGTTGAGCCATTTAAACCACACTCGCTTCACTTGCTCCCAGAACGCCTGTAAGGATCGGGAGTAGGGAGTAATGCCGTAGTAGGCATAGTGCTCCCGGAG
>Ga0207421_10004467_pt1 | contig 16056 bp, 17 predicted proteins | sample SodLakKL_010_SED_4_FD_187542 | JGI IMG/M metagenome (GOLD analysis project Ga0207421, IMG submission 187542) | Alkaline sediment microbial communities from Lake Tanatar, Kulunda Steppe, Russia - 8KL_010_SED (SPAdes) (version 2) | ecosystem: Environmental > Aquatic > Non-marine Saline and... | reverse complement strand
GACCACTCTCACGACACCGCACGCTCTCTCTCAACATCGAGCACCACCTGACTGGCAGCGTCAAAGACGCTCCACCTGACGCATCCCGCTCAAACTTCAATCTGATTTGGAACAACTGAGAGGACCTCTATTTGCAATAGCGAAAGCCACGGGGCACGCCCCTGTGGCTTTTCGCATTCAGCTTCCTGCCATGCTTCTCCGCAAAGGCGCTCCCTTTCCTTTTCTTCCCGAGAAAGCTGCGAATCCCGGAAAACTTCATGGAAAACACTTGCAGAAACGAACTAAAATCCCGTAAATGTGATCATTGGCACAACGTGTTTGTCGTCGCTCTTCCTTTGGAGGGATTTTTTTCGTGTGATCCATCACAGGACGCAGCGACTCAGAGGCATGCGGAAGGAACGCAGCGGACCCGCATGAGTTCCTTCGTGCAACAACAAACCAAACCAGGAGAGAACCCAGGAGAGAACCATGGACCTGCAGAAGAGTGAACTCATTGAAAAAGTCGAATCCAAGGGAATGAGTTTTCATGAGGTGGCGGAAAAAATTCAAATGGATCCCACCATTCTGAGCCTTTATTTCAACAAAGATGACTATCCGGTCCCCGGAAGAGTCCTCAAGAAAGTGTCCGAAGCCATCGCCAACTGAAAAGCCATCGCTCCAAGGTTTCTTTCAACAGGAACGGACCACCTCCTCACGGGGTCAATGCCGTTGGCCTGTGCCTCTTCCTTCACCATGAACCGGCGCCCCATTCCGTCATTCCCGCGCAGGCGGGGATTCAGGTCATTGTGGACAAACAGAGGCAGGGCGAGGGCGGCCTTCACCCCAAAGGCGAACATCCGCTCACCCCAAAAACCTGGACCCCCGCCTCCGCGGGGGTGACGGCCGGGGGCAGGGCATGCGCTCCCAGTAACCATGGCTGCGGGGTGACGGCTGGGAGCAGGGCATGCGCTCCAGCAACCATGGGCGCGGGAGTGACGGCGTGTGCCAGCACAAAATCCCTCAAACGAACACCCTGACGGGAGGTGCGTGTATGGAAGGGAAGCGGAACGCGGAGAAAGAGACGAAAGGAAAAGGAGTCTCCCGCAGAGACTTCATGAAGTTTTGCACCCTGCTCTCCGCCACCATGGGGCTCTCCTCATCTTTTGTGCCACGGATCGCCCGGGCTCTCACCTCATCACCCCGCCCTCCCGTTGTCTGGCTGGCATTGGCCGGGTGCACCGGGTGCGCTGAATCCACCTTCAGAACCACATATCCCTGGTTTGACCAGTTTCTTCTGGACATGGTTTCCATGGATTACCATGAAATCCTCATGGCGCCCTCGGGAGAAGGGGCCAAGAAGTCCCTTCGCGACACCCTTCAAAAACACGAAGGCTCCTTCTTCTGCGTGGTGGACGGCGCCATACCCACGGCAGAAAACGGCGTCTACGGCACGGTGGGGGGCAAAACCATGCTGGAAGTGGCCCGGGAGGTTTGTCCCAAGGCCCTTGCCACTCTGTGCGTGGGAACCTGTGCTTCCTACGGCGGAATAGCCGCCGCAGCCCCCAACCCCACCGGAGCCAAATCGGTCAGGGAAGCCCTGGGTGTGGAAACGGTCAACATTCCCGGCTGCCCGCCCAATCCCATCAATTTTGTGGGCACCCTGGTCAACCACCTTCTTTTCGGAAATCTTCCCGAACTGGACCAGTTGGGGCGCCCTCTTTTTGCGTACGGCAAGACGGTCCATGAACTTTGCCAGCGCCGATCCCATTTCGAATGGGGTGAATTCGCCACTTCCTTTGAATCTCCCGAGGCCAGGCAAGGCCACTGCCTCTACGAGCTGGGCTGCAAAGGGCCTCAAACCTACAACAACTGCCCTCTGGTGAAATTCAACGAAGGCACCAGCTGGCCCGTCCAGGCCGGGCACCCCTGCATCGGGTGCAGCGAACCCGACTTCTGGGACAAGTTCTCGCCCTTCTACAAGCCCCTCTGATCTTAAGGAGTCATGCCCATGGGACAAAGAGTCGTCATCGACCCCATCACCCGCATTGAGGGGCATTTGCGCGTGGAAGTGGAAGTCGCCAACGGGAAAGTCACCCACGCCTGGTCCACCGGCACCCTCTTCCGCGGCCTGGAGCTCATCCTGAAAGGCAGAGACCCCCGCGACGCCCATCTTTTCACTCAAAGGGTTTGCGGAGTGTGCACCTACGTGCACAGCCTGGCTTCCGTCCGCGCCGTGGACGATGCCGTGAATGTGGCCATTCCGCCCAACGCCCGCATCATCAGGAATCTCCTTCTGGGAGTTCAGTTCCTTCACGATCACATGGTTCACTTTTATCAACTCCACGCCCTGGACTGGGTGGATGTGCCGGAAGCCCTCAAAGCAGACCCCAAAAAGACCGCCGGTTTGGCCGCACAGGTTTCCACTGCGAAAAAAACAGGGGTGAACGACTTCAAGGCGGTCAAAAGCAGGCTGCAAAAACTGGTGGACAGTGAGCAACTGGGCATATTCGCCAACGGCTACTGGGGACACCCCGCCTACAGGCTCTCCCCGGAAATGAATCTCCTGGTCTTCTCCCACTACCTGAAAGCCCTGCGGCAGCAGGCCCGCACCGCCCGCTTGCATGCCATTTTCGGCGGGAAAAACCCTCACACTCAAAGCCTGGTGGTGGGGGGTGTCACCTGCGCCACGGACCTGACCGCCGACCGCATCGCCCAATTCCAATACCTGTGGGCGGAAACCATGGACTTTGTAAAAAACGTCTACCTTCCCGATGTCCTGGCCATGGCTTCTTTCTACAAGGAATGGGGGAACATAGGCCCCTCGTCCAACTTCCTTGTCTACGGGGATTTTCCCCGGTCAGAAAAGGAACCCGAAAGCTTCATGTTCCCGAGGGGAGCCATATTTGACAAGGATGTCTCCCGGGTGGAAGCATTGGATTCGGGGCAGGTGAAAGAGCACGTGAAGCGCAGCTGGTACGAAGGGGAACAGGCCCTCCACCCCTCCCGGGGGGAAACCCGGCCCCGCCATGATTCCCTGAACGTGGACGAGCGCTACAGCTGGATGAAATCTCCCCGCTACAAGGATGAACCCATGGAAGTGGGGCCTCTGGCGCGCATCCTGGTGGCCTGCGGAAAAGGCCATGAGCCCACTCAAAAAGCCGTGGATGGATTCCTCGAGGCAGCGGGCATGCCCATGGAAAGCCTCTTTTCCACCCTGGGCCGCACGGCGGCAAGAGCCCTGGAAACTCAAATCATCGGCGAAGCCATGGAAAAGTGGATTCAGGACCTGGTGGAAAACCTGAAAAAAGGTGACGCCAAAGTTCACCAGGAATACGAAATGCCCCCGGAAAGCTCAGGGGCGGGCCTCAATGAAGTGCCCCGGGGAGCCCTGGGACACTGGATCCGGGTGAAAGAGGGGAAGATCGAAAATTACCAGATGGTGGTGCCTTCCACATGGAACCTGGGCCCCCGTTGCGCCCGGGGCAAACCCGGCCCCCTGGAGCAGGCCCTCGTGGGAACCCCCGTGGCCGACCCCAAACGCCCCGTGGAAATACTTCGAACGGTGCATTCCTTCGACCCGTGCATCGCCTGCGCCGTGCACGTCATTGACCCCGCGAGCAACGAAGTTTATAAGTTCAGAGTGGTCTGAAAGAGGTCTTCGCCATGCCCCTGAAAGCAAATCGGCAAAACCGCAAAAAGATCCTGGTCCTGGGGGTGGGAAATCTTTTGTTGCGTGATGAGGGCGTGGGCGTGAGAGCGGTGGAAACACTGCAAAAGCACTATCGCTATTCGTCCAACGTGGAACTCATGGATGGGGGCACACTGGGAATGAGGCTCCTGGATCCCATCTCCCGGGCGGACTTCCTCATCGTGGTGGATGCCGTTCAGAAGGGTGGAGAACCGGGAACACTCTATCGAATACCCGTGGGAAAACTCGCCGGACGCCTGACGTTCAAAAATTCCCTTCATCAGGTGGACCTGGTGGAAACCCTCGCCTGCGCAGAATTGCTGGGAAACCGTCCCGCAGCGGTCCTCATCGGCATGGAACCCGCCGACATTTCCCCCTGGAGCATGGAGCTGACTTCCCGGGTAAAACAACATCTGCACCAAATGTGCGCCATGGTGCTTGAGGAAATCACAAGGGCGGGAGGCCATTTCACGCCTGCCGGCTCTTTGGCGGAACATTCCGCAGTTTTGGCAGCAGTTCCCGAAGAACATTCAGAGGAGAATGGGCATGTGTCTCGCCATACCGGCAGAAATCATTGAAATCGAGGAAGAGATGGCCGTGGTGAGTGTGGGCGGAGCCCTGCGAAAAGCATCCCTCATGCTCCTTCCCGAGCCACCCAAAGAAGGGGATTACGTGATCGTCCATGCGGGCTTCGCCCTGCACACGGTGGACCCGGCAGAGGCCGAAGAGTCCCTGCGCCTCCTTCGTGAACTGGCATCCGCCGCTGAAGACGAAAATCTTCCCTGAAGCAGAATCTTCGCCAATCCCCATCGGTGAAACAATGGGCCGCACCTCTCCCCTCATTCTTCCACCAGGATTGGACCATTCCCCTCCTCTTCCTCTTCCACATGGACCACCAGGTGCCTTTGAAGGAAAAGGAGCAGCCGATTGCCATCTTCCGTTGGAATCCAGCCCAATCCTTCGCACTGAGGACAAGGCATGAGTTCCCCATGATTTTCCAGGGAAACGACTCCTTCACCCCAACAACTCCAGCATTTCACTTCCAGTTCCGGCAGCGCCATGGCCTGCTGTCCTCCTAAAAATTGATGTAACGCCTTGAAACTTTTCATTCATCCGTCCTTTAAGAACAGTCCCCTGAATCCAGGGAGATCCCTCGGGCCCCAGGCCCTCATTGAAGGAGACATTCCTCGCCCTTCAGAAGTCCGCATGACCGGGCGTACGGGGAAAAGGAATGACTTCCCGAATGTTGGGAAGCCCGGTCACAAACTGGACCAGCCGCTCCAGGCCCAGGCCGAAACCCGAGTGGGGCACGGAACCGTACCGGCGCAGGTCCACATACCATTCGTAAGACTCCCTGGGAACCAGCTTTCTTTGCATCTGCTCCAGGAGAACCTCCGTTCGTTCCTCTCTCTGGCTTCCCCCGATGATCTCCCCTGTTCCGGGAACCAGAATGTCCATGGCAGCCACCGTTTCCCCGTCATCGTTCACGCGCATGTAAAAGGGCTTCAGGGAGCGGGGAAAATGGATGACCGCCACGGGTTTTTTGAAAATGTTTTCCGTCAGATGCCGTTCGTGCTCCGCCTGCAGGTCATTGCCCCATTGCACGGGATACACGAAAGATTCCCTGGATTTTTTGAGAAGATGGACGGCTTCCGTGTAGGTGATCACCTCAAAGGGTTCCCGGTGCACCTGTTCCAAAACCTGAGGCAGAGAACTCTCGACGAAGCGGGTGAAAAAATCGAGGTCCTCCGCACAGTCTCTCAGCACCACTTCCACCAGGTGCCTGATGAATTCCTCCGCCACCCTCAGGTCTTCGGCCAGGTCACAGAAGGCCATCTCGGGCTCCACCATCCAGAATTCGGCCAGGTGACGGCTCGTGTTGGAGTTCTCCGCACGAAAAGTGGGGCCAAAAGTGTACACTTTCCCCAGAGCCAGGGCGTAAATTTCCGCCTGCAGCTGGCCACTCACCGTGAGGTAGGCGGGCTTTCCGAAAAACTCTCTCTTGCCTGCCGGTTCTTCCCTGCCAGCCGGTTCCCCGGAAAAACCCGGAGCGGTCACCTGAAAAACCTCCCCCGCCCCCTCGCAGTCGCTGGCCGTGATGATGGGGGTTTGAATGTAGAAAAAGTGGCGTTCCTGAAAAAACTGGTGAATGGCATGGCTGATGCGGCTGCGCACCCGCGCCACGGCCCCCAGGGTGTTGGTCCGGGGACGAAGGTGAGCGATCTGGCGCAGAAACTCAAAAGAGTGCCGTTTTTTCTGGAGGGGATAACCGGCGGGATCGGCCTCCCCCAAAAGGGTCATTTCCCGGGCATGGAGTTCGATGCTTTGCCCTTTGCCGGGCGAAGGCACCACCTGTCCTTTCACGGAAAGGCTGCACCCCGTGGTGACCCGGGTCAAAGTTTCCTGCAGTGAGGGATCGTGGAAATCGACCACCAGCTGAAGGCTTTTGAGGCAGGAGCCATCGTTGAGTTCGATGAAGCTGACACCCGCCCTGGAATCCCTTCGGGTCCTGACCCACCCGTTCACCCTCACTTCTTTGTTCAAATATTTCTGATCATCACGGAAAAGACTCCCGATACGCTCCCCTTTTTCCATACCACCCCCCGGCACGATCTTTTCTTCAACTGAAAATTTTTTCTTCAAAGGCTGAACTTAATGAGGACTCACATCTACCCCATCCCACGAAAAAAATATATGATCCTCTCCAACTTTGGAACCATTCACACAGGCCTTGAACCCATGAATTTTCAGCTGTGCTTGTACAACATGGCCCTCCACCTGGCCGGGTTGCCCCTCCTTTTGTTCCTTCAGGGAAAATCCCGGGAGGAAAAGAATTTCTGGAAAGCCCGTCTGGGCTTGGGAAAACGCAATCTCCACAAAGATGCCTCCCTGAACCTCTGGTTTCATGCGGCCTCGGTGGGCGAAGTCACGGGAGCCATTCCAACCCTTCTCGGCGTGCGCAAGCGATTCCCGGAAGCCCGGATCTTTCTCAGTGTGGCGACCCCCCAGGGCTTTCGCTTCGCTCAAACACAGCTTCCTCCTTCCGTGACGGTCATTCCCTTTCCCCTGGATTTTCCCTGGGTCCTGCAAAAAACCCTTGAAGAAATCAAACCAGCCCTTTATGTGGGCCTGGAAGGAGAGTTCTGGCCCAACCTGCTGCACACACTTCAGAACAAAAACGTTCCCGCCGTTCTTTTGAATGGCCGTCTCTCCCAAAGGTCTGCCAGGCGCTACGCCAGATTCCGCCAGCTGCTCCGCCCCCTCGCCTCCCATTTTTCCACCCTCGCCATGCTCACGGAAGAAGACCGGCAGAATCTGCTCAAACTGGGAATTCCCAACAGGAGCACACGGGTCCTGGGCAGTTCCAAACACGATGCCTTGACTCAAAGGGTGGACTGGACAAGAGTCCCCTTCTGGAAAGGACTCCTGAACCTGGAACAAAGCTCGCCGGTGGTGGTGGGTGGAAGTTTGCGCCGTCTGGAATGCATCCACCTCCTGGAAGTTTTCGAGTCTCTCAAAAAAGAATCCCCTCAAGCCGTGGGCATTTTTGCCCCGCGCCACATGAAAGAGATTGCCCCCATGTCCCGCTGGCTGGAGGAGCGCCATATCCCCCACCACCTTCTCAGCGACCTTCAGAAGGGTCTCACGCACAGGAGCCGTTCCATCGTGCTCGTGGACCAGATCGGCATTCTGTTTGAACTTTACGGAACGGGGGACCTCATTTTCTGTGGCGGCACCCTGGAACCCATCGGAGGACACAACATTCTGGAACCCGCAGCCTGGAGCAAGGCGGTTTTTTATGGTCCTCACTTGCAAAAAGTGCAGGACGAACATAACATGCTCCACTCTCTGAAAGGGAGTTTCGTGGTGACAGACCCGGAAGACCTTCTGCGGGTTTGGCGCCATTGGAGCCAGGACCTTGCCGGGCTGCAGGAACACGGACACAAAGCCCGGAAAGCTCTGGAAAAACTGGCAGGGGTCACCGACAGGCACCTGGAAATCATCGAGGCAGCCTTGAAGAAAACTTCCGGCATGCGGGCACAGTGAAATGGAAAAACTAAAAAACATCCTTTCCCTCTACAAAAGGGGCCAGATTGAAATGGACGAAGTCCTCGGCCACCTTCGAAAGCTTCCCTACGAAGACCTCGCGTTTGCAAAAATCGACCACCACAGGACACTGCGAAGAGGCTTTCCCGAGGTTGTTTTCGGGGAAACCAAGAGTGCGGAACACATCATCGCCATCGTGCGGTCCATGGAAGACTTCGGAACAGGAGTCCTGGTCACGCGGGTTCATGAAAACAAAGCGGCCCAGGTGATGGAACACTTTCCCCACATGATTCATCATCGTGAGGCAAGGGCCCTCTCTCTTGCCAAACGCACCGTCCAAACGCCGCAGGGAGTGGTGGGGATCTTGTGTGCGGGTTCCTCGGACATACCCGTGGCGGAGGAAGCGGCCGTGACCGTTCAGTTCATGGGCTGCCACGTGAAAAAACATTTCGATGTGGGGGTCGCCGGTCTCCATCGCCTTCTGGATCTGTGGGAGGAACTTCAGGACTGCCATGTGTTTGTGGTGGCGGCGGGAATGGAAGGGGCGCTGCCCAGCGTGGTGGGAGGACTGGTGAACTGTCCCGTGATCGCCCTCCCCACCAGTGTGGGCTATGGTGCCGCTTTCGGAGGGATTGCCGCTCTTTTGGGCATGCTCAACAGCTGCGCCCCGGGTGTTTCGGTGGTCAATATTGACAACGGCTTTGGTGCGGGTTATCTCGCTGCTATGATTGCCCGTTCGGCGGGGGCTTCTCCCGGAGGAACCGGTGAATGAGCTGCGGCACCGGGCAATGAGCGTATGAAGACACTCAAATATTTGTGAAAGGGGCTAATGTGGCCAGAGAATACCGACCCAACGTGAGAGAATCAGCCGTGATTTCCAAGCTGGATCATGCCAAGGAATCGCAGCGCATCAATGCGATTCAGCTTCTCAGGGAGCACCTGGACGACCTGAGCGCCCTGGTGGCCATGAAACTCATGGAAGAGCGGCTCATTGAAACCACCAGCCAGAACGATCTCATCGATCAGATCAGGCGCTGCCTGGAAACACTGCTGGATGCGGAAGAGTTTGAAGTGAACTTCCAGACGGCCAATGTGCGGACCCTGGTTCCCCGGCCTCATTTCGTGAGCCTTTACCTGACGGCATTCATCATCGAAAAGCTCATTGACCACAAAAGCATCGTGGAACTCTATGGAACGGATGAAGACATCTACAACTGCGTCAACAAACAGGTGAACCGCTACATTCCCCAGTGAGTGAAGGACCGCTGAAGTTCATGGAACTTCATGGGGGAGCTTTCGCCTCACCCTCTCCGCAAGTGTCTTCAATTGCTGAAGGTCTGCCAGGGAAAACCCAGGGCGGCGGCAGGCAAAGAAAGTGTTGTTGTGATACAGGGGTTCCCCTTCGATATGAAAGGAAGAAAGGGCACAGGCTTCCTTCCACATGGCCGTGTGAGGAACGGGCGAATACTCCGAAAGAAAGGGACGGGCTTCGGCCCGCTCAACCTCTTCGATGGCCTCGGCCACTTCCCAGCACTCCTGCCCGGGCAATCCCGCAAGAAGGTAGACACCAATCTGCTCGCTGGAAAACCCTGATCCCCTGAGCCTTTGAACAGCGCTGTGAAACGTGTCCGTCTCGACCTTTCCACCCCATTCACGCTGCCTGTGGGACCGGTTGGTTTCCAGCCCGAGACGCAGAGTCTGAAAACCGCTCGCGTGCAGCAGATCGCACCACTCCTCAGTGAGAGCCCGAATGTGGATGGCATTGGGGGTGTGAAACCGAATTTTCCAGCCCTGTCTGCACACCTCCTTCAAGGCCTCGCGCATTTCTTCTTCCCTCCCCAGGAGCAGGGCGTCGTCGTAAAAGGCGAAATCCACCACCCCCCGCTCCGTGTGCCAAAAACGCAACTCCTCCACAATGCAGCGGGCGGACCTGCGAACCCGGCGCGGCTGAAGAATGGAAGACGCGCAGTAGGGGCAGTTGTAAGGGCAGCCCACGCTGGTCAGCAGGGGCACAAAGTCCCGGTGGGCGGTCAGGTCCATGGCCGGCTGAGGCCACTGCCTGAAATCCCCCCACAGGGCCGCGTTTTGCAGGGAAAACCCCGTGTGCGCCTCCACCAGGGAAGGCAACCCCCCCGCAGATTCAGTGATGACCCTGTGAGCGCCCATGTGCACCGCTGCGTGCTGAGGGCACAGTCGCGCATAAATTCCCCCCAGCCACACGGGCGTTTCGGGGAAAATTTCCCGCACCAGGCGGATGGTTTCCTCCACACCCGGGTACCAGTAGGTCATGATGGAAGTCACCCACACCAGGTCCGGTTTGTCCAGGGCACCAAGTCTGGCACGCAGGCTCTCCGGGTGGATGCCGTGGCGGAACCACTTTCGGCGCATGCCCGCCAGAGGTTCGGGCATTTCCACCCTCATGCGGGCAAACTTGCCCGTTCCGTATTTGCGGTGAGTGGCCCTCAGGCACTGGGGATGCTCATTGGTGAAGGCGTCGTGCCGGTCCAGGCAATCCACGAAGGCCACGCCGCACCCCCCTTCTCTCAGAAGGGCCGCGAGGGAGAGGAGGCCCAGGGGTTTGGCCCAGAGGTCGTAGGCGGCAAAGTCCGTGATCCAGGGATTGATCAGCAAAATGAAGGGAGTTCTTTTCATTGGCAGCCGGGACCATTATGAACAGGGCAGGGAAAAATGCGCCGGGCAGAAACAGGAGCAAACTAAAACCGCGTGTTTTTGCCTGTGAAAAAAGCCATCCTTTTGAAAGATGGCGTTGGATTCATGAGCTTTTATCGGTTTTCAGCGGCGGGGTCAATGATTCCCGTCAAAGAGAGGGCCCAAAGGGAGAGAGAAAGGAGGTTCATTCCCGTGAGAGTCGTGGTGCAGAGAGTGACGGAAGCGTCTGTGGCAGTGGAAGGAAGGGAAGTCTCGCGCATAGGCAGGGGGTTGCTTATTTTTCTCGGAGTGGGAACGGAAGATGGTCTCAAGGACGTGGAGTACCTGGCGGAAAAACTGGCCCACCTGCGCATCTTCCCTGATTGGCAAGACAAGATGAACCTTTCTCTCGTGGACGTGAAGGGGGAAGCCCTGGTGGTGTCCCAGTTCACCCTCTGGGGAGACTGCCGTAAAGGGAGAAGGCCGTCCTTCACGGAGGCGGCGCCACCCCCGGGGGCAGAAGAACTTTATGAAGGCTTCCTCGACGCCCTGAAAGGGTGGACCGGCTCCGTGGCTTCGGGCATTTTTCAGGAAAACATGCAGGTCCACCTGGTGAACGACGGGCCGGTCACCTTTCTTCTGGACAGCAGGAAGAATTTCTGAAGGAGATGGAAGGAACGTGGGGGAAATGACGGCAGTGAAGGTGCACCGCCCGGGACAATGCTGTTGACTTAAGCCTTTACACCCCGAACAAAACTCCCTTCAAGCCATAAAACTTCAAGTCATAAAACTTTACATCATAAAACTTTACATCATAAAACTTCACGCCATAAAACTCCCTTCACGTCATTCCCGCCCTTCACGTCATTCCCGCGGAGGCGGGAATCCAGTTTTTTCAAGGCCTTCCAGACCCCTCTTCGCGAAGGGTCACGGGACAGGGCAACACACAATCCGTTAAGTCAACAGCATTGCCCGCCCGGAAAGGGGTGGGAATATGGCACGCACACCGCCCATGGAGGAGGTTGATACTGAAAGGGCTCCATGGCTTTCCTGAAGCCATGGAGCCCCCGCCGTAGCAAGATCGCCGAAATCAGTCGGCCTTGAAGAAGGCCTTCTGGTTGGCGCCGCAAACGGGGCACTTTTCGGGGGCTGCAGTGGCTACGGTGTAGCCGCAAATCCTGCACAGATACCAGTCCTGGACGGGAAATTTATCCAGCTGCTCGAGAGCCTGCTCGTAAAGGCCCGCATGAACCTTTTCCACCTCATTGGCGTTGTAGAAGCTGATTTCCGCCGATTTCTGATTTTCCGCCTTGGCATCCTCGATCATCTGAGGATACATGGACTTGAATTCATGCATTTCACCCTCAAGAGCCTCCTTAAGGTTTTCCTTGGTGCTCTTGACTCCGTTGAGCGCTTTCAGGTGCTTGTGAGCATGAATGGTTTCTGCGGCGGCTACGGCGCGGAACAACTTGGCAACGCCCGACATGTTTTCGTCTTCAGCCCTCTCGGCAAAAGCGAGATACCTGCGGTTGGCTTGAGATTCACCGGCAAAGGCCTCGCGCAGATGTTCTTCCGTCTTCGACATATTGTTCCCCTTTCAAGTCTGCTTGTTCACGGTTGTTTCGCCAATTTCCGATGGAAGCTGCGGGTCGTGAGACTCATCCGCAAAGTTCTTCCAAGTTCACGGCAGGTCATCAAAAACCATTGTTATGCAATGGGAGAAAGTTAAGAAACGATTAATTCAAAGTCAATCTTCAGATGTCTTTGATTATGATTCTATAATGATTTATTGTATTTTTTGAAGCAGGCGTGGAGACAAATCGTTTCACATTTTAAGCAGGAGGAGCCATGAGTACACCCTTTAAAGTGGGAATGACACACCAGGTGAAGATCAAGTCCGGTCAGGAACATTCGGCACAACTCTTCTACCCCAATCTTCCCGACGTCTTTGCGACGCCCCAGTTGGGAGGCCTCATGGAGAGAGCTTCCGCAGAGCTGATCGATCAGCACCTGCAGCCCGGGGAACAGTCGGTGGGCATTTCCATGGATCTCAAGCACACCGCGGCCACACCCCTTGGAATGGAAGTCACCGTCAAAACGGAAATCACGGCCGTGGAAGGGCGCAAGCTTTCTTTCAAACTGGAAGCCTTTGATGAAGTGGAAAAAATTGGTGAGGCCACTCACGACCGGTTCATCATCAACGCAGAGAAGTTCAATGCGCGGGTGGTTGAAAAAGCCAAAAAATAAGGCCTGAATTCTCATGGCCCCGCAAGGGGGAACCATGGGGAACCGCCAGGCTTCAAGTGCAGGCCGGGAGACTTCCTTAGGAAGCGAAATGCATTTCCGGGGAAAATCCCGGCCTGCGCTCCCAAAACACCCCCTTTTCCACTTGCCCCCGCAGGTGCAATCGTCAGAAGGGAGGTCCTCATGTCCACCAGCGATCTACGCTGTTTTTTTCATCCTCAGAGCATCGCCGTCATCGGCGCGTCCGAGAGTCCTGAAAAACTGGGCCACGAGATTTTGAAGAACTTGGTGGAAGGCGGTTTCCCGGGAGCCATCTATCCCATCAACCCAAAAACGGAGCGCATCCTGGGACTCACCTGCTTCACCAACGTGAAGGAGATTCCCGACGCAGTGGACCTGGCCGTGGTGATCATTCCCTCGCGCTTTGTGCCTCAGGCCATCCAGGACTGTGGCGAAAAGCACGTGAAAGGGGCGATCATCGTCACGGGGGGCTTCAGCGAAGCCGGCGATGAAGGCGAAGCCCTGCAGAACGAAGTGGCCAGGATCGCCAAAGAACATGATGTGCGCCTCATCGGCCCCAATTGCCAGGGAGTGAACAATCCTTACCACCCCCTTTGTGCATCCTGGCCCCTCCTCACTCAGAAGGGGCGCGTGGCCGTCATCAGCCAGAGCGGAACCGTGGGCGCGGCCATGATGGACTGGTTTTCCGTGGAGGAACTGGGGGTTTCCAGCTTCGTGAGCCTGGGCAACCGTGCCGACGTGAGCGAACTGGACCTCATGGAATATTTTGAAGAAGACCCCAACACCAGCGTCATCGCCATCTACCTGGAAGGAACCAAGGATGCGGAACGCTTTCAGAAGATACTAGGCCGTGTCACCAAGCCCGTGGTGATTCTCAAGGCAGGCCGCACGCCGGGAGGAAAGGTGGCCGCCGAATCCCACACCAAGTCTCTGGCGGGAGCCGACGCCATTTATTCTTCCATCTTTCAGCGAAACGATGTGTGCCGGGCGGAAACCATCCAGGATTTCTACGACTTCGCCAAGGGACTGGCCTACCTCAATCCTCCCGACGGCAACCGCATCCTTTTTGTGACCACTTCCGGAGGCGCCGCCATTCTGGCCACGGACGCCGCCGAACAGGAAGGGCTGGAGGTGCCTCCCCTGCCCAAAGAGCTGGCCGACCAGCTGGAAGGCATCATTCCTCCTCACGCCATTCGCGGCAACCCCCTGGATCTCACGGGAGATGCCAACGCCAAGATGTTCCAGGAAGTCATTCAGAGGGCGAGGCCTCACTTCGACACAGTGGGCATCATCTTCGGGGACCCCGTTTTGGACGCGTCCACGGTGGTGACCCCCCATCAGAACGAACTCGTCATGTTCCTGGGGGGTGCGGAGGTGGAACGGGAGGAAAAACTCAAGATGCACCATGCGGGTATCCCCGTTTTTCCCACGCCCGAAAGGGGCATACGCGCCCTGTCTCACCTCATTCCACCCAGCATGAAAGGCCAGAAGGCCAAGCACACTTTTCCCGCGGCGGAAGGCAAATCCCAGATGAGCCTCTCCCAGTGCTTCCGCTTTCTGGAAGGGAAGGGATTCGACTGCATCGTGAGCCGTTCCGCCGACAGCCCCGGAAAGGCCGCTCATGTGGCCCACCAGCTGGGACTTCCCGTGGCCGTTAAAATCGACTCCCCCCATATCCTGCACAAATCGGACGTGGGAGGGGTGAAGCTCAACATCCTGTCCGCCCAGGACGTGAGGGCCACCTACGACCGCATGCTGTCGGGCATTCAGGAAAAGCATCCCGAGGCCACGCTGGACGGCGTGGTGGTGAGCGCCATGGCCAGCCCCGGACTGGAAGTCATTCTGGGCATGAACCGCGACGAGCAGTTCGGGCCCATGGTCATGTTCGGCCTTGGAGGCATCACCGTGGAATTGTTCCGGGATGTGTCCCTGCGCCTGCTCCCCATAGACCGGGACGACGCCCTGGAGATGATCCATGAAATCAAGGCCGCTCCATTGCTGAAAGGCTACCGGGGACAGCAGAAAATCGATGTGGAAGCCCTGGCGGACGCCCTGCTCAACCTGGCCCAGATCGCACAAGACCATCCCGACATCGTTGAAATCGACCTCAACCCCGCCTTCGCTTACCCCGAAGGCCTGGTGGTCGTGGACGCGCGCATTCTGAAGGCGTGAGCCCGCCAATTCCCTTCAAGGGAAAAGGTTGCGAAAAAACTTCAATTCCTGGCTCCCGGCGGCTGCGTTGCCGGGAACCAGGAATCACACCCCCCCAAAAACCGTCACTATACAACCAACCAACCCCCAAAACCGTCATTCCCGCATGGTTTTAGCGGGAATCCAGCTCTCCTTCACCGCCACCCCAAATCATGACAAATCCCCTGAACCACCATCCCCACAAACAAAGCAGTGCCCTCTGCTACCTCCATGAAAAGGATCAACCCTACACAAACAGCAACTCCACAAAACCGTCACTATACAACCAGCTGACCCCAAAAACCGTCATTCCCGCATGCTTTCAGCGGGAATCCAGTACTCCTATCCACCACCTGAAATCATGACAAATCCCCTGACACCACCATCCCCACAAACAAAGCAGTGCCCTCTGATACCTCCATGAAAAGGATCAACCCTACACAAACAGCAACTCCACAAAATCGTCGCCATACAACCAGCGAACCACAAAACCGTCACTATACAACCAGCCAACCCCCAAAACCGTCATTCCCGCATGCTTTCAGCGGGAATCCAGGACTCCGCCACCACCCCAAATCATGGCAAATCCCCTGGCACCACCATCCCCACAAACAAAGCAGTGCCCTCTGCTACCTCCATGAAAAGGATCAACCCTACACAACCAGCAGCTCCACAAAATCGTCGCCATACAACCAGCCAACCCCCAAAACCGTCATTCCCGCATGCTTTCAGCGGGAATCCAGGACTCCTATCCACCCCCTGAAATCATGGCAAATCCCCTGACACCACCACCCCAACAAACAAAACAGTGCCCTCTGCTCCCCTCATGAACCGGCATTTTTATAACGGACCCGGTCCAGCCTCTCCAGCTCAGCCGGCCCAAGAGGCACCACCTTTTCCCCCCCCAGAAGCCGTGCGTAAAAAAGGGTGTGAGCCGCGTGCTCCAGCTTTTCCAGCCGTTGATAGGCCTCTTCGAGAGTGCCGCCCATGGTGAGGGACCCGTGCCGTTCCAGAAGAATGGCCTGGTGGCTCTCCACCAACGGTGCAATGGACCGGGGCACTTCTTCCGTGGAGGGAGTGGCGTAGGGAGCCGTGGGCACAGGCCCCATGGTCAGCCACACTTCGGGAAGCATCCGTGCATCGAAGGCCACACCCGCCAGGGTGAGGGCCGTCAGCATGGCCGGATGGGCGTGGACAATGGCCTGCACATCGGGCCTTTTCTCATAGACCAGCAGGTG
>Ga0207421_10004466_pt1 | contig 16059 bp, 12 predicted proteins | sample SodLakKL_010_SED_4_FD_187542 | JGI IMG/M metagenome (GOLD analysis project Ga0207421, IMG submission 187542) | Alkaline sediment microbial communities from Lake Tanatar, Kulunda Steppe, Russia - 8KL_010_SED (SPAdes) (version 2) | ecosystem: Environmental > Aquatic > Non-marine Saline and... | reverse complement strand
CCATCTCCCGCGTCACCGCCCGAGGGGTGATCCCCGTCGGCCTGGGGGGAGATCATACGGTCAGCCTTCCCATGCTGAGGGCCGTCGCCGAACATCACGGGCCGGTGGCGTTATTGCATTTCGATTCGCATCCCGACACCTGGGATACCCTGTACGGAGAAAAATACAATCATGGAACGCCATTTCGCCGCGCCATCGAGGAAGGACTGATCTTACCCGGGCAATCCGTCCAGCTAGGGATTCGTGGCACGATGCTTGACGCGGCCGTGCTTCGTTATTCCCGGGAAGTGGGGTTTTCCGTGATCCCGGCGACAGCCCTCCTCGGTATGTCACCGGATCAGCTCGCAGAGCGGATATCCGGGGTACTGAGAAATGCGCCGGTTTTCATGAGTTTTGACGTCGACTTCCTGGACCCGGCCTATGCACCGGGGACGGGAACGCCCGAGATCGGGGGACCCAGCACTGCCCAGGCGCTCGGTTTTCTCCGTGCCCTTGATTTGTCCAACCTCGTAGGATTGGACTGTGTCGAAGTATTGCCGGCCCATGATAACGCCCAGATCACAGCGCTGGCCGGCGCTACCGTGGTGTACGAGGCTCTCTGCCTGCATGCGCGGTCTCGGTTGGCTGCGGGTGAGCAGTAAAGAAACGCCCGACGGCCCCCGCCCGGGGATCTCGGGGCAGGGGCCGTCGGGCGATGTCATGTTCGATGCCGGCGCGGCATCATCATGATAGGTCGTAGAGCCGGGTGAATTTATCCTCGAGATAGCGCAGGTAGGGTCCGGTGTCGATTCCGCTACCGGTGGCGCGATGCATCAATTCGAGGGGCTCGAACTTCGACCCATGATCGTAGATATTGCGCTGCATCCAGTTGCGCAGGACGGAAAAGTCCCCGTCTTTCCACCCGTCTCGAAGCCCGGGGTTCTCCTCGGTCGCCCGGGCCACCAGGGAAGCGGAAAAGACGTCACCCAGCGTGTATCCTTGGAATCCACCACCGAAGTCGCGCGTCCAGTGCATATCCTGCAGTACACCCACCGTGTCGTGGGGTGGGGTAATCCCGAGGTATTCCTGCATCTTCTCGTTCCAGGCCTCCGCCAAGTCGCGGACCTGTAGGCCACCCTCCAGCACCTCTTTCTCCAGCTCGAACCGGATCATGACGTGGAGGTTATAGGTCAGCTCGTCCGCTTCCACCCGGATGAGGGATGGGCGGGCGACGTTGGCTGCGCGATACACGTCCTCCGGGGTGACGCCGGCAAATTGCGCGGGGAAGAAGGCGCGGGCGATGGGCAGGAAGAATTGCCAGAACTCCAGTGAGCGCCCAACGGTGTTCTCCCAAAGGCGTGACTGGGACTCGTGCACCCCGAAGGAGACCGGGCGCCCGAGCTCCGGACGACTCGTGCTCGAGTCCAGCAGGGTCTGGCGAAGATCCGACGGCACACCCTGCATGTAGAGCCCGTGCCCCGCCTCATGAATGCAGGCGAAAAGGCAGCTTCCGAGGTAATCACGGTGGATGCGGGTGGTGATTCGCACATCATCGGGGCTGAAGGTGATGGAAAATGGGTGCACCGAAAGGGCGTAGCGCCCCCGGTGATCGAGGTCGAAACCGATTGCGCGTGCCGCGGCCATCCCGAGGTCGAGTTGCTTATCGGGATCAAAATCGCCCTGCAACAATGACGCCCTGCGGTCGGGATCATCGGCATCGGCCACCTTTGCGGCGAGCCCGGGCAGGACGGCCCTTAGGTCCGCGAACATTTCTTCCAACGCATCGACGGTGATGTCGGACTCCTTCATCGCGATGAAGGCATTCATGGGATCGTCTGCATGCCCGAGTTCGGCCGCCTGTTCCCGTCGCAGGTCCACCAGGTCCTCGAGGCGGGGTGCGAACAGCGCGAAGTCCTGTGCTTCCCGGGCTTCGAGCCATGCGGTGTTGGCACGACCAGCCGCCTGGGACATGCGGAAGACGAGATCGCCGGACATGCGCGTCGCCCGGTCATATAGTCGCCGGATGACCCGAATCATGCTGGCATCGTCATGCTCGTAGGGCAATGCCTGCTCGCGGGCCTCGAGATCTGAAAGCAGTGAGCCGATCTCGGGGTCCACCAGTTTCTCGTGGGCGATGCGGCGGAGGGTGGACATCTGGTCGCCCCGGGCCTCGGCGCCGCCCTTAGGCATTTGGGTTTGCATATCCCAGTTCATCACCGAAATCGTCGCGTGCAGATCATCGATCTCGGCGATCTTTTGGCGGAATTGCTCCATCTTCTTGTCTTCGTTGGTCATCGTATCGCTCACTCTCCCGGGTGGAATCCGTTGGCTTTTGGTTAGAAATATAATCTTCGCCGTCGGGTTCGTCGGGCCCTGCCCTTGCCTTCGGGCCCACGGATGGAAGAGGAAGGATGCATTACACGAAGAAGTCCTATGCGGGGTCGACATGCGGCGTATGGATACGGGCTGGATGAGCCTCCAAGTTGAAGGCCAGGAAAGGGGAGGGGATGGACATGCGACTCGCTGTGGCGGGATTTGCTGATGAGACCTGCACCTTTTGTCTCGAACCCACGACGCAAGAACGATTTGAACCGGCGACGCGACGGGGAGAGGCCATTCTCGATGAGAACAGGGGGATTCCCAACTACATCAACGGATTTATCCGGGCCGCGGAGTCAGAGGGCGCAACGCTGGTTCCGCTGGTATACGCGCGAAAGACCCCCGGGGGATTTCAGAGTTGGTTGACGCGGGAGTGCTTTGACAAGTACGCCGACGAGATCGCCGAGCGCCTGGATGGCGCTGGCCCCCTCGATGGTGTATTGCTCGCGTTACACGGTGCCATGGCCGTGGATGGTGTGCCGCGGCCCGAGGCGGAGGTCGTCCGGCGCGCCCGGACTGCCGTGGGTGATGATGTACCGATCATGGTGACCCTCGACCTGCACGCCAACGAGGATGAGGCGTTGGCCGCGGTCGCCGATGGCGTTTTCGTCATCAAGACCTACCCGCACGTGGATACGCAGGAAACGGGCGAGGAAGCCGCGCAAAGGCTCATTCAAACCGTTCGTGGTGAGATACAGCCTGTGGTGACGTGTGCGCGCCCGGGTATCGTATCGGCGAGTATCTTCCAGGCCACGGAATATCACCCGATGCGGGACATCCTGGATCGCTGCCGGGAGTGGGAGATGGCTGAGGAACGGATGCTGTACCTGTCGGTAGCCCCGGGATATGCATACGCCGACGTACCTGACATCGGTATGTCCATCTGGGCCGTCACGGATGGGGACGATGCACTCGCCCGCCGGGCAGCGGAGGACGTCTCCCAGTATGCCTGGGGCCTGCGGCACGCATTGGCCCGCGATCTCCCCGGGCCCTCTGAAGCCGTGGCCGACGTGATGCAGCTGGTAGAACGCGGCGACCGGCCCGTGGTCATCGCCGACGGTGCCGATCGTATTGGGGACACCACGCACGTATTGGAAGAGCTCCTGCGCCAGGGCGCAAAAAACTGGGCGATCCCCGGCATTGCAGATCCCCGGGCGGCGCGATACCTAGAGGAGAGGGCTTCAGTCGGGGATACGGTCGCGTTACGCGTGGGAGGCTGGTACAATGAGACGTCCGGGGACCCCGTGGAAGTGACGGGTACCGTTGCCTTCATGGGACGCCCAGAGTATCGCCTCGTCGGTCCGATGGGTAGGGGATCTGTGGTCAAGGACGGCTTCGTCGCGCGGTTGGACCTGGGCGATAATCGTCAGCTGGTGGTGTCCGAGCGCATGCGGGGTTCGAACGACAGCGCGGGTTTGACTTCGGTGGGTATCGACATAGATAGCCTGGATATTATCGTGCTCAAGGATCGGGTTCACCACCGGGCTTTCTGGGACGATGTCGCAGCGGTGGACTACCCCATTAATGCGCCGGGGATCGGTTTCGCCGATCTTCGGCAGCTGTCCTACGAAAACGTACCCCCGAATACCTTCCCGATCAATCGGTTCGAGTAGTTGGTGTGGCAAGCGGGATGATGCTGGACCCGTCGCTTGTGAGGGCGGGTCCAGTTCCCAACCTCTACGGTTCACCTGCTTTGGCGAAAACCGTTCCGGATTCTTCGGGAAAAGTGCTCGCCCAAGCGGGCACCCACCGCGGAAACGATCGCCACCGCTAGGGCAATCACGGCGAGTTGCAATGCACTCACTGCCGCATAGAGCGGATTGCGGGTAAGGTATACGACCGAGGCCAGGAAGGTCCAAAATCCCCAGAAGGAGAAAGCCGTGGCCTGGACGGTGCGCGCTGTGGCACGGGGAAGAACCTGTGCGGCCACCAGCCCGGTGGCATCTGCCAGCAAGCCTGCGGCCACAATGGCGGCAGACATCACCGGCGTAAACAGGCTGGCGATCGCCCCCATCGCGATGGCCGTCATGGAGATGGCCCACGGGGATCGCACGCGGTCGATGGCGATGGCCATGGAAAAGGCTAGGAATGGGGTAAGGGCCACGAACTTCCCCCCTGGAAGTGGCAACAGGTGCCCGGCGGCATAGAAGAGCCAACCGCCCGAAAATACCACGGCAGCCAACAGGCCCACCGATGATACCCGTTGTGCTGTCATCTGTCCTCCTCGCTATTCTCCGCCGCTCCCTCGACTGCATGCATGCCAACCGGCATACAGCTCTTTCGTGCCTTTGCATACCCGCGATTCCGGCGAGAATAACCCGGCCCGGGAACGCTGTCCCGGGCCGGTGACGTTGCTACCCTTCCACTATCAAGGTGCGTGATGATTACATGGCACGGTCTTGTTGGAACTGCAGATCGTAAAAGTCCCGATACTGTCCGCCCTTGGCCATTAACTCCTCGTGATCGCCGCGTTCCATGACCTGGCCATCATCGATGAGCAGGATCTCATCGGCATCCACGATCGTGGAGAGCCGGTGCGCGATGACAAAGGTGGTGCGACCAGAGGTGATGCGATCCACGGCATCCTGAATGAGCTTCTCCGTTTCGGAGTCCACCGAAGACGTGGCTTCGTCGAGGATGAGGATGCTCGGATCCTTGAGGAATGCGCGCGCGATGGAGACCCGCTGGCGCTGTCCACCGGAGAGGCGCAGGCCTCGCTGCCCGACCTGTGTCTCGTACCCGTTGGGCATATCCACGATGAAGTCATGGGCATTGGCCGCCTTGGCTGCCTCGATCACCTCTTCGTCGGACGCATCCGGTCGTCCGTAGCGGATATTGTAGGCGATAGAATCGGAGAAGAGATAATCGTCCTGCATGACCATGGCGATGGAACTCCTCAGCGCGTAAAGGTCCATGTCTTTTACGTCGACGCCGTCCACCATGATACGCCCTGCCTGTGCATCATACAGTCGCGGTATCAGGCGCACGGTTGTCGTCTTGCCGGCGCCGCTCGGGCCGACCAGCGCGACGGTTCGCTTCGCGGGCACGTGGAAACTGATGCCCTTTAGGATCTCCTCTTCGCCGTATGAGAATTGGACATCTTCGAATTCTACCTCGCCCCGGATCTCGGGTGCCTTGACCGCCTGGGGGCTCGATACGATACTCGGGTGCAGGTCTATATGATTATAGAATCGCTCCATCGCCGCGAAAAATTCACTGAGTCCCTCGGTCATACGGACGAGTTGTAGCAAAGGCGCGCGAAATTGCAGCAGATACCCGTAGAAGGCTACGATGGTGCCCACGCTGATGATATCGCCGATGACGAGATAGCCGCCGTAGCTCATAACCAACAGGATGCCGAGCGCATTCAGGAAGTGGGAGCCCGAAAAGAGCAGGGACATGTACTTCAGCGCCTTGATTCGCGCGCGCGCATGGTTGACCGTTGTCTCCGCGAACCGGCGATCCTCCGATTCCTCGCTGGTGAAGGCCTTGATGACCGGTATTCCCGACAGGTTGTCTTCGAGCCGATCATTCATGATCGCCACGCGACGACGGGTCTCGCGGAAGCCCATGTGCATCCTCTTCAGCAAATGCCACGAGAAGATCGTCAGGAGTGGCACAAAAGTCAGCGCGACCAATGTGAGTGGAACACTGAGGCTCAATAGCACGGCGATTGTACCGATCAGCAGTGTAAATGAGCCGATCAACGCTTCCGGACCGTGATGGATGAACTCCTGATTCTTATCCAGGTCGTTGAGCACGCGCGACATGAGCTCACCGGTCTTTTTGCGATCGTGAAAGCTCAGTGAAAGACGTTGGTAATGTCGGTATAGATCGGTGCGCATGTCGTTTACGATGAGCTGTGCGTACTTGTGCCCCCAGTAGGTCTTTGAACCGTGGATGAGGGCGAAGGCCAGGTACGCGAGGAATGCCCACAGGACCAGGATCATCACATAGCCGAAGTCCCCGGTCGGGATCGCCTCGTCAATGATCGTGCGTAGGATCAAAGGCGGTACCAGCGTGAGGATGGCACCCAGCACGTGAAGCACCTGCAGGACTGCGAACTCCCGGCTAGTCGGGGAGAGATAGTCCTGGAAAAAGCGCTTGACCAAATAGGGATAACTATACGTTCCTTCGAGTTGTCGTTCTTCCTCGATCTCTAGCACGAACATCACCTTTCGCGGAGGAAAGCGGGGTTTTCAGTATTTCGATTAACGAACCTTCGTCTAACACTTATACCATTGGCGAGCGGCTACCTTCAAGTGTATTGCCGAATCGGGTGGCAACCCGTTGTGGTCCACTCGTCGAATCGCACATCCTTTGGCCGGGGTAGCCTTTTCGCGGGTTTTGCAGATGCCCGAGAGAACCCATGCAAATGCCCACCGGGAGATTGTAATCCGTGACCCGGTGGGCAAGTTCCCTGGACGCGGCCCGCGATCGCGTGTGGCCTAGGTGTTCACATCAAGGTTCGAAAGCCCATGGTATCGGGCCTTCGAACGGAGTGCGAACAATCGGTCAATCTTCCTAAGCCTCGGTTTCCTCCAGTCGGCTCTGGAGTTCAGTCAGCCTGCCCTCGACCTCTTCAATCTTGTCATCCATCTTGTTTACGACCTGAGTGCTCCAATTGAGGGCTTCGCTGGCGCGGCGCTTGAGTTCAGAGGCAAACTCGGCCTTCAGGTTGTCGGCTTCCGCCTGCATGTCTTGTTGCATTTGCTGCGTCTTCTGGCGGAGCTGCTCGCGCGTCTCTTCTCCCTTTTGTGGAGCGATCAGCATCCCGGTGGCGGCTCCGACGAGTGCTCCGACGAACACACCAACGATGAAGTTACCAGATCCATTCCTCATTATTCGCACCTCCCACTTCATCTTACCGAATCTCGCTTTGCCGCGGAAGGTTGGTGCGGGTTTTCGGCTAATGGTTGGCATGGGCGCGGTGGATGAACTCGGCCACTTCCACATACCCCGAAGACCGGGTCCAGGGATCGGGCGGGATGTGCGAAGCGGGAGGCAGTTCGATCCGGAAGGCGTATGTGGGACAAGGCTGTGCGCAGCAATTCCGACGGGGGGCCTCCGCGGTCTCTGGAGGCGCATCAGCGAAGAGGCCCATCATACTGATCTGCAACATTCGGACGCAGAAGTGTCGGGATCCTCTGATAGAGGTGTCTCCTCGCGATGCGGGTGCCGAGACCGACATGGGACGGAGCCCCTCGGTGGTGTTGCGCGGGAAGTGTGTGATCGATCCGGGAGTCTTGCCACGGGCGGGCAAAAAATGGTACCAAGTTGCTGACGCTGGCACCCAGGGAACCGGGAGGGTCGAAGATGCTCGAAGAAGGTACCCGCATCGATGAGTCACCCAAGCGCGCGCTCTGGTCGTCCGAACGCGCATTTATCCTGTCGTCTGCTGCCGCTGCCATCGGCCTTGGAAACCTGTGGAGATTCCCTTACATGGCCGGTGAGCAAGGTGGAGCCGCGTTCATTCTCGCTTATGGAATCGCCATCTTGGCCGTGGGCCTGCCGATCATGGTGCTCGAGTTTGCCCTCGGTCGGCAAAGCCGGGGCAATACCGTGGCCATGTTCCGCTATCTCAATCGCCGGGTGGCCTGGTTCGGCTGGGTCGTCGTGGGTCTTACCACGATCATCATCAGTTACTACCTCGTGATCACCGGTTGGACGTTGGGATACGCATTCGACAGCTTGATCGGCAGTATGCAGCCGTTTGAGCAGTTTGCCGATAGCTACAGATCACTTTGGTTTTTCATCATCACGACCCTGCTCTCGGGGTTCATCGTCGTTCGCGGGGTATCCGGGATCGAGCGTTTTGCCCGCTACATGATGCCCGCCTTGGTTGTGACGGTGGTGGGGTTGGCCGTATACGGGTTCACCCTCCCGGGTCGCGACGAGGCGATTGCTTTTCTCTTCAGCCCCGAGTTCGCCCGCCTTGGTGACCCCGGGCTCTGGCTATTCGCAGTGGGACAGGCGTTCTATTCCCTCACCGTGGGATCGGGATACCTGGTGACCTATGGCAGTTCGCTGGGCCCGTCCGTGATGATAGGCCGCTCGTCGGTGATTATCTCGGCCATCGAGACCACGATGGCACTCCTCGCCGGGTTCATGATTTTTCCCATCGTATTCACGTTCGGCCTTGCCCCTGATGCCGGTAGTGAGCTGGCATTCAATACGCTCCCGGTTGCCTTCGAGGCGATGTGGGGCGGGGTGGTAATCGGGCCGCTGTTTTTCTTCATGTTCTTTGCCGCGGCCCTGAGTTCGTGTGTGGGTGGTGTGAAGGTCATCGCCACGACGATGCAGGAAGAAGTACCATTGCCCTACCGCAAGGCCGTGTACGCAACGATTGGCCTTTTACTCCTACTCGGCACCCCGTCCGCATTGAGCTTTACACCCATCCGGCTTTCCATCGCCGGTCGGCCCTTCCTGGACGTGATGGACATGTTCGCCGCGACGCAAATCCTGGTGACGGCGGGCCTCGTCACGGGTGCTGCCATCGCTTGGTTCATCCCAAGGGGGCGTCTCGTGGCCAAACTGGGTGTTCGTTCTCGCCGAGTCGGGCATTTCATCATTACCGTGGGAAGATACCTCCCCCTGGCGGTCCTCGCGATATTCATTATTACGCGAATGATGTAACCAGACATGCCGATTCCCCTCCCCGTACCACCCGAGCGCAGGGTTTTCTCCGGGCAAGACGAAGCCTGCATTGACGGGCCGTTTGCCCGTACGATCGATGGAAGCGGGAGGAGTGCCATGAGACTGGAGAACCTGACCTGGCCGAGCGCCGGCCAAGCGTTGCAGGAAGATCGGGTGGTCGTCATTCCGATCGGGAGTATTGAACAGCACGGGCCGCACCTGCCGGTGGGAACCGATTACTTCGTAGCCGATAGGCTGGGGCGGCTGGTAGCAGAGAAGTCGGACGCGTGTATCGTGATGCCGACTATCCCCTATGGGTATGCCGAGTATCATACCGATTTCCCCGGTACGGTATCGACCGAGCGCTCGGAAACCCTCTTGCGATACCTCGAAGAGTTAACCCGTCCCCTCATTAGACACGGGGCACGTCGTTTTCTCTTCGTGAACGCCCACGGCGGAAACATGACGGCCTTAAACGAAGTATGTTATGTCCTTCGCAATCAGGGTGTCTTCGCGGCGACCCTGCTCTGGTGGGACGTGATTTCCCGCGTGCGACCGGAGTACAGCCCCGCGGGTCATGCGGAATGGATCGAGACAAGCCTCGTCCTCGGTCACGATGAGAATCTTGTCGACATGGATGTGGCGAGCCTACCCAAGGCCAGGGCGCTGGGGCCGAGGGAGTTGTCCCTCGTCGATCCACACACCCTTGAGTTTCGTGGAGTTCCCTTGCATATTCGCCTGCGCACCATGGATTTTTCCGAAACCGGCGACATGCCAGAACCCAACCTGACGCCGGGAGGCGACCCGACGATACCGCCCACCGAGGCTTCACGCGAGATCGGTGAAACCATCTACAGCGAAGTATCCGATTACATCTGCGCGCTGATACCGGTGCTGCAGCGAGTCGATCCCGACATGTTCGATTAGCCTGCTCGCCCCGGGGAGAGCGGTGTTCTCCCCGGGGCAGCGGATGGCTTATTGGATGAGGAACTCGGTAAAATATACGTCTTCGACGCGAAGCGGTTCCAGGATGGTATTGACTCTTCGTTTGATTCGAGCCGCAAGTGTCTCGAGGCCTTCGGGTTCTTGTACTTCGGCAAGATCGGTATGTCGGATGATGCGGAGTATTTCGCCCCGGACCAGGCTGCTGTGCTCCGACAATACCTCTGCCGCCTCATCATTTTCGAGCAGGAGGTCAACCTCCAGCTGGATATAGCGTTCCTGCCCCGGAACGTCGGTGCGGATGTTGGTGACGATACTGCCCACCTCGTAGAGGCTTGCGCGCCCGGACGACTCCCCAGCAGTCCCTGCTTCTTCCGCTTCCGGCCAGTAGGCGTTCAAGAGGACCCCCGCGGCCACGCCTCCGAGCAGTATCGCGAGTATGAGCGCTCCGCTGCCAATGGTGGCGAGCCATCCATTGCCGTCGTTCTTCCGCTTGTTTTCGCCGGTACCCTCGATGATTACCGCCCCCAAAGTCCAACCACGGACCCACCATCGGCACGAGATGTTCCCCTTACATAAGATTATCGTCAAATGGGCTCCATGATTTTAGTATCGAAGGGGAATCGAGGGCATCTCGCGTCAATCTAATTGAGGATCGAGGGCATCGCGCAATCCGTCGCCAACCATGTTGATGGCCAACACACACAGGGTAATGGTCGTGCCCGGAAAGGCCACGAGCCACCAGGCACGCCGAATGTACGCCCGGGATCCCGCCAGCATGGACCCCCACTCCGCCGTAGGCGGGGGCGGTCCCAGCCCGAGGAAGCTGAGTGCGGCGGCGGATAGAATAGCGCTGGCCACGCCCAAGGTAGAGAGGACGATGATGGGAGAGGCAATGTTTGGTAGGATGTGGCGGAGAATGAGCCGCGCATCACCCATGCCCTGTGCGCGGGCAGCCAGGACGTACTCCTCCTGCTTTGCCGCGAGGGTACTCCCACGCACCAGCCGGGTGTACATCGGGATAGATGCAATCCCGATGGCGATCATGAGGTTGGTCAGGCTGGGCCCCAGCACGGCCACGATTACGATAGCCAGGAGAATTCCCGGGAAGGCCAGCAACACGTCCATTGCCCGCATGATCACGTTGTCGACGTGCCCTTCCACGTACCCGGCGATCAAGCCCAGGATCGTTCCCGTGATGGCTGCGATACCCACGGAGACCAGCCCGACCTGCAAGGAAACGCGTCCACCGTACATTATGCGGCTGAATACGTCTCGGCCCAGGGGATCCGTGCCGAAAAGATGCTCGGACGAGGGCGCCTGCAGGCGCTCCGCCGAAACATCATACGGATCGTATGGAACCAGCCACGGGGCACCCGCGGCGCTGATGATGAACAGGACCAGGATCAGCGCACCTACCAGGGCGCCTCGATGCTTCAGGAAACTGGTGAACACGTGTCGTGCCCGGGAAAATGTCTGCTCGTCGTCGCGCGGCTCCGTTTTCACGGGGCACCCCCCTTCAGTCGTAGCGTATCCTCGGGTCCAGGTAACCGTACAAGAGGTCTACGGCCAGGTTCACCGCGAGATAGCCCAGGGCGATATATAGCACGATTCCCTGCACCAATGGGTAATCCCGCGCATTGAGGGAATGGAGAAGTAGCGTTCCCAGGCCCGGCCAGGTGAAAACCTGTTCGATGATGATCGTGCCCGCGAGGAGCGCACCGAACTGCAGTCCGATGATGGTCACCACGGGAATAAGAGAGTTCTTCAAGACGTGCCGATATATGACCGTGCGCTCGTTGAGCCCTTTCGCCCGGGCCGTCCGGACGAAATCGCGACGTATGACCTCCAGCATCGACGATCGGGTCATGCGGGCCAGTATGGCCGCGGCGCGCACGCCGAGGGCGATGGTCGGCAGAACTAGGTGGCGAAGGGTTGCTGCGCCGGAGGAAGGGAACCATCCCAGCGTGACGGCGAAGAGGAATATCAGGAGTAGTCCAAACCAAAATCCCGGGATGCTCACGCCCAGCATGGCACCGACCATTACCACGTTATCTAGGCTGCGGCGGTGAAAGACGGCGGCGATCGTACCGGATCCCAGTCCGAGCAATATTGCCAGGGACATCCCGGCTGCCGCCAGTTGAAGCGTGGGCGCGATACGATCCGCGATCTCCCTGGCGACCGGTCTGTTGGTACGGAGCGAATGACCCAGGTCTCCGCGCAACGCGCCCGAGATGAAACGCCAGTACTGGGTCGGGAGAGGGTCGTTCAGACCCAGGCGCTCACGCCATTCCTCCAGTACTGCCGCCTCGGCTTCGTCGCCGGCGATCAGCCGAGCGGGGTCCCCGGGGGCGAGATGGAGCATGCCGAATACGAGCACGGACACGCCGATCAACACCGGAAGGGCACTAAGTAGGCGTCGGAGGACATAGGTGGTCACGAGAGATCCTCCTCAGTGGGCGCCCGGCTGGGGGGCCGGGCGCACCGGGTGAAGGCGATCTGCTTCACTAATCATTCAGCCACATGTCGTGCAACAGCCAGTTGCCACGATGGTCAATGGCGAAGCCCTCCACATTTTGGTTGACGGCCACGTACTCCGTGAGGATATATATAGGCGCCTGTACTGCCTGCTCCACGACAAAACGCTGTGCTTCCGCCGCATATTCGAGGCGCTGCTCGGGATCCATGGTATGGCGTTGCTTCTCCACGAGCCTATCGAGTTCGTCGTCACGGATGTGATGCCGGTTGATTCCCGCTCCACCGGCCTGGCTGCTGTGGAAGACCCGGTATAGCCAGTCCGGATCGTTTGACGTACTGTATCCCATCAACGCCGTGTGGTGACGACCATCGGCCAAATACTCGAGTACGGTGCCCCATTCGTAATTCTCGATTTGCACGTCGACGCCCAGCTCCCGCCATTGGGCCTGTAACATCTCTGCCGTGAGGACCCAGTGGTCGAAGGAAGTGAGGTACAACGTGATTTCCAGCGGCTCCCCATCGCGCGTGCGCACCGAGTTGCCGGACTCCAGGGTCCACCCGGCGTCGTCGAGCAGTTCCCCGGCGCGCTCGAGGTCGTGGGAATAGCTGATCTGTTCGACACCATCCCAGTATCCCCACATCGTGGGCGGGAGGGGGCCGTGGGCTTCTTCGGCGCGACCATCCGCTGCCACGTCGATGATGGCAGGCTTGTTGATCGCGTAGGATAGTGCCTGGCGCACACGCAGGTCATCCATCGGTTCGCGTTCGTGGTTGAATAATACGTGCATGGAGACCCCGCCCCGGGGGTAGGAGAAGATCTCGAAATCGGGGTCGTCCTTGAAACGATCCACTTCCGTCGATGGGAGGCTCGTGATGTGGATTTCTCCGGTCTCGAGAGCGGCGACACGTGTGGCGTCCTCCATGATGTAGCGGAGTTCTAGGGCATCGGGATAGGCCGCCCCCTGGTTCTCGTAGAATGAGGGCGCCCAGGCGTATTCTTCGTTGCGGACGAGGCGAATATTTTGGCCGGTCGTCCACTCGTCGAAGCGATATGGACCGACACTGCCGGGGTTACGGCCGTAGTCGTCGCCAAATTCCTCCACCATTTCCGGGTCGACGGGTTGGGCCCAGGAGCGCCAACTCACCCAATTCATCAGGGGCGCAAAGGGCTCCTCCATCTCGATACGGAGCGTGTAATCGTCTTCAATCACGAGCTCCCCGAGGGGGCCCATGCGGCCGAGCGCAACCTCGTGCCCGGGCTCGAGAATCCGGCTCCAGCTTTCCTTTAAGGTTTCCGCGTTCAACGGTATGCCGGAGTGGAATATGACATCCTCGCGCAGTGAGAGGGTCAGGGTCTTCCCATCGTCCGATATGTCCCACTCTTCTGCCAGATGGGGGATGAAGTCACCGGTCTCGGGATTGCGCTCGAGGACGGGATCACCGATACGGTCCAGAACGCCCACCGTTGCGGCGGCCGTGGTCGCGTGCGCATCGAGCGTGGGCGGCTCCTCACTGTAACCGATCACGACTGTTCCGCCCCGGCGCTCGTCGACTTCTTCCTCGGGTGTCGGCTCTTCTGTAGCCGGGCTGGCACAGCCAAAAGCGGCTATCGCGATGATGGCGATGGCGGCAAACATGGCGGCACAGCGGCACATCTTGTGGGAAAACAAGTTCCGATCGCCTCCTCTTATCAGGGAGCCCTGGCGGGCTAATGTACAGTTTACCCCTTTAACCCAGTGTTCCCGCAATAGATAATGAGAAACCTATCTGCAACTTTTGGCCCGGGGGTTTCGCCTGCCATTTGCCCCTTTCGTCTGTTTGCTTCTTGCGTCTTGCGATATCATGGATGCGCAACGCCCAGGGCCTATTGTCGGGTGTAAGCGGGAGAGGACCCAAAGTATGCAGAAAATCGCAAGCACTTATCCGCTACCGTTCTTTTTTGCCGGGACTTACTTGTTTTCTTGGACCTGTTTCTTCCTTGCTGCGAATGGAGAGGGCGTCTTTGGGCCGCTGGTGCTCCTGGGTGGTTTTGGCCCACCGCTGATCGCATTGCTGACGGCCCATCTTTGCGGGGGCAGCGGTCTTGCCGATCTCCTTCGCGGTATCCTGCGCTGGCGAGTGGCGGGGAAATGGTATGCCTTCGCACTGCTGCTGCCGCCCGGACTATATGCCCTTGCAATGCTTGTCCTATGGTTTTTCGGTGACTACATGGTCCCTGCCGGGGCTCCATCGATTGGGGTGTACCCGCTGATGTTGTTGGGCGTGGCACTCATCGGTGGAGGGCAGGAAGAGGTCGGTTGGCGCGGCTTTGCGCTACCCCGCTTGCAGCGGCATATGCAACCCCTGACGGCGAGTATTGTGCTGGGTCTTCTGTGGGTGGTTTGGCATTTGCCATTGTTCTTCATGCCCGGGACACCCCAGGTTGCCATTCCGCTTTTGCCGTATGTCGTGTATACGCTGGGGATTTCCATCATCATGACATGGCTTTTCAACGCGTCCGGGGGCAGCACATTGCTGGCCATCCTGTTTCACGCGGGCGTGAACGTGCCCTCGGCCTGGTATCCCCTTGGGCTTTGCGTTGGGGGCCTGAATTCGGCGGGTTTGCTGGCCCTCTTGGTTTGGATCGTGGTCACGATTCTCGTGCTTCGCAACGACACCTACCTCGGTGGATCTCAATAAGGTGGCCTCGATGTTTAAGGGCCTCGCATGGCTCGGCGCCCCGGGGGATCTGCAAATCCCCCGGGGCGCCGGACGCGAAGCGGTAGCCCTACGATGGTCTCGCCTTTCGCGGTTACACCTTGAACATGGCCACCTTTTCCCGCAGATCCCGGGCGACACCCGAGAGCGTCTGGGCGGATTCGGTGACCTCGGACAGTGAAGCGTTGAGTTCTTCCACGGAAGCGGCCACTTCCTCCGAGGCCGAAGCATTATCCTGTGAGACGGCCTGTACGGATTCGATAGAGGAAGCCATTTGCTCGGCACCGGCGGCCATCTCTTCCGTGGCAGCGGTGTTCTCTTCGGTGATGGTCGCCACGGATTCGACGGATTCGGCCATGCGCTGGCTCGCTTCGGCGATGCCATCGGCACCCTCGGACATCTCTCCGACCTTGGTGGTGACCTCCTGGATCACGTTGAGGATTTCCTGCAGGGCCGTGGCCGCTTCTCCGGCACGCTCTACGCCTTGCGCGGTCGACTCTCCGCCGCGGTCCATGGCCTCTACAGCCTTGGAGGTGCCGTCCTGGATCGTATGGATCAGTTCGGATATTTCCTTGGCCGATTCGCCCGCTCGCTCGGCCAGCTTGCGTACTTCGTCGGCGACGACGGCAAACCCGCTGCTGCTTTCGTCGGCACGGGCTGCCTCGATGGCGGCGTTGAGGGCCAGCAGGTTTGTCTGGCGCGCGATGTCCGTGATGACCTCGGTGATGTCGCCGATCTTGTCTGATGATTCACCGAGCTTGTGGATTTGCTCAGAGGCGTCCACGGAGGTTTCGCGGATATCCTCGATGCGGGAAACCATGTCGCGGATGATCCCACTGCCCTCGTCGGCGGTTTCCTCGGCGCTCTGGGCCACTTCCAGCGAACTCGTGGCGTTCCTCGCGACGTCATCGATGGACGATACCATACCCTCGACAACCGTGAGCATTT
>Ga0207421_10004465_pt1 | contig 16060 bp, 11 predicted proteins | sample SodLakKL_010_SED_4_FD_187542 | JGI IMG/M metagenome (GOLD analysis project Ga0207421, IMG submission 187542) | Alkaline sediment microbial communities from Lake Tanatar, Kulunda Steppe, Russia - 8KL_010_SED (SPAdes) (version 2) | ecosystem: Environmental > Aquatic > Non-marine Saline and... | reverse complement strand
TTATGTTATAATATAAACATACAGCGCGGGGTGGAGCAGTTGGCAGCTCGTCGGGCTCATAACCCGGAGGTCGCAGGTTCAAATCCTGCCCCCGCAACCATAATTTAGTGATAATAAAACGGCATCAGCCGTTTTTATTTTTTTGTCGAAAATAAAATTAAGCCCTCCTCCCAAGTATGACAAGTTTTTTACCATCTATGGTTTATAATGGTAGAAAAATTTGAGGAGGTACCGGTATGAGATTAAAAGGCGGAGCCCTGCAGAATGTTTCCAGACCAAAAGCTTATACAGGGCTGAAGGAATCAGCCTTGTTCGAGATAATAACCAGGGGAAAAGAGGCTTTTCTGGAAGGAAAGCTTCTCTACTGCCTGGTGGGCTTTTTATTAGGCAGGTCGATCCTTCTGGGGGAGATGGCACCTTTCGGATTTCCCTTCTGGACAGTGGTATTTACTTTAACTCCTTACAAGAGCCTTTATGTTGCCCTGAGTATTATTGGGGGAAGCCTTACTATTTCCCTGGGTTGGCATCCCCTGAGGCTGGTTCTGGCGGTGGTAAGTTATATGGTTATTTATCATTATCTGGAAAAAAAGAAGGTTAATTTTCCCTCCTGGGGAATTATGGTTGTGTCTATGGTGCTATCCTTTTTACCCCAGCTGGTGGCAAATTATTTTCTGTTATATGACATGATTATTTTGTTATTTGAGGTTGCCCTGGCCCTGCTTGCCTGGGCTGTTTTTGCCCAGGTGGTTCCTCTTTTTAAAAAAGGAAATTTCCCTTCCCAGGGAATATCCTTTGAGGCAGGTATTAGCCTTATGCTGGCCTGTATAATGATGATAATAGGAATAGGACAGGAAACCCTGGGCCCTTTCACCCTTCAAGGCCTGGTCACCAGGTTTATAATCCTCTTGTTTGGGTACCTGGGAGGGGGAGGGTTGGGGGCTGCTGCCGGGGCTGTTTTAGGCTTTACCGTTACCCTTAACGGCGGGGAAGAGTTTATGCCCTATATAGGTGTTTTTGCCCTGGCAGGACTGCTGGGGGGAATTTTTCGGGAACTGGGGAAACTGGGATCTACGGCTGGCTACCTGGCTGGTTCCCTTCTGTTGAGTTTCTACCTTTATGACCCTTCCCTTTTAAGGAATATAGCGTTTGAAGATGCCCTGGCTTCAATCTTCTTTGCCGCCGTGCCCATAAGCTATTACCATAAACTTCAACTTTTTAAAGATAGGATTGTAAATGATGAAGGGGAGGAAAAAATAAATGGATCTCCGGAAATAGAAAAATACAATAACCTGGCAGCAAACCGGATTATGGATCTGGCCAAAATATTTGATGAAATGGCTGTTAACCTGAATAAAGGTAAGGAAGGTAGTAAGGAGGTTTCCCGGGAAGAGGAGTTGTCCTGGTTTACTGATGGAATAATATCTTCTCACTGCGGCAGTTGCAGTAATTACAGCTGGTGTTGGGAAAAAAATTATACCAAGACCAGTAAGGGTATGTATCTAATTTATAATTATCTGGCTAAAGAAGGAAAAATTTCTTACAGGGAATTGCCCCGTTATTTAAATAAGAAGTGTTTTCAGAAAAAAGAACTGGTACAAACCGTCAATAACCTTTGGAGGGAACGTTCTGCAGATAATCTATACCAGGAACAGTTAAGGGAAAGCAGGAAAATTCTTGGGATGCAACTCCAGGGATTATCTGGAGTAATAAAAGAATTGTCCCGGGAAGTGAAGGTGGAAAGCCAGGGAAGAGGGGAGGGGAAAATAACAGCTAACCTTTTTACCGCAGAAATTGGGGTGGCCCAGATGGCTCCGGCAGAGGAAGAGGTCTCCGGGGATTCCTTTGGTTTTTTTGATATTAGAAAGGAAAAACAGGCTGTTATTTTAAGCGACGGAATGGGAAAGGGAGAAAGGGCCAGAGAAGAGAGTAAAATGGCGGTAAACCTCCTGGAAAAAGTCCTTAAAACTTGCTCCCGGAAGGAAGTAGCAGTCAGCACAGTAAATACCCTTCTGCAGTTGAGATTTGAAGAAACTTTTTCTACTATAGATTTGTTAATCCTGGACCTGGTAGAAGGAACAGGGGAGTTTGTCAAAATAGGTGCCTGTACCAGTTATATCAAGAGGGGTGAGGAGGTAATTGAGATTAAGGGTTCTTCTTTGCCCCTGGGGATTGTACCTGGGGTGGAGCCTTCTACTTCCCGGGAAAGGTTGAGGGGCAATGATTATATTGTTATGTTAACTGATGGCTTTACTGATCTTCGGGGAGGAAGGGCCGGGGATGCCTGGTTTAAAGAAATACTTAAAGAGGTAAAATATCTTCATCCCCAAATAATGGCAGACTGTATTCTGGAGCAGGCCTATCAGCTTTTTGAGGGAGAGGTAAAGGATGATTTTACCGTAATAGTTTGTAAGATTACTCAGATTAAACAAAAGGTTAACCAGCTTATATAGGTCAAAAGACCATTTTCAGGGAGCAATAAGCTCCTTTTTTATTATAAAACTATACAAAATTTTAATATAGGGTATAATTGGGTATAATAACTTTTTAATATATGATACCAGGGGGGTGGCCTGTTGTTTTTAGAAGAAAAGGTGGGAAAAACTGTTAGAGAACATAATCTTCTACAAGAAGGGGACAGGGTTCTGGCAGCAGTATCGGGAGGCCCTGATTCTGTTTGCTTGCTCCACCTCCTGAATTTACTGGCTGCTTCTTTTAAAATAGAGATTTTTGTGTTTCATTTAAACCACCTTACCAGGGGAGATGAGTCCCGGGAGGATGCCAAATTTGTCCAGGATTTATCCTCCCGCCTGGGCTTACCCTTTTATTATAAAACCTTTGATGTGCTCCGCTACCATAGGATGGCAGGGCTATCTTTCCAGGAGGCTGCTCGAAGGGCCCGGTTAAAGAAAGCAGGGGAGGCAGCTGATAAAATTCAAGCAAACAAGGTTGCTCTGGGTCATAATGCGGATGACCAGGCAGAAACGGTAGTTATGAGGATTTTAAGGGGTGCCGGGCTGGAGGGTTTATCAGGAATGGAATTCAAGGCCCCCTTTCCAGGGAGAAGAGGAGTCTTTCTTATTCGCCCTTTGATGGAGGTGTTCAGGGTAGATATTGAAAGCTACTGCCGGCAAAAGGAAATTAATTACCGGATTGATCCTACTAATTTAAAGCCCCTTTACCTGAGGAACAAAGTCAGGCTGGAGTTAATTCCCTATATTGAAGATAATTATAATCCGTCTTTTAAAGAAGGGCTTTTACAGGTAGCAAAAAACCTTTCCAGGGAAAATGATTATTTAAGAAAACAGGCAGAAGATATATATAGTAAAATAGTAAAGGAAAAGCCTGGCAAAAGATTATATATAAATTTAAGGGAACTTGAAAATTATCACGAAGCTCTCCAGTTAAGAGTCATCAGAAAGGGCTTGAAAAGCTTGAGGGGGGACCTGAAAACCATAGAAGCCAAGCACCTGGAAGGAATTTTGAAGCTGGCCCGGGAAAAAGGAGGGCACAGCAGTCTAACTTTGCCCCGGGGAATAAGGGCTGTAAGGAGCTATAATTTTTTAGAAATAAAGTCAGATTTAAAAGAAAAAGAGGTCAAAGAAGGGGAAACTTTATCCTTGAAAGAGGGGGTGCCCCTTAATATTCCGGGCAAAACCTATGTTTTCCAGCTGGGTCTGGTGATTGAAGGAAAAAGGGAAAAGCGAGACAGACTACCCTGGCCTCCCGATCCCAAAAGGGAAGCTTATCTTGATTATGACCAGGTGAATTTACCCCTTTATCTAACCCTTCGCTGGCCCGGAGCCAGGTTTAGCCCTCTGGGAATGGGAGGTAGAAAAAAACTTAAAGATTTTTTCATGGATGAAAAGATTTCTTTAAAGGAACGGAGCCGGGTACCCCTCATAATAAGTGATGGGGATATCCTGTGGGTGGTTGGAAAAAGGATTGGCCACCCCTATAGAGTCACTGACAATACCCGGGAAGTCCTGGTTTTAAGGGTGTATCCTTTAGAGAAGGAAGAGGGGAGGAATGGTGAAAATGAGCCAGGAGTATCTGGAAATTTTAATAGACAGGGGAAAGATTCAACAAAAGGTCCAGGAAATGGCGGGACAGATTTCTGAAGAATACAGGGGACAGGAAGTTTTTCTAATTGGTGTTTTAAAGGGGGCAGTAGTTTTTTTAGCCGATTTAATGCGATTTTTGACTGTCCCCGTGGAAATTGACTTTATGGCGGTGTCCAGCTACGGAAAATCTACTGTTACTTCAGGGGTAGTCAGGATTTTAAAGGACTTGGAAACAAGCATTGAAAACAGGAATGTGATTATTGTGGAGGATATAGTGGATACCGGCCTTACTTTAAGCTATTTAATGGACAATTTGGAAACAAGGAAACCAGCTTCTTTAAAGATATGCACCCTTTTGGATAAGGTTGAATGCCGTCAGGTTGAGGTTACTCCCGATTACAGGGGGTTTATTATCCCGGACAAATTTGTGGTAGGTTATGGGTTGGATTGTGCTGAAAAGTATCGGAACATAGCGGATGTATGTGTTTTACATCGCTAGCCAGTTTCTTGTTTTTTAATATAAATTGTGGTAAAATGACATGGTGAGTATTTGTGGGCTTGAGAGGAGGTTTTTTGTTGAAGAAGTTTTTTCGACAGGCTACTTTTTATATTTTAATCTTGATGATTGTTATTGCCCTATTTCAAACCCTTAATATAACTGAGGAAGAGCCCGAAACAATGAAATATGGTGAGTTTATTGAGCTGATAGAAGGCGGCCAGGTTGCCTGGGTAGAAACTGAAGGAAATGAAATTTCAGGGGAACTGACTGATGGTACCCCTTTTCAACTTTTTAGACCGGAAGATGATGATTTAACCGCCAGGCTTTTAGAGCATAATGTTCCCTACGAACCCAAGCCTGAGCCTGAACCGGCTTTATGGACTACCCTTCTAACTTATCTATTACCCTTTTTAATATTGATAGGTATATTTTTCTTTTTTATGCAGCAGACCCAGGGAGGCGGAAGCAAAGTAATGAATTTCGGTAAGAGTAAAGCCCGTCTCTATGAAGGAGAAAAAAAGAGGGTTACTTTTGGTGCTGTAGCCGGGGCAGATGAGGAAAAAGAGGAACTGATTGAAATTGTTGATTTTCTAAAGGAACCTAAAAAGTTTATTGAATTAGGAGCACGGATTCCCAAGGGTGTCTTGCTGGTGGGATCGCCTGGGACGGGAAAAACCCTTCTTGGCCGGGCGGTTGCTGGAGAAGCAGGAGTACCTTTCTTTTCAATTAGCGGTTCAGATTTTGTTGAAATGTTTGTAGGAGTGGGTGCTTCCCGGGTCCGGGATCTTTTTGAGAATGCCAAGAAGAATTCTCCCTGTATAATTTTTATAGACGAAATTGATGCCGTGGGGCGTCAGAGGGGAGCCGGCCTGGGAGGAGGTCATGATGAAAGGGAGCAAACTTTAAACCAGCTTCTGGTAGAGATGGATGGTTTTGATGTTAATGAGGGTGTAATTGTTATGGCAGCTACCAACCGTCCTGATATTCTTGACCCTGCCTTGCTGCGGCCTGGAAGGTTTGACCGGCAGGTTGTGGTAAATATTCCCGATGTAAAGGGAAGGGAAGAGATATTGGGAGTTCATGCCCGGGGTAAGCCCCTTGAGGATGATGTAAATATGAAAGTTATTGCCCGTCGCACCCCAGGTTTTACCGGGGCCGATTTGGAAAATGTTATAAATGAAGCGGCTTTACTGGCGGGAAGAAAAAACAAGCATTTAGTTGGCATGGAAGAGCTGGAGCATGCTATTGACAGGGTAGTAGCAGGTACCGAGAAAAAGAGCAGGGTTATTAGCGATTTTGAGAAGAAGATTGTAGCTTATCATGAGGCAGGCCATGCCTTAGTAGGATATTTACTGCCCCACACGGATCCCATTCATAAAGTATCAATTATTCCCCGGGGTAAAGCAGGGGGATATACCATGATGCTTCCCGAAGAAGACCGTTATTACATGACCAAAACGGAGCTTTTGGAGAGAATTACTACCCTCCTGGCAGGAAGGGTTTCAGAAAAAATTATTTTAAAAGAAATTAGCACGGGAGCCCAAAATGACCTGGAAAGAACCACCAATATAGTACGCCAGATGATTATGGAATACGGTATGAGCGAGGAGCTGGGCCCCATAACCCTGGGTAGAAAACAGGGACAGGTTTTCCTGGGAAGGGACCTGGCCAGGGACAGGGATTTCAGTGAAGAAATAGCTTCCTCTATAGACAGGGAAGTAAGGAACATTATTGATAAATGCTACCAGGAGGCAGAACAGCTGATAAGGGACAACATGGATAAAATGGAAGATTTGGCCCAGGCCTTGCTGGAAAAAGAAACCCTGGAAGCTGATGAAGTGGCAGCTATTATCGAAGGAAAAGAAGAAGAAGAGATTAAAAAGGAAAAAGAAGAAGCTTCGGAAGAAATTTCTGGTGAACAGGTCATGGGTATGGAAAAGGACCAGGAGAAAAATTCCAGCCCGAATACTTCAGACTTAAAAGGAAATCTGCAAACAGAAATAAGAATGCTTCCCTATCCCCGGAAAAAGGAAGAATAAAAAAAGAAGGTTTTATTACCTTCTTTTTTTTTATTCTTTTTTTAATAGTTTGAAATTAAAAAAAATTTTACAATTTAATTGGGCCGAGAAGGATTTGCCTCATAATTGTAGAATAATATAATTGGCAAGTCTTAAAGAGAGTCAATCATATATAATACAATTATATAAAAGTGTACAAAAAGTACAGCTAAAATTTTATCATAAGAAGGAGGGGATACAGGAATAATTCAGGCAGGTTTTGTTTAGCAGATAGTTACAACTTGAACTATCTTAAAAAATTTTAAGGAGGTCATTAAATGCCTTTAGATCCAACCAAACATGCGGACTGGGAAATAGCGGAAGCCGCAGAGAAAACGATGAAAACGGTCTATCAACTCGGTGATGAGTTGGGACTGGAGAAGGAAGAGCTACTTCCTTACGGTCACTATGTGGCCAAGGTAGACTATAAGAAAGTACTAGATCGGTTAAAGGATAAGCCTGATGGTAAGTATATTGATGTTACAGCCATTACCCCCACTCCCCTGGGAGAAGGTAAATCTACTTCCCTGGTAGGACTGGTGCAGGGATTAGGTAAGCGGGGCAAAAACGTTATTGGTGCCATTCGGCAGCCCTCTGGTGGACCTACCATGAACGTTAAAGGTTCTGCTGCTGGTGGTGGATTAGCCCAGTGTATTCCTCTTACCGAATTCTCCCTGGGTCTTACCGGTGACATTAACGCCGTGATGAACTCTCACAACCTGGCCATGGTTGCTTGCACCTCCCGCATACAGCATGAGTTTAACTACAGTGATGCTTTCCTGGAGAAGCAAGGCCTCAAGAGGTTGAATATTGACCCCAGGAACGTGGAAATGAAGTGGATTATGGACTTTTGTGCCCAGGCACTTCGTAACATAATTATAGGTCTTGGTGGAAAGATGGACGGTTTCATGATGCACTCCGGATTTGCCATTGCTGTTTCTTCCGAGATCATGGCTATTCTTTCCGTAGCCAATGACCTGAAGGATATGAGGGAGCGCATGGCTAAGATTGTGGTAGCCTATGATAAGAAGGGTAATCCTGTAACCACAGGAGATCTGGATGTTGATGGTGCCATGACTGCCTGGATGGTGGAAGCCCTTAACCCCAACCTGATGCAGACCCTGGAAGGACAGCCCGTTTTCGTCCACGCCGGCCCCTTTGCTAACATTGCTATAGGGCAGAACTCAGTTGTTGCTGACCGGGTAGCCCTGAAGCTTGGTGACTACATATGCACCGAGTCCGGATTTGCTGCTGACATCGGCTTTGAAAAGTTCTGGAACTTGAAGTGCCGCATGTCCGGCCTTACTCCTCACTGTGCAGTGCTGGTAGCAACCATCAGGGCCCTCAAGTGCCACGGTGGAGCTCCCATTCCCAGACCCGGACTGCCCTTAGACCCTGTTTACAAGGAAGAAAATGTAGAGCTGGTAGAAAAGGGAAGTGAAAACCTGACCCACCTGATTAACGTGATCAAGAAGTCCGGTATGAACCCTGTTGTATGTATCAACGCTTTCTACACCGATACAGATAAGGAAATCGACGCTGTTCGTAAGATAGCAAACGAAGCTGGAGCCAGGGTAGCCCTTTCCAGGCACTGGGAGCATGGCGGAGATGGAGCTGTTGAATTAGCCGACGCAGTAGTTGAAGCCTGTGAAGAGGAAGTAGATTTCAAGTTCCTCTATGAGCTGGATGAGCCTTTGAAGGATCGTATCCACAAGATTGCTACGGAAGTTTACGGCGCTGACGGCGTTGAATATACTCCCGATGCAATGGAGAAGTTGGAAAGAATGGAAAAAGACCCCGACATTAAAGAACTGGGAACCTGCATGGTTAAAACTCACCTGAGCCTTTCCGATAACCCCGCCCTTAAGGGTTTACCTAAGGGATGGAAGCTCGCCGTTCGTGATATCCTCACTTACAAGGGTGCAGGATTTGTGGTACCCGTTGCCGGTGGTATCAGCCTGATGCCCGGAACTGGTTCCAACCCTGCCTACCGCCGCGTAGATGTGGACACAGAAACGGGTAAGGTAGAAGGTGTATTCTAAAATATCTTACAAGTAAATATCAGCAGGGGCAGCTTTAGCTGCTTAATGCTGTAATACTTAAACCCCTCTTTTTCTAAAGAAAAAGAGGGGTTTTTAAATACTATAAAGAAAGGTTTTTTAAATATAGAGGCTATGTCAAGGTTATCTTATCTTTAGGTTACCTTGACTTAAGTAAAGGTAAGATGTAAAATTAGTAAAAATTTAAAAGGATAAGGAACTGATAGGGGATGAAAGAAAAAATAATTGATGTTCTTTTAGATAATGGAGGAAATTTTATTTCCGGGGAAGAGTTAAGCCGGCAATTAAATATTTCCCGGACAGCTGTATGGAAGTATATAAAAGAAATCCGGGGAGAGGGCTACGTGATAGAAGCTTTTCCCCGTAAAGGTTACCGGATGAAAAAAAAGCCGGATCTCTTGCTGCCCCGGGAGATTAAAAGGCACTTAAATACTTTGCGCCTGGGAAAGTCAATTGAGTATCTTGCCCGGGTAGACTCTACCAACAGAAGGGCAAAGGAAATGGGCTTGCAGGGTGCCCTTGAAGGCACCCTGGTGGTAGCCGAGGAACAGACCCGGGGAAGGGGGCGCCTTGACCGTCAGTGGTTTTCTCCCCGGGGGGGAATATGGTTTTCCATTCTTTTGAGGCCTGATCTCAGTCCCCAACAGGCTCCCCTGCTAACCCTTCTGACTTCCCTGGCGGGGGTAAAAGGAATTAAAAATGCCACCGGTTATTCTTTGTATATTAAATGGCCCAATGATCTTTTTTGGCAGGGCAAAAAAGCAGCAGGTATATTAACAGAAATAAACGCAGAAATGGACCGTATTAATTTTGTGGTGGTGGGGGTAGGGATTAATGCAAATATCAGACATGATCATTTTCCGGAAGATATTTCTTCAGAAGCTATTTCTTTAATGGAGGAGGAAGGGGAGTCGGTTTCCCGCCCTAAATTATTGGCTACTTTCTTAAATGAGATGGAGAAAATGTATGATCAGGCCCAGTTGGAAGGTTTTAAGGAGTTAATTGGCGAATGGAAGAAGTACAGTACTACCCTGGGCAAAAGGGTTGAGGTGAAAACTCCCCGTGGAATTATTAAGGGGAAAGCTGTTGATATCAATGAAGAAGGTGCCCTGATGGTCGAAAAAGAAGGGGGAGAGGTAATTCACCTGTTATCAGGAGATGTTTACCTCAGTTAATAGGGGGAAAATAAAGATGCTTTTGGTTTTTGATGTTGGTAACAGCAACATAGTTATAGGAATTTATGAAAGGGAAGTGTTGAAATATAACTGGCGTATTTCTACTGACCGTCAAAAAACCGTGGATGAGTACGGAGTGATGATGAAAAATCTCTTTGAGTATGAAAATATACCCCGGGATAGTATTAAGGGTATAGCTATATCTTCAGTGGTTCCACCTTTGATGCCCAACCTGTGCGCCATGACGGAGAAATATTTTAAAATTAAGCCCCTGGTGGTGGGGCCGGGGATAAAAACAGGTATGAATATTAAAATGGAAAATCCCAGGGAGGTGGGAGCCGACCGTATTGTTAATGGGGTTGCAGCCCATGCTCTCTATGGAGGCCCCTTGATTATTGTTGATTTCGGTACGGCTACTACCTTTTGTGCTGTTTCCCCGGCAGGTGATTACCTGGGAGGGGCCATTGCCCCCGGAGTAGGTATTTCCACAGAGGCCCTTTTCCAGAGGGCGGCCAAGCTTCCCCGGGTGGAGCTGGTTAAACCCAAAAGTATTCTGGGGAAAGATACTGTAAGCAGTATGCAGTCAGGGTTTTTTTATGGATTTGTGGGTCAGGTGGATGGTATAGTGTCCCGGATGGCTAAGATATTCAAAAAAAGGCCTGTAGTGGTGGCTACAGGGGGTTTTGCTCCTTTAGTTGCCCAGGAATCTCAAACCATTAACCATGTCCATCCCTTTTTAGTCCTGGAAGGATTAAGAATAATATATGAAAGAAATCGGCAGCCCTAGGATTTTAATAATTGATGGCCCTTACAAAGTGGCAAAGGTTTCTATTATCTGGATAACTGCCGGGCCTAACAAAACTATAAAGATGGTAGGGAATATGAAAAAGACCAGGGGAAAGAGCATTTTAACAGGGGCTTTCATGGCCTGCTCTTCAGCTCTTTGTCTTTTTTTCTGTCTCATTTGACGGGATTGGACCCTTAAGACGTTACCAATTCCAACTCCCAGCTGATCAGCCTGGACCACCGAAGATATAAAGTTTGTAAGGTCTTCAACCTCGCACCTGCTGGCTAAATCCTTTAAAGCTTCCCTACGGGGCTTACCCTTTTTAATTTCCTGAAGAACCCGGGCAAATTCCTGGGATAAAGCCCCTTTAAATTTCTCTATAACTTTTATCAAGGCGGCATCAAATCCCAGGCCCGCTTCAATACTAACGGTCAAAAGATCCAGGGCATCAGGTAGATTGTTTTGAATTTCCTCTTTTCGTCCTTTGATTAAGCTGTTTAAGTAAAGATTGGGCAGAGTGCAGCCCAGGGCAAAGGCGGCAGTTATGATCAGCAGGTTGTGGCCCAGGGAGGGGTTAAAATTAATGCTGATAAGCCCTGAAATCAATGGTAGCCCAAAAATTAAGAAGTACCGGATTAAGGTAAACTCATAAGGAGTAAGATTCCCCGGATTTCCCGCCAGAGTAAGTTTTTTCTGGAGGCTGTCATGTTTGGCGGCAGGCAGAATTTTGCTTAAGCGGGCAGATGCTTGAGCCAGGACAGGTTTTACAATCCTCTGAAATAAGGGGAGGTTAAGTTCTTCAAAGGCTGTTTCTTTATAATAAGTGTTTTTGCTTTGCAAATTATCAAGCCTGTCAAGGACATCAGCCCTTTTTAACCGGAGCAAACGGTGAAAAGAAAGAATGGCCAGATAACCTGTTATAAAAAAGGAAAAGACTACGATCCCTTTCAACATTTTTAATTCCTCCTATCCTATATTTTAATATTTATAATTCTTCTTATCAGGAATATCCCTATAATTTCTGCCAGAACTGCTCCTCCCAACATCATGAGGCCTACGGGATGGTTGAAAAGGAGAGTAACGTAAGAGGGATTTATCATGACTAAAAATCCTAATAGGGCCAGGGGCAAAAGGCCAATAATTAGCCCTGAGATTCTTCCCTGGGCGGTTAGGGTTTTAATTTCTCCCTTAATTCTTACCCTTTCTCTTATGGTTTCCGAAATATTTTCCAGTATTTCCGCCAGGTTGCCTCCCACCTGCCTCTGTATTAATACCGCGGTGACGGTCATTTCCAGGTCCTGGCTTCCTACCCTCTGGTTTAAATTCTCCAGGGCTTCTTCCGTAGGAGTCCCTAAATTAATTTCCCTGAAGGTCCGGCCAAATTCTTTACTTATAGGGGGAGACATTTCTTTACTTACCAGGTCCATGACCTGAATGAAGCTGAATCCTGCCCGTAAGGAATTGGCCATCGTGACCAGAGTATCGGAGATCTGGTTGTTGAATTTTGTTATCCGCTGGGCTTTAGAAAAGTTAATATAAAAACGAGGTATCACTAACCCTACAAGGGAAAATATTAAAGCCAGAAAAATATTTTGTAGAATAAGCAGGGCCAGGAAAAAGAAACCGGCAGAAACAATCAAGATTAAAGTGACAAACTCTTCCCCCCTCAGGGGAATGTCAGCCTTGATTAGCTCCTTTTGAAGGGTAGCACTTATTTTTTTAGAGGCAAAGACCCTGCTCATTTTTCTTAGTATGGTTTTAGGGCTTATCCTTTTTTCTTTGCCTTCTCCTTCTTTTTCTTCCAGATATTCTTCGTCTTTTTCATCTTTGACGTACCGGCTTATCCTGTCTTCTATAGACTGCTTGTCAGCGGAAAAAATCAGATAAATCCCGTATCCCAGACTTGCTCCCGTACAAAAGGTTAGAAACAGTATATAGTAAATCATAAACATTCCTCCTAAAGCCACACCTGGCTAGAAATCTGTTAATTGAGAGGGCTGAAATATGTCTTCCTTTAGTTTAATTCCGGCGGAAGTAATCTTATCCAGGAACTTGGGCTGAATTCCCGATGCCTTAAATTCTCCCTTAACTTTACCCAGCTCTCCTATTCCTTCCTGTTCATACCTGAATATATCCTGGAGGACTATGGTATCCCCCTCCATCTGTAAAACTTCAGTAATATAGTTTATTTTTCTGGTTCCATCCCGCATCCGGCTCTGGTGGACTATTAAATCTATGGCGGAAGAAATCTGTTCCCGGATTGCCCGAATGGGCAGTTCCATTCCCGCCATAAGTACCATGGTCTCCAGGCGGGAAAGAATATCCCGGGGCGAATTAGCGTGGCCGGTAGTTATAGAACCGTCATGGCCCGTGTTCATGGCCTGGAGCATGTCCAGGGCTTCTCCGCTTCTAACCTCACCTACTACAATTCGGTCGGGCCGCATCCTCAAAGAGTTTCTGACCAGGTCACGCATGGTGATAGCCCCTTTACCTTCGATATTGGGAGGCCTGGTTTCCAGGGAGATAACATGCCTTTGATGTAACTGCAATTCAGCAGCATCTTCTATAGTGACTATTCTTTCCCCGTCAGGGATGAAGGAGGAGAGAACATTTAAAGTAGTTGTTTTACCGCTACCTGTCCCCCCGGAAACAACAATGTTCAGATGGCTCTTTACACAGGCTTCCAGGAACTGGGCCATTTGAGGATTGAGGGTGCCGAAACGTATCAGGTCTTTAATCTGTAAGGGGTCCTCTGAAAATTTCCGTATGGTAATGGTTGGCCCGGTGAGGGATAGGGGAGCTATAATGGCATTAACCCTGGATCCATCTGGGAGCCTGGCATCTACCATGGGCATGCTTTCATCAATTCTCCTGCCTAGGGGTGATACTATTTTTTCAATTATATGGTGGACATGGTGGTCATCCCGGAAAAAAACATCACTCAGCTGAATCTTGCCATTTTTTTCTACATAAACATCCCGGGGGCCATTTACCATTACCTCTGTTACTTCCGGGTCTTCAATAAGGGGAGTTATAGGTCCATACCCCAGAATTTCATCCTTAAGTTGTTTTATTATATTTTCCCGCTCTGCCTGGGGAATAAAGTTTGCCTCTGCATCAAATATTTCCTGGGCCATTTCTTTTATTTTTTCAGCCAGAGCAGCTTCAGGGTCGCTATTTTCATCTTCCCCTTTAACTTCTTCTGTTTTTAGTTCTTCGATAATAACTTTGTGTATTTTTGATTTTATTTCTTGATTGGGGTCTTGTTGAACAGGAATGGCCCTGGTTGTAGCTGAGTTTGCGTTTTCATTTTCCTGGACATTGTTTTTTTCTTGTTCCAGGCGTTTAAGTAATGACATAAACTATTCCCCCTTTAAACTTACTGCTTCATATTAAAAATTTTACTCATAAAGCCTTTTTTCTTGTTTCCCTTTATATCCTTCTGGGTGCCCCAGTTCTTAATAACAATTTCTGCCAGGTTATAAATCTGGTGGCTTATTTTAGCCGTCGGGTGAGAGAGGATAAAGGGCACTCCTTTGTTGACGGAGGAAACAATAAGGCGTCCATCGGTAGGTACACTGGAAACCGCAAACCATTCCAGGGTGGCTTCCAGGTCAACTTTTTGGATACCCATCTCTTCAGTAGAACGGTTTATTACCAGCTTAACTTTTTCTTTTTGGTGAAGGGAATCAAATATTTCCAGGCTGAGGCGTGTATTTTTTATAGTAGGCAGCTCCAGGCTTGTAACAAGTAAAATTTGGTCAGAAGCATCCAGTATTGACAGGTTAATATCGTTAAAGAAAGGAGGTGTATCAATAATAATGTAGTCATAATTCTTTTTGAGAAGCTTGATGATTTTTTCTATATGCTCCGTGGTCATGAGTTCTGCGTATTCAGGCTTACTGGGAGCAGGCAGTATTTTAATTCCTGATTCGTGCTTTACCAGGTATTTTTCTAATAACTTTTCATCAAGTTCATCTATGTTGTGAGCTACTTCGGTTATAGAATTTTTGGGGTTAATATTAAACATAATAGCCAGGTCCCCAAACTGTAAATCCAGGTCCACCAGGACAACATCCCGACTGGTTTTACCTTTAATGGAAACGGCCAGGTTGCTGCCGATTAAGGTTTTGCCAACTCCTCCTTTGGTACTAAATAAGCTAATAACTTCCGTTTTGTTCTTAAGGGGAGTAACTTTGTTTTCTACAGAAGTCCTGGCCGTTTGTTTCCTTTTTTGCTCCGCCTTGAAAACTTTACGGATAGTATTGGAAAGCTCACTTATACTGAAGGGTTTAACGATATATTCCTTTGCCCCTGCAATCATGGCATTTTTCAGGTACTCCTGCTCTCCTTGAACGGACATAATTATTACAGCAATATCGGGGTATTGAATGGTAATAGTTTCTGTAGCGCTTATTCCGTCCATTACGGGCATATTTATATCCATAAGGATTACATCAGGGGAAAGTTCATGGGCTAACCTTATAGCTTCTTTACCATTTTCACATTCTCCCACTATAGAAATGTCTTCTTCAAACTGGAGGCATTTTCTTATGTTTTCCCTGGTTTCAGCTATATCATCTACAGCCAGAACTTTAATTTTGGACATCCAGATCACCTTCTCCTTCATAAGATATTCTTTCCGAATCATACTCAAAATCAAGCCTGAAATCAGAGTCACCCGGCAGCAGGTCCTTCATTTCTGCTGGTGGCACTTCAATGATAGCGTCATCCACAGGGGACCTTAAGAGAAGCCGGAGAGATCCCTTTTCGGAAGCCAGGACCAGCTTCGGGGCATCGGAAGCCTCTACAGCAAGGGTCATGGTGGAGGTATCTCCTTCGCCCCCTTCCTGGCTGGGGCCCATGGTCTGACCCGTGGCCAGGACCTTTAAGTTCTGTAAAACATAGGTGGTTAAAGTAGCGCTTCTCGAATCCTGTTCTTCCTCCCCTTCACCGGGCACTTCCAGGTCAAGGGTGGCCACAATATCAATTTTATTGCCTGGTTTAACCAGGTTAGATACGGCTATTACCCGGCTTACAGCGATAGATACAGCCCGGTAACCGGGTTCAACCTGGTAAGCCAGGCCGTCTTCATAGGAGTCTTCTGTGACCAGCTTGTCCCGGAGAAGCTGTTCTCCTTCCACCATACTTGTTTTAGCTACTGCCCCTGCCACCTGGGCCTTATCCTTAAGGGCATTGGGGTGGACGAAATCCACGGGAATTTCCTTCCAATCAAGCATATCTTCTTCAATGGTGCTGTGGGCGGGTATTTCCCTGTTGGCAATTAGTATTCTTTCCTGGGGCAAACTGTGCTGTTGCTCCAGTTCCTGGAGGTACCAGAAGGCACTCAAGGCAGAAAGAAGGCCAAATACCAGGGCAAAAATAATTACTTTTTTGGTTTTCAAGGTTATCATCCTTTCT
>Ga0207421_10004464_pt1 | contig 16061 bp, 16 predicted proteins | sample SodLakKL_010_SED_4_FD_187542 | JGI IMG/M metagenome (GOLD analysis project Ga0207421, IMG submission 187542) | Alkaline sediment microbial communities from Lake Tanatar, Kulunda Steppe, Russia - 8KL_010_SED (SPAdes) (version 2) | ecosystem: Environmental > Aquatic > Non-marine Saline and... | reverse complement strand
TCAGCGTCTGGCCGAGGAACACATGACCATGCTGATCGTCACCCACGAGATGACCTTTGCCCGCGACGTTTCCGACTGGGCGATGTTCATGGATGGCGGCGTGGTGGTCGAGGCCAACACCCCCGACCACCTCTTCAGCCATCCCGATCAGGAACGCACCCAGCACTTCCTGCGCAAGCATCTGGGGGCACAGGCCTGACGAGGTGCCAATCCCTGCAGCAGCGAATCGCCGTCGACCTACTCGCCCCGCAATGCAGGATGGTGGCAGACTGAACGCGGCGTTGCGTGGCGGTGGGAGACGGGCATGGTCCTGGCGAGGCGGGGCATCACATGGAACTTCTGATGGTGCTGCTGCGCCAGACCCGCGACAGCCTGCGCGACCTGGCGCCGGTGGTGTTGGTGGTTGCCTTCTTCCAGCTGGTGGTGATTCGCCAGCCCCTGCCGGAAGGCCTGGAGCTCCTCGACCTTCTTGGCGGGCTTGTGATGGTGGTCGCAGGTCTGACCCTGTTCATCCTGGGCCTGCGGCTCGGCCTTTTTCCAGCCGGCGAACACCTCGCCCGGGAGTTCGCCCGCAAGGGGAGCGTGGCCTGGCTGCTGCTGTTCGCCTTCGCCCTGGGCTTTGGCACCACGGTGGCGGAACCCGCGCTGATCGCCGTGGCCGGCAAGGCCGCCAGCGTGGTCGCCGATGCCGGCCTTATCGCAACCTCCGAGCCCAGCCAGGCGAGTTTCGCGTTCCAGCTGCGCATGGTGGTGGCCCTGTCGGTGGGCAGCGCCGTGACGCTTGGAGTGCTGCGCATTCTGGAGGGCTGGCCCCTACATCTGATGATCATCGCCGGCTATGCGCTGGTCATGGGTCTTACCCTGCTGGCTCCGGCAGAGATCGTCGGCATTGCCTATGATTCAGGCGGGGTCACCACCTCCACCATCACGGTCCCGCTGGTCACTGCACTCGGCATCGGCCTCGCCACCTCGATCCAGGGACGCAACCCCATGCTGGATGGTTTCGGGCTGATCGCCTTCGCCTCGGTGATGCCGATCATCTTCGTCCTGCTGTTCGGCATCCTACGGGGAGGCCTCGCATGAACGAGATGCTTATTGTGCTGCGCAGCACCCTGCTGGATATCCTGCCCATCGTCGTGATCATCTTCGGTTTCCAGTACCTGGTGATCCGGCGACCGCTACAGCGACTCAAGCAGGTGCTGGCCGGCTTCGTTCTGGTACTGCTGGGTCTGACGCTCTTCCTGGTTGGGCTCGAGACGGCGCTATTCCCCATGGGCAGCCTGATGGCCGAGCAGCTTACCTCCCGCCAATTCCTGCCAGCCGTGGTCACCGAGGCGCAGCGACACTGGCTGGACTACTATTGGGTCTACCTGTTCGCCTTCGCCATCGGCGCGAGCACCACCATCGCCGAACCGGCCCTGATCGCGGTGTCGCTCAAGGCGGGCGAGATCTCGGGTGGCACCATTGATCCGCTGATGCTGAGAATCGCCGTGGCTCTGGGAATGGCCTTTGGTATCACCCTTGGCGCCCTGCGGATCGTACTGGGGCTCCCCCTGCACTGGCTGGTGATGGGGGCCTATCTGCTGGTGATCCTGCAGACCCTGCGTTCACCGCGCAGCATCATTCCGCTGGCCTACGATTCGGGAGGGGTCACCACCTCGACGATTACGGTACCGATCATCGCGGCCCTGGGACTCGGGCTCGCCGATGCCATTCCGGGGCGCGACCCGGTGCTGGATGGTTTCGGCATGATCGCCCTGGCCTGCCTGTTCCCGATCATCACGGTGATGGGCTATGCGCAGCTCGCAGAGTGGTGGGAACGACGCCAGCCTCGCTGAGAGTGGCCTCGGAGGGACTCGGGCAGGAATAGAAGATACGCGAGGAAGCATGACAGGAATGCAGGATCAAAAATGGAGGCGGCCCCGACAGCCACATCCCGGCACACGCGACCACCACTACCGTTGCTCCCTTCCGGGCCTGGCGGGGTTTGTGGCTTAGCATTGCGGGAGGACCGACGGGGCCACCATTACGCGACGTCAGTGACTTCGACGTCAACTCGTGTGCATTGGCAAACAATGCCCTACCGAGTGGGAGCGCACTATAGCAATGCGGGGCTCGGCCGGCAAGGGGCGTTTCCTCCCCGGAGGCCGGGTGAACCTGACCGGACGTTGCTGTATCGTATTGGCTCTCGTTTATACCCGAGAACGTCCATTGGTCGACTCGGGGTTCTGTCCACTTCCCTATCCGGAGGTACTCCATGAAGAAGGATCCGAACAAGGGCTACATTGCCCTGCTGGGCTGGAGCCTGAACGCCATCGAAGCCGCCGAGAACTTCGACCGTCGCTACGTGGTGGTCGCCCCGGACTGGGCCCAGGAGTACTGCCAGAAGCACGACATTCCCTATGTTTCCTGGCACTTCGAGCGACTCAATGACAGCTCGCTGGATATCGCGGAAAAATTAAGGGACATGGGCGTCGATGTGGCCATCCCGCTGTTCGAGGAGACCGTGGAGTGGGCGGGCGCCATCAACTCGGTGCTGCTCGACAACCCGCGCCTCTACGGCCAGTCGCTGCTGCTGCGCGACAAGGCCCTGATGAAGCGGCGTGCCCAGCTTGGCGGTATCCGCGTCGGCATCTTCGAGGAGGCCCACGACAAGGAGGATGTCGTTCGCTTTCTCAAGCGGGTCAACCAGACCCTGCTCAAGCTCGACGGCGACCCCAACGATCCCATTCATCTCAAGGCCTTCGACAAGGCCGGCTGTCTGGGGCACCGCGTGATACGCACCCCGGACGAGGTCGATACCATCCCCGACGAGGAATTCCCGGTGCTGATGGAGTCGCATCTGGACGGCTGGGAATTCGCCGTGGAAGCATGGATCCACGACGGCAAGATCGCCTTCCTCAACATCTCCGAGTACGTGACCCTGGGCTACTCGGTGTTCGTGCCCGCCTCGCCGGAGCTCGAACACTACCGCCCGCAGATCACCGCCCAGATCGAGAGGCTTATCAAGACCTTCGACATCGAGTTTGGCCTGATCCACCCGGAGTACTTCGTCACCAGCGATGGCGAGATGTACTTCGGCGAGGTGGCCTATCGTCCGCCCGGTTTCAAGGTGTTCGAGCTGCTCGAGCGGGTCTATGGCTTCAATGCCTACCAGGCTTCCATGCTGGTGTTCGACCCCAAGACCACCTCGGAAGAGGTCAAGGCGTTCTTTCCGAAGGAAGTGGTGGACGCCGACGGCTTTGCCGGCTGCTTCGGTGTCTATCCTCGCCGCCGCGTGGTCAGCACGCTGGAGATTCCCGAAGAGGTCGAGGATGACCCCTATTTCGAGTCCCACGAGCTCACCGCACCGATGGAAGAAACCGTCACCAAGCGGACTGCCTTTGGCACCCATTGGGGCCTCATCTACTTCAAGGGGGACGAGGCGGCGCGCATGAAGGAATTGCTCAAGCACATGGAAGAGCTTGATTTCTATGTCTGATACAGGCGTCATGGAGAGATGACATCCTGACGACAAGGAGTCGGCGTGACCACGCACCGACAGATGCAAGACACGAGTGCAACGCCTGCGGCCAACGACAAGCTCGTTGGCCTATGCCAGAAGCTGGACCAAGCCATCAGCCTGCTGGCCAATGCGCCGGCGTTTGCCAAGCCCGGAAAACTCCCTCGGGTGTTCGACACCGCCCGCCGCGTGCTGCTACAGGAGGGCGGTGCCGCCGCCATCGAGGCCCGCGCCCAGGCCTTGGAAAAGGCCGGGGTCTTCATTGGCTCCGACTGGCAGACCCCCCAATACCTGGTACCCTCGCTGACCACCCATGCCCTCAAGAGCGCCGCCCCCAACCTGGTGGTGATCGAAGCGCTGAGTGAGCTTCGCCTGCTGGCGGTCGCGAAGGGGGAGTACCTGCATGACCAGATCTCCGCTGAGCAGGCCCATCACTACCTGACTCAGGTGATGGCGATCAATCTCTGGCTGCTGTTCGGCGTGCCCAGCGAGGCCGAGCGGGAAACCCAGGGGCGCCTGGCCCAGATTCCCCGACACCTGTTCCAGCATCTGGCCGAGCGCATCGGTTACGAACATATCATCGACCGCCTGATCGACGAGATCTGGCGCATCCTGGAGCAGCGCCCCATCCAGGTGGAACCGGTCAAGGCGATGATCACCCAGATCGCCATCTGCCAGGCCAACCCGGAGATTGACCTGGGCATCAGCGGCCAGGGCGCCGACCGCCTGGTCAGCTCGCTGTTCGGCCCCACCCGAGCCTGCCGCGAGGACCCGGGGTTAGAGATCTACCGTGAACGGCTTTCCAGCATGGACAGCTCCGCTCTACAGGGCGAGGCCACCGGCTTTGCCCGGGCCATGCATGACACCGGACTGGTCTCGGCCTACCACCCGGTGTTGCTGCGTCACCTGCTGGATCACAGCGATCATCTGGTGGCCGAGGCGCTAGGCCTCTCGGCCACCGGTCGCGATTGCCTGCTCTGCTACCGCGAGCTGGTCTCGGCGCTGATTCGCGGCGGCGTACACCCCGCTACTCCCCAGGCCGTTTTTGGCCTGGCGCTGATGCTCGAGCGCGGCATCCTCTACCAGCCGCCGGTGGCCCCGGCCATGTGGCGCCAGATGGGCCTGACGCTCACAGAATGGTCCCAGGCGCGGCTCAACATGGCTTTCGGCGAGGCGGTCTCGCCCAGGGCGCGGCTGCTCGAGGGGGTGCTGTGCATGCTGGGTCAGCCCCTGGGCGTGGGTCAGGGCAACAACCCTACCTGCCAGTCGGCCCGGGCCCTCTCCATGTGGGCCTACAACGATCCCGACTATCTGCTGCAGATGGTGGCCTGGGCCGCCCGCGACGACGAGATCATCATGCACTTCGAGGGTCAGCCGATCTCCTCGATGGAGAGCAGCGGGGGTGTGGCCCAGAGCCTGCCCATGGACCTCGACCCGGTATCGCTGATCGTGGTGCCCCACCTGGATCGAATCTATGCCGAGATGGGCCGACGTTGCGTCGGCCGCGAGGGCGACCCACACCGCTGGGTCAACCCCGAGTTCCATGGCTGGTGGTCCGGCCGGGGCTTTCGCATCAACGTCGACGTAGCCACGGGCCAGCTCCATGATCTGGACACCTTCCTGCGCCACTTCTATGCCAGCTACCATCCCTACTACAATGGCAATCAGCCGCTGATTCACCCCCAACCGGCGGGCATTGCGGTGACCGACAGCGCCGCACGGTTCATTGGTTGGCACGCCATTACCGTGCTGCGCGTGTCGCTGGACCCCTCAGACGTAATGCGGGTCTACTTCTACAACCCCAACAACGACAGCGGTCAGGATTGGGGAGACGATATCAAGGTCAGCACCTCCGACCACGGCGAACGCGCTGGCGAGGCCTCACTCCCCTTCGCGCAGTTTGCCTCACGGCTCTACATCTTCCACTACGACCCGCTGGAGCGCGGTGAGTTGGCCCAGGTCACCCAGGCGGAGCTCGACGTGGTGGTCGGCCATATCCACCGCAGCTGGGGGGCTGGCCGCGTCCCGCCCAGCGATCTGCAGGCCGATGCGGGGCCCAGCAGCACACCTTGATGCCGATCGGGAATTTGGCGGCGAGCTCTGCCAGACTAGCGCTCAGGGAGCAGCGGCCTCGACCACATGGCGATAGGGGGAGATGCACATGGACTTCAAGCTACTGATGGTCTTCGTCGATCAGGACAGAACCGACAAGGTGCTGGATGCCGCACGCAAGGCGGGCGCCACCGGCGCCACCATCATCAACAATGCCCAGGGCCAGGGGCTCAAGCCCCACCTGACCTTCTTCGGGCTGGAGTTCATGGCCACGCGCAGCGTGATACTGATCCTTGTCGAGGCGAACCGTGCCGATGCGGTTCTTGACGCCGCGGCAAAGGCCGGTGGCCTCGACGACTCCCTGGACACCGGTATCGCCCTGGAACTGGACGTCAACCGTGCCTTGGGGCTCGGCGAGCACATCAAGGCGCTCCAGGCCTCCCCTTCCCAATCCTGAGCTAGAACTCCCCCATGCCACGCCTCGACCAGTTGCTTGTCACCCAGGGCCTGGCCCGCTCGCGCACCCGCGCCCAACGGCTGATCCGTCATGGGCGGGTCAGCCTGGCCGCAGGCGGCCGCGTGCTCACCAGGCCCGGAGAGAAGCTGCCGGACGACACTCGGCTGGCCGTGGCGGAGGACCCGGAGGAGCGCTATGTGTCGCGGGCGGGGCTCAAGCTCGAGGCGCTGATCGCATCGCTGGGCCTGGATCTGACGGGCAAGCTGATCCTCGACGTGGGCCAGTCCACCGGCGGCTTCACCGACTGCGCCCTGGTCCATGGCGCCCGGCACGTGATCGGCGTGGAGGTGGGCCATGACCAACTCGACCCGAGCCTGATCCGGGACCCACGCGTCACCTGCCTGGAGGGGCTCAATGCCCGGGCCATGACCGCTGACCCGCGCCTGAGGGCAGCCCTCGAGGCACAGGGGGCCGGCGGGCCGGATCTGGCGGTGATGGACGTCTCCTTCATCTCCCAGACCCTGATTCTGCCGGAGCTCGCCTTCCTGCTCCCACCGGGCGGCCAACTGGCGAGCCTGGTCAAACCACAGTTCGAGGTGGGTCCCGGCGGGGTCACCGCCCGTGGTCTGGTCAATGATCCGGCCCGCTACGTCGAAGTGGAGGCGAAGATCCGCGCCTGCTGCGCCACCCAGGGCCTGGCGATTCGCCACTGGCAGGAGAGCCCGCTGCTTGGCGGCGACGGCAACCGTGAGTTCCTCCTCCACGCGGTGCGTGAGGCGCTGCCGGCCTGACGCCGGCGGGTCTCAGCGCCCACCGTCGCCGTCACCCCCACCACTGTCGCCCACATCGACATCACCCGGGTCCCCGTGGGCCCCGGGAGGTGGGTGAGCCGTGGGGGGCTCGCTCGAGGGTACCACCTGCTGGAGTCGCACTGCCTGTCCGCCGGGGCGGTGGAGCCAGACGTCGAGCTGGTTGAAGGCGATATCGACGTCATGCTCGGCAAACAGCTCGCCCACCCGACAGTTGACCTCATCGGTGGCATAGAGACGGTCGCCCAGGGCGTTGACGAAGATCCGCAGCTCGAAGTTGAGGGTGCTTTCGCCATAGTCCATGAAGAACACCTGGGGTTCGGGGTCGGCCAGCACCCGGGCGTTCTCGTCGGCGGCCTGGCGCAACAGACGATGCACCAGACGGTGGTCCGACCCGTAGGCCACGCCGAAGGTCAGCACCACCCGGGTGATCGTGTCCGACAGCGACCAGTTGATCAACTGGTCGGTGACGAAGGTCTTGTTGGGAATGATGATCTCCTTGCGGTCGAAGTCTGTCACCGTGGTGGCACGAATGCGGATCTTGCTTACCGTGCCGGTCAGGTTGCCCAGGGTCACGGTATCGCCGATACGCACCGGGCGCTCGAAGAGGATGATCAGGCCCGAGACGAAGTTGGCGAAGATCTCCTGCAGGCCAAAGCCCAGCCCCACGCCCAACGCGGCTACCAGCCACTGCAGCTTGTCCCAGGAGACGCCGAGCGTGCCCAGAGCCGCGACCAGGCCGGTACCGACGATGGTGTAGGAGAGCAGTGAGGTGATGGCATAGGCGCTGCCCTGCTTCAGCTCCAGGCGCGACAGTATGCTCACCTCGAGCAGGCCGGGCAGATTGCGGGCCATCATGATGGTCAGACCGACGATCAGCAGTGCGGTAAAGATATCGGCCACCGACAGGGTGCTGCCGACCAGGTCACCGACTTCCGCGCCGTCAGTCTCCCAGATCGCCACCTGATCCAGGTAACCCAGCACCGTCAGCAGGTCCGACCAGACCAGGTAAAGCAGAAACACGAACCCGATCAGCAGGATCAGCTTGGAGAGGCGCAGCGACTGCTGATTGATCTTCTCCATGTCCAGCGGCGGCTCCTCCACCACCTCCAGCCCCCCATCGGCCCCCTCCTGGGCATGAGCCTTGCGCCGAGCCAGGGCACGCTTGAAGGCCAGCCGGCGCGCTGCCACCGCCAGGCCACGCACCACCGAGGCCTCCACCAGGATCCACAGCCCCAGCAGGTAGAGGGTGACCACGAAACGCCCCACCAGGCTCAGCGCCGTGTATTCATAGCCGGCAACGATCAGTCCGACCAGCATCAGGGGAACCGCGGCCATGGCCAGGCCCAGCACGAGGCGGAACAGCCTCACGCCGAAGAAGGGCGCATGGGCCAGGATCAGCCGCGCCAGCAGAAAGCTCATGGCCAGCAGGCCAGCCACTAGCAGCACAAGAGCCACCGGACGGTGGCTAAGCCCGAAATCGGCGTCTCGTGCCAGGGTAGCGATCATCAGCACCGGCACCAGGGCCAGGCCCAGCCAGCCAAGCAGCCAGCGCAGCCGGGCGGCATAGTCCGCCGGCCAGTAGAAGTGCTTGGTGGCGACGCCATCCGGCACCAGCAGACGACGCCCCCAGGCGATCACCGCCCAGGCCAGAGAGAGCTGCAGAGCGGCCAGGCCGATCCCGTGGGCGATGCCCACGCCTCCCACCAGCAGGGCGCTGCCAAAGGCTGTCAGCGTCAAGGGCCCAGGAAGCGCCAGTGGAATATTCAACAGCACCGCCCGGGGCGTATGCAGTTGGGTATCGCTGCGCAGCCGCCCGACCTGTTCATGCAGTGTCGCCAGCCGCATCTTGATCCGACGACGACTCCACACCACCAGGGCGGCGGCCAGCAACAGGGGAACCCCGACCAGCGCACCGGCCGAGGGCAGGCGCCAGTGCACCGGTAGCACCTGTCGCCATTCGCCCTCCTGCCACTCCAGCGCGAGGTTGATGGGCAACTGACGCACCCAGGCCAGGTCCAGCGGCCGAGTGTTGGCGACCCAGAAGAGCTGCTCGTCGATGGTCGCGCGAAGCTCCCTTGAGATCGTCAAAAGCTGCTGCTGGTTGAGCTGCAGCTCGATGGCCGAGCTCAGCAGGCTGCCGTAGGTCTGTTCAAGGCGGTCCACCAGCTCGCGGCGCGACTGATAGAGACGCTGCAGGGAGTCGACCAGGGCATCGCTGACCTCGACACCGGCCTCCTCCAGACGCTGGCTGGCCAGACGCTCACCCTGGCGCAGCTGATCACGCTGGCGCACCAGGTCAAATTGGCGCAGGCGCAGATCGGCGATCTCGTCCTGCAGATCGCGCCGCGGGGCCACCTGGGGCAATGAGCGGCGCTGCTCGCGCAGGATACGCGACAGCAGCATGCTGCCGCGTATCGCCTCGATCTGCTCATTGAGACTGCGCTGCAGCTGGCGAACATGGTCGAGCTGGCTGCGCACCGCCAGACTCTCGCGCACCAGGGCATTGCTGCGGTCGTTCGTCCGCAGCAGCTCCAGGCTGAGGTCGCGATTGACCTGCTGGGCACGCTCGAGGACCGGATGACCCGCCTCGAGCAGCGGATCGTCCCGGACGGCATCGGCGATGGCCTGCTCCGAGGCCAGGCGCTGCTTGCGCTCGATGACGTTCTGCAGCAGAGCGAGCTCCGATTCCTGGCGGGCGACCTGCTGGATCATCAGGTCGCGGCGCTGCTGGTCGAGCTCGCGCAGGCGCGTGTTGGTGCTCAGCTCACGCCGATGAAACCGCAGGGTGAGTTCGGCCAGGCGGCGCTCCACCTGATGTTGCCAGACCCGGGGATCATCGCTGGCCAGCTCCCGATTCTCGAACTCACTCTGGGCGCGGCGCGACCGCTCGACGGCCTGCATGGCTTCGGAGATCGCCTGCTGGGCGCGTTCCGGCAGGGTCTGGGCAGAGAGCAGCTGGGCGTTGACTTCGGCCAGGCGATCCTGCAGCCGCTGCAGATCGATCACAGCTTCCTGCTGGCGCTGCTCCAGCTCGTCCAGGGGCAGGTCATCCAGGCCGGTGGCGGACAGATTCAGGGCCGCCTCCTCCTCGGCCCGTAGCTCTCGCTCCAGTCGCAGCAACTCCGAGGGGGCTTGCTGGACGCGTGATTCCAGGGCCTCCAGGCGCTTCTCCTGCTCTTCCAGGGAGACCAGGGCCGAGAGGGTCTCTTCCAGCAGCTCGATCTCGCGACGCTGAGCCGCACTGAGGCTCTCGCCTTCAGCAGGAGCCAACCCCTCGAGGCGTGCTTCTATATCGCCACGCTCCGGCAGGTTCACCTCTGCACGTGCCGGCTGCAGCGCGGTTATCAACAGCAGGACCACAAGTGCCAGAGCAGGCCATCCCCTCCGGCTCGCTGCCCCTCTGTCCATGGGGCTTATGCCCGCACCTCTCGCCACAGCCTACCTCGCTTGCAGAACGAATTTTCCAGTGCTGATTCTCTGCCCCTGCGGCAGCCATGGCAATCACCTTCCCCGGCAAGGCCCCATGCTGTTGACTTGAACGATGGGCGTGGTAGAAGAGCTGTCTGAATCCCATTATCTCCCGGACCTCCCCATGACCTCGCTGAACCGCTCTGCCATCCTTGCCGGCGCCACCCTGGCCCTGCTGCTGCATGCAGGCGCGTCCCAGGCTGGCACTCTGCAACCCGAGCAGGGCGCAGGGGAGAACACCGCGGCAAGCGTCCAAGAGAGCGCCGCCGACCGCGCCGCCCTCCGGGCCCGCATTCAGGCGCTCAACGCAGAGCTCGAGTCGCTGCAGAGCGAGCTTCAGGCCCTTCCCGATGATGAAGAGATCCTGGCCGAATCCATTCCGACCGACGAGGTCGCGGCCCTGGAAGCCGTGGAGCGGCGCCAGCTCGAGCTCGAATCTCGCCGCAATCCCTTTGCCATCACCACCTATCGCCGCAACTACCTCTTCCCGGCAAGCTATACGACCAACCCCAACCGAGAGGCCTTTCGCGAGATCTCCGATATCAATGGGCCCAGCGACCTGGAAGTAAAGTTCCAGTTCAGCGCCAAGGTCAATCTGATAGAGGGGCTGTTCGGCAACACCGGCGACCTCTACTTCGCCTACACCCAGCGCAGCTGGTGGCAAGCCTACAACACCGACTCCTCCTCGCCCTTCCGCGAGACCAACTACGAGCCGGAAATCTTCATGAACTTCGACAACGCCTGGCGGGCCCTCGGGTGGACCAACGTGCGCAACCGTCTGGCGCTGAACCATACCTCCAACGGTCGCTCCGATCCGCTCTCGCGTAGCTGGAACCGGATCTATCTGGAGAGTATTTTCCAGCGCGGCGACTGGGCCTTCAGCCTGGCCCCCCACTGGCGTATCCCCGAGTCCACGAGCGAAGACGACAACCCCGACATCGAGCGCTACATGGGCTACGGCGATGTCACCGTCGCCCGGCGCTTTGGCGACAACGAGCTCAGCCTGCTGTGGCGGGGCAACCCCAGCGCGGGCAACATGGGCACCCAGGTCGATTACTCCTGGCCGCTGTTCAACGGCAACGTCCGCGGCCACGTCCAGTACTACTACGGCTATGGCGAGAGCATGATCGACTACGACCACCGCAACCATCGGCTTAGCCTGGGTTTCAGCCTTAATCCACTGTTCAGCGGCGGCAGCATGACCCGTTGATCCTGACTCTGATCAAGTGCCGACGCTCCTTTGATGTCGCCGCCGTGGCAAGTACTGTCTCGGCTGCTATGCTGAGGCAGTCATTCACCGTCAGAGGAAGACCCGATGGCAAAACGTGCCCACTACATCCCGGAATCCACCGAGCAGCTCAAGGAAGACCTGCACCACCTCACCCAGACCATCGAGGAACTGGTCAATGCCACCGCGGATGACTCCCGCAGCAATATCAAGGAACTGCGCGGCCGCGCCGAGAAACGTCTCAAGGAGACCCGCGACCGCCTCGAGAACCGCGGCGAGCGCCTCTATGACGAGGCCCGAGACTCCGTCGAGCATCAGGTCGACGCCGTCGATCGCTACGTCCATGACAACACCTGGACCAGCATCGGCATCGGCGCCGCCCTGGGCATCGTCGTCGGCATGCTGATCGGGCGTCGCTGATGCCGGAAAGCCAAGGACCGGCACAGCGACTGTTCACTGCCGCTCGCCGCCTTCTGGGCAGCCTGTTGGCCACCGGCGAGACGCGCCTGCGTCTCGCCGTGCTTGAACTCGAGGAAGAGCGGGTTCGTCTGGTGGGCCTGCTGCTGATCGTGGGTCTCAGCCTGATCCTGTTGATGCTGGGCATCGGCGTGCTGACTACCCTGGTGATCGTCGCCTTCTGGGACAGCTATCGGCTCACCGCCATCGCTGTCAGCGCCGGCATTCTGCTCGGCGGTGGCCTGCTTCTGGCGCTCAGGGCGCTTCAGCTGGCCAAGCGACGCACCCTGCTCGTCAGCACCCTCAAGCACCTGGCCACCGACCGCGAGCTGGTGGAGCGCGACCGCCGGGAGGGACGCCGTGAGCCCTGACACGAGACACCGGCCGCCGACGCGCCGAGAAGCGCCCGAGCCCTGCCGCGCCGAACGCAAGTCACAGCTGGAGGCCAGAATCGAGCAGCAGCGTATCGACATCCTGGTGGAGGCGAGCCGCTACCGCGAGGCAAGCCGCCCCATCGATGAAGGATGGCAGACACTGATGCGCTTCAGGGCCCCGCTCTACGCCCTGGGCGGCTTGCTGCTGTTCAAGAGCGCCCGTCACCCGAATTCCCTGCTGCGCGTCGTCAAGCGGCTGGCGGCCGGCGGCCTGCTGCTGAGACGGGCCCGGCGCATGCTGCTCTGATGTCCGACTGCCTACCTATTCCAGCGCCGTAGACGGCAGGTGCGGCACCGCGGCCAGCCACTCGGGCACCTTGCCCTCCCCCCTGGCATCCTCGACCCAGACCCCGGCCTCCTCCTCGAACAGCAGGACCGCCAGGGTCTTTCCCCAATTCGCCCAGTGGTCGCAGGCATCGTCCATCAGCGCCAGGAAGGTAGCCATGGCCACCCCGTCGGCCGGGGCCGCAGGAACCAGGACCACTCGCACCCCACATGCCTCCCAGTCGAGCTCGGTCAGACAGTCCCAGGCCGCGTCCCAGTTACGGCCAAAGTGGGCGGGAAAGGCCAGGCTCACCGCCAGGGCATCGAGCAGTGACTCGCGGGTCCAGCGTCGGCAAACGGGCAGACGGTGCAGGCACAGGCCCTCGGCTTCATCAATGCCCATGGCGCCTGAGGCCCCGAGACGGTAGATGCCGCTGCGGGCGGGATCCGCCAGGAAACGCGCCAGCGCCTGGCTGGAGGCATGCGGTGTCATCGACGATCCTCCAGCACCCGGAAGGAGGCGTAGTGGTCATCGGTATAGTAGAAGATTTCCGGCGGGTTGCCGCCGGTGACGATGCGCCGCGCACCGCGATGGGAGAGACCCGGGGTCTCGACGGTGAACTCGCGGTAGTAGCCCCGGGGGCGCTGGGGCAACAGCCGCTCTCGATTGTGGAAGGTCGTGCCGTCCTGGGAGTGCGGGAAGGGACCGCCCCGCTCGATCAGTCGCAGTGTCTCATCGACCTGGACCTGCCCCGGCAGGCGCTGCTCGACGGCCTCGGGCTCCCCGGACCCTAACCAGGACCCCAGCTCAGCGAACTGGGAGAGGCCAGCCAGGGCCAGCAGGGCGATCAGCAGTATCTTCTTCATGTTCCTCTCGACGGAGACGATCAGGGGGAGTCATGATGCCGCGAGACGGCGCCACCCACCAGCCGCGGATGACGCGGGTCGCCGGACCGCGCTATGGTTTGGTAACGGCGCTACGTCAATCAGCCCGTCCCGTCGACGAAAGACCCGATAACGCAAGGAAACTCCCATGCCCCTCGCCATTACCCTGCACGTGCTCGCCTCCGTTATCTGGGTGGGCGGGATGTTCTTCGCCTGGATGGTGCTGCGGCCAGTGGCCGCCGGGCTGCTGGAGCCGCCGGCCCGCCTCTCGCTGTGGCGCGGCGTCTTCGACCGCTTCTTCCCCTGGGTGTGGGCGTCAGTGGCAGTGCTGCTGGTCACCGGACTGTGGATGCTCTTCGCGGTGTTCGGCGGCATGGCCGGGGCACGCTGGCACATCCACCTGATGCTGCTGCTGGGCCTGGCGATGATGGCAATCTACCTGCACGTCTGGTTCGCCCCCTATCGCCGGCTATGCCGCGCCGTGGATGCCGCCGACTGGCCCGAAGGCGGACGCCAGCTCGGCCAGATACGCCGTATGATCGGCCTGAACCTGATTCTCGGCCTGCTCACCGTGGCCATCGCCAGCGGCGGGCGCTATATCTGAAGCGCCGGCTCGTGGGCCCTGTCATCCGCGTGGCCACCGGGTACCCATCGCATACAGCGAGCCCCGTGGGCCAGGCGCTTCTCGAGGAAGCCCCGGGTCCTCGCCTGGCCTTCACTCTCGTCGCCGGACCATACCGCCAGGGTGGCCAGAAAGAGCCCGGTCAACGCCATCTCTTCCACCTGGGCGCGCCGGGTGCCGTAGGGCGCAGGCAGGCGGGCCGCCTCCCGCCACCACTGCACGGTGCGCGACAGATCGAAGATCATCGGCACCCAGGTGTGCAGGTGCGGGAGATGGGCCTTGGTTCGCAGCATCATCACCGTGACACGGCGATGAACGGCAAGGGCATCGAACCAGGCCAGCAGGCAGTGCGCAAGGCGCTGCGCCTCGGGCCAGTGGTGGAAGCCGTCGGGCTTGTCGGCCAGCATCGCTTCCAGGCCACGGTGAAACCAGGCGTTGGCCACCGCGTCGAGGTCGCGGAACTCGGCCAGCACCGCGGCCATCGGCAGATCCAGGCACGCGGCGACGTCGCTGAGCCGCACCGCCTCCCAGCCGTGGGTTTCAGCCTGATGCAGGGCCTCGTCGACGATGCGGTCGCGCAGCGACGTCTCGTCGGCACCGGTATCTTGGTGAACGGCGATCAGGGTCATGGGAGTCCTCCCTGGGCAGGGGTGAGTGGTCCAGCATAAGCCTGTCCCTGCCAGGAGGATAGTCGTTATGGCGTTGGGCCGACTGTCAGAAAACTGTCATCTCAGGAGTTCGTTAAACTGCTAATGTACTGCGGCTAGGCGATCGCCCAAGACGGCGTGTGTGACGGGGAAGAACGGGAAGGGAGGCACGCGATGCGCATGTTGGCGCTCTACAGCATCAAGGGCGGAGTCGGCAAGACCGCCTCGGCGGTGAATCTGGCGGCCGAGGCGGCCGCCGCCGGTTGGCGAGTGCTGCTCTGGGACCTCGACCCCCAGGCAGCCACCACCTTCTACCTGCGCGTCAAGCCCAAGGTGCGCGGCGGCGTGGCTCGGCTGGTCAAGGGCGACGCCGCCTTCCACAAGGTGATCCGCGCCACGGAAATAGAGCGTCTCGACCTGCTGCCCGCCGCGCTTGCCTCCCGGGAGCTGGACCACCTGCTGGCCGCCCAGCGCGAGAACCAGCTGCGGCGCATCCTCAAGCCGATCCGCGACGACTATGATCTGGTCATCCTGGACTGCCCGCCCAGCCTATCGACCCTTTCAGAGAGCGTGTTCGCCAGCGTCGATGCCCTGCTGGTGCCCATCGTGCCCACGGTGCTTTCGGTGCGCACCCTGGAGCAGCTGCGCGACTTCCTGGATGAGCGCGACATCCCCTGCCAGGTGTGGCCCTTCGTGACGTTGGCAGACCGACGCCGCACCCTGCACCGCGAGACCATCGCCGCACTTCCGGAACGCTGGCCCCTGCGGCTCTCCACGTCCATTCCCAGCGCCAGCGTGGTGGAGCGAATGGGGGTGGAGCGTGCCCCGCTGCGTCAGTTTGCCCCCGCGACCCCCGCAGCCCGAGCCTACCGGGCACTGTGGCAGGAAATCGCCCAGCGCATTGTGTAGCGATTGAACTCAGGGGGCGAAAGCGAAGAATATTTAACCAAACTATAATTGACTTGAGATGGAGTCGATCTTTTATTCACCCCAATTCCGGGACGAGTGTCTACTTACATCAGTGGCGCCGTTGTTTATCTGTCTGCGAAAAAAGAGCTGAACCATCACAGAGAAGAAGAACGCCGCGGAGAGACTGCACATGAGAATCCCGGTCAGACCCTCGATGGTTGCCATGATACGCCCGGGAGGATCCAGCAGCAGGTCGCCATATCCGATCGTGGTGTAAGTTACCCCAGAAAAATACAGGGCAGCATCCCAATCTGTCATCGCTCCC
>Ga0207421_10004462_pt1 | contig 16067 bp, 4 predicted proteins | sample SodLakKL_010_SED_4_FD_187542 | JGI IMG/M metagenome (GOLD analysis project Ga0207421, IMG submission 187542) | Alkaline sediment microbial communities from Lake Tanatar, Kulunda Steppe, Russia - 8KL_010_SED (SPAdes) (version 2) | ecosystem: Environmental > Aquatic > Non-marine Saline and... | reverse complement strand
ACCATTAAATTTTTTACTTAATAATGGAGTATAAAATCTTTCATTAACTTCTTTACTTTGAGAATTTATCTCAGAAACAAAATTTCCTTCTGTCCATAAATTTTTTGTTTTAAGATAAATATCATTGTTATTATCTTCATCACTTGCTAAAATTAAAACTGATTTATACTGTTGTCCAAGTGCAGTAGCATTATCCATTCTTACTCTTTTGACAAAAAATCCAAAATTTTCATATTCACTATCAAAATTATCTTTAATATCATCATCAATAATATCAAAATATTGTGAATTGCTTTGTAAATATAAAACAGGTGATGTATTTTTTATAAGATTAAAATCATCAAGTTCAATTTCACGAGGCAATTTCTTAAAATCTAATTCATCTCCAAACGAATAACTTTCCCATAAATTTAAATATTGTTTATGATCTTGATTGATATGATAATTAATCCTATTTTCTTTTAACTCAATAAAATCATCATCAGAAATATTAGTTAGATTATATGGTAATTTTTGATCTAAACTTAGTTTGAAATGTCGTTTTGACCAAAATAATATAGGATTATTTCCAGATTCTGTTAAACTTTCATTAATTAAAGAATTAATATCTGCTGAATTATTTGTGCTTGATATAAATGTATTAAATGTAAAATGTTTTCTTGTGTCGTTTTTTGGATCATCAAGTGGATCATCAAAATCTGCAGCATTAATATCATTATTTATTATAATAGACCAATTATTAGAATTATGTATATGAGATGCCCATATATTTGCGTCATCACCTATTTCACTCAAATCAATTGAATATTCTTCATATATAAATTCACCAGGTTCAGTTGTTTCTATTATTTTATAATATGTATATTTATTGTTATTAACATCAAAATGAATAAACGTATCACCTATAAAATATTCACCATCTTGAATTAATTGAGATAAATCTTCCTCATCAGGTGGTATCATAAAGAAAAATTGAGTACCAGCTCTTCCTTCTTGTCCTTCATAACCACGTATCCCTTGCTTTCCAGGTAAACCTGGAATTCCTTGGCCTCCTATTTTACCACGAGGACCGCCCTGTAAAGATGCAAGTTGAACAAATCCTTGGTTAATCTTTTCAACCATCGATTCATAAGTATCACTTGCTAAAATTTGCTGAATATTAATCATAATTTAAAAATTGTTTATTTATATATTTCTTTTAAAAATACAATGAATTTTAAATTCTCATCACTCTTGTATGTAAACTAAATGATCTGAATTCATTTGTATTTAAATCAATTGTAATAATCGCTTTTAGTGGATTATTTTCATCAACTTCAAATTTGTAACTTTTATCTTCTTGATAAAACTGATTCAAAATTTCTTTTAAATCTTTAGAAAAATCAAATTTGCAATATCTTTCTAATTTATAATCTTTGTCTTGTACATCTAATTTTATATCTCTTGTTCTTCTTCTACTATAAACAACTAATGAATCAATTTCATATAGTTTTAAAATATTTTTTTCTAAGTATTCATCAACTATTAAATTTAATTCTATGTCTGATAAATTTTTCAATGAAGATTCTATATTTTCTCTTATCCATTTAAATTCTTTATTTGCATTATCATCAAACATTCTTCTTTTTAATCTTTTCTTTAGATCAATTGTTAAAATAACTTTAGGTTTACCTTCATCAATTGTAATAGGATTTCTTAATCCTCCAATATTTGAGCCGGTTGGTTTAATAAATCTTATATCAAATTCATCATCATTAAATGAATCAAGTTCAAATAATATAGGTACATTCATTGCTTTACTTCCAATAAAAGATTTAATTTCTTTAAGTTCAACAAGTCCTTCAACTTTATCAAATCTTGTTTTTTCTATATAATTTCGATAAAAATTATTATCCCAAGAACTTAATGCTATATTATGATTTTTATTATCAATAGATACATGACCCACAAGAGGATATACATTCATATATGCTAACGAATCTGTAACTTTTAAAATTTCTTCTTTATTAACTTTATTAATTGATAAATTTTTTATAATTCCTGAATTTTCATTATTTATATTTATTGATGTATTTAATAATGTAAAATCTTTATTAAAATAATTAATTAAATCATTATTTTCATTTAAATTAAATAAAACAATATCTCTTTTTAGTGGTTCATAATTTCCACCATATCTTTGAATTTTTTCATATGAATCAACAGTTTCAAGATCATATCCTATTGTCTTGTGTGTTTTTAATTCAGCAGGTTTGTTTGTATCGGGTTTTGTTCGTAATATTTCCGATTTTACTGTTTCAACGGGATCTATGAAATTTAATGAAAATTGATTTTTTAAAATTTTATTATCTTCATCAATTGAAATATAATTAACAGATCCATGTTTTTCATTTATTAAATTTTTTATATTATTGAAAGAAATTTTTTCTAATATTTCTGAATTATAATCTTTTCCACTATTAAGCATATACACCTGTCTTAAATCAACTTTTCTATTATTTGGTGTATAATCAGTAGAATCAAATTCAGTTGTATTATAACCTTTTAAATATATTAAAGCAGGTGTATAAATATTAGTATTTAAAATATCGGCGGCTGAATCTATTAAAATTTGATTTGTTGTTAAATTTAAATTGGTTTGATTTGGATAAAATGAAGAAAATCTTAATATTCTTGCAATATCATATCTTCCCATTATCAACAACGAATCAACAAGTAAGACCACAACAGTTGGTAATGAAATATCTAATGAGGGTTCTTTTGATAATATAGAAAGAAAACCTTCAAATGATGTAATTTTTCCATAATACACAGGATCATTTATCAAAGCATATACATTTTGTAAAGAACCTGAATTTATCTTTTCTATTTCTTGTTTGTTAAAATCAATATTTTTCAACCTTGAATTATCTATATCATATCGTAAATCACTTGATCTACTTATCTGAGAATTAATTTCAATATCTTTATAATCATTTATTACAATAAACCGATTTCCTAAACTTTTATTATAATCATATTTTATATTTGATATATTACTATCATAATCCTTAACATCTAAATCAGGAATAATACCGTTAAATATATTATCATTTTTCTGAGCACTATTTGTTGTATATAATGATACATAATCTAAAAAATTGTTAAATTTATAATCTTGCAAAAATACAGAAATTACAAAAGTTATACATTTAAATTTTCTATTATCTATTATTTCAATTTCGTAAGGTTTTGTATATTCAAAATCAGATTGTTCTTTAAGTGTTAAAATCGCTGCAAATTTATAATCCCTATAAAAATCTGATCCTTCAATTCTATTTCCCAATTCATCAAGTTCATCTATTCTAAGTCTTGTTCCTCTGAATAAACATTGAATTTCATCAAGACCCTCTATAAATTCAGTAAAAACAAATCTTTCTTCTCTTGATCTATATAATTCTGAATTTTTAACACTATCACTAGGATACCCAACTGTAAAATATTTTGTAAAAAAATCAACATCTGTATCATATAACAATTCCTTCCATGTTTTGTTTGAATATTTTTCAGAAATTTTATTTGAGTTTTCAAAAGGAATATCATTAAGTGAAGTAAACATATAACTTCTTGAATTTATCATTAAATCCTTTGGGTATTTATCAGGATGTCTATCTAAATAATACCATTCGTGTGTAAATAAACTAGGATCAGAAACAATATCTTCAACAGGAGAAAAATTTGTTACACCAAATGCACGTGATATATTTAATCTATATTTATTATCATGAACATCAGTACCAATATTTACCCATTTATTAATATAAGGAACAACTCTAGATTTAAGAACATGATCTTTTAAATTGTTTTCTAATAATCTTTCATATTCAGATGAAAGTAACGAATACGTATATCTTCTAAAATCTTCATTTTTTATAAATTCATTTACAGCCTTTTCATCGTGTTCATTATAAATATCTTCAAGACCTGAAAATCCTGGAAATTCTAAAATATTATAATCTATATTATCCCGTGATAATATATCCCTTTCCTTTGTTTGATATGATTCTAAATTCTTTTCAGAATAAGAAAATTTAACTATCTTTAAATCACGGGCTTCTTTTCTTTTAAGTCTAAATCTTTCATAAACATTTACAGTTTCATATAATCTTGTATCATAATTAAATTTTAAAGATTTATCTAATGTATTAAAAATTGAAGTTTCGTATTCACTAGAATCTAAATCAATATTTATTTTTTCCCAGTTTTCATTTATAAAACCCTCCAATTCTGCAATACCGTCAAGAATTTTAAAGAATTCATTTTTTGGTAATTCAATAAAATCATCAGAATCTCCTGAAGATAATTCAAAAAATTCAAAATATTTTAAAAGTTCTGCAACTGGTGCATATGAATATTTAGAATAGAAAAAATCAAAATCAAAATCTTTAATCGGATTTACGGATAACATTGAAAAAACAGGTGAGAATGTTTTATATGCAATAATATACGATTCATGATTTGTATAAAATTCTCTATTTTCTTCAAGTTCTATAATTACATAATCATCCATATCTTTGAATCCAATAAAGTTTCCTCGAGGATCATATTTCGGTTCATCAAGATATGGTAATATATGAACAAATTCATCTCCTATTCTATATTTCTCTAATTGTGCAAAACTTTTACGTTGTCTTTGAAACCAATCATTTACTTCAATATTATTACCTGTTTCCTCTGTAAGTTTTGCTCGATTTCTTCTTCTTGAATTACCACCAATAAAATTTTGTTCACAATATACATCTTGTGGTGTACCTTCTGAATATTTTATTTCCGGAATAATATCATAAAATAATAAATTTTCAACAACAGAAGAATTGTCAATTAGATTTCTTGTAAATTTAAAGTTATTTGCACCTTCAAATTTTAATTTTGATGCAATATATATTTTATTATTGTTAGCATATGCCACAAAATTTTCTTTAAATTCATTTATACATCCGGCAAGAGATTCTGCTACTTGTTCTGGTGTACCTCTTGGATTAAAAGTATTTTGGTATGCATCAACATCATCATTATATATTGGAAAATTCCACCATTCTCCTCTTTCTAATCCTGTCTCATTTGCGATCATTTGCCATTCATGATAATCATTATCCTGTTCCCAACAAATTGTTAATATTTCACCAGGTTCTATTATTGATTTATTTTTTTCCGTATCATATAAACTTATTACCAATTGTGAAGGTGCATCATCTATTAATTCTGCTTTGTGCTGAACACTAAATTTATCAATACCGACAAATTGTGTAATATCTAATTTTTTATCATATAATTTTATTTCTTTATAATTAAATTTTTTATATAATTTATCAAATGTTTTATTTGAAATTTCTTTAATTCTTTTAAATTCTGAAGATTTATTTTTTACTGTAAAAAATTTATTTTTATCTTTAATTATTTTTGATAATTCATCTTTTGAATCATAATCAACATTTAAATATTTTTGATTAGATTCCTTAACAGGTAAAATTATACCATTTTTATTTGTTTGTTCAAACGGAATCATCGAAGCTTCATATATATCAATTTCTAATTCTGCTTTTGGTGTTTGATCTTTCAATTGTGTTAATATTTTTTCGTTTACATCAAATCTATCTAATTCTATTTCATTTACATATAATCCAAAATATCTATTTATTGAATATTCTTCTGAAACATCATCATTAAACAAAAACTCAAGATTTATAAGATTTTGACAAATTATATCATTTCTCATAAAACCTAAAGTAATATGTTCTTCAAATTCTTTTATTGTTCTGTCTTTTGAAAATATATCATATAAATATTCTCCTTTTTCTGATACTGAACCATCTCTAATTGATGCACCGTTCCATTTTGATAAAGATTCCTTATCAAATGTTATATATAATGGTTGTTCTTTAAAATTACGTTCATTAACAATTCCTCTTAAATATTGTCCAATATTTGTACCTTCCCGTAAATCAAAAGTTTTTAATATTATAGCATTTTTTAATAATTCATCTAAAATTTCTTTATTTTCTAAATTTTTATATGTTGATTTTGAAATTGAATGATCTACTTTAAATACTACAAAAAACTCAGGAATTTGTTTTTTAAGCCACATTGGTGCAAATAGTGATAATTTTTCATCATAAAACTGACTTTCAACTTGTTTTGTTCCATACCCATAAAAATTATCATATTGTAAATGATATTCAGTTTTTGAATATTGATAACTATCATCATATTCTCTTAAATCAAAAATTACATCAGATGGTGTTTTTCCATTATCAAAAAATCTATATAAATCTGCAGAATAAACAGAATATGGTGCAACTTTATATTTTTTGAATTTTACATCAGACAATTCATCATTTGCATCTATACTATTTAACCAAAGTTTACCTTCACTATCAATTGTTAATTTAACATTACCTGAAAGTCTTGGGTTTGTTCTTAATAATAAATGACTTGTTTTATTATCATATAATATTTTATCATCATTATTAAATTCTGAAACATTTTCTTTTAATGTTTCTTTTGAAAATTTATTACCGTAAATATCAATATCTATATAATCTATTTTATAAGGTAGATGCGGTTCTTTATAATACGGTTTCCCTGCTTCTAAACTTACGGAATCAAAATTTTCATGAGAAAAAAGATAATCATTTATTGATTTAATTCCATATTTCGAATATTTAAGGGAATACGGAATTATTTCTTCATTTGGGGATAAAGTATCAGGAATAGGTGGTTCATTTTGTAACTTTGAGCCATTTACTCTCCAGCTATCATGACCATGAACAAATTCATTAATTGTAGGTCTAAATTCTGAAATAAATAAAACAAATTTAACATTTTCATTTTCTTTACCCAAATAATCAATTCTATATTCCCATGAATCACCTTCTTTTATTTCTTGCCAATATGATAAAGGTAAACATTTAAAATGATTATACATGTTACCAAATAATAGATTTTGAGTACGTCCATAAATATTAAAACAATCAAATGTTCTTAAGTTTTCTAATGTATTTTCATACATTGGTTTTATATCAACACCATTGATTAAAAATTGACTCGTTTCAAAATCTCTATTTAAAAGATTATTTTCTAAATATGCATTTTGTTTTTTATTTTCATATATAGAAAAAGAAGCTTGTTCGTTTTGATTAATTTTTACCCAATAATCATTTTCGTTTCCGTTTTCATTATAAACAAAAACTTCAGTTTCTTCATCAAAAATCCAATATCCTTCTAAATTTTTATCAAAAGGTTCTATTTTTGTATGATCTCTCCATTCAGTTTCTATTAAATTTTCAGCTGTCCATATTTGATTTCCTATTCGTACTGTTTTATATTTTGTTCCATCATTTCCTATATATTTTTTTCCAAAATCACCATCTTTAAGCTCTGAATCTATTTTTTCATTAAAATCTCTAACACATCTTACACCAAATCCTTGTTTCTTTGATTCTGAAAATCTACCAATTTGATCATAACCATCAAATTCGGTTAACATTCTACACCATGCTTCTGAATTTGGTGAAATATCTTCTCTTTCTGAAGAAGTCCACCAATAACATTTTTCTTTTAAATTCTTAAATTCTCCTTTATATAATAAATCACCCTCGTCATTTGTTAACCCTCTTGAATATATACGAACATCATCTATAATTGACTTTGAGTTTCTATTTTCAATATCACTACCACCTATTTGAATCAATCCCCCAGGTATATCTTCTATACCTGTACTTGTCAATTTTTCTTCAACACCATTTACACGAATAAAAAATTCGTTATCATCTCTTCTCCCAAATAAAACATGATTTTCTTTTTCGGTTAATTCTATTTCACTTGAGGATACGTTATTAAATAAAAAACTAATTGTTTTTTTATTTATATCCGGAGTTCCAGAATCCTTTTTATTCTGTATTAAAAATAAACCACTATCTGGAGTACCTGGGTTATGTTGATTTAATAAGTATCTTGGACTATCATCATTGTTATCAGTTAGTTCAACCCATAAAGATATTGTAAAATTTAAATTTTCTATTTTATAATCAGTATCAACTCTTCCACTACCATCAAACTTTAAAGCTTTGTCATATTTACCTTCAACTCGTTTAACTTCATCAATAATTATTCCATCTTTATCATTACCACTCTGATCATATACAGTATTACCACCAATTTCATTAAAATTCCAATATGCTTCTGCATTATTTTGTAATTCTGATGTTTTAAAATCTCTATATCCACCAGGTAGTGCAGAAAAATTGAAATCATTAGTTATAGGAGTTGTTTGATCCCATTCATATAAAGATTTCAATCTTCTTGCAATAAGACTTCCTCTCATACCATCATCATCCCATACATTTTCATCTATCCAATCTTCATCTATGGATTTCTCTAAGTTTTTCCAATCTTCATCAGTTGGAATTCGCCATCCATCTACATTATTAACTAATCCTCGGGAGTCATTAACTGTATACCAATTATATAAAAAACCGTTTTCTATTTTTTTATCTTGAGCATAAGAATATACAGGCAATAATGTAGCCCAATATGAACGAGGATCTGGTGCACCCTCCTCTGTTGTCCATTTTTTATCATGCGGTGGAATTGCAACTCGTAAAAACCTTGTAGTTTTTCCATTAAAATATAAATCATTAGAAAAATTTACATTATACCAAGATCTTTTAAATTTCGCAGTTTCTGGAGTCATTATTTTTTATTTTTTATATATATTTTATTTTAAATTTTTATGTTTTTACAGGAATAAAAAATGGCATACTATTAATAAAATATACCATTCAATTTTTTTTAATATGTAGAAAATTATTAAAGATCTCTTAACATACGCTTATCTCTAATCGTAATTGAAGGTTTTTGTAAAACATTTTCTGTAGTTTCTAATTTTTCAACTGAAGATCTTCTTGAATATTTTGCACTTACATCAACATCAAATGAAAATCTACTTTCATTTTTTACTGAAATGTCTATTCCAATTATTTTATTATAAATTACATTAACTATTGTATTATCTTTATCCCCTGCAACCCTTCCACTTATAGGAGTATCTCCAAAATAATCAACCATTCTAAATTGAAATACAATTGGAATCATAATAGCATTAGCCTCACCATCATCAACTTCTTTTTTTGATCTATGATCGGCACCTTCTATAAGTAATTGGTCGAAAAATGCAGGACCCATAAATAAATATGATCCACAAGTATTTTTTCCAACAAAATATCTATCATGTGGGTAAAAACCTAATTTATCAGGAAGATCTGTTAATTCTGGTGTATATTTATTTTCACCATCAACACCACCGTCATATTTTTCACTTTCACCAGACTCTGAATCATAAGCCCAAGGATCTTTAAAACTTAATTGAACCTTACCGTCTTTTGACATTGATTGTAAATTAAAATATTTTGAGTGTCTAAAAGCAGATGCTTTAAAATCTGGTTCTGGTAATGAAGAACCTTCTCCAATTAAAATATCAGGTTGATTAAAAAATTTCATCCAATCAAATTCATCATTATCTGAAAAATTCCATTCGGATTCATTATCTGGGTAAAGAATAGGACAATCTGTATGTATACAAAAATCACTATAATTACCACTTCCATCAGGAGTATTACCACTTATACTACCATTCCATATCCAACCCAACGATTCTCCAGTACTGGTAAAATCAGGAACAAAATAACGATCATCCTCATTGTTTGGTGTTTTGTATAATTTTTTAACTAATCCAACATTTGTTTTTCTTAAATATAGAAATTGAGAACGTAATTGTCTTGATTGCACATTACCTGCATAAATTCCATTACAATTTTTTGTTTCTTCGGCTGCAACTGCCAAATTGTTTATAGGAACTTCCCAATATCTTAGTTTATCATAATAATCTGGATCATATTTAACTTGAGATTGCTCTTCTTCATATAATCTTTCTGATAAACCACCAGGAAACATTGAAACTAATTCAAGAGGTGTTCTTTCTGTATTTTCTATTATAAGATTATATACTTTTGTAATTATTGCTCCTTTTCTTTCATTTACAGCAAGTTGTTCTATAAAATCTCTATAATAACCTGCAAATAATTCTACAGTTGAACCATTTTTAACATAGCTTCTTTTTGCCGTACCTGCTCCTTCTTCAACAATTGAAACTTGTAATTCACCTTTTCTCTGTTCAATTCTACTTTGTAATGTTTCTATCTCATTTTTAAGATTTTTAATTTTTTCATATAAATTAATAACTAAACCACCTTGATCATAAAAACCTGAAGATATTGTATCTGCACTGTGTGAAAAATATTCATCACCTGTTTGTCTTGATGTTTTTAGATGTAAATCTAAATTTTTAGCATTTAAACTTTCTTCAAATTTTACTAATGATTCTTCTGCAAGAGCCTGTGATAATGCAAGTTCAGCAAAATCATTTCGCATTAAATCTTCAGGAAAATCAATTATTATACTATCTGACCAATCTGAAGCAATAGGATTAATTGGCCATCCTGCTTCTGAAAAACATCTTACTTGTAATTCAACTTTTTCTCCTTTTTTAATTGGTATTTCTAATTGATTTGTATTAATTGCATCAGCATCTTCAACATGCTCTGATGACCATTTAAATACACCAGCACCATAATCATAATAACGTTTTCTTATATCAGATTTTTTAGTAACCCAAGGTGAAAATGAACCTCTTTTTTCCTGACCATCTCTACCTTCAAATTCTAATTGTTGAGCTTGAGATGGTTTATCATCTATTCTTAAATATCTGTATGTGTATTCAAATTGAATTACTTCTTGAGGTCCAGTGTTTTCATTATATTTTGGTGGTGGAATATCAAAAAATCCTCTTATTCTATATTTAGGTTTTTCACCACCCAGATCTACATCACGTGCAATTGCAACCAATTCTAAAACAACTGATGAATATAAAGATGTTTTTGAAGTTTTTTCACGAATCAAAGAATCTAATTTATTTTTAACAGCAGTTCTTTCTTGTTCGGTTTTAAATTGAGTATTACCAAGAATTTCCTTATTTTTTTGAATTACTGAATCTAATTGTTTTATTTCGGATTCTAATTCAATTTTATTTGAAGCCTTTCTTTTTATTTCTTCTCTTTCCTTTGAGTCAAATAAATGATCATTAATCTGTACAACCCTAAAATTTTCATTAGTTGCATTAGGAACATCTGGAATTTCACCATAAATTGATGGTACAGTTTTTTCTTTTGCACTTGCTAAAATTGTTTTTCCAAAATCTAAAACATTTTGATTATAAAATCTTCTCAAGTTCATTTCCCCTTCTTCTGTTTCAATCACTAAATCATTGGAGTATATTGCAACACCAGGTGACCAACTTCTTGACATTATATTATGACCTTCATCAATTGGTTTAAAAAATATAACTTGTCTTTCATTATAATTTATACCAATTTCTGCCCTTCGAGGTGCAAAACTTTCTGAATATAATTTTAAACTTTCTGCTTTAATTGAAATAGGATCGTAACCTGATAACCTTTTTAATGTTATTGCATTTATTGATGTATCAATTGATGTTATTTCATATATTGTCTCATTACTTAATAATTTATCACCAGTTTTTAATGTTTCTCCAGCTTCAACACCTGTTAAACTATCATATGTTAATTTATTTAAATAATAATGTCTTACTGTAACTTCCTCACCTTCTTTTGTTACTTGAATATCTTTAATATCATAAACATCAAATTTACCTTCATATTCTAAAATTGATAATGGCAATTCTTGTATTTGTTCATCCTCATGAAATGATATTTCTTTGTTTACCAAATCATCATACATTAGATTTATATCAATGTCATTTTTTCCTTTATAATTTAAATCAAAATAATTTTCTTGATCTGGTGAATCCGCTACAATTATAACTTTTTTATATAAAATTCTTTTTGCTGTTTCTGAAATATAACCTGAAACATCAAATGATATATGTAATGAAGGGCTTAAAAAAGATTCAAAAAACCAATTGGGTTTAATTTCAAATGTTGCAGGTACTGTTAAATTTTGAATTTGACCAGGTTCTCTTGCAACTTTAGTAGTAAACAATCTTTTATGAGTTCCATCAGGCATTCTTACTAACGATTCTTGGCCATCATATCCCATTAAAGTTTTTAATGTATTGTCTATTCTATCAAGATTTTCTTTAATATATCCAAATGAAGGTAGTTCATATGCAACTTCTTCATCATTCATATCTTTTAATGTAAATGATATAGATTCTTCATCTGATGCAACAGCTTCATTTATTTTTTGTAGCACAGATAAAGCATTATTTTGAAGTAATATAAATTTATCTATTAATTCTGAAAAACTATTTTGAGTATTCATTTAATTTTATTTTTTTTTAAAAGATATCTGTTATAAAATGATATTTCTCTGGATCTATGCAAATTATTTCAATAATTGGTTTAAATCTATTTTTTTCATTAAAATTATCAAAAGTAATTATACTAGCTTGTAAATTATATTCAAATCCTGTAAATAACGTATCTTGTGCATCTGTATAAATTAAAATATTTGAAGATCCATTAACATTATTCATATTTAAACCGTATGAAAATGAAATTCTTATTTTTTGACCTTTTTTCCAACTTATATCTGAATCATCAATATAAATATTAACATCTCTATCAACAATATATGGAGATTGGTGTATATTATCTCCTATTCTTATATAATTATCAAATTCTTTTAATATATGAAAATATTGATAATATTCAGGTTGTGCAGAAAAATCTTCATCAATTCTAATAATTGGTTTATCACTAATATTAAAAGCTTGTCTTGAATTGTTTATTGTAATTGCATTTTTCTTTGATCTATCAATATCAATTCCCATTCCATTTTTGATAACATCAATATTATATGACATTTCAACTGATGATTCATTTTTATAAATATTTGTTATTTCTTTATAATTATTATTTATAAGATTAATTATATTTTGATTATTCAAAAAAACTTTTTCTGAATCTCTTATTCTTTTTTCAACGTCTTCAACTCTTCTTTCTAATTCATTATAATTTTCTTGAGTGAAAACCATTGATTTTAAATAATTAACTTTTTCCTTTAATTTTTTAAATATTTCAATATGAGCATCTGTTTTTTCAGCCATTGTTTTCATTCCACTTAATGCATCAAGATATAATTGTAATGAAAACGTATTATAATCATTAATATTTATTTCAACAGCAGGTTCTTGTGCATGAACATCAAATTTAATATTTAATCTAAATGCATAAGAATTTCCATTTTGTTGTAGTACAGAATTTGGTTTATATTTATGTATTGAAGGAATCAATCCTGTACCTGCAATTTCATCAACATTATCTAAGAATAATATTCCAAATAAATTTGTTGTAACACTTTCAGGATCATCAACATCATAAATATCATAATATACTAAAACTGTATTAAAACTAAAATTATTTGCATATGAAGATTCGTTATATTCACCAAAGCTTTTTATATCAGGAGTAGCTTTAATTTTTTTATAAGTATCTGGATTAAATTCAATAGAAATTCCATCTAGTGCATTTCTTATAAACTTAGTAGAATTTACAGATCCTAAATCATTAGGATTTGCTTCATCTGTATGTCCTATTGCATAAACTTCATTCTTAACATTACTAAAACCACTTGGTTCTATATAATATGAATTATTAGAAGAACCAAAATGATCAAACCACCATTTAAAATCTGGGTTAATTTCCTCATCTTTTTTATAAGGTTCGAATTGATTTGTATCTTCATTAAAATACCAACATCTATCAAAACCTCTTAAAGAATCAAAGAAACCACGGTTAGTTAAACTTGATGGATTTTTATCAACAATTTCTCTACCTTCAAGTGCTCTTACATTCCCACCTGTATTTTTTGTTGGAAGGATCATTCCCGGTGAATAATTTGAATCAACAATAGAATCAAATAAAACATCACGAGTATGACCATGTGTTGTTGGTAAATGTATATATACTTCAGTATATGAATTTTGTGGATTACGAATTGAATTTACAACATTTATATTTCCTATATACTTTACAACCCTTTCATAAATAGGACTTCCTGTAGCATCAAATGTATTATTTTCTTCAACAAATCTTGTACCTAAATTTTCAGATGGTGAAACAACTTCTGAATCATTAGCTTGTCTGAAGCGCATTGCACCAATTTCTTTTAACCACTTAAAAAAGACTCGCTCTGAAACAGTTCTATCTTGCTCCACATCAAAGTTGTTTCTTTTTAATAGAATCGTTTCCAAGTTATAATAATAATTTTGAAAACTTTCCGCAAAAGCTACATTGTTTCTTATTTTTGGGGTTGTTACACCAGCATCTTCTCTATACCATCTAGATGCACCAATAGTTGAATCTATTTGAATTTTATTTGGTATAGAAACATTTGAATTAATTAAATCTTCATTATTATCCGTTGTTAATTGTTTTAACTCAGGAATTTTTAATAAAGCAAAATTACTAAATCTAAATTTCTTTTTTGTTTGATCTAAACTAAAATTTAAATCGGCTTGTGCTGATGTACACGTATAAAATGTTCCACCTTGTACTTTTATAGGTCGAATAAAAGGAGTAATACTCATCTATTTTATTTATTTTTTTATTATTCAAAAGATATTTTCTCAGTAACATCGGTAGGTATTTTTGAACTAATAACTTTCCAAGAACCGTTTTGTTTACTTTCAGCATCTTCACCCGGCTCAACTGCTTCAAATATAAGAACTGTTGTAATTTTTTCTAATTCTGCACCAACAGTATCACCAATATTTTCATATTTTACAATTGGAATATTTGTATTTCCACCATCTTCTTTATGTACAAGTGTAAATTCATTTTCGTCAGGTGGTGCTCCAGTATTTTTAATTATTAAAATTTGTCCATGATACCCATCACTTAATTCAACTTCTTTATTTGTACCAGCCCACTGTAATGTAATATTATTTTTTCCGGAAATTTCTTCATCATCTGATTCAAATGCTAAAACTTCCAAAAAATTATCTTCAGAATCAGATGCATCAAATTTTAAGTATCCACTCAAATTAACTCCGCCAAATGAAACAACATCACCAAATGAAACACTACCTGTAAGATTTGATATTCTATCTTCATTATTTGTAGAGGGTCTTTCAATATTTATTTTTCCAGTAACTGATATATCAGATTCAAATTCTGAAAATTCTTCTTCACCAGTACCAACATGGAGTTGTTGTAAAACTCTTAATTTTCCATCAATTCTACTTGAAGCTTGATTATGAAATATTTCTTCATCAGTATCTAATGAACCTTTATTAATTAAAATATTTGCAATATTTAAACTACCACCTGTTGGTGTTGTATTTAAAAATGTTTCAATTTTATTAATACCATCGGCTAAAAGCCTTGTATTTGATTGAATTACTGCTCGTGAAGAACCAACATTATCTGAACCTAAAATGTCTTGTATTGTTATTTTTCCCATTTTAAAAATTTATTTTTTTGTATATATTTAAAAGTATTTTTTATCTATTTTTACTAAAGTATTTTTTCAAGCTTTTCACAAATTTTTACAAGAGTCATAACATCTTTTTTACAATATTCTGAAATTCCTTTAATATTTTTATTTTCCCAATAATGTTTATGTACATTTTTTCCTTCAATTTCTCCACTTTTTGGACTTGAAATTCCTAAAGAATATGCAACCTCACCAAATGGAACGGATTCCCAATTTGTACTTTTCCAAACTTCAGCAATATCTACATTTTTAACCTCCCAAGGTTTTTTCCCAAAAGTATTTAAGTTATTTGGAACTTCTAATCCATACATGCATAATTTTTTAAATAACCAAGGTATATCAAAACCTTTGATATTATAACCACATATTACTAAACCTGAATTTTCAACTTTATTAAATATTTTTTGTGTTCTTAAAAGAATATCTTTTTCATCTTCACCGTCTATTGCATCAATACTAATGCTATTATCTGGTTTTATAAAAGCCATACCTAC
>Ga0207421_10004459_pt1 | contig 16074 bp, 14 predicted proteins | sample SodLakKL_010_SED_4_FD_187542 | JGI IMG/M metagenome (GOLD analysis project Ga0207421, IMG submission 187542) | Alkaline sediment microbial communities from Lake Tanatar, Kulunda Steppe, Russia - 8KL_010_SED (SPAdes) (version 2) | ecosystem: Environmental > Aquatic > Non-marine Saline and... | reverse complement strand
GGGCCGTCAGTAGCGGCAACCACGAGAATTGCTCCGTCCATCTGGGCGGCACCTGTTACCATGTTCTTTACGTAGTCGGCGTGACCGGGACAGTCAACGTGTGCATAGTGACGCGTTTCTGTTTGGTACTCAACATGTGCAGTATTGATGGTGATACCTCTTTCCTTTTCCTCGGGTGCATTGTCGATAGAATCGAATGATCTGATTTCAGACCAGCCTTTTTCTGCCAAGACTTGAGTAATCGCAGCGGTGAGCGTGGTTTTACCGTGGTCGACGTGACCGATGGTACCAATGTTCACGTGCGGCTTCGTGCGTTCAAATTTTTCTTTTGCCATATCTTACTGGTGTTTAAGATTAATTAAAGGGATTCAACAAATGATTTCATATTAACAGTAGAGCCGATGACGGGAATTGAACCCGTGGCCTCTTCCTTACCAAGGAAACGCTCTACCCCTGAGCTACATCGGCAGGAACGACAAATAGAGCGGAAAACGGGACTCGAACCCGCCACCTACAGCTTGGAAGGCTGTCGCTCTACCAGATGAGCTATTTCCGCTTTTAACAGTGGGGGGGGAAGGATTCGAACCTCCGAAGGCGAAGCCAACAGATTTACAGTCTGCCCCATTTGACCGCTCTGGAACCCCCCCAGAAATACTTATGTCAGAGCCGATGGAGGGATTCGAACCCCCGGCCAGCTGATTACAAATCAGCTGCTCTGACCAACTGAGCTACATCGGCAATTTTTCCCTTTGCATTAATTTAGCTTGCAAAAAGGTTTGCAAATGTACAAAAGATTTATTTCCCGCCAAACAAAATACGGATTTTTTTCAAAAAAAATACCGTATCCGTGATTTACATGCCCTTCAGCTTTTCCTTGTGCTTTTTCACCTGGCGCTTCAGTGCATCCACCGCATTATCCACAGCCTCTTCAAAAGTCTTGGCCTGCTTTTTGGCAAACAGATCGTTGCCGGGGATCATTACCCGGATCTCTGCAATCTTGTTCTCATTGCTGGAGACAGAATCCAGCTTTAAGATAACATCACAACTAATAACACCATCGAACAGGTTCGACAACTTAGAGGTCTTCTCCCTGATAAATTCTTCCAGTTTAACATCTGCTTTAAAATGAAGAGAACTGATCGTTACTTCCATCTTGTATCCTCCTGGGTTTAAGCCCTTGGATGGGCTTGTTTATAAACACGTTTGATTTTTTCGATTGAGTTGTGGGTATATACCTGGGTAGCTGAGAGGTTCGCATGTCCGAGCAGCTCCTTAATGGCATTAAGGTCTGCTCCCCTGTTAAGCATGTGTGTTGCGAATGAGTGTCGGATGACATGCGGACTTTTTCGTGTTTTGGTGCTCACCATAGACATGTACCTGCTCACTTTCCTTTGAACCCACATGGGATAGAGCTGCTTGCCCTTATCTGTTACAAACAACCAATGACCTGCCCCTGCTTCATACAACTTTTGTTTCTCATTGGAATATTTCTGATAAAGCAGAACCACTTTATCAAGAAGTGGAACGATACGCTGCTTATTTCCTTTGCCGCTGATACGGATCTGCCCGGAGCCCGGATCCAGGTCTCCGTGTCTGAGGTTGATCAGCTCGGAAAGGCGGATGCCTGTAGAATAAAATATTTCCAGCATCAACAAATCACGCAAACCACTGAACCCGTCAGCAAAGTCACCCTCTGTAAACAAGGCCGCCATCTTCTCTTCTTCAAGAAAAACAGGCAGCCGCTCATCAGCTTTAAGTGATTTGATTTTCCGCATAGGATTTCGGGTTACCACACCCTTATTCTCCATGTAATTAAAAAAAGAACGCAAACAAGAAACTTTACGATTGAAGGTTGCTCGTGCCACCTTTTCCCTGGAAAGGCTTGCAAGCCAGCTTCGGATCATGGCAGCATCAGCATCACTGGCCTCTGAGACATCAAATACAGCAGAAAGGTAGCTTTCAAACTGCTCCAGGTCATTCCGGTACGCCGTAAGTGTATGCTTTGCATAACGCCTGACCCGGAATAGGTAATCCAAAAAAAAATCTGAATGATGGCTCATAAGAATTAAAAAGAAGAAATCTTTGCCTTAAAGATATGCCAAAAAAACAGCATTTGCAAAAATTTCTTCCCAAAAGCAAAAGACTGTGCCGGCAAGACTCAGCCAGGGGGCGCATAGCCCTAATCACAGCAATTAACCTTCCTCTTGGTCTCTTAGCTTCTGAATATAGATAGCTTTAAGCTTTTCTTCTCGCTTCTTCACCGACGGCTTGGTATACTTTTGCCTGTCCCTGAGTTCCCTAAGGACGCCCGTTTTCTCAAACTTGCGCTTCATCTTCTTCAATACCCGGTCGATGTTCTCACCTTCTTTTATAGGAACAATGATCATGTTTACCTCTTTCTTTAGCTGATTATTAAAATAAATAGACACGCACGCGCGTCAAAAGCGGTGGCAAAGTTACTAAGCTTTTTAATAAAAAACAAAAATTTATCTGCTTAATATCCAACCGAGCGGTTCAGAAAATCTGTCATCAGCCTGTATAAGTGCAGGCGTGCCGGGCCGGTAAATATGCCATGATCATGGTCGGGGTAGATCATCAGTTCAAAATCCACACCCGCTTCTATGAGGGCATCAGCCATTTCAATGGCATTCTGGTAATGTACGTTGTCATCAGCGGTGCCATGAACCAGAAGGTAGTCGCCAACAATTTTATCCACATGATTGATTGGGGAATTGTCGTCATAACCGTCGGGGTTCTCTTGTGGTGTTCGCATGTATCTCTCAGTATAGATGGTATCATAATATCTCCAGCTGGTTACCGGGGCCACAGCAATCGCTGCACTAAACACATCAGCTCCTTTGGCCAGGCAGAGGGAAGACAGGTAACCACCGTAGCTCCATCCGAATATGGCAATACGATCCCCGTCTACATAATCCTGTGCCGCAAGGTATTTTGCCGCCTCTATCTGATCTATGGTTTCATACTTTCCCAGCTGGAGGTAGGTCATCTTCCGGAACTGCTCTCCCCTGCCGCCAGTACCCCGGTTATCAACAGTTACCACGATGTAACCCTGCTGAACAAGCTTTTGAAACCACACTCCATTAAACGTATTCCAGTTATCGACCACGGCCTGATGCCCCGGACCGCCATACACATACATCAACACCGGATAGGCATGATCCGGATCAAAATCATCAGGACGTATGATCTGTCCGTTGAGCGATACACCTTCGCTGGTAGTGAAACTAAAAAATTCGGGATCCGTAAATCCATGGTTACTGATTCGGTCCTTAAGCGTGGTGTTGTCCTCAAGAACTTCAACCAAGGTGCCGTCTGACTCATGGATGCTGTATACAGGAGGACTCGATGCGGTGGCATACCTGTTAATAAAAAAGCGGAACCCCTCGCTGAACGACGGACTGTGGGTGCCTTTACCTTGCGTCAACTGCCTCACATTTGATCCGTCAAGGTTCGCCACATAAAGATGGTTGGTCAGGGGGGATTCTTTGCGGGCTAAGTAGTAGACCAGTCCATTTTCCTCATCCAAACCATAAAAATCCTGTACATCAAAATTACCTTTGGTAACAGGCATCATTTCCCGCGCCTCCATATCATAAAGATAGATATGCAGATAACCATCTTTTTCGCTTGTAATGATAAAGTGTTTTCCGCCCTCAAGGAAAGTAAGGTCATCTGTTATCCTGACATAATAAGGATTAGTTTCTTCATAGATCAGTTCTTTCTGACCGGTTTCTGCATCAGCAGAAAATAACTCAAGATGATTCTGGTGCCTGTTAAGCCGCTGAAAAGACAGCAACCCAGGTTCCTTGGTCCATTTGATCCTTGGGATATATTGGTCGGTTTCATCCCCGGTATCCAACTCAATGGTTTCCCTGCTTTCCATATCATACATATGCAGGGTAACCACGGCATTCTCCTCTCCTGCCTTGGGATACTTAAACCGGTACTCTTCAGGATACAGCTGGCCATACTTCATCATAACAAATTCTTTCACATGACTCTCATCAAAGCGCATGAAGGCTATTTTCCGGCCATCAGGTGACCATTCGAATCCTTTTGTCAGGTAGAACTCCTCCTCATATACCCAGTCCGTTGTGCCATTGATGATATGATTGTATTCTCCGTCGGTAGTAACGGGATACTCTGTATCGCCCTCCAGGTCTTTAACATATATGTTGTTCCGGCGCACAAAGGCAATGTGACTGCCCTCCGGCGAAAAATCGGGAAGGCGTTGCGTGGTGCCTTCCGATAATGCGCTTAGCTGCTGCGCTTCAATATTCCAGATATAGTATTCAGCTCGTCTCGAACGGCGATATATGGACTCCTGGTTTACCCCTATCAAAAGCATCTTCTCAGCCGGACAAAAAGTATACGTGTCTATGGTAAGAGCCTCCCCTTCCTCATCCTCAAGATAACCTTCTGTAGTAAAGATACGTTCGACAAACTCCCCTGTTTCATAACGGTGGACATCAAGGTGTTTGCCTTCGGTAATCAGGGTATAATGCAGGCCATCCTGCATCGACCTTCCCAGGGTAATGGATTCTGGCATAAAATGGCGTTCAAGCCATAATTTTTCCAGGGTAATTTCTTCGGTATTGGGAAAAGCAGCAGAAGCGACAGCCAGCGCAATGATCATCAAGGCCGATTTAATAAATGAAGTCTTCATGTGTGTGTTTTTTTTTAATTCCCGTCTAATATCTGAATAATTTTTAAATCAACTTGAATGAACGCTTACATGCTGATACAGGGCATATCGAACCTTTTCTTCATCTCAGTATGCATAAAAGGCATCCTCAATATGATCCAGATGGTGCTGATCGCCGTGTAGGAGGACAGACACAATATCAAACCGCACGTTTTTGTCGACATTGTTGCTTGCAATATAGTGGTTTGCCGCCTTGATAAGCATTTTTTGCTTGTGCCTGGTTACAAAGGTTTCCGGAGCACCAAAAAAAGCACTTTTGCGTGTTTTTACTTCCGCAATGACAAGGACATCTTCCCGGCAAGCAATGATATCAACCTCCTGGTGGTTTGATTGCCAGTTAGTTTCGAGGATCTCGTAACCTTGCGCTTTGAAATAAGCCACCGCAAGGGCTTCCCCTTTTTTTCCTGTATTATGGAAATCAGCCATGACAAGATTTGCATGTTAGCTCAAAACGATTTACAAGTTCGCTGGAAAAGAAGATCTTATTCGGCCTCTTTCAAATCAAACGAATAATACTCCATGATGGGATTTGCCAAAAGCTTTTTGCAGGCGGTTTCAACTTTCATTTCTGCCTCTTCCCGGCTTTTAGCATTTACATCCAGGCTTATGTGCTTTCCAACGCGAACATTATCAATTTCCTGCAGGTCGAGGTTTTTCATGGAAGCGGTGATGGCTTTACCCTGGGGATCAAGAAGGGCTTTGAGTGGCATGATGGTTATTTCAGCGTGGTATTGCATATGGTTTTTAGTTAGATTTGACAGGTAAAGCCCTGTCATTACGTTGGGGTTCTTAGACGTTTGCAGACTATACAATGCTCAATTCTCAGCGCTTAGATTCCAATAATTATTCCCCTTTGTGTCAAACCCTTTGGCATGGCCCAGCTCATAAATTCTGGAATCTGGAGACTGTTGCAAAAAGCAATCAAGATTAATTGGAAATTTGCCAAAAGTTATCAAGGGTAGACAAAAGTATGTAAAAAATAAGAAAAAGTGGTGCTGCGGCCAGGCCAAAAGTTATCAACAGAATAATGCAGCCGGCCAGAAAGATGTATCGAATGCGATTTTCCGACCATTTCAGCGATTCTGTTTTGAGGGAAAACATTTTAACAGGAGCCACGAGCAGAAGGGAAAGCACCAGGGTGATTACAAGCATGGCCGGGAAGCTGTCCGTGAGATGTATCAGCAGCAGGTGTACGGTGTTATCTGCCGGCATAAACTCTATAACAAACGGGATGGATGCTATCAGAAGGGCATTAGCGGGGGTAGGCAATCCGGTAAAGTGTTTGCTTTGTTTTTGATCGACGTTAAAGACTGCCAGGCGCAAGGCAGAAAATACAGTGATCATAAATGCCAGCATAGGCCAAACAAAAAGGGCGCTTTCGGGGTTAACCCTATATAGTGACACAACCAGATACTGATACATTATGCAGGCAGGGACCACGCCAAAGCTTACAAGGTCAGCCAGGGAGTCCAGTTGTTTTCCGATTTCTGAGCCGGCCTGAAACCACCGTGCCACAGCCCCATCCAGGAAGTCAAGTATCGAACATACCAGGATGATGATGGCAGCTGTGGCCAGCAAGCCTTCAAATGCAGCCACAATGGCTGCACAACCAAGAAACAGGTTTATCAGCGTAATGGTATTGGGAATTATCTTCATCGGTTAAGTTTTTTGCAGTATGAAAAAAAGTGACTTTGAACGTTCTCCCATGAAAGAGAAAGTGTACAGGATTTTTGAAAGTGGCAAACCTGTTGCCGACCGTCGCTTTTTATATTTTCAGATCAGGCTTTACGTAGTCTATGATTTTTATGCAGAGATCTGGTATATCCCCAGCACAAACAAAATTGACCGGATCCACACACTGAGCCTGGATGATGTATTGCACATTTATGACAGCAACTTTGATATTTCGGGGCTTTTAAAATAGCAGCAAGCTGCATGGCAGGGTTAATAATGTAACAACCTTTTTCATGCAACTTGCTGTTTGCTGATCATTGGTTTTATGGGGCACGATCCGGGTAAGGGGGTATGGGGTGGATTTTCTGGTCATAATCTTCCATACGCTCAAGGGCTTCTTCTATGGCCCGGTTTAGTTGTTGATCCACACCGTCAAACTCTTTTGCCGGATCATTTTCCACATGAATATCGGGTTCTACACCAATACCTTCGATGATCCAATCTTCGCCATGAATATCATAAGGAGCAAATTCGGGTTTTTGGAGTGTGCCCCCATCAATAAAGGGAAGCGATCCACGTATTCCGACTACGCCTCCCCAGGAGGTAGTGCCGATAAGCGGCCCAAGACCCAGCTTCTGAAACTGGTAAGGGAAGAGGTCTCCGTCGGAGGCAGAATACTTATCTATAAGACAGACTTTGGGTCCAAGATGTATATCCCTGGGGCGTGTGCCAGGAGCCACGTTACGTTGCATCGACAGGCCGGTTAGTTCACGTGAAAGTCTTTCGATAAGCATGGGCGACACATTGCCACCACCATTACCGCGCACATCAATGATAAGAGCTTCTTTACGCAGCTGTGGATAAAAGTGCTTCACAAACTCATTCAGGCCGCCGGGTCCCATATCAGGCACATGAATATAGCCAACACGCCCGTCAGTAGCTTCGCTCACCTTGCGAATATTTTCCTGTACCCAATTGTAGTAATACAAGTCCGCTTCGTCGGCAATGGGTACGACGATCACATCGCGGGCTCCGCTGGCTGCCGGCGTATCATTCACTGTTAACTCCACCTGATCATCAGCTTTGCCAATCAGAGAAGCGTAGATGTTTTCCATTTCACTGGCAGATTGACCATTTACAGCTATGATGTAATCGCCTTCGTTTACATCCACACCAATCTCGGTAAGTGGCGAACGGCGGGAGTTAGTCCAGTTTTCCCCTTCAAGGATTTTGTCAATGCGGTAATAGCCTGAAGGATCATGGCTTAGCTGGGCGCCCAGCAGGCCCATAGGAATGCGTTCGGCCTCAGGCACATCTCCGCCGCCAACGTAAGCATGCCCCACATTCAGCTCAGCAACGAGTTCGCCTAATACATAGGTGAGGTCAAAACGGTTGTTAACATAGTCAACAAGCGGACGATATTTTTCGTGCATGGCTTCCCAATCGACTCCATGCATGTTAGGAGCATAGAAAAAGTCGCGCATCTGGCGCCAGGTTTCATCATAGATCTGCTCCCATTCTTCTCTGAGGTTCACCCAGACCTTCATGTTCGAGGTATCAACGTATTCATCCACCTGAAACGAGGCCCTTGGCAGGTCGATCACGGCATATTGCCCCCGATGGGCTACCAGCATTTTTTGTTTATTGGCACTGATCTGGTATCCGGTGATTTGTGCAAGATTTGTTTCCTGGCGGGATTCCATGTCAAACATCATGAGGCCCCGGCCACCTCCGTGGGAGGTTTTCATGTAATATATGTTGTTTCCGACAGCCTGTATGCCCCAATATGTAGCCACATCGATTGGCAAGGCATCAATCCGGTGTTTGATATTCTCAAAATCAATATCGATATGAAGTTCATTTTCATCGCCTGATCCCTGCTGATCGTTGTCGTTGTTTGTGCTCACCTCATCATTGCGGGGTTCAAGAAAGGAAGACACCTGGTCGCGAAGGGTAATAAAATACACGCGACTCATGTCGGTATAGGCATGGTTCCATTCAGTACGGCTGTATATAGGGTTAAAGTCGCGGTTTGATGAGAAAAACAGGTACTTACCCTCGTCGCAAAACGAAGGGCTGTTTGACGCATACCACCCGCTTGTTACGGGATAGCAGAAGTCCTCTTCCAGACTGTAAATATGTATCCTGGAATAATGCTCAAGCTCAGGCCGGGTATAAGTGATCCAACGGCTGTCAGGCGACCAGTTGTATTGTGTGATCTCACCCGCTTCAGCCTGATCCACCAGGGTTACTTCCTTCGTGTTAACATCCACATACTGCAAACGAAGTTTTTTATCCGACCACATGATCTTTTCGGAATCCGGTGACCAGCTCAGGGAATATTTATATGTATCCGCATCGGTAGTGAGCTGAATGGGCTCACCCCTGCCATCCTGCGGGATGATGTAGATCTCATCCTCGTCTGTGGCATCAGAAATATAAGCAACATAGCTGCCATCAGGCGACCATGTTACATTGCGCTCATGTACTCCTGACGTCTCTGTCAGGTTTCGGGTAATACCGGTTTTTGCCGGCACGCTCCATACGTCTCCCCTGGCGCCGAAAGCTACCCTGGCTCCGTCAGGTGCGACAGAAGCCGTGCGGATCATTTCCGAAGCATCTTTGCGCTGTTCGCGCCCAAGCGCGAGGTCTTCAGCAATTCTGACAGAAATACGATCTATGGCTTCTGTCTCCAGGTTAAAGGTGTAAAGGTAGCCTCCGTTTTCATAAATAATGGCATCATCACCAAGCGACGGGAACTTGATGTCAAAATCCTCGTAATGCGTTAATTTCCTGGTTTGTTCAGTATCCAGGTTATACACAAAGAGATTCATCCTGCCGTCACGATCTGAAGCAAAATATACATTATCACCCACCCACATGGGGAATATGTCCTGCGAGTCTTCATGCTGTGTAAGGTTTATCGTGCTGCGGTCGTTTAAGTCGTGCAACCACACATCATCGGCCATTCCTCCTGAATAATATTTCCAGGTGCGGAATTCGCGAAAAACGCGGTTATATACGAAGCGTTCACCATTGTCGTCAAAACTAATCCATCCGCCTTCGGGCACGGGAATCTGCTCAGGAAGCCCACCATTAACATTTACAGTAAACAACTCACCTTTAAAAGCGTTGAAGGACCGCTTCCGGGTGCGGAAGATGATATTTTCATCATCACGCCAGCCCATCACAATGTTATTAGGCCCCATGCGGTCAGAAAGGTCATCACGCCCAAGCGTTGCGGTGTATGTAAGCCTTTCAGGAATTCCGCCTTCCGCAGGCATGACATACACCTCGGTATTCCCGTCATACTGCCCTGTGAAAGCAATATTTTGGCCGTCTGGACTAAAACGGGCAAACATTTTGTAACCGGGGTGGTTTGTGAGTTTCCTGGCGATGCCGCCCTCACGGTCTACTGTGTAAAGGTCTCCGGCATAAGAAAAGACAACCTGATCTCCATGCAGTGCAGGGAATCGCATCAGGCGCGCTTCTTCAGCACCCATGGAAAACATGGCAGCCATCATTAAAAAAGCAAAAAGGAGTAATGTTCGTTTTTTCATGCGAGAATTATTTAAGGTTTTAAGGTATAAAGAATAGCGACAAAGCAAATATAAGGCTTTATTGAAAATTTTGTGAAAAAGACGAAGTTATTTGAACAAATGAGAGGTCACATTCGTTGAAATAGTTAAACAAATGTCGTTTTGTGAAACAAATAACATCTTTTAGAATCTTATAAAACTATTTTAGTATGGAAGAGACAAAAACAAATCCAGAAGAAGTAACACGCATGCCTCTGATAGGCGATCCGGCTCCTGCTTTCAGGGCAAAAACCACCATGGGGCCCATGAATTTCCCTGAAGATTACAAAGGGAAATGGGTTATCCTGTTTAGCCATCCTGCTGATTTCACCCCGGTTTGCACTACAGAGTTCATGACCTTTGCCACCATGCAGGAAGATTTCCGCAAACTGAACACCGAGCTGATTGGTTTGTCGATTGACAGTATCTATGCACACATTGCATGGTTGCGCACCATAAAAGAGAAGATCGAATTTAAGGGAATGAAAAACGTAGAAGTAAACTTTCCTGTAATTGAGGATCTGAAGATGGATGTATCGAAAAAGTTTGGCATGGTACAGCCCAATGCATCCACTACCCAGGCAGTGCGCGCCGTATTCATCATGGATCCCGAAGCCAAAGTGCGTGCGATCCTCTATTATCCGCTTAGCACCGGCCGTAACATGGATGAGATCAAACGCATGGTCATTGCCATGCAGAAGGCTGAAAAGGAACAGATTGCCACGCCCGCAAACTGGCAGCCGGGCGACGATGTGATCATTCCGCCTCCAGGATCCTGTGGAACAGCACGAGACCGGGTAGAAACCAAAGATGATAACACATATTGCCTGGACTGGTTTATGTGTTTCCGAAAGGAAAAATAATAATTTTTCATACCTGATTGTTAAAGCCGTCTGTATCTTCAGCCGGCTTTTTTTTGTGAACATTTCAGAACAAGATGTGTTTAGAGCATTGTTTACAGTTTATTTGATGATTTTTTCATCGAAACACTTGTTTTATATAGAAACAATTTTTATCTTTAACTTTCACTTTTCTGTCAAGAAAAAACGCACGCTTTACCAACAAGAAATAGAGCAAAAAAAATATGTTATCCGTCAACATTAAAGGCGGGGAGAATCCGAAAATCCTTAAGAGTAGGAAAAACTTAAGTATTAACAAAAACAAAGGAGAAATGAAACAATTCACACGATTTTTAATGATTTTTGCCGTTGCCATGATGATCGGCGTCACAGGAGTAAGCGACAGTAAGGCTCAGGACACCTTTGACGCAGAACAAATAGGTATCAGTGCTGGCGTAACCTATGGTCTGGACATCGAAGAACCCGGATTGCGCGGAGGGTTTACCTACTTCCTCAGCAGCAACATGCGCGTAGGTCTTGACATAACCTATTGGTTGATAGATGATTACGAAGAAACCATGTTTGGAGAGACCTGGAGTTCGAGCGTTACATACCTGGAGTTCAATGGTAATTTCAACTACATTCTTTATGACAGGGATGGATTACTTTTGTATGGCATAGGTGCACTTGGCCTTCATTACGCATCTTTTGAAGTAGATATTCCCGGACTAGGTTCTGAGAGCGATTCAGATACAGAGGTTGGCTTTGGTCTTGGCGCCGGTGTGGAATATATTCTCGGAGGTGTATCAATCTTTGCTGAACCTAAACTCTTCCTCAGCGGATTTGACCAGGTCAAAATTAACGGTGGTCTGCGTTTCTACCTGTAAGCCTGGTATAAGGCTTCAGAATCAATAATAACTCTTTATTCACTAACCAAAATTTTTTGCCATGAAAAAGAAGTTGCTAAATTCTTTACTCATCGTGGGTGTAGCTATCCTGATGACATCATGTTACACATACACGTTCAGTGTAGGTGACGGTGCCCAAACCGGCGTGGAGGTTACACAGAAAAATCATTATGTAATCTATGGCCTCGCTCCAATCGCCATTTCAGACCCTGCGGATATGGCGGGGGGCGCTGAAAGCTATGATGTTAAGATCGAGCACACATTTGTAGACGGACTGTTAAATGCCATTACCTTTGGTATTTATACACCCACCACCACAACTGTCCGAAGATAGGCAGTACACGATTCGAAAACAGGCAGGGAGGTTAGGTTTAGCTTCCCTGCTTGTTTTCATCCTGGCAGTCAGCATCGGACCAGAATAATTCTAATTGCATGGGATCGCCCCCCATGCGCATTGAATAACAGCAATTAACAACACAATGAAAAAAGGATTTTTGATTGCAGGGATTGTCATATTGCTTTTCTCTTTAGTACAAGGCATTAGATATCTTACCGACTTCAGGGAATTATCCTCAGAGCACCAGCGGGTTTTCTGGGAATACCATAGCGGTCATTTAACGGGAACGGCCATTGTCTTTTTGCTTGGAATAGTACTCATCATCGCAGGTGCAAGAAAAAAGCGCAAAAATGCCTGATCTTGTTACTTTTTAAGTACAATACGAAAAGTTGTGCCATTATTGATGGCCGAGTCTTTTACAAAAAGCTTACCTCCATGATAATGCTCAATGATCCGTTTACTCAGGGAAAGGCCTAGACCCCAGCCACTTTTTTTGCTTGTATAACCGGGATGAAAAACAACTTTATGTTTTGACGAAGGAATGCCCCGTCCATCATCAGATATATCAATCAGCACCTGGTCTTCATAGTCCTCCAGGCTGATGTAAATATTCCCGGAGCCGTGCATGGCATCTATGGCATTCTTGATGAGGTTTTCCACAACCCATCCAAAAAGATTTGTATTGTGAGGAACCTCTACGGGTTCTCCTGGCGCTGCTACCTTTAAAGAAACTTTACGCGGCGTCCGTAATCGCATATAGTCAACCACTTCATCCAATGTCTCCCGGATATCCATGGTCAGCAACTGAGGAGGCGAACCAATCTTGGAAAACCGCTCAGTTATGTTTTCAAGACGTTTTATGTCTTTTGAAATTTCCGTGATGGTTTCTTCATCCACCCCCTTCATCTTGAGCATCTCCATCCAGGCAATGAGAGATGACAAAGGCGTTCCCAGCTGATGTGCCGTTTCTTTCGACATGCCCACCCATACCTGGTTCTGTTCGGCATTGCGGGCCATGCTGAAAAGCATATAGGCCACAAACAGAAATATTCCAATGGCAACAAACTGAGCGAGAGGATAATATCTGAGCTGTGTGAGAAGCAATGAACTGGTATAGTAGACATACGAAGGCCCGTAATTGGGTAAGCTAACCTCAAGGTAGCGGTTCTTTCCAGCCATTGAGCGGATCAGATCCTGAACCTGCTCTTCATCATCAAAATCCACGCCCTGGATGTTTCCATGCGCAATAAGTTCCGACCCGGACCTGTTTACAACAATCACAGGCACATTGGCAGAATTCACCACCAGATCAGAAATAAATGTGTCAATAAGATCGTCAAGCACAATGCGAAGCTCAGTAAAAACCCCTGAATCTTCATAGTATACATAGCGATGTCCTCCATTAATGGGAAAACTCAGGGGTTGATAGGTTGAAAAAAAATCAGCTAACCTTCCTGTAAACGTATCATATTCATGAAACTGCTCATCCAGGTTGGCTTTACTGATCACTTCTCCTTCCTCATCCGTAAGAACAAGAGGTATGGTTGTATTGCTTTGCAGAATATTGATATAGAATGTCAGGGCATCTCTGTCATCTTCTAGTTCCAGGCGTTCATACACATCCACCAGCAAATCAACACGTTTTTCCTCTTCCTGCCGGATTTCGGTAAACAGTCGTTCACTGTCGCGCAGAAGCGTTTCACGTTTTCGGATGGCATCTGCCCAGAGCTCCACACGCTGTCGCTCATCACGGGCTATTTTACGAACCATGATGTCGGTATAATAGAGCGAAGCCAGCACGATCAATGCGGCAAACATTAACAGATAAAGCTTCCAGCGTTGTTTCTTAGAGTATATCTCCAGTCCGGTAATTTGTTTTAATAAGCCCAAGGTAATTCCCTCCCTGTAAGTCAATCGTTTTTACACATCAAAAATACGTTTTTTATGCGATAGTAGTATGCCGGCAATAAACAATGCTTACGTGTGCTTCATATAGCAGGTTTTTTAAGCATAACGACAAAACTGGCAGATGGTGTATTGATAATCCTTATTTTTGTGAAAAATATAGTATTCGAAAAGTATTATTGTTCATGTCTGTAATCAATAATGTCATCTCCTGGTTTCTTAAGAAGAGGGTCTCACAGATCGAATATTTCCGTTCGCACCCTTTAAAGGTGCAACAAGACACACTCAAAGACCTTCTATATGCCGCCCGTAATACTCATTGGGGAAAAAAATATGGTTACGCCGGAATACGAAATTATGAAACATACCGTAATAAGGTTCCATTACAGGATTATGAAAACGTAAAACCTTATGTGGATCGTATGATGCAGGGCGAGCAGCAGCTTCTGTGGCCCACAGACATAAAGTGGTTTGCCAAGTCATCCGGCACAACTGCCGACCGTAGCAAGTTCATACCTGTCAGCCGGGAGGCGCTTGCAGATTGCCATTATAAGGCGGGAAAAGATGTACTTTCCCTATACTGCCATAATAACCCCGGTTCAAAAATATTTGATGGCAAAGGCCTTATCATGGGGGGTAGTCATAAAGTTTCTGAGATAAACAACCAGGTTTATATCGGGGACCTTTCCGCCGTCTTACTGCAAAATGCTCCTCCATACGGTGAGTTTTTCAGAACGCCGGATCTTTCCCTGGCTTTGCTTGACGACTGGGAAAAGAAGCTCGACAAGGTTGCCCATGTCACTTACAGCCAGAATGTAACAAATATCAGCGGAGTACCCTCATGGAACCTGGTCTTGTTAAAACGCATACTTGAAGTAACAGGCAGAAACAATATCCTGGAGGTGTGGCCAAACCTGGAACTTTTTATTCATGGTGGCGTAAGTTTTGCCCCATATAAAAGTCAGTTCGAAAAGCTCATTCCATCAGATAATATGAGCTACATGGAGACTTATAATGCCTCAGAAGGATTTTTTGGCATCCAGGACATTCCGCAATCTAATGAAATGTTGCTTATGCTTGATTACGGCATTTTTTACGAGTTCATTCCTATGGATGCCTACGGTCAACAAGGAGAAAAGGCCATCCCATTGTCTGAAGTGGAAAAAGATACCAACTATGCTATGGTAATCAGTACCAATGCGGGACTGTGGCGCTACATGATTGGTGACACGGTACGTTTCACGTCCCTCTCCCCTTACCGCATTCGCATTTCCGGACGCACCAAAAATTTCATTAATGCTTTTGGTGAAGAGGTGATTATCGATAACGCAGAGAGCGCGCTGGACAAAGCATGCCGTGCCACAAATGCAATAATCAGCGAGTTTACGGCTGCACCCATATACCTGGATGATGATGCTTCAGCCGCACACCAATATATAATTGAGTTTGAAAAAGAACCCAACAACCTGGATCATTTCACAGACACCCTTGACCGGAAGTTACGTGAATTAAACTCCGATTATGATGCCAAAAGAAGTGCTGACCTGATGCTGAAAAAGCCCAATATCACTATTGTGCCGGAGAAAACCTTTTTCAGGTGGATGAAGTCACGGGGCAAAATAGGAGGCCAAAACAAAGTGCCCAGGCTATTTAACAACAGAAAATACGTGGATAGCATCCTGGAATTTACCCGTCAGGCATGAATGTATGCTGACCATAGATAAATCCCGAAAAAGAATGTATTTTTGCCTTAAGCACTAACCAACAACTACAGAAACATGCATATCGCCATTGCCGGGAATATCGGATCCGGGAAAACCACCCTGGCCGCTCTCCTATCAAAACATTATGGCTGGGAAGCCCATTACGAGGACGTAGATACCAATCCATATCTGAACAATTTCTATGAAGACATGAAACGATGGTCTTTCAACCTGCAGGTATACTTCCTCAATAGCAGGTTCAGACAGGTCGTGGAAATCAGAAAAAGGGAAAAAACAGTCATCCAGGACAGAACCATCTATGAAGATGCTTATATCTTTGCACCAAACCTTCATGAAATGGGGCTGATGGAGTCCAGAGACTATAATAATTATGCAAGCCTTTT
>Ga0207421_10004458_pt1 | contig 16084 bp, 17 predicted proteins | sample SodLakKL_010_SED_4_FD_187542 | JGI IMG/M metagenome (GOLD analysis project Ga0207421, IMG submission 187542) | Alkaline sediment microbial communities from Lake Tanatar, Kulunda Steppe, Russia - 8KL_010_SED (SPAdes) (version 2) | ecosystem: Environmental > Aquatic > Non-marine Saline and... | reverse complement strand
GCAGCATTTTCCTCCCGGTGCTCATGGCCGAACACGGCCCGCATGACCAGTCCCACCACAAACGCTACCATCAGGGCCGCAATGATGCGAACCGTCACCATTTCGGCACCCAGGATGGTCCCGGTGTAGACCAGCGCCAGCACATTGGCGGCAGGGGCCACCCATAGGATGATGAACGCGACCCCGACACCCGCGCCGGCGAAATAGAGTCCGGCCGCCACCGGGATGACCGTGCAGGAGCACGCCGCCACCAGGAAACTGGCCGCCGCGGCGAGCGTGAATGCCTTGAAAACATTGGCCTGCTCACCCAGGATGTCCAGTATGGCATCCCGGTTGGTGAAGGTGACCATGGCTCCGGCCAGGAAAAATGCCGGAAGCAGGCAGGTCAGCGTGTGCTTCAGGACATAGTACTGCAGGGAAGCAAATCCCGAAGTGATCAGTTCTGTAATGAGTGACATGGTGAAATAATTTCAGGGTTTTGGAACGATTTAAATGTGTCAACGGGATGGATTAAACCCGACTAATAATGAGTAATTGATAATTTGAACAAATACTCATAAACTATTCGTAAATCGTGTTTCTTCACGTGTTCTGTCAAATGATTTCGGTGTTGTTTCTAATGGTTCTTGTGATACTTCCGATGATCGGAAACTTGCTTGGTGGGTTAGCCCGCTTCTTCTTCAAGGATGCTGCGCTCGGCATTGCGCCTGACCAGTTCGCCGGCCATATCCAGCAGTTTGAAGATGTCCTCATCGGCAATCCGGTAGTTGATGCGCACCCCCTCACGTTCGGGGATCAAAATTCCCCTGTCGACAAGTATCTTCATGTGGCGCGAGAGGTTGGACTGTTCCATATTCAAGTCAGGTGCGATTTCACAGCTGCAGGTATACCCGCTTTTGATCGCCTCGAGGATACGGACGCGGTTGGGGTGTGCCAGGGCATCAAGCAGCCTGGCGCGAAGTTTGGTAGAGATAACGGGCATGGTCAAAATGGCATTAATAGAGATTACGCCGACTGTCTGCAATCGACTCCGGGCGGCCAGCCGGCCATTCCGCAATTACCGGCGATTTTTTTGGCAACCGGTAATGCAAACTCAATATATGAATATATGAGAAAATACTCAATAATAGATGGTATGAGATTCCGGAATTTCTTTATGCCATTTGCTGCAGCTCCTGTATCATAAATGTCCAAATCCGGTTATCTTTGTTGCAAACCGCGACACTTAAACAGAATGGCCATGACTCTACAGATCAAAACGATCCGGAATACTTTTGCCGCCCTTGCCACGATACTCCTCATGGGGCTCGTCGTCCCTGTCCAGCAGGCACATGCCGTAACTGGATGGGGTATCGGCGCATCGTATGAAATCCGCGATGCGGATCCGGGCAAAGGCTTTGGCCTGCGCCTGGAACGGGGCATACTTTCAAGCGTACCGATGCTGGATTTCAAAATGCGCGCCCATTTCAGCTTTTTTTCAGATGAGGTCAGCTCCTATCGTGATGCCGGACTCCCGGCAGATCTGGATGTCTTCGACTACGGGATTGCTGTCACAGGCGGACTCGGTTTTGGTTTGCTGCACCCCTACGTGGGCCTCGGTCTGGGACAGGAACGATTTACGTCAGAGTCTGAAATTCAGGTGCTGGATTTCAGTGAAAACAGCATCTACTGGAACCTGTACGGCGGGCTCCGTTTTCCTGTCCTCCCGGCCATAAGTCCTTTCGTGGAGTACCGTTTTACCCGGTTGATGGGTGCCGACGATTTTGACTACAACCACAATTCCCGTATCGCCTTCGGCGTGACCCTGAGCTTTTAAACAACGCTCACAGGTCCGGCAGCGGCAATGGCTGAGTTTCGCCGGTGATGCTAACGACCGCTTGATAAAACCTGACTTGAATCCGCCGCCGCGGATATTTCATGGTTTTTGATAGACAATCGTGCCGTCCACCATGGTCATCTCCACCGCCACATCTTTAATCCCGTCCGGATCGATCTTGAGGATATTGTCAGACAGCATGACAATATCCGCCAGCTTGCCCGGTGTGATCGATCCCATCCGGTCCTCATCGTAGGCGGAGTAGGCACTGGTGAGCGTATGCGCCTGGATTGCCTCCTCGACAGTAATCTTCTGCTCCGGGAACCATCCGTCAGGGTGTTCTCCATCCAGCGTTCGCCGCGTGACCGCAGCATAGATCGCCAGGAGCGGATTGAGCGGGGCCACGGTCCAGTCACTGCCGAAGCTCATGATCGCACCCGCATCAAGGAAACTTCGAAAAGCGTAGGTTGTCTTGCCTCGCTCATGGCCGATGCGCCCCTCGGCCCAGCGTCCGTCATCTATGGCATGAAAGGGATGTGCCGACGCAATGACCTTCAGTTCGGCAAACCGCTCGAAATCTTTCGGGTGGATGTGCTGTGCGTGCTCGATACGCATCCGCCGGTCACGCTCCGGGTTCTCGCCGATGATCCGCTCGTACAAGTCCAGGATGCGGCTGTTGGCACTGTCCCCGATGGCATGGATGACGGGCTGCAGTCCGGCCCTGTCAGCGGCCATGGCCCAAGCCTCCAGCCGACCGTCGCCCAGGACGTCGCTCGGCAGTCCGTGGGTCGTGGGATCGGATTCATAAGGTTCGAAGAAAAGCGCGGTCGACGATCCCAGTGATCCGTCCGCCATGGCCTTGAGGCCGCCTACCCGGACAAAATCATTGCCGAATGGCACCTGGATACCCGTTTCGGCAAGATGCTCCCATCGCGAAAAGGGGAGAATGGCGTACACGCGCGTGGTGAGTTCGCCGTTTTTGTGCAGCTGTTGATAGGCCCTGAGGTCGTCCGGCGAGGCCATGTCGTGGATGCCGGTTACCCCGTTCCTTCGGGCTTCCTCAAGGGCGAGGCGGGTGGCATCGAGCAGGTCCTCCATCGTGTCTTCGGGGATGAGCCGCGTCACCAGTTCCATGGCGGCGTTGCGAAGGATACCGGAAGGCTCGCCGGTTTCCGGATCCCGCACGATCTGACCTCCGGGGGGATCTGGGGTCTCGCGGGTGATGCCGGCCATCTGCAGCGTGTAGCTGTTGGCCAAGCCCATATGGCCGTCGTAACGCCGCACAAAGACAGGTGTCTCCGGGGTGTACGGGTCGATAAGCTGCCTGGTGGGCAGGTTGCCGCCGGGAAAATTGTCATGGTCCCAGGTTCCGCCGGTGATCCAGCGTCCGGGGTTGCGCTCGGCCCACTGCCGGATCAGTCCGGCGAATTCCTCCTCCGTCTGCGCATGCCGCAGATCGATGCTCTGCAGCTGGAATCCGCCGCTGGTGAAATGGGTGTGGTTGTCGATGAATCCCGGCAGGATGAGCTTCCCCCCGGCATCGATGACCCGGGTATCCGGACCGATGTAAGGTTGGATCTGCTCCGCAGAGGCGACGGCAAGGATTTTCCCGTCCAAGATGGCGATAGCCTCGGCGACGGGTTGTTCCTCGTTAACAGTCCAGACGTATGCGTTCGTGACGACCTTGTCGGCCGGCTGTTCCGGGACTTGCGATAACGTTGCGAAAGGCAGCAGCAAGGTAAAGAGAAGGGAGAGCATCGGAATTTTCATGGTTGGATACCTGATATGTGATTTTTTAACCCGGAATCGAGATCAGTAACGCAGCAAAGATGTATTTCTTCCCGCTTGCGGGAAGAGGTACCTGTTCAACGTTAGTTCGATCATTGCGGGACAGGTTGCCCCTTTGTTTTGCTTTTTGCCCACCAAGCATTATAAGAAGCTGAGCAATCAAACCCATAAAAAAAAAGAGGGAAACCCGTTTGGGAATCCCTCTTCTTGTCATCTTTCAGAAAACGTTCTTGAAAAGATTACGGCTGAATACTTACTCTTTGGGAATAAATTGCTCGTAGTCTTCTACGGTTCCGTTATCAAGGCAGCATTCTATGATTTTTCTGCCAAGATCGTCAAGCTCCGGAGCTACGAAAGCATTCAGCATTTTGTGGAAGAATTCAAGCAGAATTTCAGCGCCTTTATCATATCCTTCTTCCTGTACTTCTCTTTGCAACTCAACCTGCAGCATCCAGGGTGGTATGGTACGGCCTTCAAAAGTCATATATTTCATGGCATATCCCAATACGTGACATCTGGCAGGAACAACCTGCTCCTTGCTGAACCGGGCACTGCCTTTTCTGGCCAGATAATCCCGGGCAATCCATTGAGGCATAAAGCCTGTTTTCCAGGCGCCAATATTTTGATTGGGAGTCAAGATATATTGTACTTCCGGTGTTTGCACCATCTGTTCCAGCAAAAGATTGGCTTGTGATACCTTTTTACCGGTGGCAAATGGCCAATAACTACCTACTCCTTCACTGCTTATTCCCTCAGTTTGGACAATGCTCGGATTGGCATGACCACGCGGGGCAACCAGTCGCCATAGCCAGGCAAGAGCAGGAGGCAATACATGCATAAGTCCTACAATGCCATAATTGGGCTCTTCGGCAGTACAAGGAGGCGTACGCAATCCAATGCTTCTGATATCAATACGCACCGGTTCTGAAACAATCCCCGGTACAATATCCCGGGGCAAGATAACCCTTGGATTGGGGCACGGCTTGCCGGGTTCATCATGAATATGCTCCCATATCATGGCCCTGCCTCCCGGTACCGTATCAATATTCAGGAAAAGGAGTGGTTTCGGAGGAACTGCCGTTAACTTCTCCAGTGACGGATCAGTGCCATATTCTGTGATATGATCTACACGGACAAACCAGCCATCTTCCGCATCTTCCAGCCACAACTTTTTGTCATTGCGTTGCAAAGAAGGATGACAAAGCGCCATATCATCGGCAACGGGCATCAAATCACAGGTTTTTGAGAGCTCCAAATGCCGTTTGTCATCTTTAAACAAATTATCCCCCAATAACAATCGTCCATCCGGCAATCTGTGCGGCTGCTGCAGCATTTCGCTTTTGCCGCCCCCGCTCGCACCTTCATGCATCATGGTGACAACATTGTCATATGGTGTTCTTACCTGCACGGCAGAACAGTGGGCAGTTATCCATCCTTCAGATTCTCCCTGGTCAATCAACATTCCATATACCCCTTTTTTGGCGCTTGGTCCGGGATATAAATTATAGCTGAACATTTCATAATTACCGGGCTGCCTGTTGTGAACCACCACCTGCTTGCCTTCAAAGTGTGTGTGTCTGAATGGCGGTGCGGTATAGATAAAGGCAGTTGGTTTAAAGTCTTCGGGAAACTCGTCCGGGTTAACCATGCCTTGTAAAAGCGCCAAACCCAAACCAAAAAAACCACAATTGGCAGGGATTACTGCCACTGCTTTTGAACCCATGCCCGGTTTGCCGGCATGAAAGAAAAACATGGCCAGATCCTGTTTTTTCAGCCACTCGAAAGTTTCCTGGCGCAGCTTCTTGAAGTCATAGCCGTACCGATTGTCAAAGGTAGGTTTATCAGTGGGAAGATCATCGGCTATAACCATGCAATCGGGATCTCTCCGCCGCATATATGCTTCGTGATAATTGGCAGAAATGCCATTTTTCATTCTATGGACGATAGCTTCTTGTTTTCTTTCTCCGTCAGGAAGGTCATAATACACTTCATACGACATGCCATTTTCGCCACCGACAGAAAGATTGACAAGATCGTCAAGATTTTTGGCAACCGTTACACTGGGAGCTTCATTAACCAGATCCTTGAACTCAGGGGGGAGTTCAAAGTTGAAAACAGGTTTCGTTGATTTATTCATAGTTCAAGTTCTTTAAAAGAATATATTTGATTCGTCCTATATGTAATTAAACCTTATAAGTAAGGCTTTATCATAAAGGTAGGGGTTTAATGTTAATAACTTATTAATTTGCAGGAGGGTTTGCAAAACTTAATACCTGATTAAGGGAAGTAAAATTAGCAACATATTGGCATGCAATGCAGTTGTGTGTGTTTCGAAGATCAAGCGGAAGATTCCGGACAACCCGCATCCGCCGGCCATCTTCTGAACAGGCGACGCAAATAAGGCAATATGCCTTGCGAACGGATTCTCTGTCCGGCCCCGTTCAGCTCCGGTTCACGAAGTGCGTCTTGCCCGGGACGCCATCCTTCACGGCGCCTTTCATGATCGCCTGCTTGCCGTAGATGTTGTTGATGGTGTCGATGGAGCGGTAGAGACGCTCCAGGCGGTCGTCCTCCTGAAAAAAGATTTCCAGCTGGTCGCCGGGCACCATCTCGATGGTGTGCAGGCCGACGCCGCGGAAGGTGTGCCCCTCGCGCTGCGCCCGTTTGAGCAGTTCCATGGCGGCCGGGATGCACGCGTCCATCACGTATTCGTCGATGTTGGTGTAGCCTGGTGTGGCGAAGGCGAACGAGGTACCCTGCCACTGGGCGTCCTGGAACCGCAGGTAGCATCCGAAACGGTGCGCTTTGCGCCGGTAGCCGCGCATCCGGTAGCAGACCTGCTGGATGGCCTTGACCAGTTCGGCGCGCACCTGCCCGGTGTCGCGGGTCCAGTCGGAGAAGGTGTGCATGTAGCTCACCTCGTCCGGCACATGGTGGGCGTTGTCCAGGACTTTGGCGCGGTCGCGGCCGGTCACCATTTCGTGGAACAGCCGCCCCTGCATGGCCCCGAAGATGCGTTCGAAGATGCCCGGACCCCGTGCGCGCGCGTCGGCGATGGTCAGGATGCCGTGGCGCTGCAGGCGCCGGTAGCGTCGCCGGCCGATGCCCCACACCTCGTCGAGCGGCAGGTCGTCGAGGGTGCGGCGGGCCTCGTCCTCATCGAGCAGCAGGAGCAGCCCGTTGGGCTTGCGCAGCCCGGAGGCGAGCTTGGAGTAGGTCTTGCTCCGGGCCACGCCCACCGAACAGACCAGCCCGAGCTCGTCGTAGATCGCCCGCTTGAGCCGGGACACGTATTCGGTGATGGCCGGACGCGTCCGCCGCTGCAGGAAGGTCACATCCAGGAAGTACTCATCCATCGAGTATTTCTCGACATCGGGTGCGAAATCCTCCAGGATGGTCTGCAGCTGCCGGCTGATGCCCTTGTACTTGTCGTAGTCGATCTGCAGGAAGACCAGGTACGGACAAATCTGGTGCGCCTCGAAGGCACTCATGGCCGTCTTGATGCCGAGCTGGCGCGCCTCGTAGCTGGCTGTGGCCACGATGCCGCGCGGGGTGCCGTCGGGCTTGCGCCATCCGCCCATGGCCACCGGGAGTCCGTACAGGTTGTACGCCCGCTGCTCGACCTGCGCGTAAAAACAGTTCATATCGATGTGCAGGTAGAGCCGCGGCTTCAGGCTCACGTGCTGATGCTCCCGGGCCACGCTGCTGTAAAGCGTGATCCGGTGGACATCCTGCTCCAGGTCGTAGGCGGTGATGCGGTCCGGGTTCATTTTTTGAAATCGGAATTTGACGGTGTTTGATATATGTGTAATTTATGTGTAAAGCTGATCCCGGGCAAGCCTCCGGCACAAAAAGGAGGCAGAAAAAGCAGCCCGGGCAGGCCTGCATCACCCCGGTTTTCGAGGTACATCAAGCAATCCGACGTGGACAAATATCCGGCCATCAACGTGTTGAGCATTTTTGCGGGATTCCGGTCGCCGAAGGTGAAGTTCGGGATCACGCCGCTGCGGTTCCAGCTGCCCGACGGGCAGAGCCACCGCATTGCGCAGGTGCGCCAGTCTCACGCCGAGCGGGTCGGACAGGCCATGCACTACCATTTTGTGGTGCGCACGACCGAGCAGCGCTACTTCCATATCGTCTTCGATGCCGGCAAACTGACCTGGCGCCTGGTCCAGGAATTCGACCCTGAGCTGCTGTTCAACGAATGAGCAGAAGCGGGCGGACCGGGGATGTGCGGGGTGGATGCGCCATCCCCATCCACCCGAAAAGCCCACAAGAGTACGGTGCGCGTGATGTGTTATGGATTTACTCAGTATATTGAGTAAATTTGCGCGGAATAGTGAGTAAACCAACCCCAAAGCCATGCCTTCATTCGATATTGTCAACGAAATCAACGCCCAGGAAATCGACAACGCCGTGAACAACACGCTCAAGGAGGTATCCACCCGGTACGATTTCCGGGGGATGCATACCGAGGTGCGTTTCGCGCGCAAGGAGAACCGCATCCATATTGTTGCGGCCGAGAGCATGAAGATGAACGCTGTGCGGGAGATGCTGGCCAGGCATTTCATCCGGCGCGGACTCGATCCCAAGGTGCTGGAGTACGGCGAGGAGGAGGGGACCAGCTCCGGGGCGGTGAAGGTGAGCGCGGCGATCCGCGAGGGCATCGACCGTGATACAGCCAAGAAGATCGTCAAGGATATCAAGGATTTGAAGCTCAAGGTGCAGCCTGCCATCCAGGACAACCAGGTCCGCGTGACCGGCAAGAAGATCGACGACCTGCAGGAGGTGATCCGGGTGCTCAAGGACAAATCGTACCCGGTGCCGCTGCAGTTCGTGAATATGAAGTAGGTGGATAATAATCAGGCGGCACAGATGTGCGTACCGAAGTTTTATGAGATTGATAATAGCAGAGGACTGACAATTTGTGTATGGTTTATGCGTATAAAAAATGCTATTATGCTGTATAAAACATGAGCAAACTGCCCATTGCCAACTGCAATATGAAACGTCTTAATATCACGCTTCCCGACGACGTTGCGGAGCTTCTGTCCGGCAAGCCCAACAAAAGCCGCTACATCGCCGAGGCGTTGCGGGAAAAAGCCGAACTGGAAAAACAGCAACGGTTAAAGGAACTGCTTGTTGAGGGTTACAAGAGTACCCGCGAAGAAGCCCGGAAGGTTAACGATGAGTGGAATGATGCCACTTTGAAATCGTGGGACGGATCTGATGAGTAGGCCGAGACGGGGAGAGATCTGGGTTGTGGCGCTGGACCCGACCATCGGCAGGGAAATCAGGAAAACGCGTCCGGCCGTGGCCCTGTCCAACGATATCAACAATCGCTATTCCGGGACGGTTACGGTCATTCCGGTAACCTCATCACTCAAAAAAGTGTATCCGTTCGAGGTGTATCTGCCGGAAGGGGAAGGCGGGCTTGAGTACGACTCCAAAGCCAGGACCGATCAGATCCGCACCGTTGACATCCGGCGGCTGGTCCGGCGCCTGGGCTCTCTGTCACGGGAAAGGATCCTTGAAATTGAGCGGGCGTTGGCAATTCACCTTGATATCGGCCAGCCATAAGTTCAACTTTATAACCGATGGAACCATCCCAGCTCATCATTGTCGGTCTGTATTTCGCGCTGATCTTCGGCGTGGGAATCTACGCCACCCGTTTTGTCAAGGATTCCACGGATTTCCTGCTGGCCGGACGGCGGCTCGGACTGGTATTGGCCACGGCGGCACTGGCGGCGACGCATTTCGGCGGCGGGTTCGTGGTGGGCACAGGCGAGTGGGGCTACACGTACGGTCTCACCGGCATGGCGTACGCGGTGGGGGTGGGGCTGGCGCTGCTCATCCTGGCCATGGTGGCGGCCCGGCGGATGCGCCGGCTGGGGCTGGTCACCGTGCCGGATTACCTGGAGCACCGCTACCGCAGCAAGACGGCGCGGCTGCTCGGCGCGCTGCTCTCGCTTGTCGCCATTATCGGCATCCTCGGCGCGCAGGTCTGGGCCTCGCAGGGCGCGCTGAGCATCCTGGGCATCGATCCGGTCACGGCCGCGGTCATCGCCACGCTGCTGTTCATCGTCTACACGGCGGCATCGGGTCTTTGGGGCGTGACCCTGACCGACGCGGTGCAGCTGGCTATCATTTTCGTGGGAGTCCCGCTGGCGGCCGTGCTTGGACTCCAGGAGGCCGGCGGGTTTGAGGGGATACGCGAGACGCTCGCTGCCACAGGGTTTGATACCGGGTCCGCTGCCGGACTGGATTCCGTAACCGCCACCACTGCCAGCGCTGCCAACGCCGATACTGCTGCCGTCACCAATACTGTTGCCAACACCGGATCGGGTTCCGGACCGGGGATGGATCCCGACGCCTATTTCCATCCGCTTGGCGCCGGCGGCGCGATGGTCGTGGCCGCCATCCTCCCGGCTATAATGTACACCCTGATCGGACAGGATTTCTACCAGCGGCTGTTCGCTGCCCGGGACGAGAAGATCGCCGTGCGTGCGGCCGCGCTGGCAGGGGTGATCCTCATTCTGTACGCAGCGTTCCCGGCCATCGCAGGCATGGCGGCTCGCGGGGTGTTCGGGGCGGACATTGAGCCGTCCCAGGCCATCCCCATGCTGGTGGCCGAGGTGCTGCCCGCCTGGATCGGCGCCATCGTGGTTGCCGCCATCATCGGGGCCATCATGTCCACGGCCGACTCGCTGCTGGTGGCCGGCACCTCGCACCTGACCCACGACATCTTCGGCAAACTGATGCGGCCGGATCTGGCCGGCGACACCCGCCGGATGCTGCTCATTTCGCGCATCGGCACGGTGGTGATCGGCCTGCTGGCCCTGTTCCTGGCGCTCTACATCCAGCGCATCATCGACCTGCTCCTGCTCTCCTATACTATGTACGCCGCCGGGGTGTTCGTGCCGGTGGTGCTGGGGCTGTACTGGCCGCGCGGCACGGCTGCCGGGGCGGTGGCGGGCATCGCGGGCGGATCGCTGGCCGGACTTGCCGCCGCCCGCGGGTGGATCGCGGTGGCGGAGCTGCCGCTCATTGCAGGCATGCCGTCCATCGTACTGGGAGCGCTGGTCTCGCTGGTGCTGTACGTGGGGGTTTCGCTTGCAACCCGTCACAGCTTATGAACCATCGTCCGGTCTTTGGGGGCCGGATTTCAAAACCAGGATCTGAGTTATGAATTGTACAGTATGCAAAAACAGTAATATGGAGCAGGGCAAGGTGAATGTGACATTGCAGCGGGACAATACTGTAGTCATTATCAAAAACGTACCGGCCAGTGTTTGTGGGAACTGCGGTGAATACGCACTCTCGGGCGCTGTTACCAAAAACGTAATGAATCAGGCAGAAAAAGCGGCTGCAAGCAAAGCAGAAGTCGAAATTCTGCAGTATGCAGCGTGAGCACTACATGAACTGGCAGAGTGTCGGGATTTGGTGTCACTGTTGGTTGCCCATTTTTGTAGAGAAAAAGTGGACGAGCGCTTTCCAGTGGACGATAATTTGCATATATTATATACATTAAGTATATACTAAATTTATATACAATGTCGACTAGAAATGAAATCCATATCTCTCAAAATCGATGACGATATTTTCGGTGAAACCGAAGAAATCCGAACCCGGATACGCAAGCCCAGGAACAGGTACATCAACGAGGCCATTGAGCATTACAACCAAATGCAGCGCCGGCACTTGTTGAAAGACAAACTGGCAAAGGAATCGAAACTGGTACACGAGGATTCCATGCAGGTTCTAAAGGATTTTGAGGATATGGATCATGAAGATTGAGCAATTTGAAATATGGATTGCCGATCTGAACCCTCGCATGGGAACCGAAGCCGGAAAAAGAAGGCCGGTTTTAATTGTTCAGACCAATTTGTTGAACAGCATCCCGCATCCATCCACCCTGATATGCCCCTTAACCACGCGCATCAGCGATAAAGCAGAAATCCTGCGTGTGTATCTGGCAAAGGGCACGGCACAACTTGACCAGCCCTGCGATGTGATGCTGGATCATGTGAGGGCTATTGACAACCGCAGGCTGGTGAAAAAAACGGGAAGGTTGCCGGAAGATCTGGTAAGGAAAGTAAGGGATAACCTGAAAATCGTTTTTGATCTCTGAATTTCGAAGGCGAAATGCAACACGCCGGATGGGCCGTGTGTATGAACTGTCGGGGCACCGGCATGTGTTACAGGTAGTGTGGCAGGATTATCGCCGGATCCCGGATCCCGTATTCCGGCTTGCAATGAAATCATTCTGATGATATGAATCTGAAAATTCACGCCTTTCCAGATCTGAGGTTCCGTCTGCCGGAGTGGGTGGCCTCAGTGTTGCCGCTCACGGACCATATATTCAAAGATGACGAGGAAAAAATGCGCATGGCCGTCATGCTGGCAAAGGAGAATGTTCGTCAGGATACAGGCGGGCCGTTTGGCGCGGCGGTTTTCGACCGGAACAGCGGTCTGCTGATCGCCCCGGGGGTAAATATCGTGGTGCCCGCGCATTGGTCCGGCGGACACGCCGAGATGATTGCCATAGCACTTGCCCAGCAGAATCTCAAGACGCATGACCTGGGCGGGGAAGGGATGCCATTCTGTGAGCTCTTCACCAGCGTGGAACCCTGCGCCATGTGCCTGGGCGCCATACCATGGTCCGGTGTGCGACGTGTGGTCTGCGGGGCGCGCGACGAGGACGCCCGCCGGGTCGGGTTCGACGAGGGGCCCAAGCCGGACAACTGGATCGGTGAGCTGGAAGAGCGCGGCATCAGTGTCACCTGCGACGTGCTGCGCGACGAGGCCGCCGGCGTGCTGCACGAATACGCGGAAGTAGGCAAGCCGATCTACAACGCCCGGCAGCATCGCCCCGATTCCTCCTGAATGACAGGGCGCTATCTCCATCCTCCCGTCTAGTCCGTTCAGTGGATGTACCGCCTACCGGATGTACTGTCTCCGGATGCACCACCAACCGGATGCACTGTCTCCGGATGTAACACCCTGTGATGCACTGACCGCTCGTCAATCCGACAATAATTAACTGAATGGATTTCGACGCAATCCGGTTATTTTAACAGGGAGTGTCTGGAAATTTTCCAGCTGATGCTCAGGCAGCAAATTTTAACGCACCAACCCGTCATCCAAAAATCATTTTTTTATGATCTACCGCAGACTTGGTAAAGCCGGCGTTCAGGTAAGCGCCCTGTCGCTGGGCTCATGGCTCACCTTCGGCAAACTCATCGACGATGCCACCGCAGAGAAGCTGATGCACACCGCCTATGACAACGGCGTCAACTTTTTCGACAACGCCGAGGGCTACTACCTGGGCAAATCCGAGGAGGTGATGGGCGACATCCTCAAGCGCTCGGGATGGGATCGCACTACGTTCCTTGTCTCGAGCAAGGTGTTCTGGGGCGGGGACAAGCCCAACCAGACCGGCCTGAGCAGGAAGCATGTCTTCGAAGCGTGCCACGCCGCATTGCGGCGGCTGCAGGTGGATTATCTGGACCTGTTTTTCTGCCATCGTCCCGACAAGAACACGCCCATGGAGGAGACCGCCTGGGCAATGCATCAGCTCATCATGCAGGGCAAGGTGCTGTACTGGGGTACCTCCGAGTGGAGCGCCCAGGAGATCATGGAGGCCGTCGCCGTCGCCCGGCAGCACAATCTGATACCACCCGTGATGGACCAGCCGCAGTACAACATGATCCATCGCGACAAGGTGGAGGTGGAATTCCACAAATTGTATCGACCGGATGTGGCCGGACTGGGCACCACCATCTGGTCTCCGCTGGCATCCGGACTGCTTACCGGCAAGTACAACGAGGGCATTCCGGAGGAGAAAACACGCCTGAAGGAAGAGAACCTGGACTGGCTCAAGGAGGTTGTGCTCACGGATGAGAATATTGGCAAGGCCAGGGAACTCACGGCGCTGGCCGGCGAACTGGACATGTCGCTGGCGCGGATGGCCATCGCCTGGTGCCTGAAGAATCCGAACGTCAGCACCGTCATACTCGGGGCGAGCAAGGTGCACCAGCTCGAGGAAAACCTGAAGGCGGTCGACGATCTGGAGAAATTCGATGACAGCGTAATGGAGCGCATTGAGGAGATCCTGCAGAACAAGCCCGCAATGCCGCAGTTCTGATCGCTCCTGTTGTTGTACAGCTGCGTTATGCCGTTTTGGAATTGCTATGCGCTGGTCGGAAAGTTGCTGCGACTGGTCTTGAAATTACTACGCACCGGTCGGAGAGTTGCTGCAACTGGTCTTGAAATTGCTATGCACCGGTCGGAGAGTTGCTTCAACTGGTCTTGAAATTTCCACGTCGTTCTACAGCTGCTTTGCATTGCAGTTACGGCACCTGATTCCCGGTTCGGAACCCGCAACAAACCGGCTGTTTCAGCGTAATAGGAGAGAACCCGTTGTTCTGTGGACGGGCCGCATCCACCAGAAACCAATTCAACCCATTTTGGCGCATGAGGCAACCGGCATCCAACCTTTTTACGATCTTGCTGCTGGCGGGCGTGCTGTTGTTTTCGGCGCTTCCGGATGTCCAGGCGCAGTCGCGTACCGAAGAGGCCAAGGACCGTCTGGATGGCAAAAGCGATGAGCCGCCGGTCGTCCGCGCCGCGCGCATCTTCCTGCACATCGGGATCGACGTGATGCCGACGTTTTTCTATTTCCAGCCGCTGTATGCCGACGAGCCGCCGCTGCGCTACAACCGCTACCCCTACCAGAACCCGAATTACAACGGAATCCGGAATTTTGCGGATGAAGAAGGCCGTGGCGGACTCTGGGACGTTCAGGCCACGTTCTCCCTGCCGCAAACTTCATGGGCCATGCAGCAGGCGTCGGCCCGGGTCAAGCGTAACATCCGCTACTGGAGCCTGATTGCCGGTTACGAGTACCTGAAGGAAGACGGGGCACCTTACCCCATCCACCAGTCGGAGTTCCTGTTCGAGCGCAAATTCCGCTTTCTGCCTCAGGGCGACGGCGGATTCCAGTTCGGTCTGCGCACCCTGCATCTGGACGGCGACATCTACGCCGGTCCCGACTTTGGCGTGAACCTCGAGATCTTCCCATGGCGGCCTTTTTCACTGGCTTATAACGCAAGCTGGACCTACACCACGTTCGCTGACGTCATCAACCAGCAGCTCGACCTTGGCATTCACATCGATGCTTCGCGCGTCTTCTTCCGCTACCGCTGGCTGGATATCGGCGGGGTGAAATTCGGCACGTTCACCGCCGGCGCGGGTTTCTATTTCTGATCAGGCCGGTAAATCCATCCGGCGAATCCATGCCGGTTAATCATCCATGCCGGTTAATCCGGTCGGGTGATGACAGGCAGGGGAGAGGGCATCGCGTAGCATCCGTCCCGGCGACGCAGGGAGAGAGGTCAGCCACCAATGGCCTTGCGGATGCGGTTCAGAAGCGCCTCCACGGCTTCGTCGCTGTCGGAAAACGGTTCGATGGCGATTTCGGAAAACCTGTTCAGGTCGGCCATCCGGAACCGGTCGTAGAGATCACGACCCATCTCGGTGTAGTCTTCCCGATAGTGGATGAGATGATCCGTCTCCGGTAGCGGTTCTTCTTCGGGACGAATGCGGTGCAGCAGGTACAGCGTGCCGTGATCGGTCGGATCAGGGCATGGAAGCTCGTCGGGACGCATCCAGCGAACCCGGGCATCGGGAGCATAATGGGTGTATTTCATGCCGGGACTGCGCGGTGTATCACCGCTCATACCCGTCAGTTTGACGGAATGGCTGGAGATGAGGCGCACCGGCTGGCGCAGCTCCTGCTCAAGCTCCGACTGCGTGATGTGACCCGGTCGCAGAATCGCGTAGGGCCTGATGGACAGGTCCAGGACGGTGGACTCAAGCCCGTATTGACACGATCCACCCTCGATGATCGGCACCTCGGACCCGAAATCCTGGCGGACATGCTCGGCGCGGGTCGGGCTCGGCCGGCCTGATGTGTTGGCGCTCGGAGCGGCGATGGGTCCGGCTTCCTCTATGAGCCGCAATGGAATAGGATGATCGGGCATGCGAATGGCAACGGTGGGGAGTCCGGCCGTCACGATATCCAGCACCTCCGGACGCTTGGACAGGATCAGCGCCAGGGGACCCGGCCAGAAACGTTCCATCAGCCGGTGCGCATCCTCCGAAACCTCGGCTGCCAGCGTCCCGGCCATTTCGATCGAATTGACGTGTACAATCAGCGGATTGTCCGGCGGACGGCCCTTGAGTTCGAATATCCGTGCAACGGCATCGGCATTCCACGCATCCGCACCAAGTCCGTAAACGGTCTCGGTCGGGAATGCCACAACTTTTCCAAGCCGGATCTCTTCAGCGTACTGGCTTAGTGATATGTCGGGCTTGGTGTCAATCATCTGCGGCGAAACATGTTGTTGTCAATAAGGGTGCTGTGAATCATCTGGTGTGAATCAGATTGGATACGAATCTGTGGGAAGCCGATCTGTT
>Ga0207421_10004457_pt1 | contig 16088 bp, 11 predicted proteins | sample SodLakKL_010_SED_4_FD_187542 | JGI IMG/M metagenome (GOLD analysis project Ga0207421, IMG submission 187542) | Alkaline sediment microbial communities from Lake Tanatar, Kulunda Steppe, Russia - 8KL_010_SED (SPAdes) (version 2) | ecosystem: Environmental > Aquatic > Non-marine Saline and... | reverse complement strand
AAGGCTATATGCCGAAGGACTGTGTCCTATACTCCCGCTTCGGTGGGAGTTTTTTTATTCCAGCCCGCAAATTGTTCCCCAATTATGACTAATGTGCCAAGCATAATACTTATTTATGAAGTTAAAACACAAAGCATTTTTATGGTAAGATATACCTTAGGCTACGACAGAACACGTCGCAGGCTGGCAATTTTTTGAAATCAGCCCGCAAATTATCCCTTTTTTGATTAAAAAGCAAAAATATATTGAAGAATATTGCCGTTTTGTCGTATAAATATATCTATCTTTATTCTGTAACTACCCTGCTTATTTCGTCACCACCCTATTCAGTGCCCCGGCAAACAACTTGCGCTTTTCCAGCAGGTCGCGGCCGGTCTCCATCAGCTGAAGAAGCGCCTCCTCGTCTTTGACCTCCTGCTGGCCAGCCTCCCGGATCTTCTGCTGGTTTTCGCGGATCATTTTCTCCAGCTTCTTGAGCTTGAACGCATATACCGCATGCAACACGCGCGGCTTCAGGTCTTCTTCCTCTTCGATCACATAGATGCGGTGTTTCTGTTCCCAGTTTTTGCTCAGGCTGTAGGGGGTGGTCATCAAATCAATGGCAAGCCGGCGCACCTGCTCGTCTTCGTGGTCGGTGAAATGCGTCATTGATGGCAACTTTTTTTCCGCCCAATGGCCGGCGAAGGCGTCAAAGATTACCTGGCAAGTTGCATGGTCAAAGCACAGCTGGTCGGTCCGGATGTCGTCCACGATGAACTCAGCCACTTTCATCTGCATCTCTTCGGGCCGTCCGTCCTCATTTTCCACTTCGAAGGTCATATGCTCGCCGGAATAGTTCAGCAAGAGGCGGATCAGCTCTTTTTCCTGGTGGTCGTTGTTTTCCAGTCCTTGCAGCGTTTGCTGTGGGGGGGCAGTGACCTGGGGGTCGGTAGCTGCTGCATCCTCCCGCTGCTCCTTTTTACGCTCCTGGAGGTGTTTCTGGCGGCGCAGCTTGTTCACCTCTGCCACCAAAAGCTTCTCCTCCACATCCATCATCGTGCTGCACTTCTGCACGTAAATGGTGCGCGCGATCGGCTCGGGGATCAGCGCAATGGTGCCAGCGATCTCTTTGATCAGCGCTGCCTTTTTGATGGGGTCATCGCTGGTCTCTTTCAGCAGCAGGTCCGTCTTGAAAGAGATGAAGTCGGTGGCCTGCGCCTCGACGAAATCCCTGACCTCTGCCGGACGCTTCTTGCGGGCATAGGAGTCGGGGTCCTCGCCATCGGGAAAGAGCACGATCCGCACGTTCAGGCCTTCTTCCACGATCAGGTCGATGCTCCGAAAGGCGGCTTTGATGCCCGCGGGATCGCCATCGAACAGCAGGGTGACGTTGGGCGTGTACCGGCGGATCATCTTGATCTGGTCCGTGGTGAGCGCGGTGCCGGAGGTGGCGATCACGTTGTGGATGCCCGCCTGGTGCAGCGAGATCACATCCGTATAGCCCTCCACCAGGTAACAGTTGTCCTGCGAGGCCATCGGGCTCTTCGCGAAGTAGATGCCATAGAGGGCCTTGCTCTTGTGATAGATCTCGCTTTCGGCGGAGTTGATGTACTTTGGCCGTTTCTTGTCGGAGGTCATGATGCGGCCGCCAAAGCCCAGTACGCGCCCCGAGAGGTTGTGGATGGGGAAGATCACCCGTCCGCGGAAAGTATCGTAGATCACATGGTCTTTCGTCTTGCTGAGACTCGTCTTCAGCAAATAGTCCTTTTTATACCCCTGCTTCAGCGCTTCCTGCGAAAAGGCATCCCAGGAATCCGTGCAATAGCCCAGGCCGAACTTTTTGATCACCTCCAGCGAGAAGCCCCTTTCTTTTAGATATGTCAGTCCCACCGACTTTCCCTCTTCACTCTCATGGAGCTGCTTCTCAAAATACTGCTGCGCGAAGGCGGTCAGGTTAAACAGGCTTTCCTTCTCATCCATGGCCTCCTGCTGTTCCGGACTGGGTTTCTCTTCCTCGATCTCGATGTTGTACTTGCGGGCCAGGTATTTCAGCGCCTCCGGGTAGCTGTAATGCTCGTGCTCCATCAGGAAACTCACCGCGTTGCCTCCCTTGTCGCATCCAAAGCATTTGAAAATGCCCTTGGCAGGCGACACATTAAACGATGGGGTTTTTTCGTTATGGAAAGGACAAAGACCAATGAGGTTGACACCCCTTTTTTTGAGGGTGACGAATTCGCCGACCACCTCTTCGATGCGGGTGGCATCCATGATTTTGTCAATGGTATTGGGGGTGATCATCTGTTACCGGAATTGCTGTAACGAAGGTAGCGAATATTTTTCAAGACAGCAAGGACGCAGCAACGCTTGAAAAAATGCCGTAAATTTGCTGACAGTCTATACGTATGATATCACTGTGCCATGCATGGAGTTGACCTGGAGCGGTGTGTTTTGTTGGGCGCTGAGTATGTGAATAAATTCAGCCAGTTTAACCCACTAAATTCTTGACTTTTCGACCTTTCGACTTTTCGACTTTCTGACAAATTGTAAACTAATGAAAATCACCCTGATCATTATCCTGCTTTTTTCCAGCTTATTTGCTGAACCCGTCCGCTCGGCTGATACACGTTATCTGACGCTCGAGGATGTGGTGGCCATCGCCCGGGAGCAGTCTCCGGATGCCATGATGGCCAGGCACCGTTACCGGGGCAGCTACTGGCGGCATCGCACCTACCGGGCAAGCTATCTGCCGCATCTGCGGCTGGATGCCACCATCCCCAACCTGAACCGAAGCATTTCGCCCATCACCTTGCCTGATGGCAGCGACATGTTCATTCGCCGGAGCCTGGCCACCTCTTCGGCAAGCCTGTCGGTGAACCAGACCATTGGACTGACCGGTGGGGAGCTCTTTGTGCGGTCGGGACTGGAACGCATCGACCTGATCCGTGATGACGAGACCGAGGTGTCTTACCTGAGTACCCCGGTGAATATCGGATACCGGCAGCCGATCTTCTCATACAACCCGCATAAATGGGAGCGGCAGATCGAACCCCTCCGCTATGAGGAGGCCAGGCGCGAATTCAAGGAAAACATGGAGGACATCGCCATCAGGGCAACCAATATGTTCTTCGACCTGCTGCTGGCGCAAATCAACAAGGAGATCAATGAACACACGCTGGAAAGCAACGACACCCTCTACCATATTGCCAAAGGGCGCTATGAGCTGGGCAGGATCGCGGAGAACGAGCTGCTCCAGATGGAGCTCAATGTACTGAATGCTGAGGCAAACCTCGAACAGTCCATTATCGACTATGAGGGGGCACTGTTTCGCTTTCGGTCCTTCCTGGGCTTTGATGATGTTCGCGACATTGCCCTTGTCGAACCGGATGAGCCACACGAGCTAACGATCGATGTCACGGCCGCCCTGGCGGAAGCCAAGAAAAACCGCGCCGACATCCTCACGCAGGAACGCCGGGTGCTGGAGGCCGAAAGCGAGGTGGACCAGGCACGGGCCGACAGCAGGGTAAACGCCAACCTCTTTGCGGTGTATGGCTTAACGCAGAGTGCCGAGGAGTTTGGAGATGCGTACCGCAACCCGATGGATCAGCAGCAGCTTACCCTTGGTGTGCAGATTCCCATCCTCGACTGGGGTGTTTCGCGCGGACGTGTGCGCATGGCAGAATCCAACCGCGAGCTTATCAACACCACGGTAAACCAGGCGATTGTCGACTTTGAACAAGAGGTGTTCTTGCGCGTGATGGAATTCAATATGCAGGGAAACCAGCTGGAAGTGGCAAAAAGGGCGGATGAGATCGCCGATAAGCGCTACGAGGTGACCCGTCAGCGCTTCCTGATTGGCCGCATCGACATTATTGAGTTGAATATCGCCCTCGAAGAGCGGGAACGTGCCAAACAACGCTATTTGTCAGCCCTCAGGAGCTACTGGCGCGGCTATTACGAGATGCGCCGGCTGACCCTGTACGACTTCGTGGAAGACAAACCGATCTCAGTGGATTTTAATAGGATCTGATGCGTTGGGGTGCTGCTGGCCGCTTTGGTTTACCAATGACATCTTTGCGGGTTTCGTGGATTTATTTCTTCCACTGTTTTGGGGTTGAGTTGGTGAGCCCCTCCTCACATTGCCACGAATTTTTACTTAAAAAAGGCTTAATACACCCCGGTCAGAAAGGGGTTCCCGTTCTTCTCCTGCTCTACGGTTGTTTCTGGGCCGTGGCCGGGGTATATGGTGGTTTGCGGGGGCAGGGTCATCAGTTTCTGCAGGATGGATTTGATGAGGAGGTCGTGGTCACCGGTGGGGAGGTCGGTACGGCCCACACCGCCCTGGAAAAGCACGTCGCCAACAATCACAAACTGCTGCTTTTCGTGATAATAGCAGAGGCTTCCGGCAGCATGACCCGGGGTGTGTAACACCTTCAGCTCCTGTTTGCCAAAGGCAACCGTGTCGCCGTCTTCAATATAGGTATCAGGCATCACCGGCTTATCCACATCAAAACCAAAGACCTTGCCGTACTCCTTGCTGTTTTCGAGGAAGGGCAGACTGTCTTTGTGTGTCAGCGGCTTGAGCTTATAGGTTTTCGACACATAGCGACTGCCAAGCATGTGGTCGATGTGGCAATGGGTGAACAGCTGAAGCACGGGCTTCAGCTTGTTCTCTGTGATGAACTGGTCTAGCACCTTCCTTTCGTGCTTCTCGTAGGTGGCTGCATCGATGATGGCACATTCGCCGGTATCGTCATATAGGATATAGGTGTTAACCTGAAAGGGATTAAATGTGAACTCTTTGATCTTTACCATGGTGGACGGGAATTTTTGTCTGCTGCACGATGTCTCTGACGTCTCAAAGATAATTAAAAATGCGTAAATTAGCAGCCTGCTTAAACCGACAATGATGGACCTGATCAACAAAATCAAGGCTTTATCGAAGGATTTCCATGAAGAGGTGGTCTTCTTCAGAAGGCATTTTCATGCTACACCGGAGTTATCAATGCAAGAGCATAAAACTGCGGAGTTTATTGCTGCCAGGCTTGATGAGATGGGCATCCCCTATGAGGCAGGTATTGCAGAAACCGGTATCGTGGCGCGCATTGAAGGGCGTGAGCCGGATGTTGCCATGGTGGCCTTGCGCGCCGACATGGATGCCCTGCCCATCCACGAGCAGAACCGGGTGGACTACAAGTCGGCCTTCCCCGGCGTGATGCACGCCTGCGGCCATGATGCACATATGGCAAGCCTCCTGGGAACGGCAAAGATCCTGAACAACTTGCGCGATCAGTTTTGTGGGACGGTAAAGCTGATCTTTCAGCCCTCCGAAGAGAACTACCCCGGCGGAGCCAGCCTGATGCTCCAGGAAGGGATCTTTGAAAACGCCTCACCTGATGCGATGTTTGGCCAGCATGTGTATCCCGGCCTGCCTGCCGGCAAGGTGGGCGTCCGAAGCGGCCGCTACATGGCGTCTACGGATGAGGTGTATGTCACCGTGAAAGGCAAGGGAGGCCATGCGGCGACACCGCAGCTTAACGTGGACCCGGTGGTGATCGCATCGCACGTGGTGCTGGCGCTGCAACAGGTCGTGAGCCGCAACGCTACGCCCTATATGCCCACGGTGCTTTCATTCGGACGCATATTCGGCGACGGCCAGACCAACGTCATCCCCGATGAGGTGAAGCTGGAAGGCACTTTCCGCACCTTCGACGAGGAATGGCGGGAGAAAGCACACCTGCGTATCCGAGAAACGGCCGTATTTGTGGCCCAGGGGATGGGCGGCGACTGTGAGGTATTCATCGACAGGGGCTACCCCTTCCTGGTCAACGAGGAAAACCTCACCTTACGATTCCGTGATCACGCCATCGCATACCTCGGACAGGAAAACGTGGAAGATCTTGACCTTTCCATGACCGCCGAAGACTTTGCTTATTATTCACAGCGCTTCGACACCTGCTTTTACCGCCTGGGCATACGTAACGTAGAACAGGGCATCACCTCCAATCAACATACCTCCACCTTTGACATCGATGAGAATGCACTGGAGACAGGCATGGGACTCATGGCCTGGGCGGCGCTCAAGGAGCTGGAGCACATTAAAAACAAGGAATAGTTACTTTTAATCTGATCATTGTTAATGAAAGCGCAAAAAGAATATTCCCGCCCAAGGCTGATATTGTTGGTCGCCTTGCGGGTGGCCATCGGATGGCATTTGATGTATGAAGGGATTGCCAAACTATTGCAATCAGGCTGGAGCTCATACGCATACCTGATGGACTCGCAAGGTCCCTTCTCCGGATTTTTTCATGACCTGGCATCCAACCCCGGCGTGCTCAGGGTAGTTGACTTTCTAAATATTTACGGTTTAACCCTTGTTGGTTTCTCCATGATCATAGGGCTGCTCTCGCGTTATGCAAAAATGGCAGCCATTTTACTGCTGCTATTTTATTATCTGGCTCACCCTCCCCTGATCACTGCAGAATACCTGTTTCCGGGTGAAGGTGACTACCTGTGGATAAACAAGAACCTCATTGAGATGCTTGCCGTAGCAGTATTGCTTGTGTTTCCCACGGGACATATTATAGGTGTTGACCGGTTAATTCAGAATTTTAAAAATGAACGAAGAAAAAAATAACATCCCGGAAAAGAAAGGATCCTCTTCCCCAAAAGACCCCAGGCGCAGGGAGGTGTTAAAGAGCCTTGCAACCCTGCCATTTGCCGGTGCTTTGATTTATGGTGCTTTTCGAAAAAAACAGTTTGAACATTATAAGCACAACAAGCTGCTTCAAACCTTAAGTCTTGGCACCAGAGAAGATCAGCCGGTTTATGCTCCTCCTGCACGCAAAGGAGATGAGTCTGTTTTGGGTATTGGCGTCATTGGCGCCGGCAGCAGAGGCATCGACCTGATGCGCTCCGCCGGATTCATTCACCCATCTTTGATGGATGAATGGATAATGGAAAAAAGGATCAACAGGCAGGATAACCGCATTGACATTTTTATGGGCCAGGAAGACCTGAGCATTCGCATCAATGGCGTATGCGATGTGTTTACCGTGCATGAGCAAAAGGCCCTGGAAGCCTCTGCAAACATCTACCGAAACGGGAAGGATGGCAAAAAAGGCAATCCTGCGACAGTCTACAAGGATTACAGGGACTTGCTCAAAGCCAAGGATATTGATGCGGTGATCATCGCCACGCCAGACCACTGGCATGCACAAATGGTCATTGACGCAGCCAAAGCCGGCAAGCACATCTATCTTGAAAAACCGCTGAGTCTTACTGTGGAAGAGACCCTTGCCATGGAGGAAGCCGTCAGGGAAAACGATGTGGTCTTCCAGGTGGGGCACCAAAACCGGCAAATTGAAAGCCATGAAAAAGCCAAGGAGGTCATTCGGAAAAACATTCTCGGTAAAATTAGCCTGATCGAAACCTTTACCAACCGGAATTCGCCAGAAGGGGCGTGGGTGTACGACATCGACCCCAAGGCCAACCCGCATACTGTGGATTGGCAAAGATTCCTGGGCAGCGCCCCTGCGCACCCATTTAGTGCGGAGCGGTTTTTTCGCTGGCGCTGCTGGTGGGATTACAGCACGGGGTTAACAGGGGACCTGTTTACGCACGAGTATGATGCGGTCAACCAGGTGATGCATCTGGGCATTCCCGATTCTGCAGCAGCCACCGGAGGTATTTACTTTTTTAAGGATGGACGCACAGTGCCCGACGTGATGCATGTCAGTTTTGAGTATAAAAAACTGGATCTTAACCTGCTGTATAGCGCCACATTGGCAAACAGCAAAAACAGAAAGAAGTCTTTTTACGGTCATGACGGGTTCATGGAGTTGGACCAGGATCTCGTGGTGTATGCCGACAGGGATTCAACAAAATACAAAGAGGCCATTGACGATGGCGTGATTCCCACAGAAAGGCCCATGGTGACCCACATCCCGGGCGAAAGCGACATCGATGCGATCACCTCTGCCACACAACAATACTTTGCAAGCAGGGGGCTGCTTTTTACTTACAGGGGCGGACAGCAGGTGGATACCGCCCATCTGCACATCAAAGAATGGATTGATGCCATCAGGCATGGCAGCGAGGTAAGTTGTGGAATCCAGGAAGGCGTGGAAGAGGCCATTACGGCCCATATGGGAACCGTATCCTACCGAAAAGGCCAAAAAGTATTCTGGGATGCAGACAAAAAACAAATCGTCACATCCTAGTGTCGTGTCAATGCTACTGTGTCGCATAAGTCGCAGAGATTTTTTCTCAGCTCAAAAAAGAAAAACCGCGCATAGCATTAGCTATGTAAGGGTTTTATGTTGCAGAGATGAGGAAAAAGATCAAGACTTGGGCCGGCTAAAGTAGCGTTGACATGACACTAGCTTCAATGGCCATCATCTGAAAAAATATTGTCAGCGCATGCTGTTTTTTTAACAAACTGGTTTATCTTTGTTTAGCCTCCATCGGGTAATATACCAACTTGAATGTCAAAAGGCTGGCATGGAGGCCCCACCATATCTCTTCCATCGCTTTGTCATTTAAAACAGGGATTGGCAAGCTGGAATGGACTAAAATATTAACCAAAACAACAAATCATGGATAACCTTATGTCAAGAAGAAAATTTATGGCCAACACAGCATTGGCTACGGCCGGTCTGACGATTGTGCCCAGTACGGTGGTCAGTGGTTTCGGGTACAGGGCTCCCAGTGACAAGCTCAACATCGCCGGTGTGGGTGTTGGCGGAGTGGGCTTCAGGCTGTTGCGTCAGATGGAAAGTGAAAACGTGGTGGCGCTTTGTGATGTCGACTGGAGATATGCCAAAGGCTGTTTCGACCATTTCCCGAAAGCTAAAAAATATCGGGATTGGCGCAGGATGCTCGATGAGATGAGCAATGAGATCGATGCCGTGGTGGTGGCCACCGCCGACCATACGCATGCGGTCATTGCCGCGCATGCCATTACCTTAGGCAAGCACGTGTTTGTGGAGAAGCCGCTCACCCATACCGTGTATGAGTCCAGGTTGCTCACCCGCCTTGCCGACCATTACCAGGTGGCCACGCAGATGGGAAACCAGGGCGCTTCTGATGATGGCGTACAAACCATGTGTGAATGGCTTTGGAATGATGAAATAGGTGAAGTAAGCAAGGTGGAGGCCTTTACAGACCGTCCCATCTGGCCACAGGGGCTCTCCAGGCCGGAACGGGGGATGTGGGTCCCGGATCACCTCGACTGGGACCTGTTTGTTGGTCCCGCCAAAATGCGTCCTTACCACGACATCTACACGCCCTGGAACTTCAGGGGCTGGTGGGACTTTGGCACAGGTGCCCTGGGTGATATGGCACCGCATGTGCTGCATCCTGTTTTTAAAGGGTTAAAACTCGGATATCCAATCAAAGTGCAGGGCAGCTCTACCTTGCTATTGCAGGATTCTGCCCCGCAGGCGCAAAAGGTGGTGCTGACTTATCCCGAAAGACCCGGTGGAGAGCAGAGCAAGATTGATTTCCCCGAGGTGGAGATTACCTGGTATGATGGCGGCCTCAGGCCGGATATGCCCGATGGATGGCCAGCAGGCAGGGACATGAATGACAGCGGGGGAGGCGTGCTTTTCCATGGCACCAAAGACACGCTGATCTGTGGTTGCTATGGTCTCAATCCCTGGCTGCTCTCAGGCAGGGAGCCCGATGTGCCCAAATCCCTGCCGAGGGTTGAACTCAACCATAGCATGGACTGGGTCAGGGCCTGCAAGGAATCTCCCGAAAACAGGGTTGAAACGGCCTCCCATTTCAAAGAAGCCGGACCGTTTAACGAGATGGTCGTGATGGGCGTACTGGCTGTCAGACTGCAGGAGCTGCATAAAGAGCTTGAATGGGATGGCGAAAACATGCAGTTCACAAACATTTCCGATGACGAAACAATCCGGATCATCCTGGAAGATAAGTTCAACATCGAAGACGGGCATCCCACTTTTGACAGGGACCTGACAGACCCCATCAATGCAAAGGCATTTGCAGAAGAACTCATTAAACATACCTACAGGGAAGGCTGGAATTTGCCTCCCATGCCTTTATAACCCTTGAATGACAACCCATTGTAAAACCAAAAACGGAAGAAAAATGAAAAAACGCGGTTTGTATTATGTATTGGCTGCCCTTCTTATTGCCCCCATGATCATGCTGAATGCATGCGGAGGGCCTGCCGAAAAAAACGGAGAAGAAGAAATGGAAGAAGTTGCACTGAACAGGCTTACTGAAGAGGAAAAAGAAGAAGGCTTTTTCCTGCTGTTTGATGGTGAATCCTTCGACGGGTGGCGTGGTTACAACCAGGACGCTTTCCCGGAAGAAGGCTGGATCATTGAGGATGGCGTGATGCAGGTGCTGGGTGAGGGTACAGGCGAAGCAGGTGGCAAAGGCGGAGACATCATCTATGACCAGAAATTCCTTGATTTTCACCTCAAGCTGGAGTGGAAAGTGTCTCCGGGCGGAAACAGCGGCATCTTCTACCTGGGACAGGAAATAGAAAATGAACCCATCTGGAAATCTGCCCCCGAGATGCAGATCCTCTGCAATGAAAAGCATATCGATGCGAGGCTAGGCGCAGACAGAAAAGCCGGTTCCCTCTATGACCTGATCGCTGCCGATCCACAAAATGCCAAACCACACGGAGAATGGAACCTGGCCGAAGTCATGGTGTACCGAGGTACCGTTGTGCACAAACAAAACGGGGAAGTGGTCCTGGAATACCATCTGGGAACCCCCAACTGGGAAAGACTCGTTGAGGAGAGCAAATTTGCCGAGTATCCCTGGTTTGGTCAGTATGAGCCTGGATACATTGCACTCCAGGATCACGGCGATGACGTATGGTTCAGAAACATCAGGTTGATGGAATTTTAATCTGCAAGCCCTGTTTGTCCGGGTTTGATAAATAATACATCATGAGAATTTCCCAAATGACTCAAAGATTTAGCCTTTGGGGTGGCATTACTGTTTTAATTTTTGTGCTGATGCTTTCGTGTGCACAACCCCAGGAGGAAGAAAAGTTCATCGGCATCCAGCTGTGGTCAGTAAGACATGACATGAACGAAGATCCTGTTGCCACCCTCCAAAAGCTGGGGCAGATGGGCTACAAGTTCATAGAAGCCGCCGGTTATGCAGATGGAAAGTTTTACGGCATGCAGCCGGCGGATTTTCGCGACCTGGTCGAAGCCAGTGGCATGCGATTCCTAAGCTCCCATGTCGGCCACCACCTGCCGGATCAGAGCGGCTGGAAGGATGCCATGGAATGGTGGGATGAAGCCATCGAAGCACATGTGGCCGCAGGTGTAAAATATATGGTACAACCCTCCATGAGCCAGGCCGGGTACGAAAGCCTGGAAGGCTTAAAAGAATACTGTGCGTACTTCAACGCCATAGGAGAGAAATGCAATGCGCACGACATTCGATTTGGCTACCATAACCATGCGGATGAATTCGAAGAACTGGAAGGCGAAATCATATACGACTTCATGCTGCAAAACACCACCGAGGAGAAGGTGATGTTTCAACTGGACCTCTATTGGATATACAGAGGAGGGAAAGACCCGGTGACCTACTTTCAAAACTATCCAGGAAGATTTGAAACCTGGCATGTGAAAGATGAACAGGAAGTGGGCGCAAGCGGAAAGATTGACTTTGAGCGCATTTTTGACAATGCCGGAAATTCCGGGATGGAATACATCATCGTGGAAGTAGAGTCCTATAACTATGAACCGCTCGAAAGCGTAAAACACAGCCTTCACTATCTCTTAGATGCTGATTTTGTAAGGACCCCCTGAGTTTTTATATGCCAGGCGCGCCTGGGTTGTGGCTGAGGCGCAATCGCATAATGCTTGTGCGTGCGCCTTAATCCTACCTGTATCATTCCTGCAGGCTCGCATTGATTTGCCCTGCGCCTTGTTTAAGCATATCGCTTTAATATTAAACAATTGTCCTATAGTGATGTTTACATATAAGGCAATTGGAAAGCGGGTATGCATCAAAACAACACATACGACTTGATCGTGATCGGCGATGGCTTGTCCGGCTTTTTGCTGTTACATGAGCTTTCGAAATATCCGGAATTTGCCAGCCAACGGGTTCTTTTGCTTGGCGATGGCCAGGAAAACCACCGCACCTGGTGTTTCTGGGACAAAGACTTGGAACCGGTCTTTCAGCAAATGGTGCACACGTCGTGGAAAGAGCTGAGCTTCAGGTCTGACAGGACGGAAGTGCGTGAAGACCTGGGCCATCATCAATATTATTATATCCCTGGTCAATCGTTTTTTTCTTATTTCCGGGAAAGCTTTCTTCCCCGCCATCCCCAGGTTATTCACCGCAGCGACAGGGCCCTGAAGATCAAAGGCTCCCAGGGTGACTTCCGCGTGGTCGCCGGCGACAACGTGTACCAGGCAAAACAGGTATACAACAGTGCTTTCCTGGGAGAAAAGCCGCAGATCGATCTCTGGCAGCACTTTCGCGGCTGGTTCATTGAGACGGATGAAGCGGTCTTTGACCCGCAAAGCGCTCTGCTGATGGATTTTTCCATTGATCAGCAAGGAGAAACCCGCTTTATGTATGTCCTTCCTTTTTCTGAGAAAAGCGCGCTGGTGGAGCTGACCTACTTCAGTCCGCGGCCGCTCGACAAAGCGGTCTATGACCGGGAGATTGAAGCGTATGTAGCTGATATCGCGGGCCAAAACTACCGGATCGTGAACAAGGAATATGGTCAGATCCCGATGCAGCAGGGCGTCTTTCATCACAGGGGGCCGCAGGGAGAGATCCACATCGGCACGCTGGCAGGGATGGCAAAGCCCACCACGGGATTTGCCTTTCAGCGCATCCGGAAGGATAGCAGGGAGCTCGCCAGGGCCTTTTTTACCGGCAAGAAAGCCCGGCGCATGGATGAAAACGACCGGTTTGCCTTTTATGACTCGCTGCTGCTGTGGATCATCCGCAATCACCCGCAGACCGGCAAGGGCATATTTACCCGATTATTTCAACAAACGAAGATGCGTCTGGTGCTGCGTTTCCTGGATCAGCAATCCACGATCTGGGAAGAAATGAATATTTTTGCGCGGCTTCCGATCCCCATTTTTCTGAAAGCCTTGTTAACCAAGTTATCAGGCAGGATGCTGCCGGAAACGGAAAAAGAGCCTGTTGTCATTAAAGACCTGCAAAATGTCTAGCCGGAACCCGCACACCCCGATTTACCAGCTGCGTCTCTTGTCGCTTGCAACCGGCCTGCTGCTTGTTCTCTTGCACCAGCTGGGAGGAGCCATTGACCCCGTAATCGATTATGTGTTCTTTGGCGTGTTCATCATACTTGTGGGCATTCCCCATGGTGCCCTGGATCATCTCGTGGAGAAAAGATCCCTCGCGGGTGAGCGGAAATCATTTTCCATGCTTCGTTTCCTGGTGAAGTACATTGCCATCATTCTCGCTTATGCGGCACTCTGGTTCATTACGCCGGCATTGAGCCTGCTGGTGTTTTTGCTGATCTCTGCCTGGCATTTTGGCGAGTCGGACATGCAGCCTGCTCCCCGGCATGGCTTATGGAAAGTCGCCCAGGTGTTTCTGGGCTCGCTGGTGTTGTTTTTCATTCTCATGCGCGAACCGGCTTACACCGGGGACCTGATCGCGCGCATCACGCGTGAAAGTTTGCTGGCCACCGCTGCCTGGCAGTGGGCGGCTGCGCATGCAGCCTTCGTATACGGTGCTTTGACCGCTGCGCTATTTCTGACAGGCTTTTTGGCCGAACGGACTCAACCGCGTGAATGGCGGCTGTCTAAATGGGCGCATTTCATCCTGGTGCTCGGCCTGGCCTACTTTCTGCCCCTGCTCCCCGCTTTCGCATTGTATTTTGGTGGGTGGCACGCATTGAACACCTTCGGTCACATATCCGGATATCTCGGCCATGAGAAATCGTTCGGTTCGCTCTGGCGGTCATCCATGCCCTTTACCCTGCTTTCAGTGCTGTTCCTGGGCGCCATCGCACTGATCTGGTCGGGTCGTTTCAGCCACATTGACCCCCTGCCCATCCTGTTCATCTTTATCGCCGTAATCACCTTGCCGCACTTGCTGGTGATGCAGAAGATGTTTTCACGTTAACACACATCGCATTCTTCTCAAATTCGATTATTCCCAGATGAGACAGTCAATATTCATGTTTTCTTAACATGGGTAGCATGGGTTTTTTTATGCATTTTTGAGATCAAGGTTAACTAAATGGCAAGACACAAAAAAACCTTTGGCCCGAATATAAGCCAAAGGTTTGTCTGTCAGAGCGTAATTTCGTAGGATGCTTACTCTACAAAGTTGTTGATCCCCTTATCAAGGAATTCGATATACCGCTCAATATTGGTGTTGTAGCCATAGGCCGGTGCTAGCATGTTTTCGTCGTGGTCGAGGATGACATAATAGGGCTGGGTGTTGGCCCCATACCTTTCGGCCTGGAAAGCACTCCATTTTTGGCCTATCGTGCGGATGGTCCGCTCCCTCCCAAGGGCATCACTTACAAACTGCTCTTCTTCCGGCAGCCGTGTGCGGTCGTCCACAAAAAGCGAGATCTTCACAAAGTCGTTTTTCAGGCGATCCATCACCCGCGGGTCAGACCATACGTTGGCTTCCATCCTGCGGCAGTTGGCACATCCGTGTCCGGTGAAGTCCAGGAATACCGGCTTCCCGGCTTCCCTTGCTGCCGCCATCCCTTCTTTGTAGTCGAGAAAGGACATGATGCCGTGCGGTCCTTCGTATACGTTTTCCCCGACATAAATGGTATCATCTGCCGGTGGACCGGCTGCAGTGGTCATGCGGGTCAGGTCGAAGTCCTGGGTAGTCTGTGATGGAAGGAAAGAGCTGATCCCGCGCAGGGGTGCTCCCCACAGGCCAGGTATCAGGTAGAACACGAAGGCAAAGGTGGCGATGGCCAGCAGGAGACGCGGCACGGAAAGGTACTGCACCTCACTGTCGTGTGCAAAGCGGATCTTCCCGATCAGGTAAAGGCCCATCAGGCCGAAAATGGCTATCCAGAGCACCAGGAATACCTCCCTGTCGAGGATGCCCCACTGTCCTACGCTGTCGGCAATCGACAGGAAGGTGAGAGAGAAGGCCAGGACCAGGAATCCGAGCACCACCTTTACGGCGTTCATCCATCCGCCCGACTTGGGCAGGGATTTCAGGGCGGTAGGGAAGACGGCAAACAGGCTGAAGGGGATGGCCAGCGCGAGGCTGAACCCCAGCATCCCCACAGCAGGAGCAAATACATTTCCTCCGATGGCCGCCTCGACAAGAAGCGTCCCTACGATAGGACCTGTGCAGGAGAAGGATACCAGCACGAAAACGATTCCCATCAGGAACACGCCGATCAGTCCCCCGGTTTGATCGGCCTTGCTGTCGAGCTTATTCGACCATGAAGCGGGCATCTGGAGCTCGAAGGCCCCGAAGAATGATGCTGCGAAGAATACCAGCAGGGCGAAGAAAAATATGTTAAAGCCCGGGCTGGTAGCCAGTGCGTTCAATGTGGCTGGTCCGAAGATGATGGATATGGCCAGGCCAAGCACCACGTAGCTGAAGATGATGGTGAGCCCGTAGAGCATGGCATCACGAAGTGCCCGTGCTTTGTTGCCTGCGTTGCGCAGGAAAAAGCTCACCGTGAGCGGGATCATCGGAAAGACGCAAGGCGTGAGCAAGGCAAGCAGTCCGCCTAAAAAGCCCAGCACAAAAGTCCATCCCAAGCCACTTTCTTCCTCTGTTTCGGGGGTATAAATCCGTTGCGTGACATCTTCCTCTTCCTCCGGAATTGTCTCGTCCCCATCAACAACCACCTCTTCATCAGTTTCGGCCAAATCCAGCTGTGGTTCCAATTCAGCTTCAGGTTCTGGTGCTTCTTCTGTCTCCACTTCGGTGCGATCCGCTTCTGCAGCTTCCGTGATTTCAGTCACGACATCCTCTGCACCCTCCAGGTCAAAGGAAAATGACATGAAGTCGGGCGGCAGGCAGCGCTGGTCATCACACGACATATATTCTAGCTCGCCGCGCACGGTCACCGGTTCTGCCGTTAGCACCCTGACAACCTGGGTGAAGGTGACCTGCCCGCT
>Ga0207421_10004456_pt1 | contig 16089 bp, 31 predicted proteins | sample SodLakKL_010_SED_4_FD_187542 | JGI IMG/M metagenome (GOLD analysis project Ga0207421, IMG submission 187542) | Alkaline sediment microbial communities from Lake Tanatar, Kulunda Steppe, Russia - 8KL_010_SED (SPAdes) (version 2) | ecosystem: Environmental > Aquatic > Non-marine Saline and... | reverse complement strand
AGGAGGAAAATGTTATGATGTATTTTGCCTGGATACAGAACCTTATGACCATCACAATGGGTTCAAAATATAATGATACCACGTGCCAATTAACTGGGAAACTTGTTAGAAGTTTTTCATCCGACAAAATAACGGAAAGTATCCAACAGTTTGAGGTTGGAACCCATGAATAAACGAGGAGGAATTATGAAAAAAGTGGATATTATTGAGTTCATAATCTTTGCCATTGCTTTATTAGCTTGTGGAATAGGAATGCACATGACCTTATAAACTTATAAAGGACAATTCTGGAGCATAAACTGAGGACTTGTGCTCCAGCGTGGTTTTTTATAAGGACAACAATCAACACCAACAACAGAGGAGGTGCACATGGAAAGAGGAGAATTGAAAAGGTCGGATGAGATTGTGAAGTACGTTCTGGCGGGGAAGGCTATATTTACCCTCCAGAATGAAAGGACTGGGAACCGGATAACGTACAAGGTTTCCAAAAAGAAGGATAATCCATATATGAACCAGAAAGAGGAAGATTTATGGTTCGTCAGCTTCCTGAATGGAGCTGATAACTGGATGAATTACAGGTATCTTGGACTGATCAATTCCAATCATGAATTCAAGACGACGGCAAAGTCTCCACGTGATGGAATGGCATTAAATGCTTTTAAGTGGTTCTGGAGAATGAAAGGGGTGTTTGGAGCGGATGGGATTGAGAATGTCCACTTCTATCACGAAGGAAGATGTGGACGGTGTGGAAGACGGTTGACTGTTCCTGAAAGCATCAAGTCAGGATATGGACCTGAATGTATCAACAAAGTAGGAGGGATGAAATGAAAATCAAAAGTAATTACCAACCACGTGATTTGTTGTATTGGAATGAACTCACGGAAAAAGAGAAAGCGGAGTTCAATTTCAGTGGAAAAGAAACAAGTTCTTATTTTAGGTACAAAGGAAACGTGTATTGTTTAGGTGATATTATGAGGATTGGAGAGAGTTCCCCTTTTCCTGAGTACTGGGAAGGGTACTTATCCGAAAGTTTCTTTTCAGGAATATTGATCCGTTTCTGTGATAAAGACTACGGATCAGAAGGTATTATTGTTGGAACATACACAGAATAGGAGAGTGATATGCCCAGAGTATGGGTGGTTTTACTGATGTATGTGGTTGTGTTGTTTCCATCTGAAATAACAGAATTAAAAATACCGACGGAAACGGAAACAATACAAGAGGCAAAAGAACTGCATGGACGGGAGTTGTTCATGCGAAATAGGGATGGTCAAATCGTTTTATTTGGAGATGATGTAGACCACTACGTTTTCCGTAATTAAAACAAAGGAGAATAACATGAAAAGAATGTCTGAGGAAGAATACGTTAATAATGGAGGAAATCTTTGTCCTGTTTGTGAATCAGATACAACACAAACAGGAGAGAAAGCATTTGAAACGGTTGTTCTTTTTTGGGAAATGGACTGTTTTAATTGTGGAGCAAATTGGGATGAAAGATACGAATTAGTTGGGTACCACATAAATGAGCCCATAAAAGAAGAGGAGGAAGAAAGCCCTCCTCCCGCATTTCATATTGGAATGCGATTTTCACAAGAGGGAGGCGACGAAGAATATCTTCTCGCACAGGTAGAAAAAAACAAAGTGGCATTGGTGGGCTTGAATCAGGGCAACAGGTTCAATGATCCTGTTGAAGTGTGTATGCCCCATCATATCACCCCTGACGAGTGGGAACGTATTACGTCGGATGATGAATTTACACTAATTGAATAAGCAAGGAGGAATAACAATGCAACTTATTAAAAAAGGAATAATGGTGGAGTGGGTGCGATTAGGAGAAGGACTTTCAGGGGATTATAATCCAAACGATCCTGAAGATGTTGAGTTGTTGAGGTTTGATGTTAGTAAACAGGAAGGTGATGAATGGAGTAGTATTAATGAATGGATTGAAGTTCCTGATGCCAGTTATTGCACTCTTTTTCCGGTCAATACGAAAAAAAGAATTAAAATGAAGGGGCTCCAATATATAATGAATGAAATCTGGAAACCTATCACAGATGGTCATTCCATTAAAAAGATTTGTGAACAATTAAGTTGGATAAGTCCAGAATGGGTGCAAAAAACGAAAACGACAGAAGGAGAATCGACAATGGAAAAACTGGTTAAAATAATTGATTCGAAAAACAAAGGAAAACTGTTGGCAATTAAGCCTTTTAGTTCCCATCCTGACGACCGCTATCTCCACATTGTCCTGATTGAAAGGGATATTGAAAGGGATCATGACTACGATCCTTACGTAGTCTGGACATTCAATTCTTATTATAATGGAGGATTCTTTGGGGGTGATTACTTCATGACTCTGGAACCTGCATTAAATTCTTTTAATAAAAGAGGAGGTGGGTACTGATGAAAAAGACACCAAAACCAATGGAACATAAAGACGCCCTTGAAATGCTGTGTCCCTTTCAACAAGGATTTCTTCCCTGTGAAGGAAGAAATTGTATGGCGTGGGTTGTGATCAATCCGCGAATTGAGAGGGAAAACCACAGCGGAGGTATGGATATGATGTCGACTGAACGGGCGAAAAGAAACTTCCAAGAGATCAAAAAAGAAGGATATGGTTGTGATGCTGTCTTGATCTTGGAAGAACAAGGAATCTGTTCTCGATTACTTAATAAGGAGGAATAAAATGAAAACAAAAAGGGTATATATTGTGGCCGCAATTGATATTTACAATGAACATGGGGATTTAACAAATGAGGAAATTGATAATATTCTGAATGAAATGGAGTACTCATTTGAACATCCGAGTATTATTTATACGGAGATTATTGAGAATCAATTTCCGTATCACGATCAGAACTAGGTAAGTACCAATTCTGGCACATGAATAGGAGGAATCATGTGCCAGCGTGGGTATTTAACGAGCAGCAATGAACATAAACAATAAGGAGGATATTATGGAGGGAGTAACTACGATTACGAAGTGGGAAAGAATTGATAGACACACCGATCGATTAAAAGTCCCTGGAGGATGGATAGTAAGAAGCAGAATTATATATGAAGGCTGTTCTGTCCATCATATATTTATCGAGGATCAAAAACATACATGGAAATTAGAGAAATGAAACCAATAAATTAGACAAAAAATGCTACCTATAATGGAATTTAGACCTATTACTAATACGCGATCTGGAGTACGAAGAGTAGAAACGTATAAAAGATCAGAACCTAAAATTGGTAGGAATGAATTATGTCCTTGTGGTAGTGGAGTGAAATTTAAAAATGCTGTTTAGATATAATTAACTTAAAGTAAAAGGAGATGATAATGCCTGAAAGCACAGTCATTTTCATGGGGCTAAAGAAGCTCCTAAATGAATCCGAAATGGAAGAGATTACCAAGGAATCTATGAAAATACATAAGTGGGTTCCTAATGACCTGTTCGTTATGGTTTCATGGAATCCTCGACTCCAAACGACAGCAGGAACTTGTCGAGTCCGTTATTCCAGAGAAGCTGATGATACTCCTTTTAAATGGATAGCAGATATTAAGTTGAATCCTAAGTATTACAAAACATTTGGATATGAGAGGACGATCAAGACTTTCCTTCATGAACTGGCACATGCTATCCAATTTGCGGTTGAAGGAAAAAGCAACCACAGAAGGATGTTTAAAGTGATATGTAAAGCTCTTGGCGGGAGCATGAATAAACGCTTTGGTGGTCAGGGGTACTTTAAAGACGCTGCCACTGATAAATATATCAGAACGGATTATAAGTTTTTATACAAATGTCCTTGTGGAGAAGGACAGCGGAAGATGAAGAGGAGAGCACAGCGAAAAACGCTCCTGAGAACCTATTGTAAAAATTGTGGTACAAGGATGTCGAGTTTCGATATTATAAATTTGTAATGTTTTTAAATAGTTATATGCTATCATTTTATTATTGACAGACTTTCAATTTTATGATATATCTATTTATAGATTTGATTTATTGATTTGCTCCAACAACCAACAACCAACAACAAGGAGAATGAATCATGGAAGACAATTACACCTATCTCACGTCCAAAATGGATTTCAGCGGGTTTCAAACCATGTCATGGGATGAACTGCTGGAACTTGCTCAAACCCGCCTTTACTTTTCCAAAGGCCATCTTTCCAAGATCGTAATTCCTGATGATGTTACTTTCGACACCGCCTTGCCTCAGCCATGGCTCGATGCACTTTGTGCTTTCCACGAACTTACAAGTACAGAACGGGATTCCTTCGTATCTACTACCTTTATGCTGTATGCCCCCAAACGAAAAATACAAGAATTTCCGTGGTCTGCTATTAAGGAACATAACAAATTAATAAAACAATTCATGAATGGAGAAAAAAGAAGAGCAAGAACTTTAGCGGGGGTATTTCTTGAATACCTTGAAGAAAAGGAGAATAAATCATGACAAAAACGGAACAGATCGAAAAGGCGATTGCATTCTTGGAAGAGTGCAATAAGGATATCGAAGATTTTCCAACTAAACTCGGCTCGTACTTAAAAGCATCAACAATCTCCCATTTGCGCAATCCAGTAAATGGCGGATTGTTGTACGAAGAGGCGAGTACTTTGATTTATGAATGGATTATAACAAAGGAGGAATCAAATGAGTGGAGGATGGATTATAACAAAGGACCACATCTGTGACCCGAAAATCGGTATCGCCGACAGATCGGGCACAATGCAAGGGGATATTCGTGCTGATAAGAAGAAGGGAAACGTTACTCCCTTTCGACTTTATGACGGAGATGACGAATTGTACTACGAAGGACTGATCTCGTTGTCCTGGCTAAATGGCGAAGCGGAATACGCATTTGCGCCTCTCGATTGGGGACAAGCAGATGCGGGATGCACATCAATGTGGTACAAGAATCCGAAAACTCGGAGATGGGAGGAATTATGAGAAAAAATATACGAGTGAAAGTGTTTGAGGATCGAATGGGAAATATTCAAGGCTTTCCTATTCGTAAAGATATTCGAGAAAAGATTGTTGCCCATTTGAATGAAATGCACCCAAATAATCCACAAAGTTCTATGTTCTTTTTCCAAGAAGGAAATAGATCGGAAGACTTTAAAGCTGATTTGTCTCCAAAACTACGACATGACATAGAACACGGATGGTACGTTACGCTTACCATTGATCCGTGGATAGTGGGGCACTGGTACGGATGGGATACGCATACAATCTTTGAATAAGGAGAAACCATGAAACTATTTAATAAGAGCAAATTGCGGGTTGAATCTGCAAAGAAACAAAAGTGTCCTCGATGCTCTGGTTTTGGAGGATGCTTCCCTGCTGATGATGGGGAGCCGTGTTCTATTTGTAAAGGAGATGGAAGAGTCTGGATGTCTGAAACAGGGTGGACGCGTCCTCTGTACGGAAGAATCGGGGAAAGTGAACAACTTTGGTAATAAACAACAACAAAGGAGAAATAATCATGAAATTGTTTGAAGAAACATTCCACATTGATGAGGCGTCCAGTGACGAAGAATACCTCTATATAGATATTCCAAGTCTTGGAGGAACAATCGTACTCAAGAAAGAAAAGGAAGGACTTGTAATTGACGTTTTCCCCTTACAAGTAGCTGATGATCCAATCAATTCAATGACTATATGGAATGATGATTTTAAAGAGGAGAAATAACATGGAAAAGATTATAAGAATAGGAAAAATCAAAAACTCCAACGTTTTCTGCAAAATTCAAATAAAAGAAAAGGAGAAAGGAAAAGCCCTGAGCATCAGTGGAGTAATCGGACCACGCACAAATGGAGATTGTTCAGGAAGTTGTGGTCAAATTGATGATGAAATTGCACCTGAGAATATTACTGAATACGCTCCCGGATGGGATGCAGTAAGACTTATGGAATTTATTGATATATGGAAAAAGTGGCATCTTAATGATATGAGGGCTGGATGTGAGCATCAGAGATCATTATGGAATGTTGATAAAGAACTTACTCTCCTTGATTTCTCATGGGGAGATGTTTTCCACAATCTCAGGAAGAAAGTAGAAGATGGACAAGCCCCTATCGAAGAATACAACGAATACGTGGAGATCCGTGCACAGGTATATGAACACTCCATTGAAATTAATCATCCGCGCTATATGCTTCCTGAAACGCAGTCATTGATTGATCGCGGATACTTGAAGATTGTTAGGGAACAAAAAAAGAATGCTCAACAGGTGCATTATAAGGAGCATCCTGAAGGACTTCTGACACGTCCTTGTATAATATGCGGGTACAGGTATGGGACGAGTTGGCTGCATGAACCCCTTCCAGAAAGTGTTATATCATTTCTGGAATCACTTCCTGATACTGATGTTAAACCAGCATGGGTATAAACAATAAATACAAAGGAGAAAAAGAAATGAATCCTAATCTTTGTACAGAATGCGGTTCTGCTCGTACTTACATTAAAAAAGACCATAGAACATTAACGAAACGATGTTGTACGGACTGTGGCAAACTTTTCTATACAAGAAAAGAGGACAAGGAGAACAGCACACACCATTTTACTTGTAGTAACTGCGGAAACAAACACGTAAGGTACATAAAGACAGAGGGATCAATGAAAATGTATAAATGCCAAATGTGTGACTTTGCTCTTTATGTGCCTATTAGTCATTTTGCAGATTTTGAAGAAATCCCCTTTTTTGAACCCGTATCGAAAGGAGAGAAAGAAATGAAAAGAGAAAAGACGGACAGCTTAACGCATCTTACCAAGATCATCGCTCGGGAAGAGTTTGAAAAGATGTTCAAGGAAAAGAAAAAGGAATTAGCTGTTAATATTAATATGAAACACGAAATTGTGGACGATAATGAAATCCTAAAAACACTGACAAGCACCCTTGCTAAACCCAAAAATGCGTATGAAAAATGGGATTCAGTTGAAGATGCTCTTCTTGAGGAAGAACTGAGAATCGCTTTTCGCCAGATTGCAAAGAATCACGGAAGAACTCCCGGGGCAATTAAGTCCCGTATTCGTCAAAAAGATTTAATGGACAGCAGAAATCTTGAACTCTAAACACAAAGGAGAGTATTATGCAACAACAACAGGAACAACAGGAACTTTATTTCGACCATGGTTTCGACAAAAGGCGTTTCGATGAAATCATCTGTGATGGAATTGATGAAATGCCTGACGAAGAACAATCCGTGCTTGACTTCGATTACCAAATTGAGAAGGTCGGATTCTATTCTGATTTTTAAGTTCCAATAACAACAAGGAGAATGATCATGACAGCTAAAAGAGAAGACACGGCATTTATGGCAGCGGCATTTCCAGTTAACGCTATTCCATTTCTGAGAAGAATGTTGGAAATACTGGAAGAAAACGAAACAAACAATCCCTTAGGACTAAATGAAAAGGAGAGTATAAAGTACGAAGCAAACCTGTTTGTAATCAATTCTCAATTTTATGGACAGTTATTCAGTATTAATGCGATGGACATTTTTTCAGACCTCGAAAATAAAATGAATAGGAGGTAAAAAATGACTGTGGTTGGAGTAGACCAAAGAGAATATTATTTAGAATGCCATAGAAATTGTGGTCTTAAAATAGGCGATACTGTCCGAATTGTAAAAGAAGCAAACTCATACGAAAGAGGATGGGGAACGTATTGGACACCGGACATGACAAATTCGGTAGGGAAAGCAGCAAAGATTACACGAGATCACGGTATAAATGGATTCAGCCTCGATCTTCCTAAATGCAATGATGCTTTTCCATTCTTTGTGCTTGAAAAAGTAGAAACCCAGAACAAAAAGGAGAAAACAATGGAATATAAATACGAAGCAGGAGAATACGAACTCAGTCTGGAATCATTACTGGATGACGATGAGGTTTGTGTTGATTGGAAAGATAAGCTGATCAAAGATTTTGGAAAAGAATACGGGTACTCTTCTCGTATTCCCGTAGATGTTGCTGTTGAGTACGCTAAGAAAAACAACGTCCTGGAATGGCTCGTTGACAACGCGTACCTTGAAAGAAAAGAAAAAGCTGTTCACAGAATAGGAAATTATTACAGATTGCACCACAAGTTTGGAGGGCTTTTTGATGGGCGTATTTATCTTTTGGCAAATGCAGATGCTGCTGGATTAGTTCTCGTGGAAACACAAAGCGGAGGGCGTTGGAATGACCCTCTTTCTGTGAAAAATATTAATCAGTTGACACAAGATGAGTGGCAAAGGATCTCACATGAGGGTGATGTTTCTTTTGAATTAATCGAAGTTGAAATAAAGGAGAAAAAATAATGGAAAAAGAATACGAAAAATTCAAAAGTGCGATGCGAAAGGCATACGAATACGTTGCTCAGGACATGGACGAAGAAGGATTCAATGACGACGAAATCATGTTTGAAGTAACTATAGATGCGGATCGTATGCATATGTTTGGGGGATTGACATACGAGGAACAACAGGAATTCTATGCGCTTCCTCGTGAAGTTAAATTCGAAATGTTCAAGGAAATTCGGTGAACACAACAAAAAAGGAGAGTAAAATGGAAAAGAAAAAAATACTGGCAATAGCAGACAGTATTGAGCACTGGCTTGATAACTGCACAGCAGAGTCCATTGATGATTTCGATGCAAGTCCAGATGCATGTGCGCTGTGCAGACTGTATTTTCCTGATGATATTTATGAGGATGAGTGTAGGGGGTGTCCTATTTATGCGTATACTGGACGTGTGCGATGCGGAAATTCTCCATATATCGCTGTGAGTGAAATTCAAAAAGAGATAATATTACAAGTTACTCCAAACTCATCAATACAGGATTTAAAAACAGCGTCCTTCAACGAAACGTATTTTTTGGTTGATGTGCTGAAGAACACAATACATCGTACAAAAGGACTGCCTTACGATAAATTCATGGCTATTGCGGACAGTATCAAGCACTGGGTAGAGATCATGGATAATTCGCGCACGGAAGATTATCGCCTCATTAATATAGGGCCTAAAGATTGTGCTTTGTGTCAATTGTACCACAAAAATCAGTGCGAGCCTTGCCCAATCTTTGAGTACATAGGAGAAAGAGGATGTTGTGGAACTCCCTTTAGTGAAGCATCTCATATTCTTGCTGCTTGGATTCATGCAGAATTACAAATAGGAGTTCCAGAAAAACATTTTATAAAGGAATTCCAGAAACAAGCAAAGAAAGAAACCCTCTTTTTGCTCACTATCATGCGGGAAGAAATAAAGAAATACATTTCCCTGCAAGAAAAGAAAAAAGAAGTACCCCGAATTAAAGTAGGAGATTTTGTGCGATTGAAAAAAGAAGTTGATCCCCCCGATGAAGTCGTGTTCGGTTTTCCTGATGAAGAGCCTGTTGATTCAATTTTTAAAGTCCTTGAAGTTGAACCAGAATTTGGACACGAAAGAATTAAAGTTGAAGCGAATACTGTGAATAGTCTCGGTTATGTCCCCCAATGGCGTTTTAAACAAGATCAGTTTGAGATTGTTGATCCAACAATCAGAGGAGGAGATTACGTTCGGATAAAAACAGAGTACAGAGATAAGACTCCTTTTATTTATCCTTTTGAATTACGAAGAGTGCGGATGGTGGTAGATGACAGACTATGGATAAAAGATATTTGTTTCTCTAAAGAATACTTACAGAAAGTAAGAGAAGGCGAATAAGATTTATGTTTTTACCAAGTCCTTGAGAACTTGTTTTTCAAGGACTTGAGTAAGCGCATAAGTCAATTTTAAAAACAACTTATATCTTAATTATAAAAATGCTTATTGCGCTTCGTAATAGCGTCAAAATGAAGCGAAAAAAGTTTTGTAATAGTCTGACATAGCACAATAGAAAATCGTCGAAATTTGAGCGACTCACGAAGTCAAACAACAACAAACAAAAAGGAGAAAAGCTATGAACGAATCCACATTTATCATCCCAGAAGAACTCGACAAAAAAATCAAGGAGTTTATCGAAAAGAATCCAATTGAAATGTATTGGGATTACAGAGATAAACTCTCCGACCAACAACTCTTACAAGTATTAGGGGGTGAACGAGAAGAATTTGAGGACGAATTATTCGAGATGAATATGGATTATATTGCTGGACTTGAGGATGAACTCAAAGAACAAATTTATGAGGAATTCGAAGACGAGTTCGAAGAAGTGGATAAAGATGAAGTCCTCGAAGCAATAGACACACAATACAGAGAGCAAGGATTTTTTATACTCAACATGAACTTCCATAAACTCTATAAAAATACAGGGAACATTACTGTTCTTGTAAAGTTATTCTCCAATTACGACTGTGCTACTTCAATGGATGATATTAATGATGAAGAAAGCTATCTTGGAGATATTTATCAACGAGTAAAATCAGCAGTAGACAAAAGAGATTTGGAAAACGAACACGCTAACTCCTACACAGCTTCTATTTTCTGTTTCGCCTTTAAAACAGATATTCTTGAATTCCTGAAACTGAAAGAGAACTTTACCAAAGAGATATTTATTCCTAAAGGAACACAGTACTCCTTGTTCAGTGATTTTAATGGAAGTGGTGGTTTATTTGAAGCTCGGACGATTGCGGATATTACGCTTCCGAAAGTTGAACCGGACAGGACTGAGTACGATTGTGTTGAACTCGTTCCTGATGTCTTCAATCATTACGGAATAAAAGCTGTTTACGGAGATGATAGTTTTATTGATGACGATGGTGGTGTTGAAACTGCTAAATAAAAAGGAGGAATAAAATGAAAAAAATAGGTATTAGTTGGGATGAGATGTATCCTGATTATAGCATTTATGATGTAGAACAAGAAGAACCTATTGAAAAAAATACCGATTATGTTTTTGAAGTTCCAGAAAAAACATATAAAAGATGGAAAGAAGCAATAACAAAATACAATCAGGCACAAATGGAAATGCATGATCTGGTCTGTAAAAGAGATAAAGAATTGTTTCCTCCAAAAAAAGCAGGACCGAAAAGGATAGAAAGAAAAATATACAGAAAAAGGAGAAATAAAAATGGAACATCTTGACTACTGTAAAGAACATATGGAGAAAGCGGCAAATCTCCAAGATGAATGGGCTAAGAAATGGCCCAATCACTGTAAGGAGTGTTACGGATGGGGAGGGATGTACAGTACGTATGATCCTTCTCCTTCAGGAGTTAGTCTTGGAGCCGGATTCATGACAGACTTCGATCCTTGTTTTGAATGCATGAAATATGAAATCTGCCCAAGATGTGGAGAAAATACGCTTTTGATTCCCTATGATGAAAGTGAAGGTGATTTTGATTACTGCGAATCATGCGGATGGAGTGCAGAAGATCCTGACGGGATGCCCCCTAACCCAGAATGTACTTGTTGGGATGACCCCGAACATCCAGATAATAAAATAGAAACAATTCTTGATGAAAAAGGAGAAGTAAAAATGAGTGATGAAAAGCGATTCATTATCAAAAAGTACCCTGAAATGGTTGAGGAAGCAAAAGCTATTCTTCAGGAAATGCAATCTTTTATTCCTCAGATACTTGAAGAGGACAAAGAACTCACCCCTGATGAATGGTACGCTTATACCGATAGGTATCACTTGATTACAAATGAATTGGATGTTTGGTTCGTGCGGCTTTTGGATCACATAAATACGTCCTCGAATCAAAATGTAAAAGAAAGTGCTGATGATGAATGAAAACAATTACTTGCATCTTACACTTTTATACTTGACAGACTTGCAAAATTGTGATATATCTTTAATTGACTTTATCAACAACAAACTGAAAGGAAAACACCATGCGCCTCATCAAAGTTGGTCAGAATGAATCCATTCTTGAAATCGACAAAGCAAAATCCCATGAAGTCCTGTTCTCGTGGGATACTCCTGTCGCTGCAAGAATAGGAAACAAGTTTTACCGAACACAATCACCAGCGAGTAAAACGTCCATTGCTCACATCAATAAATATCTCGGAACAGCACAAGCAACAGCAATCACCAAAGAGCAATCCTTTTTCGATTCTTTGGTCAGTATCATCTAATCAATCAACAACAAACAACAAAGGAGAAAAACAATGGCTGACATCGAAAGAATGAAAGAGGCAACAAACGAGTTGTGCAGTTTTATTACAAACATGAACGAAGAGTTGGAAGAGAATTTTGGATACCTCCTCGACTCTCATGAATTCGATGAATTCAAAGAAGACGTGATCGAGGAACTTGAAAAACTCGAAAACGCTGAGGCACAAGATGACGCAGAACTTGAGGAAGAGTTCGATAATTGGCTCGATGCGCTTTATCCTTATGTTACTGTAGGAACATATCATTTTAATGCTTCTGAAGTCCTAAAAAACTGCCATTCTGTGGCGTACAAAAATTCCTTCAATGACTGGATAGTTCAAAAAGAAAATGACATCCGAGAAGAACTCCTCCTTGATGATCTTGAAAATGCAGCAAACGACTACCTCAAATTTTTAAATGACCAAGTTGCACAAGTGGAAGAACTTCTGAGAGTGGTTAAAAACGCATAAACAACAACAAGTAAGTAAGGAGAAAAACAATGGCGACAAAACGAGATTACGAGCAGTTGGCAAAGTTAAAGGAGAAAGAACGAGATATCAAGGAGAAGGTGCAAAAAGTGCAAAAAAAGATTCTCGCGAACTCTCCTGTTGAAGAGTACTCTGCCGCTGCGGGGGTACTGAAACTCAAACAACGATCAAATGAGTCTGTGGACAACAATGTCGAACTGATTACGCACTCGACAATCACAAAGGACGTATTCATCGCTACAGCTTCAATTTCTGTCGGAAAAGTAAAAGAATTGGTTGGAATAAATGGAGTAGAAAAGCTGAAAGAAAAGGGCATCATAACAGTAAAAGAACCCACAAAGTACTACGAACTGAAAGCTCCGCCAAAAAACCAAGAACAACTGTAACGGTAAAGGAGAAAATAACATGCCTGATTTCAGTAAAGCAAGAAAAGGAGATAGGGTTTTTAGTATATTAAGTGGTTGGGGGGAGATAGCGGATACTAAAGGGGCTGTATACCCATTACAGGTGAAATTTGACGTAGGCTCAAGTAATTACTACACAATGGATGGTAGACTGGATAGAGATGATATTAGGGCAGACCTATATTGGGATGAAGTAACTTTAAACATTCCCGAGTCTGCTACAACTCCTCCGAAACGTAAAGTAAAACGATTTGCAGTATTAAGAATAGACAAGACTATAACAGGTAAAGGACCACTCTCAAAAGTAGAAATTGCTGAATGGGGACAGTTTGCATTATTCAATTCAAATACAGAAGCTATTGAATATATGGACGGCGCCCCCTTTATGTGCAAAGGCCCGTTTGAAATAGAAATTAAAGAATAAAAGAACAAAGGAAAAAAACAATGAAAAAGCAAAAAGGAACACCGTCATTTTCAGAAAGCGCTGCAAATCTCATGGCAACGTTTATTCAGTTCTCAGGAGGTGACAAAAAACTGATGAAGATTTTTGTCGATAGGCTGGACGCTCTGTTAGTGAACGCCACAGAAAGAGATCACACACTCAAAATGATCAATCAAATAAAGTCTGCCCTTGAAGACAAAAAGGAGGGGCAAAAAAGACGCAGACGAGGTGCTAATAAAGATAGTCCTTCTGCTACTTAAATAAGCGATTCACCAACCCACCAACAACAAACACACAATCAGCAGGGGGCAGAAATGCTCCCTGCTTGGAGAAAAAGAATGGAGAAAATAAATGAAGAGGTTCTTAAACTCATTGCAAAAAGAGTAAAACAAGCTTCATTGGCGTTTTATTATCGTATTAATGGAACTGTACGCATTATTGATTACGGCGATATTTATTCTGATGCATGGGAAACAGCAATCAAAGCGATAGAAACGTGGGATCCAGATAAGGGAAGAAAACTTGAATCGTGGATTGTATTCATGATCCACAGAGAGCTAAAAAAGAATTACTACGATTTTCTTCCTTATGAAGAGCTTAATGAGGAAGTGTGTTCGTGCAGAAAATACCCATCACCTGAACAATGCATAATGACGAAGCAAAAGTTCGAGAGGATGAGCCCTCTATCACGGTGGATATTTGTTAGTGTGTTCAACGGAGAAATTGAATCAAGGGATGATAATAAAAACTCAATCAAACAAGCGGTAAAAAAAGAATGCAGAAACAACGGCATTGCTTGGAATAAAATACGGGCTGCATTTCATGAATTGAAACAAGCGGCAGGAGAGTGACATGGAACTAAAAGAACTCATAAAAGAAAAAAATGAATATACAGTAGGAGCGTTGATTGCGTTATATAAATATCAAACACCTGATGAACAAGCTCATAACGCTACAGCATACGATAATCAGATGGGGTTCAATGCTGTAGATGCTCCTATTCTGTCCGATCTGAGTAAGTTTTATCTCAAGCGAGGGTACTTGACAGATAATCAAATCCGTCTTGCACGAACGAAACTTCTCAAGTACATCGGACAACTCTCTGCTATTGAAGTAAAGCCTCTTTCAATTAAAACGATGGCAAAAAAAGAAGAAGTCAAGGATTTTAAGAACGCTTCAATAGATTCAGAAACCTCGATAATTCTCAAATTCAAATATGATAATGATTTGGTACAAGAAGTGAAAGCAATTGCTGGTAGAAAATTTGTATCAGAACAAAAAGCGTGGACGATCCCTCTCACTGTTACAAATATTGATAAAATAAAAGAGATGGGATTCGAGTTATCTGATGAACTGAATGAGTGGTACGAAAAGCACACACAGGGGATTACTTCTGAGATCAGTATTCCGGGCCTTGATCATATTCTGAAGCCGTATCAAAAAGAAGCCGTATCGTTCATTGAGGCAAAGAAAGGACGTGCTCTGATTGCGGATGACATGGGGTTGGGAAAAACCTTAGAGGCTATTGCATGGATGCAGCTAAAAGGAAAAGAAATATACCCTGTTCTTATTGTGTGCCCTGCGACTCTCAAAATAAACTGGAAGCGAGAAATTGTTAAGTGGACTGATCTTGGAGATGATGTTGAAATTCTGTACGGCACTGCCCCATATGAAATTACTAAGCCGATCATGATTATAAATTACGACATTCTTTTTGATTGGTACGAATATCTTTTAAAGCACAATACTCCAAAATTACTTGTTATGGACGAACTGCATTACTGTAAGTCTCGTGGAAGTGGTTTTAAAAAACAAAAGAATGGCACCAAGAAAAAGGTAATCTTAACACAGCGTTCTTACTCTGTTGAAGAAATGGCAAAGAAAACACAGTACGCTGTTGGCTTAACAGGGACTCCTTTTTTAAATAGACCTGTAGAAGGATTTAATCAAATAAAAATCATTAATCCTCGTTTATTTCCTAATTTCATGCAGTACGCTGACCGTTATTGTAATCCTAAATTTAATGGATTCGCAATGACGTATACCGGAGCATCTAATACAACCGAACTTCACCAGATACTTTCCAAAGAAGTTATGCTCCGACGAAAGAAAGAAGATGTTCTCAAAGATTTGCCCCCGAAAACAAGAGCAGTTATTCCTTTCGAGATTACGAACAGTACAAAGTACTATAAAGCAGAAAATGATTTTATTAAATACCTGACAGAAATTGATCCTGAGAAAGCGAAACGGGCAAAGAGGGCAGAAGCATTAGCGAAAATGAACGCTCTACGACAACTCGCTGTTGAAGGAAAAATGAAAGCTGTAATTGATTGGACTAAAGATATTATTGAGAACGAGAAACTTGTTCTCTTCACTTGGCATCAAAAGATACTTGATAAGCTGTACAAGTCGTTCTCTAACGTAGCTGTTAAAGTTGACGGGAGAGTATCAGCAACGAACAGAGATAATGCAATCACTTCTTTTCAAGAAGACGACAGTACTCGTTTATTTCTTGGACAAATAAATGCTGCGGGTGTTGGTATTACACTTACTGCTGCAAGCAATGTTGGCTTTGTAGAATACCCGTGGAGTCCCGGTGTGCTTATACAAGCTGAAGATAGGTGTCACCGTATAGGACAAGAAGGAAATGTAAATATATGGAATCTCGTTGCGTACAATACTATTGAGGAAGATATGGTTGTTAA
>Ga0207421_10004455_pt1 | contig 16095 bp, 14 predicted proteins | sample SodLakKL_010_SED_4_FD_187542 | JGI IMG/M metagenome (GOLD analysis project Ga0207421, IMG submission 187542) | Alkaline sediment microbial communities from Lake Tanatar, Kulunda Steppe, Russia - 8KL_010_SED (SPAdes) (version 2) | ecosystem: Environmental > Aquatic > Non-marine Saline and... | reverse complement strand
TAATAATTTTGTCGCAAAAAGAAAAATCTTTTCCTAGTGTGCAGATGGCAAGCTCTATAAAAGAAGCGCTTTCCTTGGCAAAAGAAGGGGAGGTTATGATAGCGGGAGGGGCTTCGGTTTACAAGCAGTTTTTGCAAATTGCAAACAGGATGTATCTTACTATAATCAATAAAGAGTTTGAGGGAGATGTATATTTTCCAGAAATTGAAAAAAAAGAGTGGGAGTTAAAAGAAGAAAAAAGAGGGAGCAATCCTCTTATTATGTACAAAACATTTGACAGAGTTTCTTTTTAGATACTTTTTGTAATACTAATTTTATTAAGCTAATTTTTTAAAAATATGAACATCACAAAGACCATCGATCACACTAACATAGATCCTAATGCTACGCAGGAAGATATTATTCAAACTTGTAAGGAGGCTAAGGAGTGGGGTTTTAGGGGAGTGGATGTAAATCCCGAATGGATTTCTTTAGTGAAAGAAGAACTTCAGGGCACAGATCTTAAAGTTATTGTTTTGATAGACCCCCCGATGGGACTTTCCTCTACTTCCGAAAGGGTTGCAATGTGTAAGAAAGCTAGAGAAGAGGGGGCAAATGAAATAGATATCGTAATGAACGTCGTAGACATGAAACACGATAGACACGAGAAAATATTGGAAGATTTGAAAGAAATCTGTGACGTAGCGCCCACAAAGGTAATTATTGGCTCCGGATATTTAACGGATAAGGAGGTGCAGAAAGCATCGGAGCTTGTTAAGGAGGCAGGTGGCATTTGTGTAAAGACAGCTACCTTTAAGGATCCTCTTGACGAAAAAGAGCTTGACGAAAAAGCAAAGCATGTAAGAATCATGAAGGAATCTGCCCCTGGTCTTTTAATTAAAGCCTCCGGCAAGATAGGCAATTTTAATGATGCAGAAAAGATGATTAAGGCCGGTGCGGATATTATCGGAACCAGCTCTGGAGTAGAGATTGCCAAGGAGGAAAAAAAGTAATTTAATCTCAATTAATCCATGTACAATCCTGTTATTGGAATTGAAATACACGTACAGCTCAAAACGAAGTCGAAGATGTTCTGCTCGTGTGTGAATAATCCCGAAGTAAGAGAACCGAACATTTATGTTTGTCCGGTGTGTTTAGGGCACCCCGGAACTCTTCCTGTGACTAACGAGAAAGCGGTTATGCAAGTGCTTAAGACAGGAAGAGCTTTAAATTGTGAAATCAGAGATGTTTCCCGTTTTGATCGGAAAAATTATTTTTATCCCGATCTCCCTAAGGGATACCAGATATCGCAAGACAGAAGACCTCTTTGTTTTCACGGGAGATTGGATATTGGAGGAAAAAACATTCGTATTAATCGTATTCACCTTGAAGAAGATACCGGTCGGTTAGTGCATGATGAAAAGAAAGGATATTCGCTGGTAGATTTTAATCGTGCAGGTGTGCCTCTTATGGAGCTTGTTACAGAGGCGGATATTCGTTCTGCTGAAGAAGCAAGAAAGTTTGCCGAAGAACTACGACTTATATTCCGCTATATTGATGTTTCCGATGCTAATATGGATCAGGGGCAGATGAGGGTAGAGGTTAATATTTCTCTTTCCCATATGGAGGGGAGAAAAGGAAGAAGGGTGGAAATAAAGAACCTAAATTCTTTTAGAGCGGTTTATTATGCCACCCAGTATGAAATAGTGCGTCAGAAAAAAATAATCGAAAGAGGAGAAAAGGTTCTCCAGGAAACGCGCGGATGGGACGAAAACAAGGGCCGAACTTTCTCTCAGAGAGAGAAAGAAGAGGCGTATGATTATCGCTATTTTCCGGAGCCGGACCTTCCTCCTTTGTACTTAAACGAAGAGCCTTTTAACAAAGAAGAGGTGGTTCTTGAAGTAGAACTTCCTAGAGAAAAAAGAAAACGCTTTCTGGAAGAATACGGCATAGAGTACCCGCAAGAGCTTGAAAACTTTATTGAAAACAGAGAGTTGGGAAACTACTTTGAAGAAGTTGTCATGAAAGCCCTAGATATTCTTGAGAAAAAAGGGAAAAAAACGAAAAAAGAAATTGCTGGAACTGCAAAAAGTTATCTCTTAACGGAACTTTTGGGAATACTAAGCGGAAGGTCAATAAGAGAGGCATTTATTCCTGCAGAGTATTTTGCAGAATTCGTGATTCTTATTTATAAAAACGAGATCTCCAGCAAAATTGCAAAGACCGTACTAAAAGAAATGGTCACTACCAACAAAACTCCGGCGGAAATTATTAAAGAAAAAGACCTTTCTCAAATCAGTGACGAGGATGAGATAAAAAGAGTAGTACTGGATGTTTTAAAAGAAAATGAAGAAGCGGTACGCGATTATAAAGAAGGGAAAAAAGAAGCTTTACAATTTTTAGTAGGGAAGGTAATGGCAAAAACAAAAGGAAGAGCTGCCCCCGAGGAGGTGAATCGGTTTCTGCAAGAACATCTTCAGTAGTTTTTATTCTTTAAGAAAATTTTCAACCAAAGAAAGGGCACTGTTTCTACTCTCTATCCAGTGTATTCTTTGGTCGTGTTTCCACCAAACAAGCTGTCTCTTGCTGAATTTTTTTATATCGGAGAGCAATTTTTCAAACATTTCTTTGTAGGATATTTTTTCTTGAAGGTATTTTGCTACCCATCTGTACTCAAGACCCAATTCTTCTAATCTTTCCCATGATACGCCGGATTCTCGTAAGCTTTCCACCTCTTTAATCATTCCTCTTTTTATCCTTTCTTGAAGTCTTCTTTCGATTCTTTCTTCCAGCTCTTCTTGGTTAACCTTTAGCCCCAAAAAGAGGGGGGAATACAAGCAATCTTCTTTAATAGGGGGTATGGGCTTTTTTGTTTTTTCCACTATTTCTATTGCTCGAATCAGTCTTCTTTTATTTTTTCTATCGATTTTCTTTGCTCTTTTCGGGTCCAGCTTGGAGAGTTCCTCGAAAAGTTGCCGTGCATCTTTTTTTTCTAATTTTTTACGCAAATTTCTGTCAGGAGTTACTTCCGGAATAATTACTCCATCTACTAAGGCTTTTATATAGAAGGCTGTTCCTCCACAAACAATGGGGACTTTATTCTTTTTGGTAATTTCTTTTATCTTTTGCTCTCCCAAAGACTTAAATTGTGATACGGTGAAACGTCTTTTGGGGCTCCTTATATCAAGAAGGTGGTGGGGGATATCCTTCATCTCTTTCTTGGTTATTTTCCCTGTACCGAGATTCATTCCTTTGTAGACTTGCCTCGAGTCTGCTGAAATTACTTCTGCTCCATTTATTTCAAGTTTTTCCTGGATGTTTTTCTTCTCTAAAAAAAGAGCAAGATCAACAGCCAGATCGCTTTTCCCGGAAGAAGTTGGTCCGAGAATAACAATTATTTTTGGATTATTACTCCTTTTAATCCCCATGAGGAATAGCTGGTTATCTTTATTTGTAAAAATTTTCCAAGGAGTTCTTTTTTTCCCTTGAAGGTTACCGTTTTGTATTTTTCGGTTTTCCCCGAAAGGAAACCTTTCTTCGGGAGTCCTGTTGCCAAAACTTTTAGTTTTTTCTCCCGGAGCTTCTTATTTTTTTCTAAGTTTTTCTCTTTTAGTAATTCTTCGAGTATCTTTTCCCTTCTCTTTTTTTCTTCTTCTAAAACATTTTCTTTCATTTTGTAAGCTGCTGTTTGTCTACGGGGAGAGTATCGGGAAATATAGATCATGTCAAAAGAAATTTCATGGAAAAGATTCACTGTATTTCTAAAGTGTTTTTCTTTTTCTCCCGGAAAACCAACAATTATATCCGTAGAGAGAGCGATTCCCGGAATGTTTTTTCTTATTTTGAAAACAAGGTCTTTGTAGTCTTCTACTCTATAGGGACGGTTCATTTTTTCCAATATCTCGTTATCTCCTGATTGGATCGGTAGATTAAGATAAGGAGGAATTTTTTTACAATTTTTCATGGCGGAAATAAGGTCATCCGAAAAATCTTTCGGGTGGGAGCTGGTAAACCTTATCCAAAAATCCCCTTTTATTTTATTTATTTCTCTTAGCAGGTTTGGAAAAGACATCCCTCCGTTATAGGCATTTACGTTTTGTCCGAGAAGCCAAATTTCCCTGTAACCTTCTTTTACTGCCCGCTCTGCTTCACAAATAATCTCGGAGGCTTTCCGGGAAAAGGGTTTCCCTCTGGTGTAAGGTACCACGCAATAAGTGCAAAAATTGTCACACCCGGTCATGATGGAAATATGTGCAGCAAAACTTTTTCTTTTAGGGGAAACTTGGAAATAGTCTTCTTCTTTGTTTTTTAAAAAGGAAAGAGGCCAAGTGAGGAGATCTTCTGTTTTAAGTACGTAGTCAAAAAGAGAACCTATTTCTTTTTTGTCTTTTTCCAGCAAGCATCCCGTTAAGATAGTGAGAGGATTTTTCTCTATCTTTTTTATATTTTTTATTTTACCTCTTATTCTGTCGACAGCGGATTGTCTTACACTACAAGAATTAATAACGATTACATCGGCATCTTTTTCCGATCCTTCTTCAAGCCCGTTTTCTTCAAAGAAAGAGCCAATTCTTTCACTGTCGTTTTTGTTCATTTGGCAGCCGTATGTAATGATGAGATATTTCTTCATAAATTTCTTCTAAATTTAATTTAAAGAGAAGGGGGCGTGAAGGTCTAATAAAGGCCTTCTTTCTTTTCTCTAAGATAACTTCGGTAATCGCTAAGCATTTCTGTAAAAACAGAGAAGGGGGCATCGAGAAAAATGTTTAGAAAAACGGAGAAAGTGTTTTGTTTTTCTTTTTTCTTCGTAAAACGTTTTTCAATATAGAGCAAGGGGAAGGCAAAAATATCTACTAAGAAAAACCAAGGAGTGTTTTTTCTTTTTACCATCCAAAGATCTTTGGCTTCCTTTTTTGTTTTTACTGTCAAAAAAGCTATGAGCGGTAAAAACAAAATAAAGAGAAAAGAAGAAAGAGGGGAAATGCTTGTTCTTTGCAAAAGGAAGGCGATTATTCCTATGAAGAGAACAAATAATAGCAAATAAAGAAAACTGAATAAAGAGAATGTTTCCGGGGAAACCCTTCCTTGCAGATTGTAGACGTCTCTCTTTTCCTTCTTATAGATTATCTCCATGGCTCTTAGTACTATTCTTTTTTTGTTTTTTTCCGGAGGCATCTTTATAGGTAAAGAGAGAAAAGTTATGAGGAGCGTGGGGCAAAAAAGAATAAAGGTGAAAGAAAGCAAAGAAAAATCTCCGTTTTCTCCTTGGGCAGCAATTGGTATCTCTGCTGCAAAAAAAGAGACCACAGAAAGAAGAAACACCAGTATTATGGAATATTTTACCGCTCGCAAGGCTCTTTTTCTCTTAGCATGAGCTCTATTTTCGTAGTGGGTAATTATCTTTTTTTCTGTTTCTTCCGGGTCTAAAAGAAATTCGCTTGCTTTCTTAGGGTTTTCACTAATAACATCTCCGGCGACAAGGAAAGGAATGCGGTGTAGTCTGCAAAAGTGGTAAAGTTTTTTTAGTAAAGGGTGTTTTAGTAAACGGTCTATCTCTTTTTTTTCTTTGTAAAGTTCTTTCCCTTTTTTCCGAAAATCCTCTTTATTAAGACTCTCTTTTTCCGGATACTTGAGTTGCAAAAGATTGTGGTAAATAACCGGTTTTTCAAAGTTAAACAGCGCTTGTTGCACAGCAATATACAAGAGAGTTTCTTTTTTTTCTTCTTTAATTTTACCTTGGATTTCTACACTTTTTTTTATGGAGTGGAACATGTAGAAAAGAAGTGCTTTATTCTCTTTTTCTGGGGAGAGCTTTTCTTCTATCTCACAGGCAGCCAAGGAAACAACCCACTTGGCAAAGGAAGACTTCTTTACTTTATCTTTTCTCGGAAATCCTTTTAAAATTTGAGAGTATTTTTGAAGAACTTCTTTTGCCTCTTCTTTTTTTGAAGAATCTATTGTTTTGTTTTGTAAATGGCCGAGAGATATTAGTTCTTTGATAAACTTTTCTGAAGATGCGTCGGAAATCTTTTTCCCGGCTTTTTCCTCCGGGAAAAAGTCTCTTTGAAGAATTTTTTCAATAGCTCTTCTTTTAATTAAGCTTTCATCCTTTTTGGAAATTCTTTCCTTTATTTTTCTTTGAAAATTATTTGCCTTTGGAGCAACATGTTTTACCTCGATAAAAGGCCCCGGGCCTTTTATCAGGGAAGATTTCTTGGACCGGTAGAGGTCTTTAATTAATTTGTGAGTTAAAGGAGAAATAGCGGGCATGAATTGGCGAGTTAATTTTCTCAAATCTTCTTAAAAGGTTCTATCTGAGATTCTTTTTTTATTCTTTCAGTAAAATCTTCCAAATCACAAACCCCTTCATTTTTTCCGTAAAACCTAACGCTTACAGCATTTTTTTCTTTCTCTTTTTCTCCAACAACTAGCAAGTAGGGGATTTTTTTTGTTTCGCCGTTTCTTATCGACTTTGAAAGCGTTTCACCGTCGTTTTTGAAAGAAACTCTTATTTTTTCTCCTTTTAATTTTTGAAAAACCTCTGTGGCGTAATGATTGCTCTTTTCAGAAACAGGAATAACCCATGCTTGCTCCGGAGAGAGCCAAACGGGGAAACGACCCTCCGTATGCTCAATGTATACACCCAAGAACCTCTCAATAGAACCTAGGAGAGCTCGGTGAATCATAAAAGGAGTAACTTCTTTCCCTTCTTGATCTACATACTTCATATTGAAGCGGTAGGGGATATTGAAGTCCACTTGTATGGTGGATAATTGCCACCTTCTTCCCATTGCATCTACGGCGTCAATGTCGATTTTGGGAGCGTAAAAAGCGGCCCCTCCCTCGTCAAGCTCATAACCGGTAGGGCTGAATGTGGAGAGTGCTTTCTTTAGGGATTTTTCTGCCTCTTTCCAGTCATCGTCCTCTCCAAAGTATTCATCTTTTTTTTCCGGATCTCGAACGGAAAGTTTAAAAATGAGATTTTCCATGCCAAGCGTCTTATAAATATATTTTGTTATCTGCAGGGCATATTCGATTTCGTTTTCAAGTTGTTCTTTTGTACAGATAACATGCGTATCATCTTGCGTAAATCCCCGAGGTCTTGTTAGTCCGTGCAATTCTCCTGATTTTTCGTAGCGGTATACTGTTCCCATTTCCGACCATCTCAAGGGAAGTTCTCGATAACTTCTTTTGGAGTTTTGATACATTTTTACATGAAAGGGACAGTTCATCGGTTTTAGTCTGTAGTTTTTCTCATCTACCGAAAGGGGACCGTACATATCATCTTGGTAAAACTTCAAATGCCCCGACCTTTCCCATAAATCTTCTCTTGCAATATGAGGAGTGGAGACAATTTCGTGTCCGTTTTGCAGGTAAGTATCCATGGCAAAGCCCATAAGAAGATGTCTTAACATTCCTCCTTTTGGGAGGTAAAGGGGGAGGCCTTGTCCTACTTCTTCATCGAACATAAAAAGCTCGAGTTTTTTTCCAATTTTTCGATGATCTCTCTTTTCTGCTTCTTCTCTTTGCTTTAAAAAGTCTTTGAGTTGCTTTTCTGAATCAAAAGCGATTCCATATATCCTTTTTAACATCGGATTTTTTTCCAAGCCCTGAAAGTAAGCTCCTGCAGTGCGATCCAGTATAAAACTTTTCGGATCTATTTCTTTAGAGTTTTCGACATGAGGACCCTCACAAAGATCGACGAACTTTCTGCTTTCGTAAATCACAACTTCTTCACCTTTTATTTCTTGGAGAATTTCTAGCTTGTAAGGCTCTTCTTTAAAAACACCTCTAGCTTCTTTTTTAGAAATACTTTTTCTTTGAAAATCTACGCCTTCTTTCATTATCTCTTTCATTTTTTTCTCTATACGAGGAAGGTCTTCTTCGCTAATGTTGATATTGTCAAAGTCGTAGTAGAAACCATTTTCTATTGCTGGCCCGGTTCCCAGCTTCGCCTCGGGATAAATTTCTTTTACCGCATGGGCAAGAATGTGCGAGAGGGAGTGTCTTTTCTTTTCTAAGTTTTTTTCATTCATACCTTTTTTTAAATGATTAATCTTGATTTTCCTAAATTGTAATGGTTTTTCCCCTTAAATTCAAATAAAAGAAAAACACACAAAAAGCTAACTCTTTTTGTGTGTTATTTAAAATATCAGAGTTTAGCTGACTTCTTCTATTCTTTCACAGATTATTTTCGGGGAATCGTCACGGTGACTGACTTTTCCGGAAAAAAAGAAAGCTTTTCCTTCTTCAAAGGAAAAATTATTCTCTTTTAAGGTTTTAGGAAAGATAATTATTTCCATATTGTCCGTCAAATCTTCGATTTTTATAAAGTACATGGGGTCCCCCGACTTGGTAATTATTTTTTTAGCATTGGAGATAATAGCACCCACCCTTACTCGAGAATCTGACATTTGCCTTTTTGCTTTTTTGATAGTGACTCCACCTTTCTCTATTTTTTCTTTTAAGTAATCCAAAGGATGGCCGCTCACAAAAAGGCCCAGTAATTCCTTTTCCCATTTTAATTTTTCCTTTTCAGCTAAAGGAGGAGCTTTTTCAAGCTTTAAGTCGCTTTTCATTGCGCCAGCGTCAAAAAGCCCTGCTTGTCCGTTATTTTCACTTTTTCTTTTTTCACGACTGTACTCTAATATTCTCTCAAGATTATGCAGGAGTTCTCCTCGTTCTTTTAACTTGTCAAAAGCTCCTGACTTTATGAGACTTTCCATCGATTTTTTGTTGAGGTTTTGAGACTTTATTCTACTTAGGAAATCGTCCAGAGAGTTAAAGGGGCCGTTTTCTTTCCTTTCGCGCACTATCTCTTCTACTATTTTCATTCCTACGTTTTTTATCGCCGAAAGGCCGAATCTTATCTGAGGTTTTTCCGGAACAACACTAAAGCCCATAAAACTCTCGTTTATGTCCGGGGGGAGAACTTCGATATCTATTTTTTTACAATCTTCAATAAGGAACCCTACTCTCTCTGTGTCATCTTGATCGGCTGTCAGGAGAGCGGACATAAATTCTTTCGGATAGTGGGATTTAAGATAAGCTGTTTGGTAGGCAACTTGAGCGTAGGCAGCAGCATGGCTTTTGTTAAAAGAATACTGCGCGAAAGGTTCTATCCAGCTCCATAATTTTTCCGCTATCGCACCTTCTATTCCGTTGGCCCCCATTCCAGAGACGAACTTTTCCTTTTGTCCTTGTAGTAATTTTTCTATTTTTTTACCAATGGCTTTTCTTAAAGTGTCAGCTTCTTCAAGAGTGTACCCTGCTAGTTCCTGCGCTATCCTCATGACTTGTTCTTGATAGACGCATACTCCGTAGGTAGGTTTTAAAATAGGTTCCAGTTTGGGGTGAAGGTAAGTTATATCTTTTTTCCCTTGTTTACGGCCGATATATTCCGGGATGAATTTCATAGGGCCCGGACGATACAGAGAAACCATAGCGATAACCTCTTCTATATTGGTGGGCTTTAATTGTTTGAGGTATCTCTGCATTCCTCCAGACTCTAGCTGGAATACTCCGATTGTTCTTCCTTCTCGTAGAAGCTCAAAGGCTTTCTTGTCATCAAGAGATATCTTCTCTATGTCGATTTGCTTGCCGTGAACAACCTTGATACGTTTCAAGGTATCTTCAATAATAGTTAAGTTTTTTAATCCCAGAAGGTCCATTTTCAACAAACCTAAGTCTTCTACGGATTCCATTGCGTACTGGGTAACTATTCCTTCGTCTTCGTTTTGAGTGGAGTGTTGAAGAGGGACAATATTTTCAAGAGGTCTATCGCCGATAACGACACCGCAAGCATGGGTGGAGGCATGTCTTACGACCCCTTCCAGCTTTTCTGCATGGTCGATAAGACGACGAGCACTTTCGTCAGTATCATATATCTGCCTAAATTCGGCGATGCTTTCTTTGGTTTCTTTCAAATTTGATCCGAAAGGAATCATTTTTGCTATTTTGTCGCAATAACCGTAGGAATAACCGAGAGTCCTTCCTACATCTCGGATGGCAGCTCTTGCCGCCATCGTTCCAAAGGTGATTATTTGAGCTACTTTCTCTGCGCCGTATTTTTGGGCGATGTAGGAAATGACCTCGTCTCTTCTTCTGTCTGCAAAATCAAGGTCTATGTCGGGCATGGAAACCTTTGCTCTACCGGGATTTAAAAATCTTTCAAAAATAAGTTCGTAGTATAAAGGGTCTATGTTGGTTATTTCCAAAAGGTAGGCAACAATAGATCCTCCGGCACTTCCTCTTCCGGGACCTACCACTATTTTATTTTCTTTAGCCCATCTGACAAAGTCTTGAACAATCAGAAAATAAGAGGAAAAGTGCGCGTCTGTTATAACCTTTAACTCTCTTTCCATTCTTTCTTCAACTTCTTTTTCTTTTTCTTTAGGGTATCTTTTTTTAATGCCCTCTTTGCAAAGTTCATAGAGTTTTTGATCAGCTGTTTTTCCTTCTTCCAGCGGAAAGTGGGGGAGAATTGGTTTTCCCAAATCAAGCTCCAGATTACAAAGCTCTTTTATTTTTTGAGTGTTTTCTATGGCTTCCGGGTGGTCTTTAAAGAGCTCTTTCATTTTTTCGGGTGGATGCATGGAATAATCTTCTCCTGTCAAGGTAAGGCGGTGCGGGTTATCTATATCCGAGCCGGTACCGATGGACATTAAAATGTCTTGCGTTTCGGAATCTTCCGGCAATAAATAATGAGAATCACAAGTAGCTACCAACGGAACACCGGTCTCTTTTGATATTTTTACCAGTTCTTTATTGACGATTCCTTGTTCTTCTATATTGGGGTGATTTTGTATTTCCAGATAAAAACTATCTTTACCGAAAAGATTTTGGTAATAAAGAGCCAGTTCTCTTGCTTCTTTTTTTTTACCAGAGAGAATAAGTCGAGGTATTTTACCTTGAATACAGGCACTTAAAGCGATAAGCCCTTCCGCATGATTTTTTAAAAGATCTTCGTCTATACGGGGCTTATAGTAAAAACCTTCCAAGTGAGCTTTGGTGATTAATTTAACCAAGTTTTTGTAACCCTCTTTGTTTTTTGCAAGAAGTATCAGGTGATATGATTTACTGTCGGTATTAGGTTTCTTGCTGTGCATCTTTTGTGCAGCCATATAAAGCTCACAACCAAGGATAGGTTTTATGCCTTCTTTTTTTGCTTTTTTGTAAAATTCTACGCCACTATAAAGAGCCCCGTGGTCGGTAATTGCTACGGAGTCCATGTTGTGTTTTTTAACGTAATCTAAAATTTGATCTACTTTTGGCAGACCATCGAGGAGACTGTATTCGGAGTGTACGTGAAGGTGGGTGAAAGACATAAAGAGAAAACTCGGTAAAAAGTTCGTAAATTAGAAAAATATAGTATAATTCTATACCATTCTATACGATATGACAAAAAAGACAAAAAAAACAATCATTGGATTGGATGAAGCAGGGAGAGGTCCTTTAGCTGGACCTGTAGTTGCTGCTGCGGTGAAAATAAAGGACCCCCTCATTAAAAAGAGAGAAATATATTCTCCTTTGGCGGATCTTTTTTTGGAATTACCACCGGAAAAAGAGGAGAATTTATCCAGGTTTAGAGATTCTAAAAAACTTTCTCCTCAAAAAAGGAAAAACATTTATTGCGCTTTAGCTACTTGTCCCGGAGTAGAGTGGGGAGTTGGTGTAGCTTCCGTAAAGGAGATTGATAAGCTAAACATATTGAGAGCTACCAAGATTGCTATGTTGCGAGCGTTAAGTTTTTTTCAAGAAGAAAATTTACTTCTTTTTATTGACGGAAATTTTAAAATAGGAACAAGACATGAAGAGGAAAGTATTTCGCGTGGTGATGAAAAGATACTGGAATGTGCCCTTGCTTCGATTATTGCCAAAGTGGAGAGAGATGAAATGATGGAAAATTGTCATCTTGCAGATTCTCGTTACGGTTTTCACGAGCACAAGGGCTACGGGACAAGGAGACACCGGGAAATGATCAAAAAATACGGAAAATCGCAAATACATAGGATAACTTTTAAGGGTTGATTAAATTTCGATTTTTTGGTATCATATGTGACGTTAATTCACTTATAAAAGATATGGCTGTTCCAAAAAGAAGAAAAACAAAATCGAGGAGAGATCAGAGAAGAATGCACATTTATCTCAAGAAGCCTTCTTTAGTTGATTGCCCTCAATGCAAGCAGAAAAAATTAATGCACAAAGTTTGCGGAGAGTGTGGTTACTATAAAGGAAGAGAGGTAATTGATGTCTTGAAGAAGGAAAAAATATCTTCCGGGAAAAAAGAGGAAGAAAAGAAGACTGACAAGCCCATCTCAATGGATTCTTTGTCTAAAAAAAATAAGTAATACCAAACATGTCCTCTAGGCATTTAGCACGATCAATAGCGCTTCAAGCGCTTTATGAGTGGGATTTTTTTGAAGGAAGAGGAGACTATAAAGACATTACCGAAAGAAGCATAAAAGAGTTCGGAAAAGGACTGAAGGGAAGTGATTTCGTTTATAGTTTGGTGAAGGGCGTTATTGATAACAAAGAAGAATTGAACAATATTATTTCCGCAGCGGCCCCTGAATGGCCACTTGAAAAAATAACCACCATAGATCGTAATGTCTTAAGAATGGGACTTTACGAATTAATTTACGGTGATAAGAACGAGGTTCCTCCCAAGGTTGCTATTAACGAAGCTATTGAACTTGCCAAGCAGTTTGGAGGAAGTAGCTCGGGAAAGTTTGCTAACGGAGTTCTCGGTTCAGTCTATCGTGAAATAAAAGAAGAAAACGAAGAATAGTTTTTGCAGTACATGAAGGAAAAATTCGAGGAACTGGAGAAAAAAATAGGAGTGAATTTTGATAACAAGGATCTACTTATTCAAGCTTTTTGCCACAGGTCCTATTTAAATGAGAATCCGGATTTCGGCTTGGGTCAGAACGAAAGACTGGAATTTTTGGGAGATGCGGTCTTGGAGCTCATTGTCACTAATTATCTTTATTTTAATTATCCCGACAGACCGGAAGGAGAACTTACTTCGTGGCGTGCAGCTCTTGTCAATACTAAAGAAATAGGGGACACTGCCCAAAGACTTCGCTTTCAAGACTTTTTATTACTTTCTAAAGGAGAAAAAAACAGTGGAAGTAGGGCGAATTTGTGTATTTTGGCAGACACCTTTGAAGCTCTTATCGGGGCAATTTATCTGGACAGGGGTTATGACATTGCTGCAGGCTTCGTGGAAAAACATTTAATATCTAAGCTGGACAGAATTATAGAACTGGGTTTGTATCGAGATCCGAAATCCGAACTACAGGAAAAAACACAAGAGGAACTGGGTATAACTCCTTCGTATGAGGTTTTAGAAGAAACCGGGCCCGATCATCAGAAGTATTTTGTAATGGGAGTTTTTGTCGGAGAGAAAGTGATTGGAAAAGGGAAAGGCTTTTCCAAAAAAGATGCGGAAGAAGAGGCCGCTAAAAAAGCATTAAGCGAAAAATCTTGGTCAAATAAAAAAGAATAAAATAAATAAAGAAAGAAACATGCTCAAAGTAAGATTTTTTAAGACGGGGAGAAAAAAGCAGCCATTTTACAAAATAGTGGTTACCCACAAGAATAATCCGCCCGCCGGTGGAAGATTTGTAGATGAAATTGGTTTCTATAATCCTTTAACAAAAGAGTTTAAAATAAATGAGGAAAGGTTGTCTGCGTGGACAAAAAAAGGAGCTCGTCTTTCAGAAACTCTTCACAATCTTCTTATAAAAAAAGGAATAATTGAAGGAAAAAAAGAGAATGTAGTGTCTTTATCAAAGAAGAGGAGAGAAAAAATGGAATCACAGAAAAAAGAGGAAAAACCGGAAGAAAGTGTAAAAGAAGAAGCGAAAGAGGAAGCGCCTGCAAAAGAAGAAGAGGTGGAAAAAGATTCAGCTAATAAAGAAGAGGATGTAAATGATAAAAAAGAACCTGCTAAAGAAGAAGTAAAAGAGGAACAGAAAGAAGAGGAAGCGCTTGTAAAAGAAGAAGCGAAAGAGGAAGCGCCTGCAAAAGGAGAGGATGTAAGCGATAACAAAGAACCTGTTAAAGAAGAAGCGAAAGAGGAACAGAAAAAAGAGGAAAAACCGGAAGAAAGTGTAAAAGAAGAAGTAAAAGAGGAACAGAAAGAAGAAGAAAAAGACGTTAAAGAAGAAGTAAAAGAGGAAGCGCCTGTAAAAGAAGAAGTAAAAGAGGAAGCGCCTGTAAAAGAAGAAGTAAAAGAGGGCAAAAAAGAAGAGGAGAAGAAAGAGTAGTAGCCCTAAAACAGGGTTGACACATGTCTTTTATTTATATAAGATGAAAAAGAGTTAAACTTACTGTGATTAACTTGTATCTACAGTGGGTTTGATAGGATAGCAAAGGTCGGATTATTTTGCACGGTAAAAATTACAATTTATGACCAAAGAATCTTCTGATAAAGATTTCCTTGAGTTCATTGTAAAGAACTTAGTGGATAAGCCTGACGAAGTAGAAGTTGACAGGAAAGTAGATGAGATGGGCGTTTTGCTCACGTTGAAGGTTCACCCCGATGACATGGGACAGATCATCGGAAAGGAAGGATCAACAGCAAGAGCGATCAGAAATTTGGTTCGTATCATCGGCCTTAAGCGTAAAGCAAGGGTCAATTTAAAGATTGTCGAACCTAGTGGAGGATCTCACCAGCCGAAAGGCAATTCTCCCGAAAATAAAAAAGAAGGACTTGAAGACATCAAGTTGTAAAAACTTTTACATTTTCAGAAACGGTGCTATCATCAGATAGCGCCGTTTTTGTTTATTATAAGAGGGGCTTATAGTTTTGGTTTTATGCGTTTTGACATTATTACCATCTTCCCTTCGCTTTTTGACTCTTATCTCAAAGAAAGCCTTATTGAAAAGGCTTCAAGCAAAGAATTAATTGAAGTTAGAGTTCACGATCTGAGAAAATGGACCAAAAACTCTCATCGAACCGTTGATGATAAGCCCTTTGGGGGAGGAAGCGGGATGGTTATGAAAATAGAGCCTATTTATAGGGCTGTTTCACATCTAAAAGAAAAGTTTGCCCAGGAAAGAGGTTTCCAGAAAAACGAGGAAATCACTAAAACTATTTTATTTACTCCTCGCGGTAAAAAATTTAATCAAAAGAAGGCTAATTCTTTTTCCAGTCTGCAGCATATTATTATGATTTGCGGTCGATATGAGGGGATTGATGAAAGGGTGGCAAAATATATTGCCGATGAGAAAATTTCCATCGGTAATTATGTTTTAATGGGGGGTGAGTTGCCTGCGATGGTGCTTGTAGAAAGTGTTTCAAGATTAATCCCGGGAGTGGTAGGGAAAGATGATTTTCTAAAAGAAAGAATGAAAAAAGAAGGTTTTTTGGAGTATCCCCAATACACAAGACCGGAATCTTTTGAAATCGAGGGAAAAGAAAGAAAAGTTCCACCGGTTCTTCTCCAGGGAAATCATGGAAAGATAAAGGAATGGAGAAAAAAGAAGGGGAAGACAATTAGTTAATTTTTTTTACATCTTCTCTATGAGCAATTGGCATGCCAAAGAAACCAAAGAAGTAATTGATCACTTTTCTTCTCACGAAGATGGTCTAGAAGAGAATAAGGCGGAGGAAAGAATTGAGAAATATGGATTAAATAAAATTACACAGGATGATTCCAATCACCCTGTTTTAATATTTTTCAAGCAGTTCAGGAGTGGTCTGGTTTATGTTTTAATAACCGCCGCTCTTATCGCAGGGATTTTTAATAAATGGATAGACGTTTATGTCATTTTGGGAGTTATTTTGCTTAATGCCGTCATGGGATTTGTCCAGGAGTATAAAGCGGAGAAAGCGGTAAGAGCATTAAGAGACATGATAGTTCCCAAGGCGAAAGTATACAGAGGAGGGGAGCTTTTGAAGATTTTAGCAGAAAAGATAGTGCCGGGAGATGTGGTTTTATTAGAAGAAGGAGACAAGGTTCCGGCAGATATAAGGATTTTAAACGAAAGAGACTTAAGAACTAACGAAGCTCCTCTTACCGGAGAATCTACTGTTGCCCACAAGACAACAGAAGCAGTGCCGAAAGAAGCTGATTTGGGGGACAGAAAAAACATGGCTTGGATGGG